>ERZ857775.277-NODE-277-length-79708-cov-12.120171_pt1 | contig 79708 bp, 83 predicted proteins | sample MGYA00519698_ERZ857775 | MGnify/ENA primary metagenome ERZ857775 (study PRJEB31778, sample SAMEA3449363) | human gut metagenome | biome: human gut; feature: human-associated habitat; material: faeces | place: United Kingdom | collected 2010/2012 ...
CGAAAAAATGGACGGGAAAGCGCAAGGACTGGGGGCAGATTCATTCTCAGCTTGAAATATTCTTTGCCGACAGATTACCGCAGTAACATAAAATCACCGTCAAATCAAAGGTGAAATGCACGCCCTCTTACAAGGGCACCATTGATATGCCGGCAATTTCACGCTATATTCGCTATATTATTAAGGGTTAAAAGACGTGATTCGGCTTTCAACCCACTAAAAAATAAATATATTATCATTTTGGAGCTAAATTTGAGGTTTACACAAAATGAGGGATTGCCCCTACTCGATTATTATCCGTTTATCGTCTATCCTCCGATTTTTCTGAAAACGCAAGCCATTTTGCACCATAGCTATCCAGCGAAAAACGATTGCCGCATTCATTTTCAATAGCATGATGCTTTACACGATACCGGCCTCGCAGTTCTTCCCTTAAGCTACTGTCGGCAGAGATTGGTTCCACCCATATTTGCAGTCCATATTGCAACTCACTCCTCGAAAGCGGTTCTGAATTTGGTATACTACTTTCGGCAAATTTGGACGGCGCTACAAACAACTCCTCTGCTTGTTCAAAAGGAATGGTAATATTACATCCTACCAGATGTGACTTTGCATAATCAACGAGCATCCACCCATGCTTTGCAGACCACACAGGTTTTTCGTGCATAACCGGCAGCAATTTTTTATTAAGGATAGCCCTGTTATCAAAGCTAAGTTTGCTGTCTGTGCGTCCGAGTAAGAAGTCCGTTGTAACACCATAGAGGTCGGCCATTTTCTCCAATCCCTCAACGGATGGTGTTTTATTTCCTGTTTCCCATGCACTCAATGTAGGCTGAGATATTCCCAACAATTCGGCTGCTTCAATAACTTTTAATTTTTTTAATTGTCTCGCTGTTCTGAATTTATTTTTCATTTGCACCACCTAATTCTTCAGCGTAATCTGCCGGTAACCTTTCGTATCCGAGCCGACTCTGCAAATTATATTTTTGCTTTTTAATGACTTTATCAAACCGCCAATTGTTTTCCGGCTGACATTTAATTTCTTTAACAGAGCTTCATATGTTTAGGCAGGATCCACCATCAAAAGTGCAAGCAGCTGATTCTCTGTTTCAGTCACCCTCTCAGTCACCCTATCGGTTGATGTGCGCACAACTCTATCCTCCGGTGCTGAAAATTTTATCATGATATCCTGCGGGTGAACAGTAAATTCCGGCTGAAAAACACCATCATTTTTACATAAATCCGGCAAGATAAAACACATAAGCTATATTCGACTTTCGTTGCACAGAGCATTTACACGTCTTACGGAAATCCCCCATATTTTTGCAATTTCCGAAACAGATATATTTCATAGTGTTTTTATCCTCAATATGATTATATATATTATATTCCAAAATCGGAATATAATCAAGAGGTTTTTGTGAAATAAAGCTTTTGCGTCAATTATTTTTTTGATAATTAAACTCTTTTGTGCAGATTAACCGCTCTTTACCTGCTTTATAAAAAAACAAATTATAAAAGTTGCAAAATCAATCTCGGTTTCGTGTAATTAAGTAAAGGGACAAAAAAATACACTACAAAGGAGATTTTCGATATGAAGAAAACAATTAAAATTTTTGCATTTGTTCTCGGTCTGACACTTTTGATTACGGCGTCCGTTTCTGTTCGGGCAGAAGGAATCCCCGGATCCTCTGTTCCGCAAAACGCAACCGAGGAAAGCATTCTCATAACCGAGAATTTAATCAGTGGTATCCTGGACGAAGTATCGCAGGGACTCGGATATCTTGAAGCGAGAAGCAAAGCAAATAATTTAATTTACAATGCCGTTCTTTCAGGTCAGTCAGGCGGATACGGGTATGGCCTCCTCTCTCCAATTGCGTGCAATGCAATTTTTGAGTATAGGGATATTTATCTCAGACCGGATTTTTATGTCGCTGCAGAAGCAAATGTAAGAAATATGCTTGCAGACTTGATAACACAAGTTGAAGCAGGAATGGATTACGAAGAAGCCCGTAAAGAAGCCTACACCAGAATTTACAGGTCGGTTGATCCGAATTTTGAACCATCTGAACGCGAAATGACTGACTTCTGTTATTGGGATACTCCGGCAGTCGATTCTGCAATGTTTAACAGAGCAAGAAAGGTTCTGCTTGAGGCAGAAGCAAAGTATAAAACGCAGCTTAATGTGCAATAATGAAAGTTCTTTTATAAAAACACTTGAAATTATTTTGGAAATCTGCTATAATAACAATATAAGTTTCAAGGTTTCAAAAAAAGAAATCATAGTTTATCAGAGTATTCACAGTGTCTAAGGATTTAATCTTTAGGCACTTTTTTTGTTTCTGCTGCTTCTTTAATAAGAGGCACAAATACCGAAAGCTGCAGGGTCATTCCCTGCGGTTTTAACACGAGTTTTTTTACTCACAATGCACTCAAAGAAAGTTTTCTTTCGATGAGTGCATTTTTATATATACAGAAACAGCCTTAGCGGCTCAAAGCTCGATATATTCCGAGAAGCCGCAAGGCCCTCGTTATATATAAAAATTTATTTCAAAGGAGGTAGATTACATTGATTTTGTATCTACAAGCAACAACAAATGTGCAGGACTTGGTGATTGACTACATTGAAGTCAAATTGAAGTCCGGAAAAACTGCCAGCTTAAACTGGGATGAAAGCGGTATAAATCGCTCGGAAACCGGTTTTGATGCGCGGTACAAAGGTGTGTATTTCAATGAGGAATACGCTAACGGCAAAATTTCCGAATTGGACGGCATGAAAATTGATACTGTAAAGTTATATTCGGAACAAACCAAGAATCCGGAAATAACAATTACGCAAATGTCATTTGAAGACGGCGATGAAAGATTGGATTTTGGTCCCGGCGTTCTGTATGCAGGCAAAGGAGTTGGTTGCAATGAATAAAAGTAAAAACATTTCAGATTATGATATCATTCTTTTGCCGTATATTGCAGAAATCATTGCGTCGGATAAATTAACCGATGACCAAAGAGAACTTCAGCTTCGCGCAATCTTCAAGCTCCGAAGTATTCTTAAATACTATGCAAACCGGCATTATCTATCTAAGCTCATTAATGCTATTGCAGAGAAAAAAGGAGCTATGATACTGAAAGTAACATCTAAAACCGAGATGAAACTTGTATTGCAGCCGGATTGTCCTCGTTACGACGGGAATCGGTTTATTGCGGGGAAATACAATGTACCCGAAGAAGAACTGATTGCATGGTCTGAAGTATCACTTAATGCCGGAGGCCCGCTTTGTTCATATGCTTGTGAACGCTACAAAGAACTCTTTATATCTATTCTGCCGGAATATGCAGATGGGTTAAAGTAGATCAGAAAGCAACCCACAGCCTTGAAGAATGCTTGCAATTGATTATCGAAAAAGAAAACTAATTACACTTACACACGAAAGGAGTTGCACAAATGGCATATAATCAAAGAATTATGCGAATGAAGGAGCTTATCGAAAAGCTCACAGAGGCAGATATTGCCTATTACAAAAATGATGTTCCGATAATGTCGGACCGTGAATACGACTTGTTATTCGACGAACTTGCAAAGCTTGAAACTGAAACAAGTCTTACGCTTTCGGGTTCTCCGACGCAAAAAGTATCCGGTGAAATTCTGGAATCACTTACCCCTGTCACACACTCAAAGCCGATGCTTTCGGCAGATAAAACAAAATCCGTAGATGATTTAATTAAGTTTGCAAAAGGCAGAGATGTTTTGCTGTCCTGGAAGCTGGACGGCTTAACCATTGTTCTCCGTTATAAGGACGGCAAGCTGAAACAGGCCATTACCAGAGGGGCTGAAGGAATTGTCGGTGAGGATGTTACGCATACGGTAAAGACATTTCCGAACGTTCCTCTTACAATTCCGGAAAAATCCGAGTTTGAAGTGCGCGGCGAAGGCGTCGTGTCCTATAAAAATTTCAATGAAATCAATCTCGGTCTGGATGAACCTTACACGCTTCCGAGAGCCTTTGCATCAGCGAGTACGCGTAAACTAAACTCAAACGAGTCAAAAGAGCGCAGATTGGAATTTTTTGCGTTTGATATTGTGTCGGAAAACAATATACCTTTGACCAAAACAGATGAGTTTGAGTTTATGGAACGCAACGGATTTCAAACGGTGCCTCATGTGTACTTAAACGCTGACAGCACGGCGGACATTATCAAAGCCGCAGTTGGAAGATTTGAACCGAAGCTCTATGGATATCCCGTTGACGGACTGATTATGGAATATAACGATATTGCCTACGGAAAATCACTCGGCGCGACAGGACATCACGAAAATCGTCTGATTGCGCTCAAGTGGAAGGATGAACTGTACGATACCAAATTTCTTGGTGTCAGACTGGCAACAACCCGAACCGGCATGGTAAGTATTACGGCTCTTTTAGAACCCGTAACCATAGACGGAACGGTTGTAACACACGCAAGTCTGCACAATGTCGATATTTTCGAGAAATTTAAGTTTGGTATTGGCGATACAGTAAAAATCTATAAGGCAAATATGATTATTCCGCAGGTTGCTGAAAATGCGACACAAAGCGGTACATATAGCCTTCCAATGGTTTGCCCGTGCTGCGGCCAGCCCCTTGAAATTGACAAAACTTCCGGAGGAACCCGTGTGCTGCGTTGCAATAATCAGCATTGCTCGGCAAAGCTTGTCAGAAAGTTCGTTCATTTCTGTGATAAAACCAGAATGAATATCAATGGCATTGCAGAGTCAACGCTTGAAACATTTGTCAGCAATGGCTGGGTAAAGAATTTCGGTGATCTTTATGAGTTGGAACAGCATCATGATGAAATCGTAGATACTGATGGCTTTGGTGAAAAGTCATATCAAAGAATGCAGAAATCTATTGATGCCAGCCGTAAATGCACACTTAATCAGTTTATTGCAGGACTTGGCATTCCGATGGTAGGTCGTTCTGCCGGAAGAATACTTAACAAACACTTCGGCGGAGACTGGAATGCGTTTGAAGATGCAATTAAGAGCGGATTTGATTTTACCGTTCTTAAAGACTTCGGCGAAACAATGAATAATAACATTCACAAATGGTATGCGGACAAAGATGAAGAAAAGCTTTGGCATCCATTGCTTACAAAAATAGAATTTATCAAAGAGGAGAATAAAACTATGCGTACAAAAATCACACCTTTATACGGAAAAACAGTTGTTGCGACCGGGAAGCTTGAAAACTACACCCGTGACGGCATTCAGAACAAACTGATTGAACTGGGAGCAGTTCCGGCCTCTTCGGTTACAAAAAAGACAGATTATCTTATTGTCGGTGAGAAAGCAGGCAGCAAACTTCAAAAAGCTCGCGAGCTTGGCATACCTACACTGACAGAAGCAGAATTTGAAGACTTGATTTCTGATTAAAACTATCTGAAATCACATTATGCGGTGGAGTGATAAAATCTCCGCCGTTTTCTTTAGGAGGTTTTTTATGAGAAAGAAAACAATAGGAAAACTGTCATTCGGTCCGACCGTAGACATTACAGATCCATGCTATGACAGAGATGTGTGGTGCCGAATGAATAAGGTATCAATTAAACAAGGCATTTATACTTGCGTTGTTTGGTCAGAAGACGGGTGCGTGGCCATAATCGGAATATATCTTGACGGAAAGATTCCAAAGCAATCCGCTATGAAAACAGTCGGAGAGATTGGTGTTGACGCAGGCCTTGCCGGATTCTTTTTTGATAAACCGGATTATGACGATGCTGCATGGAATAATTTCTGTGAAAATCTTGGAAATGAAAATGCGTGGATTACCGAAGATGGATTTTTTTCTTCCGGCGGTTACGGAGATGGCTGCTATCCTGTTTATTCAAAACAAAGCAAAGGTGAAAATGTTGCCTTAGAAATCAGATTTATGTAAGGAGAATTGTTATGACATCGGATAAAAAAGTTATTGAAATTCATGGTGTGCTTCAAAAGCCTCTCGAAATCGGAAGTTCCGCTTTTATTCTTGAAGATAACGGAATTCGAAGAACTTCTACCGTTCTTGAATACAAACAGGTTTCCGAGAATGAGATTCGTTTTGAAACACTCAATACCATCTATCATTTGCGATTAAAGCAAAACAAATCATTGTGCGGAGTTATCTTAAAACACATGATACAAACAGCAGAAAAATCAAATCTGCAAAATGAAGGGAGAAAATTTGTATGAGTAAAAGATTGGAATATTATTATGATAATCTTAAAAAATTAAAAATCGGTTTGGATGAACCGTTTAAGTTCAACTGTACTATGTGTGGAAAGTGTTGCATTAACAGAGATGACATACTTCTCAATCCAAAGGATTTATTCAATATCGCAAAGACGTTGGAACTTCAGCCTATAGATGTTGTCGAAAAATACTGCGATACATATATCGGTGAAGATTCACGGTTTCCGATTGTAAGGTTAAAACCGCAAGGAAATTTAAGACGCTGCCCTTTGCTCAAAGATAAAAAGTGTATGGTACATAGCTCAAAACCTACAGTATGCGCTATGTTCCCAATAGGAAGGGTGATTTCCGTAGAGGGTGCTTCCAAAATCGACTTATCAAGCCCTTGGGATTACAGTAAAATACAATATATCTTTGATCCGCCTCATTGCGGCGACGACTCTGTAACTCACACGGTCAGAGAATGGTTTACTTCGTTTGGCATAGATATTGAGGACGAGTTTTATATCAAGTGGAATATGGTTCTCGGAAATTTCAGCAAAATTTGCAGAAAAGCAGAAAAGAACTTTACAATGCCGAAAACAACGGAATATTTGTGGAATGCTCTGTTTGCGAGTCTTTATTGCTCTTACGATACACAAAATGATTTTATGGAGCAATTTGAGAACAATGTCAATCAAATCAAGCCCCTTATGGAACAAATCGACATTCAATATGAAGATGAAAAACCCAAAACAGTGTATCACAAAAAGGTTAAGAAAAAGAAGTGGAAAAAGCAAAAAAACAAGTCGAAAAACAGGAGGAAATAACTTATGTCCGAAGATTATAAAAATAATCAAATAATCCGAAAAGATGCAAAAAACTGTTTCATTGAAAGCTTAAATGACAGCTTTCCTATCGGCAAGGCACATTTAGGATTTGCTTCATATGATATGAGCAAACCCGCCGGCAGTCGTCAGACGAACAGAATTAACATCTACATATCTGTCGAAGAATTGTTGGAGTTGTGCCGGAAATTATCCTGCGGAGAACTGAAATATATGTTTCAAAACAAGAAAAAGGCGTCCGACAGTTCACCGCTATATCAATGCCTCGGCGGGACATCAGCGGAACGGCTCAAAAAGGCAGGTAAATCAAGAGCTGACGGCATGAGCCTTTCAAGGACTGCACAGATTATCTGTGGCAGTAAATGTGATATTCTCTTTATTGCGGATAGCGGTCCGGGCGAAGAAAACGAAAAAGGACTGATTGTACCGAGGTTTGGAAACAAGCCGGAAAATCATGTGGCAGTCAGTATGACCTTTGATTCGCTCAGTGAATTGCTACTAATGACTAAAACTCATTATGAGGCATGGCTTTCGGCATATTATGCTGCTGCATTTAAGCCTCAATCCAATTCTAAACCGAGACAGACTGCGGAAAGTCCGCAATCGTTCGACTCGATTATATAGTGTACCTGTTTATACGAATGACGGCTCCAATACAGCCGTCATTTTTTATGCACCGAATTAAATATAGGATATTTTGCAATAGCTCTTGACAAATGAAATAAAATGTATTATAATTAACTCGAAAGTTAATAACTTAAGAGTTAATTATAATACAGAGGTGATCTTGTGTTTATAGGCAGAGAAAATGAACTTGCAGACCTTAATGATATGTATAATCAAAATAAATTCCAGTTGTTCGTACTGTATGGGCGCAGACGCGTAGGAAAAACAACTCTTATAAATGAATTCTGCAAAAATAAGGATGCTATCTTCTATTCGGCAGAACAAAGCAACAATAAATTAAATCTTGAAAAGTTTTCCGGTCAGGTATTTCAATTTTACGGCGAAAATACGCTTGAACCGTTTTCCTCTTGGGCGAATGCACTGACATATATTAATGACAGACAGAAGGATAAAAGACTGATTATTGTTTTTGACGAATTTCCGTATTTGGTAAAAAAGAATAAGGCATTATTATCCGAGCTTCAGCATTTAATCGACCATAAACTGCTATACGGAAACCTTTTTATTATACTTTGCGGCAGTTATATGGGATTTATGGAAAAAGAAGTTTTGAGTTCAAAAAGCCCATTATTTGGACGCCGAACCGGACAACTTCATATGAAATCTTTTGATTATCACACAAGTTTGCGTTTGCTTGACGGTTTTTCGGATGAGGAAAAACTAATGCTTTACGGTGCTTTTGGCGGTACGGCTTTATATTTACAGCAGATTCAATCGGAAAAAAGCTTTGAAGAAAACATTAAGTATGCTTTTTTGAGAACAACAGCTTATTTGTATGAAGAACCCTTGCTCTTACTCCGTCAAGAGGTACAGGAACCGGGTATATACAGTGCAATTATTGAGGCGATTGCCGGCGGTGCCGCACGGTCAAATGAAATTTCAACCAAGATTGATGAAGAACCCGCCAAATGCTTAAAATATATTAAAATCCTATGTGAACTTGGAATTTTATACAAAGAGGCTCCGTTTGGAGAAAAGCAGGTAACACGAAAAACAATATACGGTATATCGGATTTTATGTTTCGGTTTTGGTACCGTTATGTGTTTACAAACAGATCCCTCATTGAAACAGGTGCGCAGGATGCTATATGGAAAAAACGCATTCAACCGACTTACAGTGATTACATGGGTTTGGTTTTTGAAAAGATTTGCAGTGACTATTTAATGCTGCAGAATATCCGAGGCAATTTGCCTATTTTGTTCACTAAAATAGGCAGATGGTGGGGGTCTGACTCTGCAAGCCACTCGCAGGCTGAAATTGATATTGTTGCAAATGAGGGCAAAGATTATTTGATATGCGAATGCAAATGGAGAAACGAAAAGCTTGATCTCTCCGTTTTGAAAGGACTTAAAGAAAAAACGGACGCTTTTATGAAGAAAAGAAACAACACATGGTATGTATTGTTCTCCAAATCGGGTTTTACCGATGCTGTAACAACTGAAGCTAAAAATGATGATCATATAATTCTTGTGGATTTGCACGATATAATAAACCTAAAATAAAGAATGTGTTAGATTGTTATATTTGATTGCACTTTTGATACCAATAACGGCTTGAAATACAGCCGTTATTCTTTTGCTTATTTTACGCCTATAAATTGGCACAAAATTGGCACATCTATGCCGATGACAAGAAAAACATTATGTGTTATAATAATATCATGTATAAGTGGGTTCGGGGGACGGACTCACTTTTTAAATATGATCTCGGGAGGAATATATCTATGAAATATTGTCCGTTCTGCGGTGCAGTGCTGCCTGATGAAAAGATTTCATTTTGTCTGGAATGCGGCGAAAAGCTGTCTGACTTCAATCTTCACACGGAAACGGAAAAAACGGTGAAGAAACCCAAGAAAGAAAAGAAAAAAGAGAAAAAAACTAAATGCAAGAAAAAACGCGAACCGGATGCAGAGCTGTTCAGCGAAGAACCAACTGAAAGTGTTTCGGATAGCTATGACGGGTATTATGATGATGTTACTCCAAAAGACTCGGTTATGCTGCATCAGGGCTTGGATAAAACTATGGTGAAAAAACTTGTAAGCTTAATAGGTTGTGTCATCATCGCTATCGCATTATGTGTTGTTGCACTTGTTTTGCTTAGTTAGTTGCAATTTGAAGTTCTTTTTCGTGTAATTAAACAGAGGTGATGAGCAGATGCTATACTTATCTAAAGGAATTGCAGAAAAAGATTCTACGGAAAATTTAATTAAGGTACGCCGTGGCGATTATACATATACCGTTTCGGGGAATGCCGCAAAGTTTTGGCTTGCCGGCCGTTTTGGTTTTGCTGCCTGTGATACTGATGAAGAAATCAATGATATATTAAATCTTGCAAAAATGGGATTAGCAGAATATGAAACCGAAGAATGCCAAGCTTCGTGGTATAGGATCCTTACAAGGTGCGTTTGTGTACCGGCAAAGAAAGGGTTTGCGGGTTTTCTTACAAAAGCGGAGAAAACTATGATGCGCTGGCTTAACTTTGCAGGAATACGATTGTCTACAGCTGAGCTGGTATTTCTCAGTGAAAACCACATTCAGCCTAAAAAGAATTTACTATATGCAGATAATCGTCAGGCACTTGTAGAAACAATATATACTCCGGCAAATATTTTTGATAATGTTTTGGAAGCTCAGATGGAACACGCTTCGGTCCGTGATACTACCGTCGAAACGATTATGTCGCTATTGCGTAAAAAGAAAATCGTTATGCTGTGAGGTGAAACATATGCGCAAACAACTCGCAAAAATTCCAAGTGCGTTGAAAAAGCAGGTCATTCTTAGATTTTTATTAGGTGTGCTAATTTTCATATTATATGATATACTAATAGCAGGCAGCAGAAATATATACATTTCGCTTCCGGTTATAATAATTTCAGTATTTCTGATTACAAACGGCAGTATTTTGTTGTATAATTGTGTTGCGAAAGAATATATGTGCGTATCCGGCATATGTCAGTCGGTTTATAAAACACGCTTTTTAAGACAAATCAAATATTTCACGATGCTCTGTGATGATAAAACGGTCAGAATATATCCTCACAGTCAGATTAAAGGCATTAAAGAAGGCGCGGCAATAAAAATTTATCTTTCCGATAAAACATCGGTATACGCAAATGGCACGGAATATGTTATATTAAGCTACTATGCAGTGGAAGCAGGAAATGAGGTGAAATAATGGAAATAACGAAAGAGACATTGCTTAAAATGTTAGATGAGATCAGAGAGTATATTGAAACTAACTCAAACAGCGACGGGACATTCAACTTTGACAAAGAGCGGGCGTGGGTGGCTTTGGACTTTGTAAAAAAAGAAATCAAAGCAAAAAAGGCATAACTTTATTCAAAGCGATTGACGAAATAACATTTATGTGATATAATAAGCACATAAGTTTCAGGATTTTCAATCGTAAAATCAAAGTTATCTAAGTTTTCAAAGTGTCAATCAGCACTGTTAAGGTGCTTTTTGGCACTTTTTTTATTTCTTTTTCTGCGCAAGTCGCGCAGATATTTATTCCCACGATTTCCGCCTGCTTGCAGGTTGAAATAAATATAATAATTTTATTGCAGGTAAAAACCTGCGGAAAGGAGCGCTTTTTATGATAAAAGCATTTGTAACGGACGCCGTTGTATCAAAGGGATATAACGGTCAGGACGCATTGAAGTATTCGGAGGACGGAAAATCTGTCAGATTCCGTATCGGCAAAAAGGTCTACGATACCCGATGCGAAAACAACACTCGCTGGTTTAATATCGGCGTAAAAGCATTCGGTGCGGTTTGTGAGCGTATTAAGAAAATGCAGCTCAAAGACGGTTCATATGTAAGCTTTATCGGGAAATTGGATGAAGATACATGGACCGACAAGGAAACCGGCGAAACAAAAACCGCTATGGTGATTATTGTTGACGATATTGAGTATACCGTAAGCGGCGGCTCAAATAAAGACAGTAATAACCAGAATAGGCAGAACACAAACTCCGCAAACGGACAAAATATGTCCGGTGCAGGCAGTCAGCCTACTCCACCTCCGGCTCAGGGAATGCCCGATAATTTTTCAGGATATGAAAATTTCGGCGCAGGCGATTTCTTTGACGAAGGAATGTAAGCACAATGAATCAAGCGTATTAAACGCACATGGGTTACTTTACCGTAAGTATACTCATGTGCGTTTTTGCGTTCAAGGAGGTTTTGTTATGACAAACGATGTGTTTTGTGCTTTGTCCGAATCTGAAAAGGCAAACAAAATCAAAACTGTATTAAGGCAGCGAACCGAAGATTTTCTAACGGATTCAGAAATCGAAATGATTGTGAAATCCGTCAGACTGAAAACTCAATACTGCGTTATGGTATTTGAGGATCCATATAAATTCTGCGGTTATATGTCTATTCTTCCGATTCAAGGAACAAAAACAGTTTTCGGGGGTGTTATTGCAGGTATGCAAAACTCTCCTGATGATTTATTTTGTCCGTTCCGTGCAGTTGCCGTTGTAAATGACGGAATTGACGGTAAAGATTCAAAAGGTCATATCGTCATATATCTTCCTCGAAAAGACTCCGGAAAGGAGCGCACAGGATGAACAATGACAAAAAGAACAATTTAGGACATGAGGCTCTTATTTTAATCGGCTGTATTATGCTGCTTGCTTTTATATGCAGATTATGGCCGATCCTGCTGTTAATGCTGCTTGCAGTATTTGCGGCTGCGATCACATTGCTGCTGAGACCTCAAACCAGCACAAATGATACCTTGCCCGAAACACCGCAGGCAAAAACAGATGTTAAACTTCCGAATGAAAAGGATGTTCAGGCTCTTGCGTATTCTGTCATACTCAGACGGATTACAGAGCTTGTTACAAACGAATATCCGAATGCACGCTGGATCTGGGAAAGCCCCAATGCCAAGCAGCAGATATTCATTATGTCGGAGCTTTACATCTTGCTTAACCATGCAGGTGGATATAAACGGGCAAAGGTACAGCTTCACAATTTTCGGGTTATCGGAATTGAATACGAGGGCATCGGATATGATGAGCCTTGTGTCAGCAGCGAAAAAGAAACTGAAGATATTCCGCCCCAAGAAGAATCCGAAAAACAAAACTACGAGTTAATTGCCTTTGAATGGGTGGATACTCACATCATTTCCATAAACGAAAAATGCAGTGAGGCTATCGGGCAAGGATTTACCGAAATCCTTATATCCGATGATGAATTACCGACGCCGGAAAGCTGGGACAATATATGTACTGAATTAAAGCGTGCCGGAGTCAGTCATACTGCAATAAGCGATGATGGAATTAAAATCAATCTTACGCAGTTAAATACAGAAAGGAATTAAGAAAGTATGAGTACATACGTAAACAATTTATTCAATTTCAGCCGTTCTCTCCCTGAACCGTTTGATAAGCTGGCAAATAAAAAAATCAGTATCTCGTCAAAATACGGTGACGGAACAACGGCTACATTGTGTTCGACAGTAATTAAAGCAGTAAATGCAGTATGCAGCTGTATGAACGGCTCCGGACTCGGTGCCGTTGGAGTTATTGACCATAGGACTGTTACAGAGTACAAATCCGCAATGGATCCCGACGCATATCACCTCGTTGTATATGACAGCTCCTCCGGGGCTATTATGGCAAGCGTATATGATAAGTCAACGGAAGTTCTGGAAACTTATGTCTTAAACTCATCCGGGCGTGACGGAGCAGCCGTAATCATGGTGATGTTTCCTGTGCTTATGAATGATGACGAGTTCAAGGAAAACTTTGACACATATTACGATCAGTTTTTAGCGGGATTTCCCGATACCACGCTTACAAACGAAAGTATGGGGATCCTGTGCGATAATGCCTATCGGAGAATCAAAGATGAAACCTGTACGGCACATATTAAGACCAATATTGACAAGGCCGGTAATATGATGCGTGTGGCTCAGGCTCAGATTGATTCGGGAGCATTTACTCCCACTTCGGTTTTAGCCGGCGAATTTACTATTTTCGCAAACACCGGACCTGCTCCCATTAAAAAAGCAAGCACTGTTGTTGAACTCAGTGATTTTGTGGGACAGTATGAATTTGATAAGCGTACCTTTTCATCAAAGGAGCAGTCGCTGATCCCGAAGCTTCCCGAATGGTATGTAGTTCCGGAAGAGGTTGTGGATATTTGCAAACACGCAAAAGAAACAACGGGTAAACCGATGCAGATGCGAAATTTTCTGCTTCGAGGTCCTGCCGGAACCGGTAAGACAATGGGTGCGAAAGCGATTGCAGCCGGACTCAATCTGCCGTATGTGAAATACACCTGTTCCGCAGGAACGGAAATCTTTGATTTCATAGGTCAGATTTTTCCCGAAACAGATGATATGGCAACCGGTGATGCAGTGATTGACGAGCAGCGAAAGCAGCTTAAAGCAATGGGCGGTATCAATTATGAAAATGTATCGAAGCTCTTAAAACTTCCCGATCTTGACGATATGGATTACGATCCGGCGGGAGTGTATGAAGCTTTGACAGGTACTAAAAATGAAACTGCCACGGTTCAGGACTGTATGAGAAAGGTTTTGGATATCGTAACGGATAAAATCAAAGAATTATCCAAGCCTGCTCAAAACAGCAATTCAGGCGGACAAAAATATACCTATACTGAAACGGATTTCCTGAAAGCTCTCAAAAACGGCTATGTAGTCGAGTTGCAGGAACCTACAACCATTGTTCAGCCGGGTGTACTTGTCGGGCTTAACTCATTGCTTGAACAGTCCGGTTCAATTACATTGCCCACAGGTGAAATCATAGAACGGCATCCTGATGCGGTTATTGTGGTTACTACGAATGTCAGCTACGAAGGCTGCCGCGGACTAAATCAGTCTGTTATAGACAGAATGAGTCTGGTGCGGGATGTTGAACTTCCATCACCGGAGGTTATGGTCCAGCGTGCCATGAGCGTGACAGGCGCAACTGACGAATATCAGATTTCACAGATGGTACAGGTTGTAAATGACATGGCTGAATATTGCAGAAAATCCGGCATCAGTGATGGCAATGTCGGTATGAGAAGCCTTATAGACTGGATTATCAGTTCCGAAATTACGGGTGATATTCATGAGTCTGCCCTTCATACGATTGTCAGCAAGGCAACTTCCGATGAGGCAGACCGCGAGGCACTTATTGCAACGGTGCTTGAACCCCAATTTGCCCCAAAACGGCATAAAGCAACAGCATAAACAAAGAAAGGAGGCTACCCTATAATGGCAAGGGTGAATCACAAATTAGTAAAACAGCGTTTGAACGAAAAACGCAGCTCTATTACAGACCGGCAGTTCTTCTCTTCCCGTATTCTTGCAGGACATTTTGAAGACATTGCAACGGCACAAACAAAACGGTATAAATACAATCGCCGTGTCCGTGTCAACTTGTATTGGAACTCGAAAGACGGCAGCATTGCCTGCACAAATAACGAGTTTATCCGCATAAACTGCGGAAACAAGTTTGTAACCAAAACAAAAGGCAGAGAAAACCGCTACAATATTGTGGCGGGATTGTTTGCTCACGAACTCGGACATGTACTGTATACCGATTTTCTCGGCGAACAAACTCATACAAATGCGTTCGCAGGGCATTACTGGTATCCGGCGACACCAATATTGAAAAGCTCATCCGATAAAATGAATGAGCGCGCTATTTGGGACTATATCGCAGCCGACGAGAAAAATCTTGAAATGGTGCAGTTTATTGTGCGGCATATTCAGAATATTATTGAAGACGGCTACATAGAAAACAGAATGCTTGCAAACTTTCCCGGAACATTAAAGTACGGACTTGAATGCGTCAGAAAAAAGCATTTTGAGTCTATGGATACCGTAACGCAAATGATTGAGTACGAGGACAATGGAGATGCACATATTTGCGAGAGTATATTGCAGATTATTTTATCTTATGCAAAATTCGGTGAGATAAAATACGGTGATGAACCTCTTACAGATGAGCGTATCAAAATCGTTTTTTCGCTTCTTTCGGATATTGACAGAGCGCTGCTTGGAACTTCGTCAAAAGAACGGTTCGATGTTACCAACACTATACTCATAAGGTGCTGGGATTACATACACAGTTATCTTGAGTATTGCAAGGAGAAACAAGCAGAAGCTGAAGCTGCCGGAGGAACTGCAACTATTGCGGAAACTCTCGGAGAAATGCTGAAAGCAATATCGGCGTCTTCTGAAATTGCCGAAGGTGAAACTTCTCCCGTGCAGTCAGCAGGAAACGAATCCAACGCATCAGCAACCGGGAAGAACCGTGCTAAAACTCGTTTGAAACTCCAAGAGGCTGAAAAGTCAGATGATGAGAACTCAGATGACAGTACCACCGATGGAGAAAAATCTGACGACGAAGAAAATTCTGATGAAAATGACTCCTCCCAGACTGAAACGGAAAATTCAGAAAATGAATCTCAGTCTGGAGAGGACAGCTCGACAGGTGAAATATCAGATGGAGACGCTGATAGCGGCAGCGGAATGTATGACGGACATAAGCAAGATGTTACATCTTCCGAAAAAGGTCGTCTTCCTCACGAACAGACAGACCGCGTTTCGGATCCTGTTGGTGGTTCGGTTGAAAAAAACGACGAATATGAACCGGAAATATACTCAAACGCAGCAAGTGATATTGAACAGGTCCTTGAGAAAATGGCTGAACGAGCTGCTTGTAAGGAACTCGAAAGCAAACGAACGCAAGAGCTTAACGAGGCAGCGCAAAACATTTCATACGGAAATGTGCATTCCGGCGTACATGTTCGGGTAAATCGTATCAACGAGGTTGATGAGAAGTTAATCGAATATTATAACCAAGTGGCAGAACCGCTGCTTAAAATATCAAAGCAGCTAAAAGGTTCTCTGGTAAGACAGCTTAAAGAAAACCGACGCGGCGGTAAACAAACGGGTTTGATTATGGGGCGTCGGCTCGATGCTCACTCGTTGTATCGAAACGACGGTAAGGTGTTTTACAAGAATGCACTTCCGAATGAAATTCCGGAAATATCAATTGGCGTATTACTTGACGAATCGGGTTCTATGAGTTCCTGCCAGCGTTCTACTTATGCAAGAGCGGCGGCAATCATATTGCACGATTTCTGTGAAAGCCTTAATATTCCGATTATGGTATACGGTCATTCAACGGGATATGCCGAAGATTATACGGAAATCGTCGAATTGTTTTCATATGCCGAATTTGAAGGCTTTGATAACGACGATAAATATAGGCTCATGGATATCAGCTCGCGCGGAAGCAATCGCGACGGTGCTGCTCTCCGATTTGTTGCAGAGCAGCTTTCCAAAAGACCGGAAGAAATCAAAATTTTATTTTTGGTGTCGGACGGTCAGCCTGCCGCAAGCGGATATCATGGGACAGCTGCCGAGGAGGATTTGCGCGGAATAAAACACGAGTATGGGCGCAAAGGCGTTCTTCTCATAGCCGCCGCCATAGGCGACGACAAAGAAAGCATAGAAAGAATATACGGTGATTCCTTTATGGATATCACCGATCTTGAACAGTTACCCGCAAAGCTTACATCAGTGATTAAGCGACATATACGGGTATAAAAACGCAATAAATGCGGGTAACTGATGGATTTCACTGTTACCCGCATAATATCAAAAAATGAAAGGAAGAAAATATTATGCATTTCAGAACATTGGTAACAGTGAATATACCGGAGGTTAAAACCGATATAGAAACAGATCGTGAAATACAAAATACTATAAGTGACTTAGAGACCGCTCTTGAAAGATGTGATAAAGATAGCATCGGATCAAAAATTATGAATCGAATTTATCTTGGCAGATTTAAGGGAATGAGTAATACATTCGCGAGAGCAGTTTATCAAGCGGTTGATGAACTTCTTGAACCATACAGCGAGTCTACGGAGAATCCTGAATACCTGGATTTTGAAGATCATACGGATGACTTAAAAAATGAATATGAAAATAAGTCAGTAGATTGTATAAAACTTCCGGGTGGCAAAATTGTCAGCGTTCATAACCGTATTATTTTCGATAAGTTTATCATCCGTGATGGACTTGTATATCAAAAATATTTCGGACAGCTTAAACACGAAAAACGCTCAAAGACAGCGAAGAAAATGACGGCACTTACTGATTATCCGTATAAAAAGCTATATAAAAGCTTTAAGGACTTTGCTGAACTGGAAAGATACATGGACTATAACGACGAGTATGAAGGTTATGGCTATGTATATAATCCGGATGCTTTTTATGATTGGTATTGCATAGGCGGTCGTTGGCCCAAAATGTTTCTTGTCAAAGAGGAATGCACAGACTTCACTATCGGCGACCGTGATTATCCCGATGATTATTATGAAGCTCCACAGGGATATCGTTGGGTTTCAGCGGCACGAAAAAAAGATATTCAATGGAAAGAGATACGCCGGTGCATCTTTAATGAGGCAATCCGGAAATACAAAGAATATAAGAAAATCTTTGAAACCGGGATCATTCCGGAAGAACACTATTGCAGAATCACAGAAAACGGCGTCAGTGCTTATGGGCAGTTATTATACAGTAAGGGCGAAACATTATCGGAATATTTAACCAAAGAAGGCATAAAAGATATGTGCAAACACATATTTTCACAGTATGCTCATGCCTATTTGCAGGATGGAATTTATCATTCTTATGATGAATGTACGGTAGACAATGAAACCGGCAAGTGTTCTTTTGAGGAATGGCGTAATATGCTTGATGAGTTCTATAATTCTTTGGATGACAACGCTGTATTGGTCAGTGTAGACTGTCACATTTAAGGGGGACTTTATTATGATATTAAAAAAAATAAATAAACCTTTTGAATATGACGGTAAGACTTATTATATCGGCGAAGAAATTGTGGCTTTAAATAACAGTGAGTATTCCGGATTGTTCGGCAGAATAGTTGAAATCAGAGATGGCGCAGACAAGGTAACCGATAATAAAACTCCGGATATTTATTGTGAATTTGATCCGCCGCTGTGTCCGAAAGATATTGAAGAACTGGAAAAAAGGTTTTCGGATTTGTATAAGGCACCTAAAAAGCTTGACGATATTACATTGGATAGCGTTATTATGGCTCCTGACATGATAAAAAGTCTCACAGAAAAGACTGACGGACGCAAAATCACAATTTATTCTCTTGAAGAGGATTGGGCATACGATGATGATTACGGTCATACAACTGAGATATTTCTTGATTATATGCTTGCAAAGAAAAAGCTTTGTGAAAAAATCAAAAATGAAAAAGAGGACGGCAGTGTTGAGCGTTGGCTTGATGATGACGAACTCATTGAGGACTATGGTAATGATTATTATGAAGCCTATCTTGACGGATACTATTCTTCAAGTCACTATCTTGTCGATATCACATCTCATAGTGTGTCGGTAAATGATTCTGTTGTTTCAGACTTTGCCAATGCCTATATTAGTAAATCAAGGGTTGAGGATTTTGTATCCCAAATTGAACAGTGGGATGAAGTTGAAAAAATGACAGACAAGCAGTACAATGCCATGATAACCGATAAGGATCTGCCCGATCGTATCCGGACTGCACTCAGTAAAAATGATACATACTGGGAGGCCTATTGGCAAAGCATATCTGAACTGGCATTCAGAATGGTTGAGGAATACTCAAAAAAACAATTTAGCGAGGAGAATAAAAACAATGCAATTTCATGAAATCGTATACGGAAAAAGATTTTTTGAAGTTCAATTACCTAAGCTTACAGCTGCCATTAACAGGCTTGCTGAAGCAATTGAACAGCAAAACCAACAAGATGAAAATTCAAGTAAGGAGAATGAAAAATGATTTATGAACAACTGCAATGTATCGGCGGAACTATTATTCTGTTAGGGTACATAAAACAGATCAGAGATATTCAGACAGGGGGTTCCTGCAAAGGTTTAAGTCTTAAAGCATATGTTACGGTACTGTTCGGCATTACGTTAATGGAATTTAATGCGATAAACATTTGGCTTAAGGGTTACGGAACTTCGTTTTTTGTCACCAATACAGTCACTTGTGTCACAGTGCTCTATCTTATATTGCTGATTTTGGTGCGGCAGGATGCAGAAAAAAAGCAAAGAACTATCATAAAAGACGCCTTCTTTGTTTCAGTATACGATAATGACAGTGTTATTTTAACACCTTGCAAAGTTAATCTGAATACAAAAGAAATCAGCGACATTGTCAGCGCACCTTATGTTATTACCGAAACATTGACCTCCGAATGCGTTATAATCGGAGAAAATGAGTTTCCGGCTGAAGAAGCAGAATCCAGGCAGAACCAAGATAGTTTTTGGTACTAAGGGGGTATAAATTATGCCCGACAGGAAACTTACAAGCATTGTTTCATACCCTGAAAGAGGCATCGGCGGAAATAGCCGTTATCGTGGAAATTGTTCCCCGAAGCTTGTTGAGGATTTAATATCCTTTTTTAAGCCGAGCGAAATATGCGATTATATGTGCGGAAGCGGAACAACAAAAGCTGCTGCGGATAATTGCAAAATCAAAAGCAACATTTATGATTTGCACAGCGGTTTTGACATCCTGAACTGCGATATTCCCGAACGCCCAGAGTTTGTTTTCTGGCATCCGCCATACTGGGATATTATTGTGTATTCCGATGTCATGTATAAAGCGTCAGATGTTATGAGTAAATTCGGATATGATCCGATTAAGCATGACCTTTCACGCATACAAGACTGGAATAAATTTGTTGAAGTTATGAATTATGCAATGATGAAACAGTATAGCGCCTTGCAAAAAGGCGGACGAATGGCAGTTCTTATGGGCGATATAAAAAAGAAAGGCAAACTTTATAGTATGATTTCCGAAATTATAAAGCCCGGAACACTCGAAAATATTATCATTAAGGCACAGCACAACTGCTTTTCGGATAATATAAGCTACAGCGGACATTTTATCCCTATTCTGCACGAATATGTGATGATTGTGCGCAAGGACAATCCACTCATATTTCCGATACTGTTTAGTAAAAAACAAAATTCGGATATACGGGATATGCCCGGTGCTACATGGCGCGATGTTGTAGCGGCAGTTCTTGAAGAAAAAACTGAAGCCGTACCGCTGTCATATTTGTATGAGCATCTTGCAGAACACAAAAAGGCAAAACAAAATAAATGGTGGAAAGAAAAAATCCGCCAGACCTTGCAGTATAATCCTGCTTATTTCGTTCATACCGAGCGTGGTATGTGGAAACTAAGCAGAACAACTGCATAGTTTAACCTAAAAGGGTGTTGCTTCGGCAGCCCCCTTTTTTAACGCGCAAATTTAGGGGGTGCAATTATGAGCGCATTATTATCGTTTATTCTCGGTCTGACGCTCAGCGGAGTGATCGGCTTTTTTGCGATGTGCCTTTTTCAAATAAAACATAAGTGAATATTTTACAGCGGATACGCATACAATAAAATCGTACCGAACGAAAATTCAAAATCAGACCGAATGAAAACTCAAAATCTATACGAATAGCATTGCAAAATTAAACCGAATGTGTTATAATATACTTTATAAGGAGGCGATTTCAATTGAAAAAGGAATTATATAGACCGCGTATAATTGATAAACAAATAGAAAAGTATCTTAACGCTTTCGGTGCTATATGTGTGGAAGGACCAAAATGGTGCGGAAAAACCTGGACTTCCTCGTATCATTCCAAAAGTGAAATTTACATCGGAGATCCAAAGGGCAACTTTCAGAACAGGCAACTGGCGGAACTTTCGCCGGAACTGGTTTTAGACGGTGAAACTCCGAGGATGATTGATGAATGGCAGGAGTGTCCTCCGCTTTGGGATGCAGTCAGAAGCAAGGTCGATGAACGCGGCAGTAAAGGAAACTTTATTTTAACCGGTTCATCTACCCCTAAAAGAAAAGGAATATTGCATAGCGGCGCAGGCAGAATAGCCAGACTCAGAATGCGGCCGATGTCACTTTTTGAATCCGGCAATTCAAGCGGAAGTGTTTCACTTGAAGAATTGTGTGAAGGAAATATGAAACCTGCAATGACTGGTGAAGTCGAACTCAAAAATCTTGCAGAGTATATTGTCCGCGGAGGTTGGCCGGGAAATCTGGATATCCCTATTGAACAGGCAATGCTGTTGCCGGCAGAATACCTGAATGCCGTTATTGAAGACGATGCTTTTCGCGTAGATGAAATTAAACGTGATAAAGCAAAAATGCGGCTTTTGCTGCGCTCGCTTGCACGAAATGAAAGCACGACGGCAACGAATAAAACACTGAAGAATGACATAAAGGAAATTGATGATAATGACATAGATACAGATACTGTCTCTTCATACCTTGATTTATTTAACAGGCTGTTCCTTTTGGATAATCAAGAGCCATTCTCCGCTCATGTACGCTCCTCTGTCAGAGTAAAACAGGCTGAAAAAAGGCATTTTTCCGATCCGTCACTTGCATGTGCATTGTTAAAAGTGACGCCGGCACATCTCATAAATGACCTTAATACATTCGGTTTTTTATTTGAGGCGCTGTGTGAAAGGGATATGAAGATATACGCGGAATCATTTGGCGGGAAGCTGTATCATTATCAGGACTATGCCGGAAAGGAAATTGACGCTGTTGTTGAACTGCCGGACGGTCGTTGGTCGGCTTTTGAAATAAAACTCGGAGCAAACCAAATAGAAAGCGCTGCCCGTGAGCTTGTTGCTCTTCGCGATGCTATTGCAAAGGAAAAAGACGGCATACCGCCCTCTGTTTTGTGCGTGATTTGCGGTATGTCAAATGCTGCATACAGGCGCGAGGACGGTGTATTTGTTGTACCGATTACCGCACTGAAAAATTAAAATTTAGTTTTATGCTCTATTCTTTGAAAATGGATTGACTATTTGCGAAAAATCTGATATAATAATTGTATAAGTTTCAAGGTTTCTAAAGAGAAATCAAAGTATATCAGAGTTTCAAAGTGTCAAATAGCGCGCAAATGTGCTATCTGGCACTTTTTTTATTTCATACCAATTCATTTTGGACAAAAAGCCGACATTCCTTTATGGTTTGCCGGCTTTTGTTATATAAATCAAAGGCGGTAAAACCGCAAATCAAAGAAAGGAGCATTTATTATGATGCAAAAATGTCATGATGGTTACTATGTAACATTCAGCAGTCTTCTTTCACTAGAGGACTACAACAAAGAACAGGAGGCACACACAAAATGGACCAGATGCCCGGTTAACGCATTGAAAGTCAACGCGTTGGATAAGGCATCGCCGCTGTATGTAAACACATCTGCTTTTGCAAGTGAGGTTACATCAGACGCAATCGAGGACACGACAGAAAATTTGGGGCTTGCTATGGAAGTGGACGGCAAAAACTATCCTATTCGTGACACAGCCTACAAAAGCCTGCTTGACCGGGCAAAAATCAGCGGTAATTCTCTCGCCAAGCTGGAGCGAAAGGTTCTGGCAAAGGTATTGAATTCCTGCTATAAGCTGTATTCGGCAGACGCTTTACTGCTTATCCGTGATGAAAAGGTGTCGGCAGTACATTCCGGCGATGCATCGGATTATTCGATATTGCCGATTCCGGAACTGTTGGATGCACTCAAAACAAAGCTGGACGCACGCTTCCCCGGTAACAACTTTGTAACCGGATATGCGGATCATTCCTTTACGAGTGCCGAATGGACTATGCCGGCACAGAAGGAAGATTTGCTCGGTGCATATGCGAAAGTGCTTGCTGCGCAAGGCAAAGGCACGTTTGCTTCAAAAATCGTTCCGGGAATAAGGTTTATTACCTCTGATACAGGTGTTGCCTCAGCAAAGGTTTCCGCACTGTTGGTCGGCGGACAATATCCAATCCATATCGGAGGCTGCGTCGCTGTCGATCACAGACACCAATCAAAGATTGCGGACTTCGATGCATCGCTTGACCAGCTTTTCGCACAATTCGGAGATTCGGTTGCAAAGCTTCAAAAACTCATGGAAGTAACGCTCAGTTATCCGGTTAACGCAATGACTCGTATCTGCAAAAAGCTCAGTCTGCCCAAAAAGGCGGCAGTCGAGGCAATAAGTATGTACGAAATGGCGTGCGGAAACGGACCGGCTACGGCTCATGATGTGTTTATGGCTATGCAGGAGATTCCGTTTATTGCAAAAAGCTCAGGTGTTCCCGAAGGCAAAATGTTGACCATAGAAGAAAATATGGCGCGGGCATTGAGTCTGAGATGGGAAGATTATGATCTTGCAAAGGCGGTGGATTACTAATGTCTGCCCCGAATATTCTTTGCGATACGGCCGGTATGACCAATGAACGCTGGCTTGAATGCAGAGCGCACGGACCAAAAGGCGATATTGAATACACCATAGGCGGCAGCGATGTCGCAGCGGTATTTGGTGTTTCCCCGTGGGTTACGCCGCTGGAACTGTGGATGGTAAAGAAAGGACGCATTAAGAATCCGGCAAAACTTAATGAAAATCAGCTTGAAATGGGACATATTCTGGAACCGATTGCCGCACATTTTTATGAAAAAAAGACCGGCAATAAGGTAACAGACGATACCTATATGTATCAGCACGCCGATTTCCCGTATGCGTTAGCCGACATTGACAGACGCTTTACGCGTGCAAGCGACAGTGAATCAGGTATTCTCGAATGCAAAAGCTGCACCTATCGTAAATCTTCTGCTTGGGATGATGGTGCCATTCCGCTTTATTATGAATTGCAGCTCAGGTTTTATCTTGCTGTTTTGGATGTTAATATCGGAGCCTTTTCTACAATCTGGGGCAATAACCCGGATTCGGATATGGCAATACCGGGGATTGAACGCGACAAAGCAAAAGAAGATATGATTTTTGAGCGCCTTGAAGAATGGAACTGGAGTCTCATTCACGACAAACCGCCTACAATGGCAGGTGTTGCTCCCAAACTGGCAATGGAGTCTTTGGCAAAAATATACGGTTCAAGCGTACCGGCGCTTCCGACCGTTGAATTTCCGTCAAAGTACGAAAAGCCGCTTAGAAAAATTATTGATTTGCAGGGAAAAATTTCAGATTGCAAATCGGAAATCAAAAAATATGAATCGGAGGTTGAAGCACATTCTGTGCGAATTGCGGAATTAATGAAAAATCATGAACACGGCGTTTTGACAACAACCGCAGACAAGATTTTAATTGATTTTGCTACAAAAAAGAGTAAAAGAACCGATACCTCTGCTCTCAAAAGAGATTACCCGACAATTTATGACAGCGTGGTATCCACTTCCGAGAGCAGAAAACTTAAAGTATCGGTACAGCCACTTTAACAAAGGAGACAAAAAATGCTATGTCAATTTGAAAGATTAATTTATCCGCACGATGTCAGTACAGCAGCAAACGGACAATATATGGTTGCCGTATACAATCCGTGTGAAAATGTTAAGGACAGTACCGGAAATGTTGTAACACAGGTAAAGGCCGTCGGATATTGCTTACCGACAGCAGACAATATCCGTTATGATATTCAAGGACACTGGAGCAAAAATTCCAAACACGGTATTCAGTTTGAGGTTGAAAACTACGAGGAGGTTATAACCCATACCAAAGAAGGAATTATCGGATATCTTTCTTCGGGACAGATAAAGGGGATCGGTCCAAAGGTTGCAGAGAAAATCTACAATGTTTTCGGTAACGATTCACTTGATGTACTCGATAAAGAGCCCGAAAAGCTTTTGCAGGTATCAGGAATCAGCCAAAACAAACTGAAAAAAATATATAATTCATATCTTGCCAACCGTGGTGCAAGAGATATTATTGCTTTTCTTATGCCGCACAGAATTACGGCGAATAAAGCCATAAAATTCTATCAGCATTACAAAGAAAAGACAATGAATATCGTGAGAAACCATCCGTATCAGCTTTGCGAGATTTCCGGTATTGGCTTTATCGAAGCCGACAAGATTGCTATGAGCTTCGGGTTGAGCAAAACATCAACCGAGCGTGCGGATCAGGCGTTGGTCTACACACTTATGAATGCAGAGAAAGACGGGCATATCTGTATGGAAAAGCACAAGTTTATCAGCGAGTGTCAAAAGCTGCTGAATACACCTGAGCTTACCGAGCAGATGCTTGCAAATCGTGCGTCAAAGCTTGTATATACAGGAAGACTGGTTTCTTATGCCGGATTTGTGTATCGTTCTGAAATGGCTAAAACCGAATCGGATTTAGCATATCAGATTATAAAGCGCAAATGGAATGTGAAAGTTCCGAGCTACACTCACATTGATAAGGATATTGTTGAAACCGAGAAAAAATTTAATGTTACATTTGCTGCCGAACAGCGTGAAGCAATAAAAGCGGCATTAACAAACGGCGTATCTATTATTACCGGAGGCCCGGGAACAGGAAAAACAATGATTCAAAAAGCCATAATTGAAATCTATCGAAAAAACAATTCCGATAAGAACATTAAGTGCTGCGCACCGACAGGGCGTGCAGCGCGGAGAATGACTGAATCAACCGGTTTTGATGCTTCGACGATCCATAAGGCTCTGAATCTGTTTGCAGATGACTCCGGCAATTACAGTGAGCCTGAATTGCTGGATGCTGATTTTGTAATTGTAGATGAGGTATCAATGCTTGATATTCATATTGCGGGAATGTTGTTCGATGCACTAAAGCATAATTGCCAGATTGTCTTAATCGGTGATTCGGAACAGCTTCCGTCGGTTGGTCCGGGAGCAGTGCTTTCGGAAATGATTGAAAGCAGGTGCGTTCCGACTGTCAGACTGGATACGGTATTCCGTCAAAACTCAGGCAGCAAAATTGCAGTCAATGCACGGTTAATACGACATGGTGATCATGAGCTTGAATACGGAGATGATTTTGAGTTTATAAACTCGCCGAATCTTGAAGAATCCGCAAGAACTATGGTTGATACCTATATTCGTGAAACTTCAAAATACGGAATTGACAATGTTGCTCTGCTTACACCGTTTCGCAAAAAGACAGCAACCGGAGTTAATTCCATAAACGAATCGGTTCGTGAAATCATTAACCCCGGTACAGGCGGTATAACATTCAGAAATCAAAACTACCGTCACGGAGACAAAGTAATGCAGATAAAAAACCATGAAGATGTCAACAACGGCGATATCGGTTATATAACCGATATTTCAAAGGTCGGAAACGATACCACGATAAGCATTGATTTCGGCAGCGGAAAAATAAAGGAATATGATATAAATGACATGGATCAGATAGATTTGGGTTATGCCTCTACGATACATAAATCGCAGGGTTCGGAATATAAGTCTGTTATTATCAATATTCAGAACGCACATTATATCATGCTCAACCGACCTCTTATCTATACTGCAATTACAAGAAGCAAGGAAAAAGTTATTATAATCGGTGATAAAAAAGCTCTGCATATGGCAATCTCAAAGTCTGAAATAAACCGGCGCGGGACATGCCTTGCTATGCGGCTGATTGAATTATCAAAATAAGAAAGAAGGGACATATCAAAATGGCTACACTTTTAGACAGGTACAGAACCAAAAAAGAAGCACTCACATCTCAAATTGCGGCGAACAGTCTGCCGCTTGAAGATAATTTTGTTATGCAGGAGTTGAATTATCGGATTTCGGTTTTGGAAACCCTGCAAAGCTTTTGCAAAACTTCGCCTGTAACGATTGAAACAAAGGTCATTGCCTTCCATTTTCAATTGGTTGACAGGTACATTCACTTTCTTTTGGATGAGAGAATTTTCGGAACCAAAACCGATGAAAACGGGAAAAAGAAACGCAAAACTGCGTCTGACAGCTTAAAAAATGTGTTCAGCGATGCAGAGAAACAGTTTTCGTATTTTAGTCCCAAAGGACAAAACGATTACAAAGACCGTATTGTGCGCATGATAAACACATTTTTATGTGCTTGGGTGCAGTACAGAGAAACATTTATAGAAATCAAGGAGGATTAAATGATGAGTCAGAATAACTCGAATGAAACTATTGCTATACAAAAAGCAAGAGGAATAATTGAAAAAATCAATGCAGTCGAAGAATTTGATCCTACTCCACTTGCTGTGGATTATACGGATTTGAAAACAGGCGAAACAATGAAGCGCCTGCCCGTTATGATTCAGATTGCATGGTTCAAGCTTAAATATCCTGAAAGCAAAATTGCCGTTCAGGTAACGAAAGAAAAGGAGTATTTTGTTGCAAAGGCGAGAATATATGCAAATTATAAGGATCCGGTGGATTGCTATCTTTCCGAAGCGTCGGCATCGCGGACATATTCCGAAGAAAATCCGTCAGTTTCTCCGAGAGAGTGGGCGCAGACAGCAGCAATCGGCATTGCACTTCGCAATGCCGGGTTCGGTTTGCAGTTTCAAATTGCCGGTGAAGTCTTTGATTCGATTACTCCGAATGAATTTGAACAAACTCCGGCAAAACAGAGTGATACTCAAAACGATCTCGCAAGCACAGAGAGTACGGGTCCCGAGACCGATTCATCACAGAACCCGGAAAGTGAGTATACTGCTGAAGAATATACGGCAGAACTGACCGATGAGGAAAAGCTTGAAAAAGCATATCAGACACTATGCCCTATAACAAAATACAGCGGTAAAACCTTGGCGGAAGTTCTTACGGTAGATCCTCATGCTCTGGTGTGGGTTGCAAACAAATACAAAGGCAATCCGGAAATCAGCGAGGCTGCAAAGTTGATATGCGAGCATGCGCTGAGCGAAAATAATGAATAAAGCAAGTCAAAATACGAGGGTGGCATTATGCCACTCTCGGAAAGGAGGACGAAATGAGACGATTCAGTATGCTTGAGGTTATATCCATACTCGGATTGCCTATGCCGCGAAACGGACGCAGCTCATATAATATAAGCTGCCCATATTGCGACACAAAACCAAAGCAAAAGCATTTGAATATTAACCTAAAAAAAGAGGTTTACAGATGCCCAAAATGTGGCGAACACGGCGGTATTTTTGATTTATACTCATTGTTTTCGGGCGTGCCGAGAGATAAGGTTCTTGATGACCTTATAAATCGCACAGAGCCGCTTGAAAAAGCAGAGCATAAGCCAAAGTATATTGGTTCGGTGAATATTCCGGACTTGGAAAGTCCTCTTGCTGATATTGAAACACGGCATCTGGTGTATTCTTCGCTGCTGTCTAAACTGACATTGGCGTCCGATCACAAGGAGAATTTGCTTAATCGCGGATTAAATGAAGATGCCATTGCACGACTGGGTTACAAATCTACTCCGGCTATCGGTATGACAGCAATAGCAAAAAAGATTGCAGATGAAGGATTGAACCCTTCAGGTGTTCCCGGTTTTTATCGGTTAGATAACAATGATTGGACCTTTGTGAACGAACAAAGAGGAATTTTAATTCCGGTCTGCGATGAGCATAGAAAAATTCAAGCGATGCAAATACGGCGTGATAATGTTCAAAAAAGAAAGTTCCGTTGGTTTTCCAGTGTGGATAGAAAAGACGGACGGCATGCTGAAGGCTGGATTCATATTGCAGGTCCGATACGCTCTCTTATGCTGATAACGGAAGGGCCTATGAAAGCCGATATTATTCACGAGCTTTCAGGTCATTCTGTTATTGCTGTACCGGGAGTTAATTCACTGACTCAGCTGAAGGATACGATTATAAGACTTCGTGAACTCGGTATCAGAGAACTTATGACTGCTTTTGATATGGATTATCTTACAAATCCGAATGTTCAAAAAGCCTTCGCAGATTTATCATCACTTCTTGGTGAAATCGGTATTCCATTCGGAACATATCTATGGAATCCCGAATACAAGGGGCTTGATGATTATATGCACGCTTTTCTTATGCGTTATCAATAATAAAGTATAAATTCAAAATAATTAGCCAAAATAAATATAAAGTATTTTAGCTAAACCCTTGACATATTAGCTAAAATAGTGTATAATAATATTAGCCAATAAAGGAGGCGTTTTATATGACAACTGTAACTGCAACTGATATTCAGAATAATTTCGGTAAGTATCTTCAATTGGTACAAACAGGCGAAGAAGTTATTATCCTGCGTAATGGTCTGGAAATGGCAAGACTTATATCGCATGATAAAACCGTTTCATTTCTTTCCGACTCTCTGGTAGGTGTCTTAAAAAATGATTATGATGATAAGAAAATGAAAGCGGAAAGGATGAGCAAATATGAAAGTGCTGATTGATACAAATGTCATTCTTGATGTTTTGTGCAACAGATTACCGTTTGTCGAAGATGCTCAGAAAGTATTCAGATTATGCGAAGTTAACAAAATAACAGGATATATATCTGCACTTTCAATTCCAAACATAATCTATATTATGAGAAAAGAGCTTGATGCAGATAAAATAAGTGACATTCTTGAAAAGCTCTCACTTATTTTCACAATAGCGGATTTGAAAAGCTCAGATTTAACAAAAGCTGTCAAGCTCGGGTTTGACGACTACGAAGATGCGCTCCAAAGTGTTTGTGCGTCCAGAATTAAAGCAGATTATATTGTTACAAGAAATATTAAGGACTTCTCAGGCAGTAAAGTTACGGCTATAAAGCCGTCTGAACTTTTGGAACGCCTATGAAAGCTAAGTGAACCAATGAAGAGGTGGGTATTATGCTCGCCTCTTTTTTATGTGTATTTTTATCGGAAATACGCATTTGAGTTGTAAATACGCATTTGGTTTCGTGTAATAGTATATAAAATAAATTTGGAGGTTTTATTATGTTAATAGCCATTGATCACGGCAATTACGCCGTTAAAACACCGTCTTTTTCATTTGTGTCAGGTCTATCCGAACACACGGTTAAGCCGCCGCTTACAGATGAAATTATTGAATACGCAGGTCGGTATTGGACTCTTTCCGGCAAAAGGTTAAATTATATGCGGGATAAAACACGGGATGAGCGTTATTTTATTCTGTCTTTATTTGCGATTGCAAAAGAGCTTGAGGCACACGGCAGCGGAACCGGAATACAGAAGATAGATTTAAGTATCGGTCTGCCGCCTGAGCATTACGGTGCTTTGAAAGAAAAATTTGCCGATTACTTTAAGAATCGGGATTTGATAAAGTTTGTATATAAGGACAAACCGTATAATATCATAATAAATCATGTAATGGTATTTCCGCAGGCTTTTGCGGCAGTTGTTCCCAACAGCAGCAAGATTGTAAATACACTGAGAGTATTTGTAATAGACATCGGTGGTTATACGACAGATGTTTTGCTTCTTAAAAACGGTAAACCGGACTTGCAATTCTGCCGCAGTCTTGAAACCGGTATTATCACGATGAACAACGAAATTATGCGTAAAGTAAGTGCATTGCATGATATGCTTATAGAAGATGAACACATCAGTGCGGTTCTTACCGGTGCGGATACCATTCTGCCTGATGATGTAAAACAGACAATTTGCGGCGCTACAAAGTTGCATGCCGATAATATTTTGAATCAACTGCGAGAGCTTCAGGTTGACCTACGTTCAAATCCTGCTATATTTATCGGCGGCGGAAGTATACTGCTGCGACCGTTTTTAGAGCAGTCCCCGTTGGTAGCGAAAGCAGATTTTGTTGAAAATCCAAACGCAAATGCCTTGGGATATGAAATGCTCGGTAATCAGAAATTACATATCTTAACGCAAGCACCCGGTTCGGAGGGGTTAGCATGAAAAAAGATGGCAAATACCGATTTTCCCTGCAATTCAGCTCAGATACACCTGAAAATATGCAAATCGGAGAACTGCTTGAAAGACTGGGAAACAAAAAAAGCCGCGTGATCATCAGTGCTTTGACGGAATATTTGCAAAAACATCCTCAGTTATCGGAAGAAAGCTGTAAAATAGAAATCAGAGCAACAGGCTATGATTGGGAAAAGGTTGAAGAATTTATTCGTAAGTTAATAGATGAAAAGCTATCTTCCGCATATATTTCTAATGAAATCGGAACGGAGAGTGAGAAAATAGATAAGGAAAGCTTGGAGGAAGATGTTGCAAAAATGCTTGAAAATATAAATTTGTTTTAACGCTTAACAGATAAGCCTACCGCTCTGTCGGTGGGCTTATCTGTCTTTTTGAGCAATTTATATGTTGATTGTAGCTTAAATTCTACCGACAGAGCATAAATCCGCTTTGTACTTTCTTCAAAATTACGGTCTGTTATAGTAAAATATATTATGAGGAGATGAACAAAATGGATTATGTAGTTTTTGGTGAAAATGTTAGAAGGTATAGAAAGCTTGCAAATATGACTCAAGAGAGCCTTGCCGAAATGTGCGAATGCAGTATAGGTCATATCGGGCATATAGAAAACGGAAATAATAAGCCGAGTTTGGATATTGCAGTTAAAATTGCAAATTCATTGGGTGTTACGATAGATCAGTTGATGGTTGAAAATTATTTGTACCCGGAAAAAGTGTATCTGAACGAGGTTGCAGATATTATAAATACTTTCCCTGTCAAGGAACGGATTGTTGTGTGTGAAAGTATTAAGAATATTGTTGAATCAGTGGATTATATTATACACAGCAAAAAAAGATGAGGGAAATTAAATATGTTGAGGAGATGTTGCTAACAGAAAAATAACATTATGCTTGTTATTTTATAGAGGTACTACATATGTTACCTTGGCTTTTTATTGCCTTTTACGGCTATGTTGCGTTTATACGCAATATGGTCATTTTTTATTTTACCCGAAAGGGGGTGATTCCGATGTTCTGATCCCTGTGATTACAAGCAGTACTTATAAAATTAAAAATCACAGCATACCATCGTGGTATGTTGTATCCCTGCTATGGTGGTATGCCAAACGGAGGTATAGCAATGCACCATACAGAGGAATACAAAAATCACGATGAACTGAGCGGCAGATTTACGGTTTGGCTTGAAAAGGTTGTCAAAAACGCAAAAATCAATTACATAAAAAGACTCAAAAGGCAACCTCCTACTCTATATCTGGAAGAAATACCGGAATCAGCATTACCGGCACAGAATTTAGCCGCCGATGCATATACGAAATCAGAATTTGAGTTTGAGGAAGAAAGACTTGCAGAGGCTTTTTCAAAGCTGCCGGTTATGCGTAAACGCATCTTGGCTATGTTATTTGTAGAAAACATAAGTCCGGATGAAATATCAAAAAATCTAAACTGTTCACCGCAATATGTCTATAACCAGAGGTATAAGGCATTGAAAGCTTTGAGGAGTGAGCTTGATAAGGAGGGTGAGCAGTCGTGACCAATATCGAATTTAAAAACATACTGACGGCAGCAGTTGCCGGAGAGCATTATGCGCTTGAAATAATACTGGAACAGTATTCTCCGCTTATCAACCGGTATTCTGTCATTGACGGAAAGCTTGATGAGGATCTGAGACAGTATATTCTGATGCATATAGCTTTAAACATTGGTAAGTTCTCCATTTAACGCAGAGCAGCTCTCGTAAGAGGGCTGCTCAAACTTTTGAAAAAATTTTTCTAATACCGATTAGATTATATAAAAAGCCGTTGTTCTTATAGGTGAAGACATCTCCTGATCTTTGAAAACAGAATATTGTCCGAGCCGATACATTCTTCTGTTGATAGCGGCTATCCGTTTGCCCGGCAAGCAGAACCAAGAGTAATAATATACGGGTTGCAACCGTATTTCGCCATGACGCAACAGGAGGTATAATGATACTTCTGTAAAACGCAGCTCGGCCACAGTGAAGGCGGAGAGATGAAATTTCTATGGACTCGCAAGCTACGAGCGTCGGGGAAGGAAACGATTTTAAATGAAGGGATAGAATGGAGGTAATCTGTATCATGAAAGAAGTTCCTATTTGGGAAAAAAGTAATTTGACATTAGAAGAAGCAGCTGCTTATTCGGGTATTGGTATAAATAAGCTTAGAATGCTTTCTGATAAAGAAGATTGTGAATTTGTATTGTGGGTTGGTACTAAGCGATTGATAAAAAGGAAAAAATTAGATGAATATATAGAAAGCGTTTATTCTGTTTAGAAGTTTATGTATATTACAAGTATTGTTTACATTTGAAAAAATGACTTGATTATTTGGTGTAAGTTTGATATAATATATATTGTTTACAAGCATCTTTTCAATGTGAATTTGAAAAGGAGCTGATAATATGTCAAAAAATACAACAAAGAAAGGAACAAACAGAAGGTTAGATAAAAATAGATTAACGCTAAAAGTTGGAGAGTCTCAACGTGCAAATGGGACATATAGCTATCGCTGGACTTCTTCAGATGGAAAGAGGCATGATATATATGCAAATTCTCTTGATGAACTGCGGGAAAAAGAGGCGCTAATCGTTGTCGATTCACATGATGGTATTAAGACTGAAACTCGTAGCATTACAGTAAACGATATGTTTGACCAATGGTGCGAGTTAAAGCGTGGCATAAAAGACAATACTCTTCAAAATTACAAATATATGTATAATATGTTTGTGAGACCAAGGTTTGGTAAAATCAAATTAGTACAGGTAAAAAAATCTGATGTTAAGAGATTTTATAATAATATGGCTGATGAGAAAATTTTAAAAATCTCAACCATTGATAATGTTCACAACATATTACATCAGGTGTTTGATTTTGCTGTAAATGATAACATTATAAGAATAAACCCTACAGATAATATGTTGAAGGAGTTAAAAAAATCTCATAATTTTTCAATAGAGAAACGTAAAGCTCTTACTATACCTGAGCAGAATTTGTTTATAAACTTTTTAAAAACAAATTCTAAATATAAACACTGGTATCCTGTGTTTGCAGTTATGCTTGGAACCGGAATGAGAGTTGGAGAACTAACCGGTTTGCGTTGGTGCGACATTGATTTTGAACATGGGTTCATAAATGTTAATCATACATTGGTTTTTTACAATCATGGTGATAACAATGGATGCTCATTCAGCGTAAATACTCCAAAAACGAAAGCCGGGTACAGAACTATTCCATTGTTGCCAGCTGTAAAGAAAGCATTGGAAATGGAAAGGACGTTTCAAAACGAGGCAGGTATTAAATGTACTGTTCAGATTGATGGTTATACGGATTTTGTTTTTATAAATAGGTTTGGGGCTACGCAACATCAGGGAACGCTCAATAAAGCGATTCGCAGGATAATACGAGATTGTAACGATGAAGTTCTTTTGTATTCCGAAGAAGAAAATCCTGTTTTACTTCCGCCGTTCAGTTGCCACTCGCTGAGACACACATTTACAACAAGAGCGGTTGAGTCTGGAATGAATGTGAAGGTGTTACAAGAGATATTAGGGCATAAAGATATTTCTACAACATTAAACATCTATACAGATGTCACAAATGAGACAAAACAGAAAGAAATTACTTCACTTGGAAATGTTCTTGCAGAATTCACTGTTTAGCCTTACACCAGCGTACACCAATTCGTACACCAATTTTCCTGCTATCTATAAATATTTATGTAGACTTATAAAAGTGTAAACTAAAAAAACGGCGTAAATAACAGGGTTTTAGAGCTTTATAAACACTTGTGTAAAAATAAAGACTCTTTTCCCCACAATGAAGCCGTTGGATAAATAAAACGCATAAAACCGGGCTTTTAAGTGGCTTGACTGCACCCGACTACACCATTACTACACCGTTTTATGCATAAAATGATGCTCACAAAAATGTCTTAGCGTTATATAAGGACTATGGTTTTAAATCGTAGTCCTTTTTAATTCGAAAATACTATAACATACAACGGTTTTACAGCATTTATAACGGGTATGCATCGGGGACAGATATATGGGTCGGCCGAAATTTCTGCCGAAAAAAGGAAATACTCAAATTTTCTGTTGCAAAAAATATTTATATTTGTTATAATCATTTATGCCAGACAAAAATTGAATAATTTGTTATGAGAGATTATATGTGTTTTTATTTTGATAAAAATGCTAGCTTCGGTCTATTATGCTTCTGTTTGATATATTAGATAATTGTGTCGCAGCAAATGAAGTTATGCATTTTTCAGTGCGCGGCTTCGGTTGCGCACTTTTTTATTTTTCTATTGCAAAAATTTTTTTGGAAAAATCGTAAAAATTTGTCTTTTTCTCTTGAAATTTACTAAATTATATACTATAATATATTGTATAATTAATTATTAATCATATCTTGGGGATTCGGCGTGATTTGACGTCTGTTTATTTTCTTGTGCCTTGTCCCCGAAATAAAGCATTAATTAAACCGAATTTTTTCGGGGATAGGAGAGTATTATGCAAAACAACAATTATCAAAATCGAAACAACCGCGGATATACTCCGCCGACAAGCGACAACGGATTTAACAACCCTAACTATAACCGTCCGAATTATGCCGCCCCCGGCGGCTCTTACAACAAAAAGAGCAATACGGGGCTTATCGCGGCAATATCAGGTTTGAGCGTTCTGCTCGTTGCGGTACTTATTTTTGCGGTTTTATGGTTCTCGGGTGCAATCGGAAGTTCTTCTTCCTCTGTGCCCGCGTCACAGCCGATGTCCGTACCGACCGAATCTCAAGGCGCATCAACCGATCAAACACCTCAATCACAACCCGTAACAATGTATGTTGCCAACGTTAAAAACTCGATATATTTCAGAAGCGCACCGACAGAGGACAGTTCCAACATAATATGCGAAATTCCGTTCGGTACGGCTGTTACATTCCTTGAAAACACGGACGCGGTTTTTGCCAAAATCTCATATAACGGCACAGACGGCTATGTCAAACGCGAATACCTTTCGTCAACACAGCCCCAAAAACAAGAACCTCAATATCCGTCCGCATCAAGCGGCAACACCTCGATTTCGGAATATATGTATGTTGCCAATGTTAAAAATTCAATCTATTTGAGGTCACAGCCCGTTGAAAACAGCTCTAACATTATGGGTGAGATTCCTCTCGGAACACGTATCGGATTTATCGAAAATACAAACAATGTTTTCTGTAAGATATACTATAACGGAAAGTACGGATATGTCAAGAGAATGTACCTCTCATCATCCGCACCCGTTTCGTCGGGTTCATCATCGAGATATATGACCGTATGCAATGTTAAAACCTCAATTTATCTGCGCAATGCACCGGTTGAAAATTCGGGCAATATCATTTGTGAAATTCCCGTCGGTTCAACGGTTGAGTTTCTTGAAAACGCCAACGGAACATTCTATAAAATTCGCTGGAACGGCAAGGTTGGATATTCAAAAGCCGAATATTTAAGATAATATTGCAATTTCGGGAGCTTATAACACTATGAAAAACATTCAGTCAAAAAAACATAAAAGCGGCGATTCAAAACGCAAAGCCTTTATCATATGCGGAATCGCTGCACTCGGCATTATCGTTGCCGCGGCATACATATATATTATGTACTCGGTCGGCGCAATAGCTGTCGGCGGAAAGACAAAGGCAGAGCGCAAAGCGGAGGCGAACATAAAGGTCAGTGACAATATGCCCGACACGCCGCCGGTAACCTCAAAAAATTCCGATACGGATAACAATAAAAACTCCGTTTCGGACAATACAAATACGAATGAGGACGCACAGCCCAACACTTCCGAGAGCGGCTCTGACAACAGCACAACAACCGTATCACACGGCAAGGGAATAATTGTGCTTGACCCCGGTCACGGAAAGTCTTCTTCCTCTATGTCAAAAGAAGAAAAACAAAACGACGGTTGGATTTATAACTCCGCAAAAGGCGGCTGGGGCGAATGGCGGCACTGGAAAAGCGGCACAACGTGGCAGGACTGTAACGGCAGCGGCTGTACGGGTCGTGCGCCGCAAAACGGCGGCTGTTGGTATCCGATAGGCGCAGGCGACCGCGACAAAGAACCACAGATTAATATGAATAACGTTCTTGCCGCAAAACGTTACCTCGAGGATATGGGATACGAAGTCCGCCTGACGCGGACAGACAACAGTACGAATCCGTCAATGACACAAAGGCTTAAATACTGTTATCCCAACAATGACACAACCCAACAGCCCGACGCCGATGCGTTCATATGCGTTCATTCGAACGCCGGCGGCGGCAGGGGAAGCTATTACATTGCCCTGTCGGGGCTTTATGACCAAGCCGGGATACCGTCCGATTACATAACGTCCGGAAACGCGCTCGGTCAAAGCATAAACAATCGTGTTGTGTCCGAAACGAAGTTGTCCGCCGCAGGCTCAAACGGAAGGTATGACGGCTATCCGACCCTGGTTCTATTTTGCAAGTCGCCAATCACGATTGCATATATGGAGATCGGATTTTTCGATAATGCGTCCGACCTCGCAATTCTAAACAGCAGTGCCGACCAAATCGGCAAGGCAATAGCCGAGGGCGTTGACGATTATATGTCAAGTTCGGGCAAAAGCCGCGGATAAACGATGTATCACCGATATACAAACACGTTAAATTTGAATTATTTAAAAATTTATTAAAACGCCTGAAAAATCGGGTGACACATGATATAATGGTCTGTGTTATATTGATATGCGCCTGTAGCTCAGCCGAATAAAGTGTCAGCCTCCGACTCGGAAGGCCATGCGTTCGAATCTCATCAGGTGCACCAAAACTCGGCAAGCACCTTTGTGCTTACCGAGTTTTCCTTTTTCACTATTTGTTTTTAACAAATCTCGCCAAGCGACTCTGTTGTTCGGGATAGATTGTCAAGCCAATTCGGCACAGCAACACACGGTTTTTGAATGAGTTAATTTTTTGTGAATTTCGACATAGACCCGTAGGGGCGCCCCCGTGTGGGCGCCCGAGCATACGAGCAAATGTCATAAATTTATATGGATACTCATATATTTCGATGAACATATTACGGGCGGCCACACGGGGCCGCCCCTACAAATATATGTTTTGTTCATAATTTGTTCACTCATTCAAAAACCGTGCACAGCAACAGCGTGTTGCTTGCGCAAATGAATTATGTGTGATATAATGTTACCCGAGGTGAAAATTTATTATGGAACCAAAAGATATATTACTCGAATTGAGGACGCAAAAAGGGTTGACCCAAGAGGATCTCGCCGAAAAGGTTTATGTTACCCGACAGGCTGTGTCGCGTTGGGAAAACGGCGATACCGTACCGAACACGGAAACTTTGAAAGTATTGTCAAAGTTTTATGGCGTGTCGATCAACACCCTGCTCGGGTCGCCGAGACAGCTTATCTGTCAATGCTGCGGTATGCCGCTTGACGATTCGACGATAAGCAAGGAAACGGACGGAGAATTCAACGAAGATTATTGTAAGTGGTGTTATACCGACGGTGAGTTTAAATATAAGAGCGTGGAACAGCTGATTGACTTTTGCACAGAGCATATGGCAAGCGACAGTTGCCCCGCCGAACAGGTTCGCGCGCATATGGAGGCGGTCGTTCCGAACCTTAAACACTGGAAAAACTAAATCATCAACTCTGTTTTCAATCGTCAAACCGGCGGCGTATCGGGTGCGCCGCCGACAGGCACAAAGCTTTTCGGCGTGTCGTGCATAAATCGTACAAACAGTTTATAAAAATAGCATATATCGGGGAGGCTGACTGCATAGGCAGCCTCTTTAACGCTGTATTCGCCGCTTTTTAACAGGTCGGCAGCTTTTATTATCCTCAAATAATTCTTATATGTAATAGGCGACATTTTTTTATATTTCTTAAAAAGCCGTCTGAAACTGCTTTCGCTTACATTGCACATATCGGATAACTCTTTGACGGATATATCTGACATATAATTATTTTCAAGATACAGGATTCCTTTATAAATGGTATGGTGTTCCGCTTTGGTGCGGCGGTGCAGGCTTTCGTTCATAAGGCTGTATAAAAGGCGGTATATCTCGGATAAAACCTCTAACTTATACCCGAACGCACCCCTAAGCCACTGTTCGCATATATGCTCGAACATATTCTTATAATAATCGTTTTTGTCGGTTGCCGCAATACATATCCTGTTCGGAAGCTTTATATACAATTCATCGAGCTGAAAGTTGACCGACATATACTTTCCCTCCGCTCCCGCAGGCCATTGTGATTTATATGTTATGTTATTGGGAAGATAGACTATATTCCCGGCGTGCGCAACAACCTCTTTTCTCGTTCCTTTGTCAAATATAATTGTTCCGTTTTCTACATAAAAAAATCTTGAAAAAGGCTTGTCATCCTTTGTACATACATATTCATCGGGGGTTTTTACACAGCCCGAAAAAGCACCGAAACAATGCCCGTCAAGGCGATTGCTGTCGGAAAACTCAATATAAAAATCATTCAGACTCGATTTAGCGTTATTATCCATATTTATCTCCGTTCCGCCGAGCATCGGCTTGAAATAAACTTTTACCGTCTTGGCTTGTTGCTCATATTATACAATAAAAAGCGTATTTTGGCAATAGAAATTTTAAAAGAAATGTTATATAATCAAGGTATAATTTAAACATACGGAGATGATATGTATGAAAATCGGTATAGTAGGCTTAGGATTTTTTTCGGATGACTTTGTAAGGCTGTTTAATCTTCACCCCGATGTGGACGAGGTTGTTGTGGCTGACCTCGACCCCGAAAGAGTTAAGATTTCTATGGAAAAGCATCATTTAAAGAGAGGTTATAACTCTTTTGAAGATTTGCTCGATAACGCACCCGATGTTGACTGTATCGGAATATTCACCCAAAGGCACTTGCACGGCCCGATGGTTGTAAAAGCCTTGAAACAGGGCAAGAATGTTTACAGCGCCGTTCCGATAGGCTGTACAATCGAAGAAATACAAGAGATAATTAACATTGTTAAAGACACAAGACAAATCTATATGATGGGCGAGACCTGTTATTATTATCCTTGTGCTATGTTCTGCCGTGAAAAGTATAAGAGCGGCGAAATGGGTAAATTTGTATACGGCGAGTCACAGTATTATCACGATATTTGTGAGATGTATAATGACTTTAAGCACTCGGGCGGTCCGAACTGGCGCAGAGTTGCGGGCATTCCGCCGATGTTCTATCCGACGCACTCAATCTCAATGCTGTTCTCGGCAATAAACGAACACGCTCTTAAAGTATCGTGTATGGGTTATCGCGACAATCACGAGGACAATATATACGGCGAGGATAAGAATAACTGGCAAAACCCGTTCAGCAACGAAACCGCTATGTTCCAGATGTCCGGCGGCGGCGTGGCAAGAATAAACGAATTCCGCCGTGTCGGAATTAATAAGCCGTCATCATATATTACCTGTATGTACGGCGAAAAAGCGGCATATGAATGTTCGGTAACAAAACATACATACCAAATCGGTGTTGCAAGCGGAAAAGAGCCGTACATTGAGGATGTAGGGCACCTCGTAAACACCATTGAATATAACGAGGATTTAAAGAACGGAACAATGGACATTCACCGCGACCCGATTTCGATTAAGTATATCGAGGGATTTGCACCGATTCAAGACAGGTCAAGACTTCCCAAGACTATGCGCAACACACCGAAATTCTCGCACTATAATTCGCATCCGTTCTTGGTTGACGATTTTGTCCGCGCGGTAATGACAGGCAAGCTTCCGCCGAACAACGCATGGGACAGCGCAAGGTATATGATACCCGGTCTCATCGCTCACGAATCGGCTTTGAAAGACGGAATGCTTATGGATATTCCCGATTTCGGTGCCGCTCCGTCGGATTGGGAAAGAGTCACCTATGAAACAAAGGATAACTATGAGGATATGAGCAAGTATTATGAGGTTGAATGCCACCATTAATATTTGACAAAAGCGGCATTGCCGCCGTGTTTAGGAGGAGTCGGCATGAAGAAAATCAGCTGTTGTATAGATATGATGTTTTCGCAGACAGATTTTTATGACAGGATTTCTGCGGTAAAAAGTTGCGGAATAGACACAATTGAGTTTTGGAAGTGGACAAACAAAGACATTGACCGCGTAAAGACCTTGCTTGATGAAAACAAAATGGGTTTGTCGATTTTTAACATCGACAGCACCGATGAGGCTTTGTCTTATGATTTGTCAAGGGGGATTTTGAACAGCGGCAGGGCAGATGAGCTTGTAAAGGCTCTGAACGAAAGCATACCTGTTTATAAAAAGCTCAATGCGTCGGCGATGATTGTCTTAATCGGCGAAAACGCCGAATATAACGAAAATAATGTTTTAAAGTGCCTGAATGCGGCAAAACCGATTGTTGAGAGGGAAAACGTAACGCTCATAATCGAGCCGCTCAACAATATTGACCGAGTGGGGTATTCGATGCCTTATGCAAAACCCACCTTTGAGCTTTTGCGAAAGGTAAACAGCCCGAACATAAAGATGCTTTATGACATTTATCATCAGAATATGATGGGGGACTTTTCGATAGATGACATCCGCAATAATATCGATATTATCGGACACTTTCACGTTGCGGATGCGCCGGGTCGGCACGAACCCGGAACGGGCAAGGTCGATTATGTGAAAATTATTGACGAAATAGAAAAACTTTCGTACAACGGCTATATCGGACTTGAATATCGTGCAACAAAACCCGACAGCGAAACTTTAGGATTTTTGAATTTATAACATTGGTAGAAAGGCGGTGCATATAATTGTTTAAGGTTTGTATTATAAGCTGCGGAATGATTGCAAATTCGGCGCACATCCCGGCTTACAGACAGTTTTCGGACGATTTTGAGATTGTTGCCGTATCGGACATAAACCCTGCGGCGGTACAGGACACGGCAAAGCGCCACGGAATAGACAGATTCTATACCGATGCGTCCGAGATGCTTGAAAAAGAAAAGCCCGATGTGGTATCGGTATGCGTTCCGAACTGTTTTCACAAAGAATATACGCTTATGGCGTTGAATGCGGGTGCAAACGTTTTGTGTGAAAAGCCGCTCGCTTTCACGGCGGCGGACGCTGACGAAATGTTTGCGGCGGCAAAGCGGAACGGAAAGCTGCTTATGGCGTGTCAGAGTATGAGATTCACGCCCGACCGTCTTGCGGCGAAAAAGTTTATCGATGACGGAAATATGGACAAGATATATTACGGCGAACTTGCGCGTGTGCGCAGACGCGGAATCCCGACTTGGGGAACGTTTCATATTAAAAAGATAAGCTGCGGCGGTGCGTTTGTTGATATAGGCGTACATATGCTTGATGCGCTTGTATGGCTTATGGGCAACCCGAAAATAAGCTCGGTTCACGGCGTAACGATGCAAAATCACAAAACAGAGATTGGCTCTTTGACCCAAAGCGGTGCGCTCACGGGTGAGGTGCATAACCAAAGAAAGTTTGACCCGAACGAGATGGATGTCGAGGACTTTTCATGCGGTATGCTGAATTTTGAAAACGGCGCGAGAGTAAACTTTAAGGTTGCGTGGGCAACAAATATGCCTGAGGCATCGGACATCAGGCTTGTCAGCCGAAAGGCGGGCGTTGACCTGCCGTCGGGTATAATCTATTCGGGCGAGGACAAGCAAGATACGCTCAAAATTGAGAAATGCCCGTATGATACGCCTTTTTTCGGTCATATGTACCTTGCGGATAACCTGAGAAAAGTTCTCAAAGGTGAGGCTGAACCGATTGTCACCGAGGCGGAAACAAAGAACGTTGCGGCGATACTCGAATTGTTCTATAAATCAGCCGAAAGCGGCAGAGAAGAATACATAAAATAAATTGGTTTTAAAAAGAGCGGCTGTATATTAAAACTGCCGCTCTTTTTTGATGCAAACATACTCAGTCGCACAAAGTGCGTCCGAGCATATCCGTTTCGGTTATCTTTCCGTCCGATACGATAAATGTTTTCACCTCGAAGGGAGAAAGCGATACAGCAAACTCCGTCTTGCCTATAATGACGCTGCATTTTTGCGGCTTGTCCGATGAATTGTACAGACGAATCAATGTGCCGCCGTTAAACTTTTTAAGTGCCGACATGATAACGTGTCTGTTATCTATGCGCACAGGGTCATACTCGATCTTGCCGCCGATTGATGGAAAATACGCAAGAACAAGCGGCGGCCGATTGAATATTTCCGCAGAGGCATCGACAAACTCTTCGTTGATACATAATCTAAAATCAAAGTATCTTTCGCCAATATCTATATGATTATATTCTCTGTCATCGGGCGCAAGTTCAACCCCGTCAACGGGATGAGCCGAATAAACAGGTGTGCGCAAAAGAGACAACCTTATTTCGCTGTCGGCAAAGCTGCCCCCATACGTTCCGGAGTTCAAAACGCTTACGCCGACAGTATCATCTTTTAAGCCGCACCATTTTTGAAATACGCTCTCCAATCCGCGCTTTCGGGTTTCCTCTGTGCCGAACATAGTCTGACAATACGCTTTTGCCGAACGGTCAAGATTTGTTTCCACGCACAGCTTGTACATAACATTTTCATCATTCGACAGCACTCTTATATTAATATCGAGATAATCCGAATATTTTGAAAAAGTATATGTCATAACCGCGCTTGAATTATTATATTTCAGCACGGATTGAATCTTTGTACGCACATCTCCGTTCTCAATAACTCTCGGTGGTTCGGTCGGTTTAAACTCACCTATACATTCGTCAAAGCTGTCAACCTCCATTCCCCACGGATCGGCGTTATCACGAAAGGCTTTTATTTTTATTGATTTTATAACTTCTTTGCCGTTATATAAATATTCGTTTATTGTGCCGCTGTACTTATCGAGTTTTATTTCAAGCCGTTTATTTTTAAGTATTATGCTTCCTCCGCTTTCAATATGCGGAATCTTCTTCATAAAATTTTTGTTCAATTCAAGTTCACAGTCAAACCGAGTAATGCTCATCGGTGCAGCAACGGTATGAAACACCACTTTTTTACGCCAATCCATACCGTGTGCGCTGTCCTCTTGTTCTATCTGGCACGGCACATATTCATTATCCGTGTTTCTGACCTTGACATCAATAACGCCGTTGTTCGGATCATTTTGCTCCGCAAGCTGAAATTCAACCTCGAAATCCGCTTCAAGCGGATACGGATGCGGATTGTATATCATAACGGGAATTTCATCCGTTTTTGCCTTTTTCTGACCGCGGCACAGCGCAAAGAATGACCTTGTAATGAGCCTGTCGAGAATTTCCTTTCCGAACCCGATAAGGTTTAAGGCATCGTTTTCAACTTTTTTAATCGCCGTCCCCGGCAGTATATCGTGAAATTCACAGAAAAGCAAGGCTTTCTCCGCCTCGTTCAAGTCCCTTTCGTCATATTTTATTCCACTTTGCCAAAGCATTTCTTCACATAACGAAAGCATATTTTCCAGCCTTCTGTGACCTTGCTTTACTCTTGCCATTGACGTATAACATCCGACCATACAATGTACGAGTGATGTGTCAACGGTTTTTAATTCGGATTTGTCAAGCTCATCAAAATATGAATCAAAGTCCGAATGTATTATCTCGGTATCACTGCACCTTTCCGCGAAATCGTTAATATCGTTCAAATCCTTTTCACTCGGTCCGCCGCCGTGATTGCCTATTCCCCACGTCAGAGCGTTCAGACGACGCGTCGGAAAGTCGCGGTTATAACCAATAACGCGTTCGAGTGCTTCACCTTTCGGGGTGTTATACCATTCATATAATTTAAGGGTATTTATTTCACTGTTGTCAAAACCTTGCCAGACAAACACCCCACATTTTCTCTCGCGCGGACGGAGATACGCATAATTGTCATATCCGCATTTTTTAAGTATCTGAACAAGACCCCTTGAATGCCCAAACGCGTCAAAACCGATTGCCGTTTTTGGAATCTTTCCGAAATATCGGGTAAAGAAATCATTCCCGACATTTATTTGGCGTATGACCGATTCTCCGCACGGCATAAGAACATCGGGCTGTAAGTACCATCCGCCCATTATTCGCCACTTTCCGTCACGAACGAGATTTTGTATTCTTTTGAACAGTGTCTCGTCATTATCTTTTATCCATTCGTACAAAACCGATTCGTTATGATTGAATACAAATCCGTCATATTTCTCACAAAAATCAGCCGCAATTTTAAATGTTGACAAAGCCTCGCCGATGCCCTCAGTTCTCTGCCACAACCATACAGGGTCAAGGTGGGCGTTGCATATAAGATGTATCTTTCGCATAAAAATCTTCTTCCTTTTTTGTTATTGAATATATTATACACGTATCGGGTTCTTAAGTAAATACACAAACGGGACGAATTTTTTCAAACCGTGTCCGCTTTTTTATCCTCGTCAGCTATTGACTTAACCCAAACATTTTGTTAAAATGTTTGTATAAAAATAAATCAGGGTGATATGAATGAAATTCGGCAATAATTTTGATGAACTTATATATCCGGCTGACTGGGATATATACCCCATGCTCGAGCTTACAACCGGACGATACCTTATTCGCATAGAGAGAATATCATATATCCCGTCAGGAAAGCACGTCATAGGCAAGCACGAGCATCCGAATTTTGAATTTCATTTTTGCAGTGGCGGATTCGGAACGGTTATAATAGGCGACATTCGTCACGATATTCACCCCGGAAATTTTTATATAACCGGACCGCACATATTTCATTCGCAATTTTCGGACAGCGAAAATCCGAATTGTGAATTATGTCTTATGGCTGAACTTTCTCCTCTTCATAAAAGTGCGAACACCCAAAACGGCTTTTATAGCGACCTTGACAATATTCTCGATATAATAACCGAGAATAAAGATTTTTTCGGCACTGACGAAAACAGCGCCGCAACGGTTCTCGAAAACATCCGTCAAAATATGATTTCGGGCGGCGGAACAATGAATACATCGGAATTTTGGCTTGATATTTTGAATACATTCATATTGACGGCGAAAAATATTTGCTCCCTGCCTCAATCATTATCCGTGACAAGCGGCAACGAAAATCTCGATTCAAAACGAATATCATATCTCGACAGCGTGTTTCGAGGTTATCATGATGCAATGTCGCCCGAGATTGCCGCCAAAAACCTTTGCATATCCGTTCGGCATCTCAACAGGATTGTCGAACGGCTTTTCGGTATGTCATTTAAGCAAAAGTATATTCAATCCAGGATGCACCTTGCGGCGGATTTGCTCGAAAGCTTTGACAACATAACAATTGACGAGCTTTCTCAAAAGCTGAATTTTAATTCAGCTCAATACTTTTCGCGGACATTTAAAAAATTTTACGGGGTCTCTCCGTCCGAGTACAGAACCGGCCGACGATAATACGCACATTGTTCGGCAGCATCGTACAATCGGTCATAAGCCTTATGATATTTTGCGTGTCTCGTATCCCAGATGCCTTCACTTGACAAAAGTGCGGATTTCGGATATAATATATGGCATATGATCGTAAACAGGAGGGTTCATTATGATGAAAATTAAAAGGCTGGTATCAGTCTGCACAATGACCGTTATGTTAGCTTGCTGTGGGTTCAGCGCTTCAGCGAGAGAGTTATTTACGGACGTTCCCGAAAGCGAATGGGCTGCGCCTTATATCTATAACCTTGCCGACAGAGGTATAATCGGCGGTTACGGCGACGGTTCGTTCTTGCCGTGGAACGAGGTTCAAAGATGCGAATATGCAAAAATGCTTGTCAATATTACCGGGATTCCGATTGTTCCGAGTTCGGTATCGCCGTATTCCGATGTTCCTTACGGAGAGTGGTTCTTTCCTTATGTAAATGCGTCAACGGCGTATATGACCGGGTTTCAGGCATCGGACGGAACTCTGTACTTTTCGCCGACCGAGTCGGCATCGAGAGAAGATGTTGCCGTTTCGATGGTCAAGGCTCTCGGATTGGACATATCAAAGTACACAGACCCCAACGGATTTCTTGCCGCAAGGTTTGGGGACTGGCAGGACGTTTCATCATTTAACCGCCCGTATATATGCGCTGCGGTGGATAACGGAGTTATAACCGGTGACGTTCCGCAGGACGGCGTAGGCACATTCAGACCTCACGACCCGATTTTGCGTGCGGAGATAGTCTTTGTTCTCTATCGTGCGTTTCCTGACGGAAATGCACCTATGTAAGTTATATATAATATTTTGAAAGGGGCAGCGATATGCCAAATGTAACCGAAATTTTCGGCAGTATGGTATTTAACAACGCCATAATGCGCGACAGACTTCCAAAGGAAATTTATAAACAGGTAAAGCGTACAAAAGAAGAAGGTGTAACACTCACCAAAGAGGTTGCCGATGTTGTCGCAAACGCGATGAAGGATTGGGCAATAGAAAAAGGTGTAACGCACTTTACACATTGGTTTCAGCCAATGACGGGCATCACTGCCGAAAAACACGACAGCTTTTTAACCCCCGACGGTGAAGACAAGATTATTATGGAGCTATCGGGAAAGGAGCTTATCAAAGGCGAAACGGACGCGTCGAGCTTTCCGTCGGGCGGCTTGCGCTCGACCTTTGAGGCAAGAGGTTATACCGCGTGGGATCCGACATCGGACGCGTTTATCAAAGACGGCGTTTTGTGTATACCCACCGTATTTTGTTCATACACCGGTGTTGCTCTTGACAAAAAGACACCTCTTTTGCGCTCTCGTGAGGCTTTGAATACCCAGGCTCTCAGAGTCTTAAAGCTGTTCGGTTTGGACGATGTTAAACGTGTAAACGTAACGGTAGGCCCCGAACAGGAATACTTTTTGATAGACAGAAAAATTGCGCTCAAACGCCGTGATATTACATATACGGGACGCACTTTGTTCGGCGCAATGCCGCCGAAAGGTCAAGAGCTTGACGACCATTATTTCGGCGTAATAAAGACAAGGGTTTCAGAGTATATGCGTGACCTTGATACCGAGCTTTGGAAGCTCGGAATCCGTGCAAAGACCAAGCACAACGAAGTTGCACCGGCACAGCACGAGCTTGCGCCCGTGTATGCCTCGGGAAATATAGCAGCGGATCATAACCAGCTTACCATGGAGATAATGAAAAAAGTTGCCGAAAAGCACGGTATGAAGTGCCTTTTGCACGAAAAGCCGTTTGCCGGTGTAAACGGAAGCGGTAAACACGATAACTGGTCTCTCGGAACGGACACGGGTCTTAACCTGTTAAAACCGGGCAAGAACCCGATTGAAAACAAGCTGTTTCTTACATTTATGTGCGCTGTTATAAAAGCGGTTGACGATTATCAGGATTTGCTGCGTATTTCGGTCGCAAGTGCCGGAAACGACCACCGTCTCGGCGGAAACGAAGCGCCGCCGTGGATAATCTCGATATTTGTCGGCGATGATTTAAAAGAAGTTTTACGCTGTATCGCCGAGGATGAAAGCTATATGGCAAAAGAGCGCGAGATAGTGACGTCGGGCGTTGACGCTCTTCCGGATTTTGTAAAGGACACAACGGACAGAAACAGGACTTCGCCGTTCGCCTTTACCGGAAACAAATTCGAATTCCGTATGCCGGGTTCAAGCCTTTCAATATCCGGCCCGAACTTTATGCTCAATACCGCTGTTGCGGAATCACTCAGACAGTTCGCGGATATATTGGAAAAAGAAGATGATTTTTCGACAGGGGTTGATAAACTGCTCAGAAATACTCTCAAAAAACACGCGCGCATCATATTCAACGATGATAACTATTCCGACGAATGGGTCAAAGAGGCGAAAAGACGCGGACTTTTGAATCTTGCGTCCACCCCCGAGGCTCTTCCGTATTTCATCGCGGATAAGAATATAAAGCTGTTTGAAACACACGGAATCTTAACCCGTGACGAAGTTGTTTCGAGATATGAGATTATGCTTGAAAATTACAGCAAGGTAATAAATATCGAGGCCTTGACGATGCTCGAAATGGCGCGCCAGGATATTATCCCGGCGGTTTGTGAGTATATCAAGCTTTTGAGCGATGAAACCGCAGCGAAAAAACTTGTTTGTGCATCGGCGAATTGCTCTATGGAAGAAAATCTGATTTCCGCACTTTCAGATAAACTTTCAGCATTGTTCGAAAACCTTGAAGAACTCGACAAAGAGGTGCACACGGCACATAATATGTCGGGCGCACAAAAGGCTGCGGAATATTATCACGACACCGTTTTGGCACGAATGGAAAAGGTTCGCGGTATTGCGGATTACATGGAGGTCTATACGGCAAAGGAATACTGGCCTTTCCCAACTTACGGCGACCTTTTGTTCAGTATTCAGGAATGATTAGACAATACAAACAAATTAATCGGAACGGCATAAAACCGTTCCGATTTTAATGACATTTAAAGACAACTTTTGGGAGAATGAATATTAAAATGAAACATAAAATACTCAAACGCACAGGCGCGGCGCTGTGCGCACTCGGCTTGACTTTGACGGCTCTTTCGTCCGCTTATGCAAAGGGCGAGCCGTCGTTTTGGGCGGAGAACGAAGTAAATTCCGCAATAGAAAAAGGTTATGTTCCCGAGGATTTACAAGATTTGTACACAACGGACATAACAAGGTTACAGTTCGCACGTCTCGCGGTGAGCTTTCTTGCCGACATAAAAGGCACAACCGTTGAAAAAATGACGGCGAACACCGCTGACGCGCCTTTTTCGGACACCAATGACAAAAGCGTTGCCGAGGCATACGCGCTCGGCATTTTAAACGGCAGAGGCAACGGCATTTTTTCGCCATATGACACAATAACCAGAGAAGAAGCAGCAAAGGTTCTTGTGCTTACATACAAGGCGTATATCGGCAGAGAGATTCCTCCGCCGAACCTTATGCTGACGTATAACGACACCGAAGAGATTTCGGGTTGGGCGGCGGATTATGTCCGCATCGTGACCGATTTCGGAATAATGAAAGGCGACCAAAACAATTGCTTTTTGCCTTTTTCGGAATACACCATCGAACAGAGCATAATAACATTCGAGAGAATATATAAGATGATTGACGACGACGAATCACAACAGCCCTCGTTTGACAATACAAATCCCAAAATCGAAAATATGCTCTATGTAAAAGACGGACGGCTTGTCAGCGGCAGCGATGAGAATGAAGTTATTTTAAACGGCGTAAACCTCGGAAGCTGGCTTATGATGGAGATGTGGATGTGTCCGATAGAGGCAAAAGACGAACAATTCTCATATTCCGACGCAATCGGTGTGTTAGAGAGCCGTTTCGGTCGGAAAAAGGCAGAAGAACTGATTACCCTGTATGAAGACAGCTTTATAACGGATGACGATTTTGCCAAAATCGAGGCTCTCGGATTTAACTGTGTCAGAATTCCGTTCTGGTACAGAAACTTTATGAACAGCAGCGGCAACTGGTTTACGGTCAGACATGATGACAATGACGGGTTTAAACGCTTGGACAAAATTATCGAACAATGCGCCGCTCACGGTCTTTATGTCATACTCGATATGCACGGCTGTCCCGGCGGTCAAAGTATGAATCAAAGCACAGGTGTTGCCGGTAAAAACGAGCTTTATAATAACGAAAAAAATCTTTCGATAATGGAAAATTTGTGGGTTGCAATCGCCGAACGGTATAAAGATAATCCGGTTGTTGCCGCATATGATATAATGAACGAGCCGATGAATAACGGTGGTTATACCGGCACAAGAGCATGGCAGGCAGGCAGCGGTGACGCGATACGGCTTACCAACAACGTCTATGACCGAATGATAAAGGCAATACGAAAGACGGGCGACAACCACGTCATAACCGTTGAGGGAATATGGAGCATATATAACCTGCCCGACCCCGAAACCATGGGGTGGGATAATATGATGTATCAGCTGCATCTGTATGACGTAACAAAATCAAATATAGACGGCAGGCTCAAAGAAATGACCGAGCTTGCACGCGAAAAATACAAAACGGCAATTCTTGTCGGCGAATATAATAATAAAGAGGGACAGCGTTATGCCTCGGGTCAATATGACGAGATAGGTTTAAACCGCGTCAAATGGACGTACAAGGCGGTAAATGCGTGGTATGACGGCTGGGGTCTTTATAACAAGAATATTAACCGCGTGGATATAAAAACCGCGGATGAGAGCGACATTAGGGCGGCATTCGGTGAAGAAATGCTTACCGACAACGGATTTATGCTCGACAGCCGTGAATATAACAAAATTATGAAATAACAAAACTGCGACCCCCAAAAGCTTGACTTTTGAGGGTCGCATCATTTTCCGTACTCTTTTACATACTCCTTTTATGATTTACGGTTCGAATATCGATAACGCATTAATTATTTTTGGTTATAATCACGTTGTTGTCATCCTCGTTCCATTCCACACTTGCACCGAGTCTTTCGGAAATAAATCTTATCGGTGTATATGTGCGGTCATTTTCGAGGAATGCGGGACTGTCGAGTTTAACGGCTTCGCCGTTGACCGTTGCGTATTCCGCTCCGATTGTGATTAATATTGTCACATCGCTGCCGTCTTTATCCTTGCCCTTAATTGTGACAAGCTCTTTCTCCTCGTTCCAGCCTACAACCGCACCCAGGCTTTCGGCAACAAACCTTGACGGAAGCATGGTTCTGTTGTTTCGGATAAGCGGCGCAACATCATTAACTTGAGTTTCACCGAAAACGGTTGCCTCTTTTTTGCCTATCGCAAGCACGATTTTGCTCTTTGAATCATCAACGGGTTCAGCCGTCCATTTTGCATACAAAGTCATTGAAGAAGTAACTTTTGTATCGGGGTCAAACTTATTATTTAAAGCTTTATCCGTATACCAGCCGTCAAATATAAATCCTTCTTTGGTCGGCTCTTGAATTTCGCCGACTTTTGTATTTCTCTTAACGCTCTTTTGAGCTATGTCGCTGCCGCCGTTGGTGTTGAACCGAACAATAAACGAGCTTGACGAATGTCCTCCGCCCGATGACGGTCTTGACTGTCCGCTTATCGTTATCGCATTGTCAGACCTGTACATCTTTTCTCTTACGCCGTCTTTATCCATTTTTATCTTTGTGTCATTCTCAATTATCGCGCCGTCCTCTTCATAAGGCACGGGTCTTAACAGCGAGCTGTCAAATTCAACATATAAGTTTGCGTTTCCGTAAACATTGCTGCTGTTGCCCGACAATACAAATTCTACGGTCGCATCATCGATTCTCCGGGCGCTTTCTATCATAACATCATCGCTGCCGACTATATTCCAGTGCGCCTTCCAATTCGAAAGAATTTCCTTTTTTGCATCTTCGTCCGATTCAGCATCATATTGTGCGCGCCATTCGGACAGAAATTCATCACCGTCGGCAAACATACCGTAATTCGTTTTAAGCGTGATTTTTTGTCCATCCTCTTTGCCCTTTGCAATCGTGCTTTCGGAAGAGAGCGTTAATATAATAGGCTGATACTCACTCTCGAGACACCATGATGCATAATATACACCCGGGTTCAGCACATAGTTGGGTTGAGGATCGGAAAACGACAATCCGCTGCCGCGCTGTTCCTTCCACCCGGTGAACACATAACCGTCCTTTTGAAGAATTTCGGGAAATTCAACCGTGTCCGTTGCTTTTAAGTCCTTTAATACCGCATACGGCTCTTGTTCAATCGGTATTCCGTCATCGTCATATGTCGGCACATCCGAATAGAATATGACATCGTATACCGCCTCATCAAAATACAATGCGTATCTTCCGAGTTTGTCCGCCTCAAAAGAAACACCGTCTGTAATCGCATTAGAATTCACTTCTGTCGGCTCGGCATCTGCGGCGATATAGTACAGCCTGAAATTTCTTCCGAGCGTTTGACTGCGGCCGCCGTCTGACTTAGGCATTGTAATTTCGACCTTCATTTTATCTATAGCGGGATACGGATTTTCGGCATCGGTTGTCTTAAAATCATATGTCAGCATATAGTCATAGTCTTTGCAAATACCGAACAAATTTTCTGACGGGGTTTTGAGCTGTGGCTCTGTATCCAATTGAATTTTATCATCACCCGAAAAATATGTTCTTATTGTTGCGCGAGTATGTATGACTTCTCCGTCTTTTGTGTAAATATTGAAGTTGTTAAGTTTAATTGGCGTTTCTGCCGACGCATTTATTGCGCTTGCCAGTATTACCAATACTCCGATTAATGTAAATAGCTTCTTTTTCATAGTTATAACCTCCCATTTACTATTATTTTACCAGTAAACATAGAAATCGTCAAGTATATAAATGTAGATTTTTTTATCATTTATTAAATTATTTCCTCCGAGCGACCTAATTTGAGGTTTTAAAGTCAATTCGTACTTTGTATCGCTCTCATATCCGTCAATATTTTCCGTTTCGGGCGAATAAACGGTAAGCCTATTTCCGTTCACCGAATATTCGGGTTCTATTGCCGAATTATTCGGGGTTTTAAGTGAGATATTCCCCAATAACGATGATTCCCGTATATTACTGTTAAACATAACGGTTATATCCTGAGTTTCACTATGCCCCACAATAGGACTTATGCTAAAATCCACTGTTTTGAAAACACTGTTGTTACTTGCGGTCAATATCGTTTTATCCGAACACTCTTTTTCTCTTCCCGTTATCGGCTCTGTTATTTTAATATCATTCAGGGCAACAGTTGAGCCGTTATCAACATCATCGGTAACTTTAACATAAAGTTTTAATGTCGTACCTGCCTTAAATCCTTTTGAGGCGTAAGCCTTTTTAACCACGGGCGTTAAATCAAACGGAATTGTAACAGTTTCATTTCCGTTTCCGCCCGAAAAGTTTTTGTCAAGCAACGAACGATTATCTATATCCACAAGTAAACTTTTTGCCATTGTATTAAACGCAATGTTATAATTATTCACCGCACTTATCATACTTTTCGGTTCCGAACTCTCGGCATCGGACACCCCAAGCTCTATTGCAACCTGATTTCTTTTGTCCGTTTTCATTGTTACATCCGCAACAAGCAACGGCGTATAATCCTTTTGCGGCTCTATGAAATAATAGGCACTGAAAACAGGGCTGCGTTTGGTTGTTGCGCCCGACACGGCGCTTACGCTGCCTAATGCATCATACGGCACCCACACATATCCTTTTGTGTAATTCGATACATTTGTTCCCCACGAATTTGCTATTTTAAACGCCCCTGTTTCACCGCTGTCGCGGCGGCTGTTTCCGTTTACGTCAACCCAAAAGTCATCATCATAACCGACAACGGTCATAGCGTGTCCGCCGAGTTCGGTATCCGATGCATACCGACAGCCCCATACTCTTCCCGTTGTATTTTTTGTATAGTTAAAAGAATTGACAAATGTCGGGATTGTTACAACATATCCGTTTGACAAAATTCTTTTGAGGTTGATAACGCCTTGCGTTTCGGAATTTACCGTTGACGATGTATTTATATATCCGTATGTTATTTTTTGCGGTTTATTATAAATTGCTTTTGTCCATGTATCGGCGGAGGTACACCAGCCTTTGATGTTAGATGTGTTCATCGCAGATGAAAAGTCATTCGCCGACGGCGCGCCATAGCTCATTACCGCCGCACATGCCTCATCATAAAACGTAGGCACGTTAAGACCGCCGTTTATCAGAGTATATGTGAACCGCGGCGACATAATATTGGCGTTTACCGTGCCGCCCGATGCGGTTTTTGCATTTAATCCGCGTACAGCACAATTATTGTTTGTAAGCTGATAATATGTCAGCGACCACGCAACACATGAATTCATGCTGCCTTGATTGCCTATTGGCGGGAAAGTAAGTGATTGGCTTACATCAACCGCACGGGTCAGAGGAAACTCGCTCGGTGCGACCGAACCGCCCGAGCTTTGACCCGGATAGACATATGTCATTTCGCTTCCCAACTCTGCCGTTTGAACCTCTTCCTCTGTATCGGCATATGTCACCGCTCGGTTTTCAGTGCTTTCTTCGGTTCTGTTCAAAGCTATGGAATTCGGCTTAACATCAACTATCATAGGGATTTTGGCATTAAATGCGTCCCATTGCTCCTTTGTCATTGTCGCCAAGCCCCGTCCAAACTCATCGCACGAAACCTCATCGGTCTCATCATCCGCAAATACCATTATGCCTGTCTGAAAAATCAGTAAGACGCATATTAACAAAGCTGTTATTTTTTTCATTTGTACCCCTCCTTAGCTGACCGATACTATGTCAAGCGGCTGTTCCGCATAAAGCGTATAATTTAACGTGTCCGTACCTGTTTTTCCCGACGTTAATATATAATATGTTTTGTTTGCCGTCATAGTACCCGTTATTCTGAAACTAACATCTTCGTCCGACTCTCGCCCCGATGAAATATATGCAAAATTTTCATCATACAAAACCGCCTTTACACCCAAGCTATCCGTTGCGGTAAAAATATATGTACCGTCCTCATCGGGTGTAAACGAATATACGTTACAGCCGTCGGCATTTAACGTTGCCGCCCGACCGACATTCTTTAAAACCGCCGTTGCCTCGGTTTTATTCAAAGGCGCAATCGTATAGCTGTCACTTACCTTTCCCGAAAATCCGATATAATAATCGCTGTCCGCGGCAAGATTATAAAAAATATACTCATCGTTTTGCGATGTTTCTTTGAGCACATTTCGGTTTGAATCATACAACACCGCCTTTGCGGTCGGATTTGCCTTTACGCTCATTGCATAAAGACCCGTTTGAGACGGACATATCTTTATTATATCAACATCGCTGTCCGTATTTATAACACCGCAAAGCGGTTTATCGAGATTAAGCTTATCCGCCGCCGAAAAGCTGTCGGAAAAGTTATCCTCTGCCGTTACCTTTATCGAAATAGGTGAATGTATCGGCTTAAAAGTTCCGTTTTCCCACAACATAACTTTTACTCTCGACGGTGAAGCCGATGAAAATGTACACGTTATGTCTTTATCATATACAGAACGTCCGTTCACGCTGATCTCCGTTTCCTGTTTCAACGATGTAAGTTTTCCGCTTGAATCATATTCGGCAATATAAGGTATAAACCTGCGCTGTGCATCTCCGCCGTTCGTAACGGAAATATGAAACTTTACTGTTCCGGCAGGAAGAAGTATGCTTTCACAATACTTGCTTTCGCTAATCAAACACATATCGCTTTTTATATCCGCGGAAATACTTACATTGCCTGCCTCGGCGGCACATGCCGCTGAAGAAGCAATCTGTGCGGCGAGTGCCGCCGCAATAAGTATTTTTGTCTTTATCATAAGTATCTCCCTTTTCTTATTATTAATAAAATGCGTTATTTTAAAAAATACCTCTGCATTGGCTCATCCTCCGATTTATTTTTATTTGCTTTATATATAAAACATTTTCTGTTATTTTGATTCTAACACATTTTCCATAATTTGTCAATATATAATTTGCTATTTTTTTACATTTATTTCTATTGTTCTTTTTAATGAACATAAAGCGGGTTAAAATAAGCGGCCGATATTTTTACAAAACGGCTTTATATCCTCATTTGCGAATACAAATTCCAAAGATATGCTTTATTTGTGTTTTGACCAATATCACGGACAATATTTTTTTGCAATATATCATATAATATAAAAAACTGTAACCGATATTGGTCAAAAAAATTTTAGGGAGAAGATTGAAATATGGATCAAAAGATAAGATGCGATTGCAATATTGGCAATAATTTAAAAAAAATGAGACTTGAACATAAAATATCACAGGAAAAGTTGTGTGCAAAGCTGCAATGTCTCGGCTGTGACATCGGAAGGACGACATACGCAAAATACGAATCGGGCGAGCTTAATATCCGCGCGAGCGTACTCGTTGAATTAAAGAAAATTTATAACTGTTCTTACGATGATTTTTTTGAGGGCTTGGAAGGACCGATACCCCTCATCTGAAAAAAAGACCGTAAAACCGAAAAATTCGGTTTTGCGGTCTTTTCAAATTCTCTTTCAATCGATTTGATTAATCGGCTTAGTGACAATCGTCACAATCGCAATCACATTCGTCAAATTCAAGCTCAATTGTATTTCCACATTCGGGGCATACAAAATCACCGCTTGCCAAATCATCAAGGTCATCTGCCGTGAAGTCTATTTCTTCGCCGCAATTGTCACATTTGAGCGTATAGACCTCATCGTCATCATAATCGTCACAATCGCAATCGGGATTGAATACTTCGTCACCAATCATATCGATAACGTCCTCTAATTCATCAACCTTATCGGCGGTAAATGCCTGTTCATCATCGATTGCTTCTATCTCTTTTGCCATATCCGACATAACTTTAAGCATCTCGCTTATAAGCTTGCCCTCGGGCTTTTCGGTATCTATATTTAAACCTTCCGCAAGTCCGAGCAGGTATGACGCGCGGTTTGTAATTTCTGACATAATAAAATCTCCTTTCGGCTTAGTGCCTTAAATTATTGATATTTCTCTTATACTCTTGCCATATATTCGCCGGTACGGGTATCGATACGAATTGTATCACCCTCGTTGACGAACATGGGAACGGTAATCGTTGCACCGCTCTCAACCGTTGCCGGTTTGGTAACATTTGTCGCGGTATTGCCCTTTACGCCGGGTTCCGTTTCAGTAACTTTAAGCTCGACAAATGTCGGCGGCTCGATTGCAAAAACATTGCCCTTGTACGACAAAATCTTAACCGACATATTTTCCATAACAAACTTCATCGCGTCACCCAGCTGGTCTTGGCTGAGCGGAGTCTGTTCGTATGTTTCGTTATCCATAAAATAATACAGACCGCCGTCCTCGTACAGATATTCCATTTCCTTTCTGTCGATGCGTGCCTGTTCAACTTTCTCGGTCGGATTAAAGGTACGCTCTACCACTGCGCCCGTCATAACATTTTTCATCTTTGTTCTGACAAAAGCCGCGCCCTTACCCGGTTTAACGTGCTGAAATTCAACAACCTGATATACATTTCCTTCAAATTCAAATGTAAGACCGTTTCTAAAATCACCTGCTGTTATCATCGGTGAAACCTCCTTAATTAATTTACGGGTCTGATATTTTGTACGGATAACAAATCCTACGCAATCTTTCAAACCAAATCTTTCTTATCTTATATTTTATACCATAATCGCAAAAAAAGCAAGTTTTTTTTTCTTACCTTATCGGCATAGAACACAATATCACAAATTTTGTGAAAAACATACAAAGAAATATGCTGTATTTTTGCGCATTAATCCGCCGCATAAGCGACAGAACACAGCAAGACTGCTGCGGCGAATTCGCCGCAGCAGTCTTGCTCTTATAACGTTGCCGCAGATGTCCCCCGCCTCATAGGCGGCGGGTTCCATCCCGGAATTTCAGTGGGAGTCATAATCTCCCACTGAAATCCTGAGGGGCTAATGCTCCCTGCGGCTATTGCAATCTGTCGCAAGCTCTGCTCTTTGCAAGCAAAGCAGAAGCATTGCTCCGATTTAAAAGTTTATAATCTTAAACCTTATTTATCTTCGTTCTTCTTTTGCATCATAGCGCGAACTTTAAGCGGAAGTCCGAACAGATTGATGAATCCCTCTGCATCCTTGTGGCTGTAAAGTTCGTGGCTGTCGCCAAAGCTTGCAATTTCCTCGTTATAGAGCGAGTACGGCGATTTAGCTCCGGCAGGCGTTACGCTGCCTTTGTACAATTTAACACGAACTTCGCCGGTAACTGTCTCTTCCATAGAATCAACCATTGCCGAAAGAGCCTCTCTGAGCGGTGTGAACCACTTTCCGTCATACACGAGTTCGGCAAACTTGATTGCCGCGCTGCGCTTAAACGCCTGGGTATCACGGTCCAAACAGAGATATTCAAGCTCGTTGAGCGCGGTGTACAAAATAGTACCGCCCGGGGTTTCGTATACGCCCCTCGACTTCATTCCGACCAAACGGTCCTCTACTATGTCGGCAATACCCACCCCGTACTTGCCGCCAAGCTCGTTGAGCTTTTCGAGCAATGCACGCGGTGACAGTTTTTCGCCGTCCAACTCGGTGGGAACGCCCTTTTCAAACTTGATTGTGATATAATGTGCTTCATCGGGTGCCGCTTCGGGAGATACGCCGAGCTTTAAAAGGGTATCGAGCTGAGGCTCGTTTGCCGGGTCTTCCAAATCCATACCCTCATGGCTGATGTGCCAGATGTTGCGGTCACGTGAGTACAAATCCTTTTTGGTAACGGGAATTTCTATGCCGTGTGCCTCTGCATAATCAACGGCATCCTCACGCGATTTGATGTCCCATATTCTCCACGGAGCGATTATTTTAAGATGCGGAGCCAACGCCTTAACGGTAAGCTCAAAACGAACCTGGTCGTTGCCCTTACCCGTTGCGCCGTGACAGATTGCAACCGCGCCCTCTTTTTCGGCAATTTCAACAAGCTTTTTCGCTATAATAGGTCTGGCGTGCGAGGTTCCCAAAAGGTACTTTCCTTCATATACGGCACCGGCTTTAAGAGTCGGCACGATATAGTCCTCAACATACTCATCTCTGAGGTCCTCGATATAACACTTTGATGCGCCGCTTCTCTTTGCGCGTTCCTCAAGACCGTCAGTTTCCTTACCCTGACCTACATCGCCGCAAACCGCGATAACTTCATAACCATAATTCTCGATAAGCCACGGAATAATGATAGAAGTATCCAATCCGCCCGAATAAGCCAAAACAACTTTTTCTTTTGCCATTGTAAATTCCTCCGATTTATGATAAAATATAAATAAGATATAAATTATTATACCTCAATCCCTATTCTTTTGCAATAGCATACGCCGAAAAAAATAACTAAAATTATATTGAAAAATGTTTTGATAAAAGGAATTTTAACGTAAATCGGCTTTTATTTATTCAAAAGATAAACCGGCAACTTATCTGAAAGGATGTTGATATTATGCGAATACTGGGAATAGACCCGGGATATGCCATAGTCGGATACGGTGTCTTGGACTATGACAACAACAAATTTAAAACTATTGAATACGGGGCAATAACAACTCTGTCATCAATGAATATGTTCGACCGCCTTAAATCGATTTATGATGACCTGTGTCACGTCATCGAACAAACAAGACCCCAATATATGGCAATAGAAGAGCTGTTTTTTAACAGCAACCAAAAAACTGCCATTAATGTTGCACAGGCACGCGGAGTTATCCTGCTTGCCGCAATGAATTACAACCTTAACATATTTGAATACACGCCGCTTCAGGTCAAACAGGCTGTCGCCGGTTACGGCCGCGCCGACAAAAACCAGGTTCAGCAAATGGTAAAGCTTTTGCTCGGACTCAGCGAAGTCCCGAAACCCGACGACACTGCCGATGCGGTTGCGATTGCCATATGCCACGGTCATTCTTTTAACCCGAACCGACCGACAATGTTTTAAAAATTTTACATAAGGAATGATATATATGAACACAGAAAAACAAACCGTACTCATAACCGGCGGCGCAAGAGGAATCGGCGCGGCAACAGCGCGGCTTTTCGCCGCCAACGGATATAATGTCATTATAAACTATCGGACATCAAAAGAAAAGGCGGACGCTCTCGCCGCCGAAATCGGCGGCTCGGTGATATTTGCCGATGTTTCCAACCCCGATGACGTCCGCCGTATGTTTAGCGGCATCGACAGCATTGATGTTTTGATAAACAACGCCGGGATTTGCGGCTTTTATATGCTTGACGCAATGACGGACGATGAATGGCAAAAACAGATTGACACAAACCTTTCCTCGGTATTCTATTGTTCGCGTGCCGCCCTGCCGCATATGATTCATAACAAGCGCGGCGCAATCATAAACGTTTCGTCCGTTTGGGGAATATCGGGGTCGGCGTGCGAAGTCGCCTATTCTGCCGCAAAAGCCGGGGTAATAGGCTTTACAAAAGCATTGGCAAAAGAGGTCGGACCGTCAAACATCCGCGTCAATTGCGTTGCCCCCGGCGTAATCGATACCGAAATGAATTCGATGCTCGATTCCGACACAATATCCGAGCTTTGTGACGAAACACCGCTCGGTCGCTTGGGGCGCGCCGATGAAGTCGCCAACACAATATACTATCTCGCACAAGACAACACTTTTATCACCGGACAGGTCATAAGCCCGAACGGCGGTCTCGTCATTTAAACATCAAATCACCGAATATTTTTAACTTACAATGTCAATAATACCTCCGAAAGATTATTTTACATAAAATACTTCGGAGGTATAACGTGAAAGTTCCTTTCGCGTTATGCCTCCGGCGGATTTAATTGCCCGTGCAAGATTTTCTTCGCATACGCTCAGAAATGCACATGGGCGTAAAAATCTCTTATCATTCCTTGCCCTGCCGATAAGAGATTTTTAATTACTATTTGCGCCGATGCAGGGCGACGGAATGGAGATTTTTATATGTCGATAAATTCACAAAGAAACAGCTGTGAAATAAACAAGGACATAAACGAGGTCAAAAAAACTCTGGAAAGCATTTTTTCCGTACCCGACAATTTTGATTTTATTATACGGGATTTTGAGATACGTTTTGACAACGGCTCTGTCCACGCGCTTTTGACATTCTATGACGGGTTGGTAAACCAGACTCTTATCAACCGTGATATAATGCGCAGTCTGACCAACAGCTGCGGCAACATACCCGATTCGGACAATCTTGATGATATGATTTTCAAAAAGATGATAACCCTTGCGCCGCTCACCGCCGAAAATGATATGAACACGGCGGTCGAAATGCTCACTTTCGGGCATTGCGTAATATTTGTTGACGGATGTTCGTCCTGTTTTGCGGCGGATGTAAAAGGCTGGAACAGCCGCAGCATTGGCGAACCCGAAAACGAACCGAGTCTTTCGGGGCCGCAAGAGGCTTTTAACGAAGTAATAATGACAAACCTTGCCCTTATCCGAAAAATTCTCAAAGACCCATCGCTTGTTGCCGAAAATATCAAAGTCGGAAGGACAAGCCAAACCCCCTGTGCAATGATGTACATTGAAGGAATAACCAACAAAAAGCTTGTCGGCGAAGTTCGGCGCAGGCTTAATATGATTGACACCGATTATATATTTTCGTCCGCGGATATAGAATTTCTGATTGAAACAACCACGTTTTCACCGATAACGCGAACCCTTAAAACCGAGCGCCCCGACCGCGCCGCATCGATGCTTGCCGAAGGAAAAGTCGTTATCATCGTCCAGGGAAGTCCGTATGTGCTTGTCCTGCCGACCACGGCGGCGGATTTAATCGAGGCGTCCGAGGATAACTATGTCCGAGTTCCCGAGGCAAATCTGATGCGGCTTGTGCGGCTTGCCGGAATGGGAATATCCATTTTTCTTCCGGGTTTGTTTATCGCGGTAATGCTTTTTCATCCCGAAATACTGCCGACAGACTTGCTGCTTGCCATTGAGGCAAGCCGAGAAGTCGTACCGTTTCCGCTTGTGGTCGAATTGGTTTTGATGGAGCTTGCGTTTGAACTCATCAAAGAAGCCTCGGTTCGTGTTCCCGGAGCGGTCGGCTCTACCCTCGGTATAATCGGCGGTCTTATTCTCGGACAATCGGCAGTGGAAGCGAATATAGTCAGCCCTATTTCGATTATCGTTGTTTCCATAGCCGGTCTCGGCGCGTTCACCGCTCCGACCTCGTCCGTTTCGCGTTCGCTTGCGCTTGTGCGATTTATTTTCATCGTTTCGGGCGCGATTGCGGGAATTTTGGGGTTTTCCTGTACACTTATCGCGCTTACCGCACACCTTGCCGCCTCATCGTCATTCGGCGTACCGTTTTTGTCACCAATCACACCGCGCAACGGCGATTCAGTTACCGATATTGTTATGGTCAAACCGATATGGAAAAAAGAAACCCGTCCCAAAAATCTTAAAACACAGGATTCCGTGCGCCAGCCTCACATAAGCCGAAAATGGATGGAGTAGTTTTTTGTTGTTCTTTTTTTGAAAAGAACAACATATTGAGCCGCAAATGGATGGTATGAGTTTTTTGTTATTCTTTTTTGAAAAGAACAACATCATTAAGCCGCAAATGGGTGGTATGAGTTTTTTGTTATTCTTTTTTGAAAAGAACAACATTATTGAGCAAAAAACAGATGATATGAGTTTTTTGTTTTTCTCTTTTGAAAAGAACAACATATTGAGCAAAAAACAGATGATATGAGTTTTTTGTTTTTCTTTTTTGAAAAGAACAACATTATTGAGCAAAAAACAGACGATATGGGTTTTTTGTTATTCTTTTTTGAAAAGAATAATGTGTTAAGCAAATCAATTTAATCCTAATAAATAAAATAACATCGCAATGAATCGGAGGTAAAAATATATGCACAGCGAAAACGGAATGGGGAAATTAGAATTAATCGGAATTGTCTTTAATTCCGTCATTTTCAAGCTTTTTATCGGCACGCCCGAAAACGGCATTCAAAACGGCGGTTCGGCAGCGTGGCTCAGCGCCGCATTTTGCGGCTTTATTTTTCTTGCCGTTTTATATACATTGCTGCATTTTTACACTCCGTATTCTCAAACAGGCTTAACCGCGGCGGTAAAAAAACGCTTTAAACCCTTATCCCTTTTCATCAGCGGCGCTGCCGCCGTCTTTTTTTCATTTTCGTTTCTTCGGTCGCTCTCAATGACATATTCTGTCCTTAAAGCCGTGCGTTATGCGACCTCACCGATGTGGTTTATAATGATTTTTCTGCTTTTCGCAATACTTTCAACCGCCTTTTTCGGCAGAACCTCGGTCTTGCGTATGCATTCGCTTTATATTATAGGAATAGGTTCGATAATAATTTTTATACTGCTTTTGAATCTGCGGCGCGCGGACGTGTACAACCTCGCCCCGATTCTCGGCAACGGTGCATACAACGTTTTTGTAAAAGGTCTCTCCGACCTTACTTTTTATTCGGGAATCATCGTGATTTTCTTTATCCCGACAAATAAAATATCATTCTCATACCGCAAAACCGTTATGCTCTCGGCGACCGCCGCCGTTATAACAAACGTGCTTTTTACATTGATATTCTCGCTCGGTTTTTGCTCCGAGTATGCAAAAACGATTGACATTCCGCTGTTTTCGCTTGTTAAATCCGCAAGTTTAGGCAGCCTTTCGGCGCGCCCCGACCTCTTATACCTCTCCGCCATGATTTCGTCCGCAGTTCTGTATTTAAGCTTGCTTTTGCGCATCATCACGACAAATCTTAAACGCTGTTTAACCTTTAAAAAGAGCCGTGCGGTCACTGCCGCTTTGTGTTTGCTTCTTCCTCTGTCGCTTTGCGGCTGTCACGACAGCAACGAGATAGAGACAAACGCATACATCGTCGCTTTGGGGGTCGATACCTCCGAAAACGAATTTGAATACACATTCCAGATTTCAAACCCTCTCGATTCGGGCGGCAGTATCGGCGCGGGAAAAAAAGCCGCCGAGAATTCCGATGACGAATCGGACGGAAACAAAACCGTTGACAATATTTGCATAAATGCAAATAATTTATACTCCGCAATCGATAAGCTGCAAAGTGTTTTGAGCAAAAATATTAATCTCTCACATATGAAACTCGCCGTCTTTTCAAAAACGGTTGCCTCCCAAAGCGGCAGCTTTGAAAACATCGGGGCAATGACCGAGCATTGCCGCTTATTAATGAAAGAGCGTGAGGTTCGCCCGTCCGTATATCTTTGCCTTGCCGAAAGCTCAAAAGAATATCTGACCCACGTCAAACCGACTCTTGAAAAGAGCGCGGTCAGCTATTATGAGCTGTTTTTCGGTAACAGCCGCGTTCCATTTGCGCCGATTACTCAAATGCAAAGCTTTCTGAACGATTGCGTCGATTCGTCAAAAGCCGCCGTTGTTCCGACCGTTACCGAAAACGGGCTTTGCGGAATGGGAATTTTCAACGGCGAATTTCTCGCCGATACACTCGATTCCGATGCGGCTATGGCATACAAAATTCTCTGTGGCGACTTATACGGTGCTTGCGTGGAATCCGAAAACGGGAAAGCGGTTATTTCGGTAAAAAAACGTCCGTCCGTAAACGTTGACTTAAATGATAACTCGCTTACGGCGCACATAAAAATACACTCGGATATTCAAAACAAAAGCGGAAATATCGATGTTAATTCCGCTGTTTCAAATATGCTCACAAAGATGCTTGACCGCGCATATTCTGAGGGCTGTGACATACTCGGCATAGAAAAAAGACTCAAATCAAAGTTTATGACTCAATCGGAAGCAGATTCATCCGGCATTCATTCAATAGTAAATAATTGTAAATTTTTAATAGATTTTGACTGAAAATTATAACCAATAAACAAAATCCGAATTTATTGATATTTTTCCTTGACTTAAAGATTTTTATGGTATATAATGTCAATACAAAGAAATGTTTGTAATCTTTTAGTATTTTAAGGAGAAAAAATGATGAAATGCCCAAAATGCGGAACTAAAAACGACAATGATTCTTTATTCTGCAAAAAATGCAGTACAGACCTATCCGGCTGTGTCAATGAGTCATCTAAAAACAATAATGCATTGGTATTCGCAATAATAATTGCATCGGTTTTGCTCATAGCAATAATTTCCGCAATTATTTATTTGTGTTTAAGCAAAGCCGACCACAAACAAAGTATGCCCGATGCAGAACAAACCGAAAATACAGAAACCATAAATGAAATCAGTGAGTCCCAGGACTCAACCGTCAAATATAATTTATATGTAACCAACAGTAAAGGACAAACTATTTTATATCAAGACCATAATACAGAATCAAATAAAATTGCGGAGTTGTCTTTCGGCGATTCTTGCGGCTACATAGAAACTTCTCAAAACGGTTTTTATAAAATTGCATATAACGGAAAAATCGGATATGTGCTTGCAGAATATTTGAGTACGGAAAAACCGGAAGTTACTTCTACTCCGCAAGCTCCGTCTACCCAAATAATGTATGTTGTAAATTGCAACGAGTCTATCACTCTCAGACCGAGAGACAATGTTAATTCGGGTGAGATAACGCAAATTCCTTTGGGTGCTTCGGTTGAATACCTCGGTCAGGCAAATAACGGTTTTTATAAAATAAGATATAACGGTTCTGTCGGTTATGCGCTCGCTCAATATTTAAGTAAAACCAAGCAATCTGCTGCCACTACCCCCTCAACTCAAATAATGTATGTGGTAAATTGTAACGAATCTATCACCCTCAGACCGAGCGATAATGTTAATTCGGGTGAGATAACGCAAATTCCTTTGGGTGCTTCGGTTGAATATCTCGGTCAGGCAAACAACGGTTTTTATAAAATAAGATATAACGGTTCTGTCGGCTATTCCTTATCACAATACTTAAGCACATCAAGACAACCCCAAAAAACCGCTCCAACAACACAGACTCTTCGTGTTGTCAATTGTAATGAATCTATCACGCTCAGACCAAGCGACAACGTCAACTCCGGTGAGATAACACAGATTCCGCTTGGGGCTACCGTTGAGTATCTGGGTCAGGCGCGAAACGGTTTTTATAGAGTAAGATATAATGGTGCAGAGGGCTATGCACTTTCACAATACTTAAAATGAGCAGACAAGTTTTAAAAGTTATTGCTTTCTGCCTTATTGTGCTGACCCTTGCTATGGGATGTGTTCTTGTAAATCTGTATAAAAATATGCAAAACACAAATAATTATGACACAAAACAAGACTATGACGCTTCTACGGAAAAAGAGCAGGAAGTAATATATCAATCAGAACCCGAATATCGTATGATTATCGATGAAAAGCCCGAATCGATGTACACATACGATGATATGGAAAGCGATTTAAAACGTCTTTCCGAAAAATACAAAAACATATTAACCCTAAACACGCTGACCCAAACCGCAGATAATCGGTATGTATATGATGCCGTTGCCGGAAATCCAAATTCGGAAAACCAATATATTATTACCGCAAGTATTCATGCTCGTGAATATATAACAACGAAATTAACAATGAAGCTGTTGATAGATTTTCTCGAAGACTATTCCGGGAATGATGTTTTATTTCACTTTATTCCCATGGTCAATCCTGACGGTGTCTCAATAAGCCAACTTGGTGAAAAGGGCATTAAAAACACTGATGTTCTCAATAAAATCACCGAAATAGCTCGATCTGACGGAAAAACAATCAACGATGCCAATTATTTGCGCCAATGGAAAGCAAATGCAAACGGTGTGGATTTAAACAGAAATTTTGACGCTTTGTGGGATGAATACAACGGTCCGTCACATCCATCAAGCGACAGATATAAAGGTACATCTCCGGGTTCCGAAAACGAAACTGCTGCACTTATAAAACTCACAAAAGACAATCCCATTAAATGTACCGTCAGCTATCACACAATGGGCGAGGTTATTTACTGGTACTTTGCTCAAACCGGAGAACTATTAGAAAAAACACAAAGTTTGGCTAAACAAATAAGTAACAGTACGGGATATAAAATCGACAGTAATTATAAAAATCTCGATCCGGCAGGATATAAAGATTGGGCAATAAACGCTCTTAAAATACCAAGCGTAACAATCGAAGTAGGACATGGCGATAATCCGGTTGACGAATCTCAAATAAATGAGATATACTTAGCTAATAAAGATATTTTAAAAGTTATTACACAATAATGATTTACAATTTTAGTATTTTAAGGAAGGATGATAGTAATATGAAAGAATTAATCGCAAGAAAAGTAGACCGTTTGGGAAGGATTGTTATACCCAAAGAGCTTAGGGATAATATGCGTATCACGCATGACGACCCCCTTGAAATTTATGTAAAAGATGATAACATCGTTATCACCAAGTATAACCCAATCGATGATGCCGACGGCGTTGCTTTTTTGAGAAATGTTGATAAACTCGGAAGAATTGTAATACCTAAAGAGCTTAGAGATTCGATGAACATAAAATATAACGACCGCCTGAAAATCTTTATTGACTTTCAGAATATTGTGATCAAACAATGCAATAAAATGTGCATATTCTGCGGCAGTCGTGAAAATCTCAAAGATACGCTTGGCTTATCGGTATGCAGCGGCTGTCTTGCCAAAATTAAATCAGAGGCATAACTCTACATATAAAATATTATCGGGGACGATTGAAATATCGTCCCCGTATATTTTATTCGCAGGGTTCGGCACAAACGCCGAACCGCTTTGTATTTTTTTTGTCATAATTGTATAATTAAATAACATAAAAAAGTATCATTAAAAAGTGCAGAACGCTTCCTATTACACAAAAAATATGAAATACGGAATGCATCCATTTTTTGTTTTTTCCCACACCATAGAATACCGCTCCGACCGTATACGCCACACCGCCGGACAAAAGCATCCAAAACGCAGGCGTACCGAGAAGTCTTATTATAAGCGATATTCTCGTTATAATAAGCCACCCCATAACAAGATAGCATATCATAGAGAATACTTTGTACTTCTTTAAATCAATGGAATTGAGCGTAACACCGATTGTGGCAAGCCCCCATATAATACCGAATATCGTCCAGCCCACCGCCGTGTTATATTCTCTTATCGTACAGAGAACAATCGGCGTATATGTTCCGGCAATCAAAATGAATATGGAACAATGGTCTATTATCTGAAATACACGTTTTGCCATTGTATCGGGCTTTAAACCGTGATATATGCTCGACATTGTATAAAGCGCAAGCATCGTCACGCCGAATATTACACCCGACACCACGCCATAACCGCTGTGGGCAAAGATGCTGCACAGGACAATTGCGGCTATTCCTATTGCGCCGCCGATTATATGTGAAACCATATTAAATATTTCTTCACCTCGGCTGTACTCGGGCAAGACCCTTTCACTAAGCTTTGTACGCTTTTTTCTTTTTAAATCCGCCATTCAAATCTCTCCTCTAATTGATTTAGTCCTTTTAACTTTGTTACATAGTATCACATATTAGGTCGTTTGTCAAGCAAAAATAAAATATTTAAAATAAATTTAACAATAAAAAGTTCTTGACAAATGTAGCTGACTATGCTATACTGATTATAGTAGCTACAAGTGTAATTACGCTTAACAAAAATCTTATGACTCATAAGGGGGCATTTTATATGTCGAATGTACAACACACAATTACCGATTCGGAATACAGTATTATGAAAATTCTGTGGGGTTCGGAAAATAAAATGACGGTATCCGATGTTGTCAAGGCTCTTGACGGAAACGACTGGACGCCGTCAACCGTTTCTACTTTTTTACAGAGATTGTTAAAAAAGAATGTTGTATCATGTGAAAAAAAGGGAAACACAAACTTATATTACCCGATTCTCAAACAAAATGATTATGATATGTCCGAGACGGAGAGCTTTTTATCAAAGATATATAAAGGCTCGGTTAAAAATCTTGTTGCGGCACTCTATGAGAACAAAAAGCTTTCCAAAGAGGATATGTCGGAGCTTAAAGATATATTTGATTTGGAGTGATAAATTTGTACGACATTTTCAAAACAGTGCTTATATTAAGCCTGTTCGGTTTTGGAATAACGGCTCTGCTTTTACTCTTTAAACCCATTACCGCAAAAAGGCTGCCGGCAAGGTGGCAATACTGCGTATGGATTATTTTGCTGATTTCTATGGTATTGCCGGCATACAAACTGATACCGAAAAAAGAGGCTCAGAAACTTGCGATAGTGCCGCAAAATCAAACGGTGCAGACTGAAACACAGCCGCAGGAGGAAATCAATCCCGATACGGTTGTAACCTATGACACACCGATTGAATATCGAGAGGTTAATCTATCGTCCAAAATTCAAATACGGCTCTTTGACCTTATCGCATATATATGGGGCACAGGCGTTCTCATATTTTCGCTTGTTGTCATTATAAGCTATTTCATGTTTTTGTGCCATAAAAACAAAAATGCAGTTAAAATTTCCGACAACAAGATATTTTCGGAAGTAAAAAAGGAGCTTAAAATTAAAAGGCGTATCAGACTGAAAGCGTCATCGGATATAGGCTCGCCTATGCTTGTGGGGATATTGTTTCCGACCGTATATATTCCCTGTCGGGAAATTCCCGACAACAATATGCGTATGGTACTTTTGCACGAACTGACGCATTATAAGCGAAAGGATTTGCTTGTGAAATGGTTTGCGGTTTTGGTCAATGCCGTTCACTGGTTCAATCCGCTTTGCTATCTTGCCTGTGCCGCTTTGAGCGAAGCATGTGAGGTGTCGTGCGATATGTCGGTAACAAAAAATATGTCCGAAGATGAACAGAAGTTATATATGCAGACAATTCTTAATTTAGTCGAGGAAAGGAGCTAAAAAAATGCTGGAAAATTTATATACAACAAAAATGAGCGCAAACAAAAAAACATTGCAGAACAGGTTTACAAAAATCCGTTCAAAAAGCGGACGGATTTCAAAGATTATGGCGGCGGTGATGTCCTGTGCCGTTGCCATAACAATGCTCGGTGCAACCATTGTTATGGCGGCAATGGACGGTTGGGAACTAAACAACGGAATAATTACTGTTAATGGTGAGAAACAAACGATAGATATTAAGCACATTGAAAACTCACGGTATTTGAATACCGACAGTTATTATGTCCCGCTCCGAAAAGCATTTGAAATGCTTGGCTGTAATGTGCATTACAATGTTCCGAAAAGCAATGTGCCCAATTATATGAAAGGCGAAAAAAACTTCCCGTCCTATGCTTGGGAGGGACAAGAAAATCTGGTTACTGATTCTGTAACACAGCAAATTTACGGTGCAACCACAGGGGCAAATATAAATATGCCTATTATTGAAATTGTATCTGAAAATGGAGAAAAATGGTATTGTCAGATAGGCAGCGAAAAATACACTAACGCTTGGGCTCCGCCTGTTTTGCTGATTGAAGATACCTCGTATATTTCAATTCGTGCAGTTGCATATTATTTGATACCTGAAAACGAAAATGCTGACTATTCAATTTTGTGGGACGACGTTGCACACGACACATATTATTTAGGGCGTTTAACCTTTGATGAAGAAACATTAACCCTGACTATTGATACCAATGCCGGAGCCGGAAACCGAGTGCACATAGACACACTAAACACGATATTGGAAAACGACGCATTTAGAATTATGCAGAGAATAGAAAGCAGAAAATACTTGGTATGTATGATAGAACATTATGCTCAGGGATATACGGAAACTTGTATCTCCATTGATAAGGCAACAGGAAAAATTGCACAGTTAGAAACATTCCCGTCTGATGTCGCTGTTCGCTTGAGATTATCGTTTGAAAACGAAAATACTTTTGTGTTAAAGCAGACAATATTAAATTCCGATGAGCTTCAAGAGATTAGACGATATGATTTAAGCACGCAGCAATATAAAGAGCCTTTGAAAATGGAATATGTAGACTGGAAACCACAGGAATAACGGGATAAGGAGGCAAAAAAATGCTTGAAAATTTATACACAACTAAAATGAGTGCAAACAAAAAGACATTGCAGAATAGGTTTACAAAAATTCGTTCAAAAAGCGGACGAATTTCAAAGATTATGGCGGCGGTAATGTCGATTGCAATAGCCGTTACAATGCTCGGTGCAACTATCGTTATGGCGGCGGTTGGCTCTGACGGCTTGGAGCATTGGGATAAAAACGAGATTTATTTTCTCGGCAGTATGAGCTTTACGGCAAATACTTCGGGAAAGAATGTTCCATATTGGGTAAATGAAGATGTTACGGGAAAGGACGGAAATATATCCGTTACAATAAGGAATTATCAAATGCGGCGCAAAACGCGCGGTTATGTTTCGGTATATACAATCGCTGAATTATCCGGCGGCAACGGAACGACAAAACTCTTTTCTATCAACGGTGCCGGTATAAACCGTGCGGCAGCTTATGACGGCAACGGTACTTTAATAAGCGGAGGGGCAACTTCAAGCTTTAGCTATCCTTATGTAAGCAGTTATCGTTTTATAGAAGCAGCAGAAAGCGGCGGACTTTTGGAATACGCAAAACCGTTTGTCGAAAACGGTATGCTCGACCGCGAAAGCGGAAAAAGGAAATGTTTTCGTGTTGAATTCGGCATAGATGACGAAAAAAACGTACGCGGAATTCGCCTTAATCTTTGTTTAACCGATGAAAATAACCCCTATGATATACAAAGAAATGATAATTTTGATGCCATTGACGCATCGACAGACAGTTTGAAAATTATCGGAGCTGTCAAAGATAACGCCGAATATTTCTTTAACTGCGGTTGGAATATGTATTTTACAGATTTTGAACGCGACTATAAAAACATAGAAAACAGCGCTGTTAATATACGCGTGGAAAAAGCCACCCCGGAAGAAATTGCGGTTGTTACGGATATTGGTTTAGAGAATGCCGAATATATCGATATAACAATTTTGGATAATGAAAACAATGTTGTGGGCATACAAAATGAGTCGGCATCATCAGACCGACATACAATTACAAAAAGATATATGCTTGCCGATGAAAAAACTACATTTAATCTCGGCGAAAAATACAGAATGTATATAGGTGTACTGGATAAGGACAGAAATCTAATTTACCGTTGGCATGAGTATGTGACGGTTCAATAAGAGGAGGCAAAAAAATGTTTGAAAATTTATATACAACAAAAATGAGCGCAAACAAAAAGACCTTGCAGAACAGGTTTACAAAAATTCGCAGGAAAAGCGGACGGATTTCAAAAATTATGGCAGCGGTAATGTCCTGCGCCATTTCCGTTACAATGCTTGGCGCAACCATTGTTATGGCGGCGGTCGGCTCTGACGGCTTGGAGCATTGGGACAAAAACGAGATTTATTATAAGGACGGAATGCAATTTATAATCAACGTTCAAAACAAGTATGTTCCCGATTGGCTAAAAAACAATATTGCAGCAGAAGACGGCAATATTAAATGCACACTTTCCAGATATGAGATGAGGGAAGCTTCTTCGGGAATTATTCGTGATGTAAACACATTGGGCTTTGTCGGAGGAAAGGGGCAGCGAAAATTAGCGTGGTTGGATGGATATGGTATAGTCTCAGAAATTCATAAACAACTTGACTCTGATAAATATACAGGGTTACAGTTTTCGGGTTGTAAAGATTACAGTCCGTTAAGCACAAATATAGGGTATAATTTATACAAAAAATTAGGGGTTGAACCTACTGACTATGAATGTACGGCTGCAATATATTTTACATTAAATTCGGATAACAGTCTTAAAAACGTATTTATTGGTTTTCCTATGGAAAGGACTTTGAATGAGGATTTAACGTACACCGATACCGGCGAAAATATGGATTGGCCTGTTGCACAAAATCTTGAAATTATAGGCAATATTGAGGAGTATATAGATGATGAATCTAAAATGATGCGTTACAACGGGTATTTCGCTTCATTTGAAACAAATTATAAAAACCTTGATGTTGAGGGGTACAATATCAAAATAATCAGCGCCGATGAAAACAAAATAACCGTAAATTGCAGCCTAACCGCCAACAACGCAGAGTGCACGGACATTCTTGTTTTTGACGATAAACACAATATTGTTGCGCAGGACTTATGGGTATCAAAAAATCACTCCGCAGGCGAACTTAAAAACTATGATGTGTTTCCAATAAAGGGCAAATCATTTGAAAAAGGTAAAAAATATAGCGTGCAGTTATCATTCCACGAACACGATTTTGATAATTTTTTATACCGCTGGCAAGAGTATGTGACAATTCAATAAGAGGAGGTTATGCAAAATGAAAAAAATAATATTCAGCCTACTGTGCATAATGATGCTGTGTACTGCGGTTACATTTGCGGCTGAAACCGAAACAGTCGGCGGAACAATCACGCTGACACAGTTTTTGGGCGTGAGCCGCGAAGATGCTAAAAGCGTGGCGATAACTATAACAATGTATGACACCGATTCTGAAACGGCGTATGTTGACAAAGACACTTTTTATGATTTAAGCGATAATTTTATGCTTACCTCAACTTTTGAACCCGAGCCGCTGACATGGGACGGAATATACATAACTGTTGAAAAAACGGACGGAAACTTTTCATATGCGTATATAGAGCAATGGGGATTCGCCGATAAATACAGCTATTTAACAGACAGAGTTCCGTATTCGCTCTATAAAGTTGATGACTATCTCAAAACAAACGCGCTTATCGCGCTCGGAAAGCCGAAGATTACCGTAAACGAAAAGCTTGATATAACTGTAAACGGACGAAAACCCGATTTCATATTAAAGCCGTTTGTTGATGAAAACGGAAGAACGCTCGTTCCGGCAAGAGAATTTTGCGGCATTATCCGCAAAAATATTATGTGGTCAGAGAATCCTCAAAGCGTTATAATTCATCCTCATTCCGACACCACATTGGAATCGGACGGCGACCTGAGCGATTCCGTTATATTCAGAATCGGCGAAAAGAACTACGAAATAAACGGCGGACTTCGTAAAACGGATGCTGCAGCGATTTTGATAGGCGATAACGCATATATTCCGCTTCGGACTATTGCCGAATTGTTGGGATATACTGTTACATATGCTCCGTCACCAGGGTTTTAATAATCAAATAAACGCATCATTGCTCTGTGTTCTAAAAACAAAAGGCTATGGGATTTTCAGAATTCCATAGCTTTCTTATTTCACCGCTTGTCAAAATCGAATCCGAAAAAGTGGGATGCCGCATATTACTATGTATGACGGACAAAAGTCCGTCATTAAACCGAGGTTAAATCGTTCCTGTGATAACAATCGTTGAGACTCCGGGTGTAACCGTCCATTCCCCGGTAGCGGTATCTCTGACAAATGATGCCGCCGGAACCGTGATTTGTCCTGCAATCGTTGTGAATTGACCCGTTGCGTTATCATAGGTGTAATTTACACCCTCTGTCCAAGCCGTACCGTTAAAGGTAACAGAAATTGAATTCAAAATCGGGTCGAACTTATCGGCGACAATAACATCGTCAGCGGCAGTAACGGCAATGTTACCCGAATTTTGGATTGTGAGCGTATAGGTCAGCTGACCGTTTTCCGAAACAACCGTTGGCGACATAGCCTTTAAGATTGAAAGTTGAGGCGCGCTCTCTGCGCTTATCAATTCAGAATCCGATACCTCATTCGCTATTCCTGCACCCGTTGCCGACACTGTATTTGTGATTGAGCCGTCTTGAGCGGGCGATGCAAATCTGTTTGGTGTTGCCTCATAAATTACGGTTGTGTTTCCGTTCGCCGGCACAGTTATTCCGCCGATTGTGATTTTGTTCGCGTCAACGGTTACAACGGGCGGTGTCTGAAGAACTCCATCTGTAAAATAGCGAACCGAGCCGTCACGGTACGTCAGCGGTGTAAACGTTAATCCGTTTAACTCATATGAGCCGAGGTCATCGTTCAAAGTAATGTCGGTCAAAGCGGTGTTGCCCGAATTGACCAGACTGATAACATAAGTCACATCATCGTCACGCGAATAAATCGGACGGACAGCCGTCTTTGATACGGAAAGCTGTTCCAAAATTTCGCCTACGGTGGTGTTAGACGAAGTTATAACCCCGTTATAAGACAATGTGGCTGTATTTGTGAAAGTAGCCATATAAACCCCTCCTATAATAAATTGCAAGAAAAGTTCCCTGCAATTTATCTTATGCGGACAAGTCAATATTGGTGAAAACTTTAAAATCTATTTATACAAATCTTATCAGCCCTAAACAGGTCATCAATATTACATCTACCGGCTTTCGCGTTCATTATAGTTGCAGACTCTTTTTTGCTTTTTGCACTCCATTGAGAGTCATCTATTTTATGATTCAAATTCCGTTTCGGTCTGAGCCTTCTCTTTAATAACATTTCTATCTAAGAACATCCTTCCAATTAGTTGGAAATCCCATAAGTTCCATTTTAACATTTGGATATTTATCGAGCAAAGTTTCAATTATATCAATAAAATCATTCCAGTGTCTATCCCTCGGAAAAATATTGCTTAAACACACCAACGTGGCAAATACTCTCACGCTGCTTATTCCCTGCTTTATATCTTGACAATATGATTACTCAAACCGAGGTAGAACTGTATGTCCGTATTCAACCCTATTACGAATACGTAGAACTTGTTTCTACAATTACCGGAATAACCGAATTGAGTGCAGCAATTATACTTGCAGAAATCGGTGTTAATATGGATATCTTTGAAAATGCTAAACATTTTTGCCCATATTATAGGCGTCTTTCATTGTTTGCGTAGATTTTATCTCGCCCGGAGCATAAACACCGTTGCCGATAATTACGCCTTTTTCAACTGCACCTTCAACACAATCGGCATAGCCTCTGAAACACGCAAGAGTTGTGTCGGCAGATGAGATTTCTTCATCTGCCATAGTAACAATGTAATAAAACTCTTTATTTTTCACTTCAAGCCAGCGTGCCACAGTTCTGTCGATAGCCGCTTTTAACTGTGCGTCAATCGAGTAGAAATAAACGGGACTTGAAAGCACCAAAACATCAGCGTCAATCATCTTTTGCAAAACCTCTGCCATATCGTCCTTTATGGCACATTTTCCGTCATTGTTACGGCAATAGTAGCACGCGATGCAAGGTGCGATTTTTTTATCTCTTACAAAAACTTTGTCAACCTTATTTCCGCTTTCCTTTGCACCGCGCATAAATTCATCACACAGCAAATCTGAATTGCCGCCTTTGCGCGGACTACCGGATAAAATCAATATCTTTTTACTCATATTACATTTTCCTCTCGTTTCTTTGTAATTATATTATATATCATATACTTCACTGACGGAAGTTAGAAAAAGTTTATCGGATGCAACCCAAAGGTTATAACCGGCTTTGCTATTTCAAATTATTTTTGAAAAACAACTCTATTTTATCGAACGGAATTATATTTTTTCCGCCGCCGTCATACAAATCGGTGTGGACAGCATTCGGGATAATCATAAGCTCCTTATTGTCCGCATAAGGATTGTTTTTTACCATATTTGCATACGCGTCTATGCTGAAATAGCACGAGTGTGCTTTTTCGCCGTGTATCATCAGCACCGCACCGCGGATTTCGTTGCTGTAGCTTAAAATCGGCATATTCATAAACGACATACATCCGATACCGTTCCAGCCTTCGTTTGAATTAAGCGAGCGTTTATGATATCCCCTTTCCGTTTTATAATAATCGTGATAATCCTTTACAAAAAACGGTGCATCTTCCGGCAGCGGGTCAACAACGCCGCCGCTTCGCACGTAAACGCCTGATTTATATTCCTCAGTCCTCTGCTTGCTAAGAGCCTTTTTCTTCTCGAAACGTGCCGTCTCGCTGTTCTCGCCGTCAAAGTATCCGTTGGCATTTACACGGCTCATATCATACATTGTCGAGGTTACAACCGCTTTAATTCTTGTGTCAAGCGCCGTCGCATTAAGAGCCATACCGCCCCAGCCGCATATACCGACAATACCGATTTTTTCAGCGTCAATATTATCCTGTGAGGACAGAAAATCAACCGCCGCCTGAAAATCCTCCGTATTGATATCGGGTGACGCCATATATCTCAGCTCACCGCCGCTTTCTCCCGTAAATGACGGGTCAAATGCGATTGTGAGAAAGCCGCGTTCCGCCAAGGTCTGCGCATACAAGCCCGATGCCTGCTCCTTAACCGCTCCGAACGGTCCGCAAACGGCAATCGCCGCAAGCTTATCTACCGACTTTACAGGGATATACATATCCGCCGCAAGAGTAATTCCATATCTGTTGTGAAATGTAATTTTTCTGTGATTGACCTTTTCACTCTTAGGGAAAGTTTTATCCCATTCCGTTGATAATTTTAAATTCTGCATATTGTTTCACTCCTCAATATAAACTTCTTTTGCCATACGCAACGCTGCCCAAGCCTTAGGCCAGCCTGCGTAAAATGCCGCGTGTGTCAGTATTTCAGCCATTTCTTCTGCCGTTACACCGTTATTTTTCGCGTTCCGAATATGATATTGTAGCGAACTGTCCAATACTCCGCTTGCCATCAGCGCGATAACCGTAACCACACTGCGGTCACGAAGCGACAATTTGTCCTCACGCTCCCATACCTGACCAAATAATACATCATCGTTTAATTCTGCGAATTTCGGGGCAAATTCGCTCAATTCTTTTCTCCCCGATGTCTGCTTTGCCATCTGTTTCTCTCCTTATTTCAATTTTCCGTAATCCTCGTCCGATACGCTCTCACACCATTCGGTTGAAGCCCCATCTGCGGGAACCTCTACTGCAAGATGCTGAAACCACTCATTCGGAGCTGCGCCGTGCCAATGCTTTACCTCAGGCGGAATATTAACGACATCACCTGCGTGCAGCTCACGCGCAGGCTGGCCCCATTCCTGATAATAACCGCGTCCTGCGGTTACAAGCAAAATCTGACCGCCCTTATGATGAATATGCCAGTTATTCCGACAAGCAGGCTCAAAGGTTACGTTTACTATACCTATTCTCTCTGTCGAGAGCATATTAAGATAACTTTGTCCGACAAAATATTCTGAGAATGCTTCGTTTTTTTCACCTGTTTGAAATACACTTAATTCTTTCATTGATTGTTTTCCTCCTTGACTTTTTATAGATTAAGTAATATAATATTTATGAACCTCGAATATATTATACAAGTTAAAGTTAACTTTAAGTCAAGAGTTTTTTATAAATTTTTTAAGGAGAATATTAAAATGATTTATACAGTAGGCGAAGCTGCAAAAATATTAAATGTTGCGCCGTCAACCCTACGCTATTATGACAAGGAAGGGCTGCTGCCCTTTGTTGAACGTTCTGGCGGCGGAATACGGGTATTTCAGGAAAAGGATTTTGACTGGCTTTTTATTATAGAATGCTTGAAAAAATCCGGACTGTCCATTAAGGATATTAAAAGCTATATAGATATGGCTTTAAAGGGTGACGAAACGATTGATGAAAGGCTCGCGCTGTTTCAAAATCAAAGGGAAAAAGTCATAAAGCAAATGGAAGAGCTTCAGCACACCCTTGATACGCTGAATTATAAATGCTGGTATTATGAAACCGCAAAGAAAGCAGGGACAACCTCTGTGCCGCAAAATATGACAATCGATGAAATCCCTGAGCATTTACACGCTGCAAAAGCAGATGGGTCAATCCCTCATTTTGTGTAAACCTCAAATTTAGCTCCAAAATGATGATATA
>ERZ857775.279-NODE-279-length-79602-cov-7.234390_pt1 | contig 79602 bp, 61 predicted proteins | sample MGYA00519698_ERZ857775 | MGnify/ENA primary metagenome ERZ857775 (study PRJEB31778, sample SAMEA3449363) | human gut metagenome | biome: human gut; feature: human-associated habitat; material: faeces | place: United Kingdom | collected 2010/2012 ...
GGATGCTAAAATCCGTCTCCGACGGATTAAGCACCGGCGTGTGCAAACAGCCGCGAATGGCTTATGTCTGCGGGCTTAATGAGAGAGACCCGGGTGGTACATTTTCGCGGGCTTAATGGGCCGGACCCGGGTGGTACACTTTCGCGCGCTGTTTTCTTTTCATATTATACCACCTTGTTTTTTCTTTAACAATATTCTATAATAACAGCAGTTTATTATTGATTTTACCGGAGGTTATGATGAGAGACGGTTTTGTTAAATGTGCAGCGATGATTCCTTCAATCAAGGTTGCAGATTGCGCGAATAATGAGGCTGAGATTATTAGATTGATTGATGAGGCTGCTACATCGGGAGCGAAAGTTGTTGTTTTTCCCGAATTATGTATCACAGGTTATACATGTGGCGATTTATTTTTGCAGGACAGCCTTCTTAACGGTGCAATTGCAAGTCTTATACGGATTGCAAAGCACTCCGAAGGACTTGACATGATTGCTTTTGTCGGGCTTCCGTTTATGTATGGCAATAAGCTTTATAATGCAGCCGCGGCTGTAAGCGGCGGAAGAATTCTGGGCATTACGCCGAAGACACACTTGCCGAATTACTCGGAATTTTATGAGGTAAGGCATTTTAATCCGGCGCCGGCGGATGTGTCCATGATCAAAATTGGCGGGCTGGATTATGAGATTCCGTTTGGAAGCCACATTTTGTACAGGTGCACTACGATGCCGCAGCTTGTTATTGCTGCCGAGATTTGTGAAGATGTATGGGTAAGCAATCCGCCTTCAATTTCGCATACGCTTGCAGGTGCTACGATGATTGTTAACTGCTCGGCAAGCGACGAGACGACCGGAAAGGACATATACCGCCGGGAACTCGTCTCAGGCCAGTCGGCAAGACTTGTATGTGCATATGTGTATTGCAATGCCGGCGACGGAGAATCGACCCAGGACCTTGTGTTTGGCGGACAGAGCATCATTGCAGAAAACGGAAACGTACTTGCCGAATCGAGACGTTTTATTAACGAATCCGTGTATGCCGATGCGGACCTCGGAAGAATCACAAGCGAACGCAGAAGAATGACTACTTTTTATCATGATACGGAACTTGAAAATGAATATGTGAATGTTGATTTCAGATTAAATGTTACAGAATGTAAGATTATGAGAAAATATGACATAACGCCTTTCGTACCATCGGACAAATCGGACAGGGACAGAAGATGCGAGGAAATCCTTACGATTCAGGCAATGGGACTTAAGAAAAGACTTGCACATACAGGTGCACACCATGCCGTAATAGGAATATCCGGCGGACTTGATTCGACACTTGCATTGCTTGTAACAGTCAAAGCTTTTGATATGCTTTCAATACCGAGGGAAGATATAACCGCTGTTACAATGCCATGTTTCGGAACAACCGACCGGACTTACAATAATGCCTGCCGGCTTGTACACAGACTCGGAGCATCATTAAAAGAAGTTAATATCAAGGAGGCTGTCAATATACATTTCAGGGATATTGAGCATGATCCGGATGTTCATGATGTAACATATGAGAATTGCCAGGCAAGGGAAAGAACACAGGTACTTATGGATATCGCCAATCAGAACGGCGGTATGGTAATAGGAACCGGTGATATGTCGGAACTGGCGCTTGGATGGGCTACATATAACGGAGACCATATGTCGATGTACGGTGTCAACTGTTCAATTCCGAAGACGCTTGTCCGCCACCTTGTAAGGTATTACGCAGATACATGCGGTGATGAATTACTCTCGGCTGTTTTACTTGATGTGCTTGATACGCCGGTGAGTCCTGAGCTTCTGCCGCCCGTGGACGGTGTTATTGCACAGAAGACAGAAGATATTGTAGGACCATATGAACTTCATGACTTTTTTATGTATTATATATTAAGATTTGGATATACGCCTTCCAAAATATACAGGATTGCATGTAATGCTTTTGTTAATTTTTACGATAAAAGTACCATCCTTAAATGGCTTAAGATTTTTTACAGAAGATTCTTTGGACAGCAGTTCAAGCGTTCGTGCCTGCCGGACGGACCTAAGGTCGGTTCTGTTGCCGTATCGCCGAGAGGTGATTTAAGGATGCCAAGCGATGCATCTGCTGCAATCTGGCTTAAAGAGCTTGACAATCTGGGATAAAAAATAACTCCGGAAACACAATTTGTAACATACCATTCTGCATAAACAGAGGACTGGCAGCCGGTATAAGATGTTTCCGGAGTTTTATTATATTATTTAATAATATCGTCAACCATTGTGGCCGCATCATCCACTAAAGTTTCTGCTTTATCAATAGCGTCCTCAATGATTCCGTTTCCGGATGACTGTGTCTGACCGTTTGTGTGTCCCTTTGTTTCTTTTGCTGCGGTAGTTGGATGCTGACTGGTTGATTCTGCACCAGTTGTCTGTTGACTGCTCCCATTGGAATCGTCATTGCCGCACCCCACAACGCCCACAGCGCACATCGCCATGATTACACAAAGTAATATAGTTTTTATCTTTTTCATGCTAATGCTCCTTTTTTTGATTTTGTGATTAGTATTAGCATAACAGGGCAAAAAAATACCCTGATTTTATTTTTCAAAAATCAAGGTATTATATTTTATAATATTAAATCAGCCGATTACTTCTTTCATGGTATATAATCCTGCAGGCTTACCGGCAAGGAACTTGGCAGCTTCAATAGCACCTTTGGCAAATACCGACTTTGAATATGCGGTATGTTTAAATTCTATTACCTCGTCTTCTCCTGCAAAAATAACCTCATGTTCGCCAACTATTGTTCCGCCTCTGACAGCACTTATTCCGATCTCATTCTTCGGACGCATTGCCCGGTCACCGCTTCTGTCATACTTGTAAGAATACGGCTCTGCAAGGCTCTCATTGATGGCATCGGCAAGTGCGATAGCAGTTCCGCTCGGTGCATCAAGTTTAAAATGATGATGTTTCTCAACTATCTCAATATCAAAACCTGCATCCGCAAGGAGCGGTGCAACTGATTTAAGGACTTTGAACAATGTGTTTATTCCGAGTGACATATTGGCTGAACGGAGTACAGGAGCCACCTTGGAAACCTTGGAAACTCTCGCAATCTGCTCTTCACTCAGTCCGGTTGTGCAGAGTACAAGCGGCATATGCGTGGTTTCACAATAATCAAGCAGACCGTCGATTGCTTTGGCTGAAGCAAAATCAATAATAACATCTGCTTTGACATTGCAGTCATTAAGATTGGAAAAAACCGGATATGAATTATGTCCGTCGTCAAATACATCTATACCGGCAACAATTTCAATATTATCATCAGCAGCGGCAAGACCTGTTATTACCTGTCCCATTTTACCGTTGCATCCGTGCATTATAGCTCTGACCATTTTCAACACCTCTGTAATCTTATAATATTCCGTAGTTCTTCATTGCATTCTTAAGAGTCTCAAGATTCTTAGGCTCCATAGGTGAAAGAGGCATTCTTAACGGTCCTACTTCCATTCCCATAAGATTCATGGCGTGCTTAACCGGAATCGGGTTAACCTCACAGAAAAGTGCCTTTATAAGCTCTATTGCCTCAAGCTGCTTGCGGCATGCACCCTTAACATCACCGGCAAGATAATCTGCAGCAATCTCATGTGCCTGTCTCGGAGCCACATTGGAAAGGACCGAAATCACGCCCTTGCCGCCAAGTGACATAATCGGAACGATCTGATCATCATTACCTGAATACAGGTCAAGTCTGCCGTCCATTATGCTCATAAGCATTGCAACCTGTGAAAGATCTCCGGATGCTTCTTTGATACCGACTACATTGGAAGCTTCCTTACATATAGCCGCAACAGTCTCCGGCTTGATGTTACATCCGGTTCTGCTCGGAACATTATAAAGGATAATAGGAAGCTTTACTGAATCCGCAACAGCTTTAAAATGGCCTACAAGACCTGCCTGTGTTGCCTTATTGTAATACGGTGTAACACAAAGAAGTGCATCTGCTCCGGCATTCTGCGCTTCCTGTGAAAGCTCTATTGCAGAACTTGTACAGTTGGAACCTGTTCCTGCAATTACCGGTATTCTGTGTTTAACCTGCTCTATACAGAACTTAATAACTTCTATATGCTCCTCTGTGGAGAGTGTCGCAGCTTCTCCTGTTGTGCCGCAGATAATAATACTATCCGTATGATTAGCTATCTGGTACTCTATTACCTCGGCAAGCTTATCATAATTAACACTTCCATCTTCATGCATAGGTGTAATAAGTGCAACACCCGCTCCTGTAAATACTGACATAATTATCCTCCTGAAATATCATATACATTATGTATTTTACGCAAAAACAGAGCCAGCAGGACGCCGGCTCATAAAGTCATACTCTTATTAAAAAGATACTTTAGTAGCTCTCCATCCTGTGATGACAGTAATATGACTCTTCATCATATTCCCAGCGGCCACAGCCTCAGGATCTGTGACGCTTCGGCACTGCTGCCTTTCATTCATGATCATCTATGCCTGACATATCACATAAATTACTAATATACAGTGCGACCTCTACTTAATGTTTCTGTTCTTGTTATTACTGACAGTTTAACATTCCTGACGATAATAGTCAATATGTTTTATTCAATCGTCAATAAATTCAATTTTGCTTACCGAAACCTCATAAGCAACTCTTTTTTCACTCTCCTCATCATTAATGCGCTTGGTATACTCACGGCTCTGGATACGTCCGTTTATCTGTATGTGTGCACCTACTTCGAAGCCCGCCGCAAAACGTGCGTTTCTCCCCCAGGCTATACATGGAATGTAATCTGATTTACCATATGGTCTGTTGACTGCTATAAGAATATCGGCAATCTCCCTTCCAAGCGGTGTCTTACGGTAAATCGGCGGCTTGCATATGTACCCGTCAAGAAAAATCTGATTTGAACTCGTCTCCTCATCATAATCCTCAATAAACTGAAGCTCCCTGACAAAAATAGACAGCACGAGCCTGTTCTTGGTCTCTTCGTGTCTGTTGTAAGAACGGAACTGTCCCTGGGCCTCTATCATCGTGCCCCTTAAATCCACCGTTACATCAACCAGTCTTTCCGAAACCATAAGCGGAATCACATCCACACTGTTACTTAAGCGGTTTACGGAAATATCGACGGTATAAAAACCTTCTCCGTATACCTCGTGGCTGAATTTAAATTCAGAAACCACCTCACCTATAATCGTAACTTTGTTGTTTTCAATAACCTTATCAACCATTCTTCTGTTTCTCCCTTCTGTTTATTCCGCGGCATTTTATATGCCTGCGTTCGTTGCTTGATAACTTTATCAATATATAATATGCGCCATATTTCGATTTTAGCACAAAAATATTGTAAAATCAAAAATTTGTGATAAAATATTATGGTTGCATATGTGTATTTATATTATCGGAGGTTTTATATGATTACTAAACGTGAAGATGTGAGAAATATTGCTATTATTGCACATGTTGATCACGGTAAAACGACACTCGTAGATGAATTGCTGAAACAAAGCGGTACTTTCAGAGAGAACCAGGAAGTTGCCGAGCGTGTCATGGACTCAAATGATATTGAGCGTGAACGAGGCATCACCATTCTTTCAAAGAACACTGCCGTTCATTATAAAAATACCAAAATAAATATTATCGACACACCGGGCCATGCTGATTTTGGCGGAGAGGTTGAGCGTGTACTCAAGATGGTCAACGGCGTTATCCTCGTGGTAGATGCTTACGAAGGTGTTATGCCGCAGACCAAGTTCGTTCTCCAGAAAGCTCTCGACTTAGACCTTGACCTTATTGTATGTGTGAACAAAATAGACCGTCCTGAGGCAAGACCGGATGAAGTTGTGGATGAAATTCTTGAGCTTTTACTTGAACTTGATGCCAACGACAAGCAGCTTGACTGCCCGTTTATATTTGCTTCTGCAAGAGGCGGATATGCCAAATATAAAATAGAAGATGAATCGGATAACATGGTTCCTCTTTTTGAAACTATAATAAAAAATATCCCGGCTCCGGAAGGAGACCCAGAGGCACCTCTGCAGGTTCTTATCAGCACAATCGATTACAATGATTATGTTGGACGTATCGGTGTCGGCAAGGTTGACAACGGTGTTATCAAGGTCAACCAGGAAGTTATGATTGTTAACCACCATGACCCTGACAAACACCAGCGTGTCAAGGTAACCAAATTATATGAGTTTGACGGCCTTAACAAGGTGGAAGTAAACGAAGCGACAATAGGTTCGATAGTTGCGATTTCCGGTATTACGGATATTAAGATCGGTGATACAATCTGTTCCGTTGATAACCCACAGGCAATTCCTTTCCAGAAGATCTCCGAGCCGACTATTACCATGAATTTTATGGTAAATGACTCTCCTCTTGCCGGTCAGGAAGGTAAATTCGTAACATCAAGACATCTCCGTGACAGACTTATGCGTGAACTTAATACAGATGTCAGTCTTCGTGTAGAAGAGACAGACGATATGGACAGTTTCAAAGTATCCGGCCGTGGTGAGCTTCACCTTTCGGTACTTATCGAAAATATGCGCCGTGAAGGATATGAATTCGCTGTCAGCAAAGCCGAGGTTATTTATAAGACTGATGAGCGCGGCAAGAAGCTTGAGCCTATGGAAGTTGCTTACATCGATGTTCCTGATGACTGCTCCGGTACGGTTATACAGAAGCTCAGCATGCGTAAGGGTGAGCTTAACGGCATGGCACCTCTTAACGGCGGAACCACCCGTCTTGAGTTCTCAATTCCCTCAAGAGGACTTATCGGATATACCAATGAATTTCTTACCGATACCAAGGGCAGCGGTGTAATAAATACCATTTTTGACGGATACGGACCATATAAGGGAGATATCCAGTATCGTAAGCAGGGTTCACTTATCGCATTTGAGAACGGCGAGGCCATAACCTACGGTCTGTTCAATGCCCAGGAGCGTGGTACACTTTTTATCGGACCGGGTGCCAAGGTTTATGCCGGCATGATTGTCGGACAGACAGGACGTTCCGAGGACATTGAGGTAAACGTATGCAAGACCAAGCATCTTACCAACACACGTTCTTCAAGTGCCGATGACGCACTCAGACTTGTACCGCCTAAAATAATGAGTCTTGAGCAGTCACTTGAATTTATCGATTCGGATGAACTTCTTGAAGTTACACCTAAGAATTTAAGAATCCGTAAGAAAATTCTCGATTCGACAGCCCGTTACAGAGCTAAGAAAAACGGTTAGTAGAAAATATAACAAAGCAGCTATGAATATACCGGCCCCAAAAAGTTAGACCAAAAATCTAACTTTTTGGGGTCACCTCATTCATAGCTGCTTTTATTAAGCTTAGAAATTAAGATCAATTTCAATTCCTTTAAGGTCATCATTAACAAGATTATTGTCTTTGAGAATCTTATTAATCTGTTTCTGCGCTTCTTCAACGTGATCCACGCTCTTTTTCTTTATGTTGCTCTCTAACTCGATGCTGTCAGCCTTACCGACTCCGTCAAGAACTTCTTCCTGTGAATCCTTTGCTTCACTTATGGCCTCGGCCTGTTGTTCGGCCTCTTCCTTACGTTCCTTTGCTTTATCAACAAGCTCCTGCTGCTCTTCTTCCTTCTGTTTAGCCTCTTCTGCCTTCTTCTGCTCCTCTTCGAGCTTGTCATCAACATGCTCTTTGCTTTCTTCGACAAGCATACCGATGATATCTTTGCCCGCGGCATCCATTATGTCTTCGGCAGCAGCAGATGCCTTTATCATGTCCTGTGATTTAAGCCGTTCTATTTCGGAATCCGTAATAGCCATTGTATCACCTACGAAACTGTTTTCCTTTTCTTCAATAACGCCCGATATCTCACAGGCCGTCGAATTAAGCTTAAGGACTTCCTTCTGGTAATCGGTCAGCGGTATATTCTGAAGCTCACGCAGCCGTTCTATTTCCTCTTTGGAAAATGAATCATCCGACACACCCGCTCTGTTGTTCTGATATTTTTCAAGAAGCTCAAGGTCTTTTTGTTCCTGGGAATCCTGGTCTATACCGTACTTCTCTCTGACAGCCTCTTTCTCCTTGGATATATAATCGAGTCTTCCCGATAATTCACTTACATCCTCAAGGTTTCGGTTTATGTGCTCCCTGAGCTCTCCGATTCCGTTCATAGACTCTTTGTCCTTGGTCCACGCATCACTTATGAGCTTCATCGCCTGCGCTCCGGCAGACTTGCGTTTGGCGGCAATTTTCATATCGGTTTCCGATATTTTCCTTGCATTGCCGACCGCGTACGAATTGGTCTGCTCCTGAGGGAACTCCGTAACGCTCCGGTTTACGTTTATGGATATTGACATATCTATCTCCGTCCTATACTGAATAATCGAATTTCTGGCCTACTTTTTTCTCGGCTTCGGTTTGCACGTTATCGCTCATGTAGAGCTGGCTCTGGTCTTTTATCTTCTGCAGCAGCTCCTCCAACGATGATGCGGTTATGGTGACCGTGTCCGTGTCATCCGACTTCTCTAACCGCTCTTTTTCAGCTTTCTTGGCTTCTTTGCGTGCCTCGGCTTTCTTCTCAGCCTTTTTCTCCTGTGCCTTCTTCTCTATGCGTTCTTTCTGTGCAGCTGTCGATTTCTCCAGTACAGCAAAATATGTAGCCGTTCCGTTATCATTAACCTGCATTCCGTAAGTCTTTACGGACATTCCGGCCGATGCTATACTGTTACCCATCTGCGACATCTGACCCGATGCATTGGCAATCAGGCTCTCATACTTCTTGCGGTAACTCTCATCTTCAGCCATACGCTCAATCTTGTCTTCATCGATAAGTACGACCATTCTTCCGGCCTGCGCATAACTGCCTGCCTGTGCTTTTGCCTGTTCCTTCATGTCCTCGCTTACAAGTATAAAATCCATATTACTGAACCTGGATTTAAGTGAATCATAGTACTTGGCTGCCTTATCGCTCAGCTTTACGTCTCCGATAGTGCGTCCGCTTACTTTCTTACCGGAATCCGTTTTCTTCGTATCGGCAGTGTTCTGGTATGCCGACACATTCTCTGCAACGTTTGATATATTGCTCATAATAATTCCTCCTTGAAATTCATGGCGAAGTCCGTTTCGCCTGATATATAGTATATCGGACGATACCAGGTCATATATTAGTTATTTTACACAAAGAACCGGCATCATTAAGACGCCGGTTTCCTTTGGTGATATATGATATGATTATCTCTCGACAGTTCTTCTCTTTCTCATAACTGCCACGCATGTTGCAGCACTTACTGCAAGTGCGATGATTAATACTCCTGGCATATTGCCATCTCCCGTATCAACAGGGCCTTCCGGTTTGGATGGGCCTGTTGGACCTGATGGGTCGGATGGGGTAGGTGTAACATTTTCTTTTAACAGTGTCGCTTTCTCAATGACGTATATAACTCCGTCATATGTAGCCACACCATCGCTGACATAACAGTCTGTAATGAAATCGATTGTAAACTCATCACCCGCTACCGGGATGTAAAGGCTTACCTTACCGTCAACAACGGTTCCGAGCCACTGGCTTCCGCCTGATCCGCCGGTAATTTCTTTAACCTTGTCTCCGTCGATGTCTTTGTCCCATGTTACTCCGCTGCCGCCCCACATATAGTAGTGGACGCCGTCTTTGTCAGTAACTCTTATAATGTTGCCGCACCAGTCGTTCCATTTTTCTTTAGCGCTGTCAGGAATTGTAATATCAACCTTAACTCCCTTGACACCTTCCGATGATGGGAAATCCTTATCCGTAATGGTTGCACTAGGTGTCTTGCCGTCAATCGGCTTACACTCTGTTCCAAGTGTTATCTCCGGTTTATCCTCATCAATCGCAGGAATTGTCTCTGTCATCTGTTTATGACATTCTGTACACTCATATGTTATGAGACCTTCAACACCTACTTTGGCATCTACTCTTGAGATTTCTACATAATCGTGTTCTCTCTTAATCTCATATTCCACACTTAATCCGTTGTCGGTAAGTGCTGTAATCGTTGTATCCGCATTCTTTAATATTTGAACTTCTACGGATGCATATCCGTTCTCATCAACACTCACTGCCTTTGTAGGAACACGGAGGATTGATTCGTCTCCGGATATGAATGTAACCACATTCTCTGTCTCTGCCGGTGTGACTTTAACTTTTAACTCAAAGCTGTCTGCATTACTGTCAGGGCAGATATTAATTGTAGTATCTCCAACAGCTTCGATTTTCTCTGCCGGATGCTCTATTCCGGTTGTCGGGGTCTTGAATTTCATTCCGGAAAGTGTGAATGTCACTTCAATGACCTTATGAGCTGTGTTGGTTGTAAATGTTGCAACATGATCCGTTGCCTTTACTTCATCCACTGCGGAGCCGTCCCATGCGTTGACAGGATTACCGCTGTCAAATACTCCGTTCTTAACTGCTTCCTTAGCTGCTGCAAGGCTGTTAAGAGTAAGGGTCTGGCCGTCGAGTACGACCTTGTCAATAGTAATGTTACAACTGTCAAGCGGAGATGCTTTGGCACTTCCGTTATCAACATTCTCATCTTTGATATAAATAGCAGTAAGTTTATCAAGGTTAGTAATACCTGCCTTAACTGCTGCATCTGACAAATCAGTGTTACAGTCAAACTTCACGGTATACTGTCCGTCTTGTGATGCCTTAACAACCGTTCCGGTCTCTGCGCTCCAATATTTGTGTGCAGAGTCGTTATAGAGGACCTTAAGTCCGAGTGAGATCTCATCGGTATCGAGTGCATCCTTAACATTAATCTGTACTCTCTTAACCGCACCGCTCTCGGATTTGATTATGATGTATGTGGTACCGATTCCCGTTGCCACAACCTTACCGTGACTGTTTACCGTAGCTACAGACGGATTGGAGGATGTATATGTAAGTCTCTCTCCGTTGCTTGCCTTGGCATTCAATGTCGTATTCTTGTCAAGCACTATTGTCTCCGTATCATCATCCGTCGATATTGTGACTTTCTTATCGGATTCAACCGGAAGTACATTTATCTTGAACGATATCTTAACCGAACCGCTCTGTGAGTACGCATGTACCGTTGTGCTTCCCACACCCTTGGCATGGATCTGTCCGTTGAAAACTGTAACAACACTGTCATCATCCGTTGACCAGAGAAGCACATCATTGGTCTCTTCCGGAATAGCTTTTACATCAATTGAAGCCTTCTGACCTACGCTGTATGTATATGTATCCGAACTTGCAATTAATGTAGTCATTTCTATAACTTCAGGATCTTCTGTTATATCCGTAAAGTCATATTTAAGGTTCTTTGATGATGCATCAAGGTATGTACCTCTCATCATCGCATCGATAATATCTTTAAATATTGGTTTACATTCTTTTCTGTTCCAGTATGAGAAAAGTCCTTTCTCGTACGGATCCTGGCCGTAACCCTGATCCCACACTACAGGAACAACGCCTGCCACCTTACATGCCCTGTTGGCGATTTCGCAGAACCATGCGCGGGCAACATCATTGTAACCTGTTGCAGTTCCTGACTGCGGATAAATTCTGTTGCCGTACTCTCCGAGGTACATAGGTACGTCAGAGCCGAATTTCTTCTGCATTGCACTTAATCTGTCCCAAAGTCCCTTGATGTCATTGTATCCCCATGTAGTATTGGTTGATGCGACATACACATGTGCTGCAAACATAATCCTGTTGGTGCTGTTATAAGTATCTTCCGGTAGTGTAAATCCGGCATTGCTTCCGTTGTTGGCATAATGTGCAACAGCGGCAAGCCATCTGTGTGTATTGTTTGAACCGGTTGAACGAACCGTGTTCACAAATAACTGGTTGAAATTGACAATAACAGGTGTATCATATGCTACCGCATTGTTTCCATTCTTGTCTGTTGCCGAACATGATATCTCGTTCATCGACTCAAATATAAGATGCTCGTCATAATCCTTGAACTTCTCTGCAATCTGTCTCCAGACAGCCTCATATTTCTCCATTACCGAATCAATATCATCAGCTGCAACCCTGAGCCATCCGGTCTGTTCTGCGCCGTCATGATGGATATTGATAATCGCATACATATCCTGTTCCACGCAGTAGTCAACTATATCCTGAACTCTGTTAAGCCATGTCTCATTGATGGCATAACCGTTCTTATCATCAATCATATTTCCCCAGGTTACAGGAATTCTTACTGTATTGAATCCTGCATCATGAAGTGCCTTGATATATTCTTTGGTGGTAACTGCCGACTGCCATGATGTCTCGTTCGGTGTGAAACCGCTGTGGCCGTCCATGGTGTTACCGAGGTTGATTCCGGCTCCCATTGCTTTTACGGTATCCTGTGCCGAAAGCTCTGTAAACGGCAGTGCGTTGGAATCATCAGTTTCAGTATTGAATATAAGCTTGGCTTTGACATTCTCCAACTTATCTCTTGCACTCTTAAGGCTCGCTGTTGTAGCCGATGCATTGTTGTATTCTTTCTCAGCCACAGCGACAGCGCTCCCAAGTGCATCCCATGACTCCTTGGTGTACTTGGATGAATCCATCTTGGCAATATAGTCAAGTGAAAGCTTTAAATTAGCCTTACGCATCTCTACCGTCTGCTGCCATACATCCGTGATCTTGGTGCTGTCCTCAAGTGAAGTGGACTCGCATTTAGGTGCCGTAAATCCCTTCTTAAGGGTAACCTTTCCGTCACTGTCATAGCTTACGCTCACGCTCTGTCCATTGTTAAATACTATACCAAGCACCTTGGCTTCGGTATTGGTCGTCTTGATTGACACTTTCAATGATAAATCTGAAACGCTTGTAATCTTGCTCTTGGAGATTGAGTTGTCCGGGAATTTATAATTGGCTGTTCCCGCACTTCCCTTTCCGTCATTCTTACCGGAATTCTGAATCCAGTATATGCTTGATGTCTGTTTCGTGCACTTGGATGCTATAAGGTATTTGTTAGAACCTCCGCCCGAACCGCCGGTTCTTGCCGCAATCCATGAATACTCATCCGCCTTGGTAATATTGACATAGAATGTAGCCTTCTTATTACCGTCGATAAGTGCCTGTGCATCGATTCCTGCTGCAACAAGGTCATCTCCTTTTATGTCGAGAATTACCTTATCGGATGCAAGCTGATGATCATCTTCATCATCCGCAGGTGCCTGTGAATTCTCAACCATATACTTAACCGAAGTAACTTTTGCATTTACATCTGATGAAAAGAAACTGATATTAATTCCCTTAAGTGCTTTACCGGTAGAAAGTGAAGCTTTAATCTTATCAATTTCCACATATGTGGTATAAGCATCTCCGTTCTTAATACCGTCTCCTGCCGTAATGATGTTGTCATTCCATCCGCCCCATGATTTGTCAAACGGCTGGATATTAAATATCTTGGCATCATCTGTTACTTCTCCTGTAACTGTGTAATCGATTCTGAAATATTTACCGGCCAACGCCTTGCTGTCCTGCACAGAACATATCAGACCGTTATACGAACCGTCCGAACCTGTACGACCGCTGTCAGTACTCGATAACTTTCCCGTAGAATCAAGCTTGATGCTTGCCTCCGTAAATTCCCCGACCGGTGCCTGACCGGCGCTTGCGCTGAAGCTGCCCAGTCCCGGAACCAGAGTGGTTACTACCATGGCTAAAGCCAGTACCCCGGCAAGCCATTTCCTTCCATTCTTCATAGACACTACCTCCTGAATCTTGTCATTGATCCCTCTGATTTTAGGCTATCATACTCTATGTGCAGTTTCAACAAATATAATACTGTAATTTTTATATATCATGTACAGTTTATATTGTACATTTCTCTTAATGCAAAAAAAAGTACACAAATCATACAAACATGTTGTATTTTCGTGTACTTTTTATACAAAATTACAAGTTTTCGTTTCTCAGTGTTTCTACAGGATTATCATTACGGATTTTACCCATCGAATAAATCATTGTGGCAAAAACAACCAGAAATACACTTCCTACCGCTATGATAACGCTTTTCCACGGTATCAATACTCCGATATTCATTCCGAACCCTATTGAGCGTGCCATCAGCAGGTTTATCGCAAGTGATACCGGAAGCCCCAGCGCCACGCCTTTAATACCGTAGAGGATGCACTCGTAATCCATCATGCGGTAAAAACCTTTTTTCGTCATACCGACCGATTTCAGCATTGCAAACTCGCGTCTTCTCAGCATCACGTTTGTTGATATCGTATTAAACACATTAGCAAGTGCTATAAGTGATATCAACACGATAAATCCCATTGAAAAAACTTTAACGACAATTGTCATAGCCTTTGTTGCTGCCACCGACTCAGCATAATCATATGCCATGTAGCTTGAAAGTCCCTGTGCATCGAGCATGTCGCACATTTTATCATATGAAGCCTTATGGTTATCAGATTTAATATAATAGTTTAACTTCTGCATCTCATCGGGAATCACCTTATCTCGCACGCTGAAAGGATACATCACGATAGGATATGGTATACCGTCCGTAGCAATTCCCATAGGTGTCTCATCGGCCGATGTTCCTATGTTCAAGGTTACGGTATTCACCCCGTTACCGGCTTTAAGGTTTAATTTGTCCGTATTAAACAGTTCAAGCTTATAATATTTTTTGGAATATATCGTGATGTCATTGTACATGACACCGACCGGATTATCTGCATTCATATATATTTTTTCATCCAGGTTCATCTGCTTAAGGTAGTTTCTGTAATCCGAATCCTTGACAAAGCGTATCCCGACATTCCATCTTGTAACATTGCCGTCCATAATATCAAGCACCTTCTGTGATATCATCGATTCATCCACATCAAATAAATAATCGTTTACATTGTATATATATGTTACATCCGTCACATCCTGCACGTTCTCAAGCAGCTTTTCAATACTGTCTTTGTCATTGCCATCCTTATTAAGAGTGTCCTGCGTGACAGAATATGATATATCATAGTTATTTGTTGCGCTCGTCACATCGATGCCCTTCATAAGATAATTGCAGAATCCTGATGCCGATATAAAAAGGACTATGCTCATAAAAAGAGAAAGAACGGTTGCCCTGTATTTTCTGCGGTTCCTTTTGAAATTTTTGGATGCAAGCATACCTTCAAAACCGAATAACCTGTATGTGAGCTTTGATGTTTTTATCTTATTTTTCCTGATGCTGACATCGCCGGTCTGTCTTATTGCCTCGATTGCAGGCTTGCGTGCCGCCCTTGCGGCCGGTATGTTAGCAGATATCATAACTGTTACAAAACATATGACCGCTGCTGTGACAAGTGCCTGCCATGTAACGTGAAGTCCGAATACAACATCAACATTATTTACAACCATCATTCCGAAGAATTTCCCGGTAAACTTAAATGTTATGAACATACCGAGTATTCCGGCTCCGATTCCCACAGGAATTCCGATGATGCCAAGAAGCATTCCCTCATATATTACGCTGTGGCGCATCTGTCTTTTGGTTGCTCCGACCGATTTAAGGATTCCGAACTGTCTGGTCCTTTCGCTTACCGATATCGAAAATGCATTATATATAAGCGATACCGACCCAAACATTATAAGCAGTATAAGAATGCCTGCAAAAGAATACAGCACTTTGTTAAATACTACATTTGATGATATCCCGGAAAATCTTAAATAATCCGAATTATATTCCGTGCTTTCTTTGTCCGGATTCAGTCTTTGTGCAACTGTATATATTTTTCCCGCTTTTTTCGTCTTATAAAAGACATCATAAACGGAAGCATCGCCGCCGTCACTAACAGTGAGAGCAGTGTAACCGGGAGCGGAGTATGGTTCGAATGACGGTCTTTCATAGAATCCGACGATTGTATATTCTCTTGTCCTGGTATTAATAAGCTTCTCTTCATTATCTTTCACATCTCCTTCTTCAGTTGCATAATAGCCGTCCCTCTGTGATAAAATCCTTCCATCGTAACTTCTCTGTCCTATGTCAAGAGTGATTTTATCCCCTTTGTTGTAATCTTTGATTCCTCCGTTAGTGATAAGGTGTTTCGGAAGAATTATTTCATCTGAATTCTGCGGCATTCTTCCTTCTATCAGATTAACAGCCACGATATCGGTAAAATTACCGCTCATTCCGCCTATATACAGATACGGCTTGTATTCATTGCTGCTTCCAATAACAGCATAACCCATGTCCTCAAGATATGCCGTTACACTTACGTCCTCATCGGAACGGATTTCTTTGTACTTATCACTATCGGCCGTCATGTATCTGGCATACCATGACCCATCCGTCTGTTCGCAGCATTTCTTCATATATTCCTGCATACTTGTGATACTCGTCGTCACAGCCGTGAACATTGCTGCCGAAAGCACAATTCCTATAATCGTCACAAATGTTCTCATACGGTTGCGACCGAGTGCCTTTCGCGTGACTTTATTAAGAATGTTCATCGTCTGATCACCTCATCCCTGGTGATACGGCCATCTTCGATGGCTATGATTCTGTCCGCCTGCAGTGCGATGTTCTCGTCATGTGTGATTACTATAAGCGTCTGATCATATTTTTTATTGGATAATTTCAAAAGATCAACTATTTCCTGGCTGTTCTTTGAATCCAGATTTCCGGTAGGTTCATCCGCAAGTACAACCGCAGGCGAATTCATAAGTGCCCTTCCGATTGAAACTCTCTGCTGCTGTCCACCCGAAAGCTGGTTTGGCAGGTGTTTCTCCCGTCCTTTCAGTTTAAGAATATCAAGAAGTTCCTCCAGACGTTCTTTATTAACTTTACGTCCGTCAAGCAGCACCGGAAGAGTAATGTTCTCCGTAACATCGAGAACCGGTATAAGATTATAGAACTGATATATCAGTCCTACCTGCCTTCTTCTGAATACTGCCAGCTGTTCTTCATTCTGTGCATACACGTCCTGCCCGTCCATATAGACTTTACCGCTTGTCGGTACATCTACACCGCCGAGAATATGAAGAAGTGTGGATTTTCCCGAACCAGACGGTCCGATTATTGCCACAAACTGCCCCTTTTCCACTCCGAACGATACATTATCCAAAGCTTTTACCTGATTGTCGCCCTTACCGTATACCTTGGATAAATTCTCAACTTTTAATATTTCCATCCTGCTATCTCCTTTTGCCCATATTTAAAAAAATAGTTCTGTAACTTGTTTACAATAGGCATTGTATCACCACAGGATGACTGCCCCGTGACTTAATTATTACAAAAATGTCACTTTCATGTTATATTGTCGATTTGTAGAATTTGATTTCAAAAGAAGCTCCGCCGTCCCTGTTATTATAAGCCCGTACAGTTCCTCCATGCCCCGTAACGATCATTCTTGCAAGCGCAAGTCCTATCCCGAAACTCTGGGATGTGGAATTGCGGCCTTTATAAAAGCGTTTAAATATATTCGGAAGGTCTTCTTCTGCGATGCCGCCTCCGGTATCAGATATTATTATTGCAGTGTATACCGCATTTTCTTCCACATGTGTATTGATAACGCCTCCATCAGGCGTATGTTCCATGCAATTCTTATATATGTTTCCGACTGCTTCGTTCATCCATGGCATATCACACTCAAGTACGGCATCAGTATCGCCGTCCACTGTGAATTTCTGATTTCTGATATCCATAAGCACAGAAACCGGCTCCCATGCTTTATGAATGATTTCGGATATTTTTTCTTTCTTTTTGTCAAAAACAACATATCCTGCATCCAGGCGCGAAATCTTAAGCAATGTGTTGATAAGCCAGTCTATTCTCTCAAGCAGGCCGGAAAGCTCCTTGGTATAACGGAGTCTGTCCCCATCGGGCAGTTCCGGCTCTGAAAGGAGTTCGGTTATTATATTTATGGAGGTGAGCGGTGTACGTATCTGATGTGATATATCCGCAATTGAATCCGCAAGATATTTTTTATCCTGCGCAAGATGGTCTGCCTGTTCCCTGAGGCGCACGGTCATCTTATAGATTTCGCTGTAAAGGATTCCGAGTTCTCCCTCGTTGAACCGGGCCAGGTCAAATCCGGAGCAGTCATAAAGTATTCTGTCTATTTCCATGCTAAGGTCAGCAATTTTCCGGTATCTCAGGTTCGTAGTTATGAAATGCATACCGGAATACAAAACGCCTGCCGCGGCAACGGCAATTCCGCATTTTAGATTAAATGCGAATGCCGCTCCCGTTGCAAGCGCTGTAAGTACAACCCATATTATTATGTTTTTTCTGATTTCGGGATTCTTCATAATACCCATATCATTCTCCTGCCTTGTATCCCATGCCGCGGACAGTCTTTATTATCTGCGGATTCTGCGGGTCATCTTCTATTTTGTCGCGCAGGCGCTTTATATAGACTGTCAGTGTATTGTCATTCACATATTCGCCCGCTATATCCCAGATTTCTTCAAGAAGCCTGTTTCTTGAAAGCACTGCACCCATATTGTTGAAAAAAATAAGTAAAAGTCTGTATTCAAGTGCCGACAGATACAAATCCTTGCCATCCTTGAGTGCTATTCCTTTCACAGTGTCAACTGTGATACCGTTGTACGTTATTGTCTGAGTGCTGTTTCTGCGCCTAAGCGCATTCTTCATACGCGATACCAGTTCACGCGGTCTGAATGGTTTGGCCACATAGTCATCCGCACCGGCATCAAAGCCGGCAACGACGCTGTATTCATCACCGGATGCCGTCAGGAATATGACCGGTATATCACTTTCTGATTTTATTCTGTGACATATTACAAAACCATTTCCGTCGGCTAGTGATACATCCAGCAGGACAAGATTGTATGTCCCATTATCAAGCATTTCAAATGCTTTCTTCTGACCGTCGGCGCAGTCGACTTCGAATCCCTCTTTAGCAAGGAATGTCTGTAAATTGGCTGTTATATCGGCATCGTCTTCAACAAGAAGAATTTTATTCATTGATATTATTCCTTTTACGTCTTATAACAAAAATTATCGCTGCAATAACACCGGCAAGAAGTATTGCGACCGCAGTAATAAGGAGACCTTTCGGGAATGTTTTGCTTTTTATTGCATCATCCGTCCGGGCGGCTGATTCCGTCTCTGTTTCGGTTTCTGCCTCTGTCACGGTCTCTGCTTCGGTTTCCGTCTCTGTTTCCGGCTCAGTCTCTGCGGCTGTGGTCGCTTCTTCTGTCTGTTCAACAGTCGTCTCTTCTACCGGTGCCGGAACAGGCGCAGGTGCTTCGGTCTGTACCGGAGTTGTATTTGTCTGTGATGTCTGTCCGTTATCATTGGTAATGGTTATCCCTGTATTAATTCCGTTATAAACTGCCGGATATACCAATATGTCTTTGTTGGTTCCGATCACTTTATAATTATTGAGTGAATAGCTTCCGGCTGCTCCTGTTCCGTATATTCTCAGATTACATGACAATCCGTTATACGATACCGGAATATCATATGCCCCGTTCCCACTGTCGTTAATTCCTCCGAATGTGTATCCTGAAGAAAGCTGGGTTGCGGTTCCGTCGGAATATATGGCTTTAACCATGACTGTGCTCTGATTATATGAAGCGACATCCGAAGCATTGCAGAATGTCGGATTAATTCCCGCTGCTATTGCCTTAAGTCCCGTTGCCGGCACTTTGATTGTAACGTTTCCGGCACTTCCGGTTATGACTGCTTCTCCGGCTCCTACTGCCGTGATAACGCCATCGCTGCTTACATATGCCACGGATGTGTCAGATGACGAATAACTGCCCGCAGTACATCCTGTCATATTGGCACTGTAAGTACGTTCAAGAGTGATGCTGCTTCCGGCCGTCACGCCTCTTTTGGTAAGTCCGTAATATCCTGCGATTGCCGTTGCATCCGCTGCTCCGCATCTTCTCTGGTTATCTTCGCTGTGTATAAAATTGGCATCTGACGGATTGCTTAAGTAACAGTGTTCTATAATTATTCCCGGAATATTGCACTTAACCGCTTCATCAAGCATGGTATAGTAATCACGTGATGAATCCTTGGTCGATGTCCTTGTCTGGTATCCTCCGTTGGCAAGTCCCAACGCACTCACATGCGAAGCAACACTTGTACACAGATTTTTGATCGAGTCTTTGTATGCGGAATTGACCGTTCCGTATACCTGTACGCCATTGGCAGATGCATTGCTTCCGCTGTTATTATGAACAGACACGAACAGATCGGCGCCGAGTTGCTGTCCCATACGTCCTCTTGCAGCGTTGGAATTCCATTCAGCCGAGCCTCTGGTAAGGTATACCCTGACCCCGTTATATGTCTGAAGTTCTGCCTTTAAAGCCGTTGCTATATTCCAGTTCAGTGTCGCCTCATTATCATATGACGACGCAGATCCGCCGTCATTACCGCCGTGTCCGGGGTCAACTATAATAACTATATTCCCGGCTCCGTCCTTTGCCTGTGCTCCGGTCACTGATGCAGCCAGTGCCGCAGCGGATATTGCCGCTCCAATGAATATTTTGTTCCAAAGTTTCAATTTAGTATCTCCTTCTTCTGCCTCTGTGTCTGCGTCTTCTGCGGTTACGTCTGTTGTTTTCTATAATGAAAAACACTATACCGATCACTACCACAACAAGAAGCACTGCGATGTATTTGATAATTTTTTTATAATCCGTGCTTTTTGACGAGGTATCAGATTTAACATTCGTCTCCGCCTGTGTATCTGATGAGGCTTTTGTCTCATAAACTGTCGTTGCTTCCTCGGTTGGCGCCGGTGTCGTCACTTCCGGGGTATATCCCTCACTCATGCATATTCTTAACGAACCTGTCATATCCTGATATTTGACTTCAACATCCTGTATTCCGACAACCGTACTGTCAACTTTTCCAACACTGTCCGGCTTAACCTTAACTGAACTTCCGTCGCTGTATGAAACAAATGCAATTACATCCGATGATTTAAATCCTGAGAGTTCCTGCGGTGTCGAATAAAATGTAGGATTTATTCCTCCGGTAAGGGCAACCGGTTCTTCAGCCGGAACAACTACAGTACAATATCCGCTTGTTCCGTCAGAAAGTTTGTATACAAGGTTGGTGGTTCCTGATCCAGTCATTACAGCAACACCGTTTTCATCAACGGATGCCACATTTTTATCAATTGAGTACCATGAAATTCCATTGGTATCTCCTGAAGGAACAGAAAGGGTAAGGCCATATCCTTTCTGAAGCGTAACGGATGTATTGCTGTCTGCTTCAGCGGTTCTTGGTTTTAAATTGTAATATGTTACCACCGCCTTAGCATCGGCCTGTCCCATTTTAGCTGCCATTTCTTCATTAACTGAACCGTCGGTATTACAAAGCATAGCTTCGTCTGTCGGGTTGCTCAAAAAACAGTGTTCAACTATTATCGATGGAATACCTGCACGGACGCCTTCCGCAATAAGTGTATAATAGTCCTCATAATCAAAACCTGTTGATGTACGCGTCTGCACGCCTCCGTTCTTAAGCCCGAGTGATGAGAGATTCTCTGTTATAAGGCTGCACATATCATTGGTAGCTTCACTGTAATAAGAATTAAGCGAACGATATGCAATGCATCCCGAATTCGTTGCCGAACCACTGTTATTGTGAATACTGATAAGGAAATCAGCCTTCAATGCGGATGCGATCATAGCTCTTCCGGTATTGGTCATCCATTCATCCGATGTACGCGTAAGATATACTTTCACTCCGTCGTATTTACATAACTCTTCACGCATCGCCTTCGCAATCGCAAGGTTACAGTCCTTCTCATAGGTTCTCGTAGTAGTTGCAATCGAACCCGGATCGTCCTGTCCATGACCCGGATCAATTACTATAACCACATCTCCGTCAGCATCCTTAGCGGATGCTTTGTTTACCATTAATGGCAATGTTAATGCCGCGCTGATGCATATAACGGCAGCCATTATTATTTTCTTCATCTTAATGTTCCTCCATATTTATAAATGCCTGTATAAGAACCGTTTAATAAATCCCATATTGCCTTTCATGCGCTTTCTTATTGATGCTATCACATGTACGGCCTGATTTCTGTCATCCGCCGTTATATTCTCATTTGAGAATGTGACTTTATCATACAATTCCGCCATCCGTTCTGCCTCGGATGCTGCCACAAAAGGACATTCCTTAGCAACAATGCGGGCAAATTCCGTCTGCGGCATTGTGTCGGCACATTTAAGTCCAAAGTGTTTTAAGATATTGGTATATTCTCTGTAAATCGTCATAACACTCTGAGGGTAAAGCGATTCATCAGTGCCATTATACATTCTATCTCTGATTATTACCACCTTTTTATTATGTATTACACTGATAAATATTACCAATGCCGATATGACCGCTGCTAATGCAGCAAGAATTATCACTCTTTCGGCTGTTTTGGAAAGTTTGAACTTCTTACCACCCATGCTGCTGTCATTATTATAAGTTCTGTTTTCTTCAGACGGTTTTGTATTTCTTTCAGCAGGCGCGGTAGTCTCTCCTGCCGTGGTCTGTGTCTCTTTCTGATCTGCGGTAGTTTCGGCCGGTGTCGTATTTTCAGGTTTGGTTTCCCCAGACACGTTTGCCGGCACGTTATAATTTCCCGGTGTCACATCAAGATCCAACCATCCTATCCCGTCAACATAATACTGCACCCACGCATGCGCAGCTGAATCAGCCACGGATATCCTGACATTGTCTTTATCTGCAAAGAACTGTTCTCCGTTATTTACTTTATATTCCGTATATGATGTACTTCCGTCCGCATTATGTCCGGCAGATGTGTCAAATGAATATCCTTCAACATATCTTGCGGGAACTCCGGCACTTCTCAACATCATAACCGCCGCCGTTGCAAAATACGTACAATATCCCTGGTGCGTCTTATCTATGAAATATTCCACAAAATCTTCGCCATCAGGCAATGCTCCCGGGCTGATGGTGTATGTGCAGTTATCTGCCAGATATTTTCTTACCGCGCATGCAAGAGTATATCTGCCGGCGGAACTTTCAATGTTGTACCCGCCCCAGTCTTTGCAGAATTTATCTTTCATTGCCTGCGTGGTATTAACGTCAAGATACCTGTCATAAACCATGTCACGATAGCTTTCTTCGAATTCTTTTATCGGTTCATAATCGGAATCCGCCTGCACATCCGACGAACTGATTCCGGCGTCAAGTCCGGCATATGTCTCTTCATCTATATGGATAAAGGTCGTACTAAAGGGATACTCTGCAATGCCGTATCCCTCTGTTGCCGTCATTGAAAACCCCATACCCTGTGCCGGGTGCGACGGAATAAATACATACCTGGTCTCTCCTGCTGTATATTCAATATTCATTCCTGTTTCATATGCTTTAATTTGTCCGTTTCGCGCAAGCAGGTTCAATGTCCGGTATGAAAGGTCCGACACTATACCCGGTGCCTCACTCTTTTCCTCAGCCCAGTCAGGCTCAGCCCACCTGTCTTTCTTATAATCGGCACCTATATATCCTCTGATATATATTTTTCCCTGTACAACAGGCATATTTACTTCAAGCACTTCTTTACCCGAAAACTCCAGTTTATCAACATGTCCAAGTTCTCCGGCGCCAATCTCGCTGCTGCCTCCGGATGCTATTCCGACTCCCGGTCCCGGGATTTCTCCGTCCCACGGAAGAAGTTCTCCCACAAAATCTATGATTTTATTAATTGTAAGCTCGCCGTTCTGAAACTGATTATACATTTCTTCTCCGCGTGAATACACATCATTAAAATATTGCGGTTTCTCGTAATCATCCTTTGGTTTGACAGCCGATATTATCATTGTTACGGCAATTATTGCCGCTGTGCATACAATACATGCTGTCTGTACCCAGAAATACCGGATTTTATCCTTTGACTTACCCCATGATGCCAATATCATAATGAGTAATGATACACTGTATGCAATACCGATGACAATTCCCGCAACGCTTGCCTTGTCCATTATGGCCGCAAGCACGGTAAAGGCAAGTGATATCACCATAGGTATGACTGCCATCCGTTTATGTGTGAAACAGAATGCATACAATGCTCCGATAAGGCATAGTGACATGTTAATCGCAAGATCCGGATTGGCTTCTTTCATTAACCTTAATGACATATCTATAAAATACATCTCTGTTTCAAAAAAGCCCGCCATATCATTTATAACAGCATTTATAAACTCTGCCGTTCCGCCCATAACAGCTTCCCTGGCTATCCAGAATACAATGCCGCCGGCAGCGATTATTCCGATCCATGCAATCCACTGACGTTTAATAAATACGAACAATGCAGACATCACAAGCGAGATTACAGCAGTGAATATAACTCCGGATGCCATCTCTATGGACACATAACGGTCAAACTGCAGAAAAAGTACCATAAGAAGGTTCAAAAGTCCTATGAACGTCAGTATTGATGTAGAGATAAAAAATTTGATTTTATTATCTGTCTGATTCATAAACACCCTCCCTCTGCATAACAAATTTTACGGGGATACGTTCTGCATCCTTGTCGCGTGGAATCATATAGTACACTATACTATTTTCACTCAGCAGTGCCATATTTTTTACCGCTTCCGCACTGTATACCGGCGACACATAGAATATACGCCTTCTGTCATTAGTATTGTGTGCATAATAATTAACGGCACATGAATTTTCATTATCATATGGTCTGATCGTATAAATCTGCGCAAACATTCCGTTAATGTCATTATCCGTCTCTATTCTGGTACTGTTAAATCCATCCTTCATATAACAGGCATTAAAGCCAAATCCTCTGGCTGTAAGTACATTTACAAGGCTGTAAAGCATATCGTACATCTCGTCCATCACGCGCCTGTTTTTACGCTTTGGCAGGCCTGTCTTAAATATGTCAATTATAACGGTATCATTATCAGTCAGTGCAAGGCCATATTCCTTCACCATAAGTTCCGATTTCTTGGAACTTAATTTCCAATGGATATTGCGTATCCTGTCGCCTCCCGCGTATTCACGGATTGCGAATATTTCCGTAGGGTCATTGCCCGCTTTTACGGTTGAATACAATGCATCCTCGCCCTCTCCCACTGACGCCGATACTTTGTCAAGCATATGGCTTTCCGGAATTTTCGGAAGCACCACAACAGTTAAATTCTGTTTTAATTTCCTTCTGACACGAAAAATACGCAGGAAATCATAGACATAAACTCCGGCCATGCTGACACCGAGAATCTCACAGTGTGGACATTTGATTTCAAACTGCCTCACTACAGATTGTCTCGGCGGGCACATGGCTGTAATTCTGTGTTTTACTGATTTACTGCGTTTCTTTCCTTTATTTATGCCTGTAACTGTCAGTTTAACCTTACATGAGGTAAGCACCAACGGAGAGTTATTGGTTATTTTTATTCCTATTGCGCACTTTTCACCACGGTATGCCACCGCATTGTCCTGTGTGAATACAGCATTTATTCCGCACCGGAGTACAATAACTGTAATAAGTGATACAACGGATGTGACAATAAACACTGCGTCAATTATAAAAGCAATATATGTATCAATAAATACATTTCCGGCATATACCGCCGCTGATAATATCAGATAAATCAAAATATGCAGAAACATGTATTACTACCTCATGGCTCTCGGAACCGGTACCGTACGGAAAATATTGTCAATTACTTCATCGATCGTCACCGAGGAGATTTTAGCTCTCGGATTCAGTATTATCCTGTGTCCGGCTACGTCCTTAAATATGCTCTGCACATCCTCCGGCGTAACGTATGTCCTTCCCGATATATAAGCCTTGGCTTTGGACATTCCGGCAAGGGCTATCGATCCTCTCGGGCTCACACCAAGCTCTATAAGCGGATTCTGCCTTGTCGCAAAACTCAGCATGGTTATATACTCTATGATCGCATCATCCATATGCAGATTATCGGTTTCCGCCTGCATCATGACTATGTCTTTGCCATCCACCACCTGCTTTACATCATTAAGCGGGTTGGCTCCCTGTCTGTCCTTAAGAATCGCAATTTCACTTGCCGGATCCGGATATCCCATTGACAGTTTGATCATAAAACGGTCAAGCTGGGATTCAGGCAGCATCTGTGTTCCGGCCGAACCGACCGGGTTCTGTGTTGCTATTACAGTAAACGGTTTCGGGAGTATCCTCGTAACACCGTCAACAGTAACCTGACCCTCTTCCATTGCCTCAAGGAGTGCGGACTGTGTCTTTGATGACGTTCTGTTAATCTCATCCGCGAGAAACAGATTACACATTACAGCCCCTTCCTTAAATTCAAATTCCTGGATTTTGGCGTTATACATTGAAAATCCTATTACATCGGATGGAAGTACATCTGTCGTAAACTGCATTCTGTTCTGTTTAAGTGCCATGGACTTAGAGAATGCAAGCGCAAGCGTTGTCTTTCCCACACCCGGTATATCTTCCATAAGTATATGTCCCTTCGCAAGAACAGCCATCATAACCTTCTCTATGATCTCATCCTTGCCTTTTACCGCTTTTCTGACCTCCTGCATTACTGCAAGTGCTTTTTCGTAACTCATATTAACCCTCCTGATATTATGTCATTAATCTTCTACGTTAGATTTAATGTCCGCTATAAGCCATTTACCGTCAATATTAACAAAATAATACGTCTGGTCATTATGTTCCGTCCTTGTATCTCCGGTAGCCGTAAGATACATTGACTTGTCAAAAATAATCCTGCATGAAAAACATACATCACTGTAAGGTGTATAATCTTCTACCGATACATTGTTAAATTCAGGTGTATTATGCCTGCTGTACATCCACATATCACCCTGTCTGTACTGTTCCGCAAGATCAATGTAATATGATCCCTGTGGAAAATATATCTGAAGACATGCAGTACTTTCTCCGCATCCTGCAAGGTCGCGCGAGAAGAAATTAGAGTATGCCTTTGCTGCCGTAACCGCATAATCCGATAATTCGGCAGGAATCTGTGTCGTAACATATCCTACATTAATATTCGAATAATCCGTGTACGAGGAAACATCAATGTTATTTCCCGATGCATCTGCAACCCGGATATCCGGATTGCTGACAAGTCCCTTAACCTCATAAGTGACTGTCTTTGGAACTTCAACATATTCCGCTACATATTTCATACCTTCCATGTCAACAGGCTCACCCACCTGCTCATCACTTCCGAGTTCGATTCCGTTTACCGTTACTTTGTAAATTGACGGTACTGTTATTTTTACATTAACAGCACCCGAGGCAGCTTCTGCGCTCACCGATGCCACTTTCCAGTCGGAAATGGAAAGTATGCCCATTATTTTACGCTCATTGTCAGCCGTTATAACTGCTTCACATACTTCATTCTTATCATCCATGATTTCGTATACCATCTTATATGTTGAAGACGATTTAACTTTATAAGTAAGTTCCTTGCCTTTAACCTCATCGGCAAATGTATCCGGAAGACCTGCTTCCGGCTCAAATTTGCTGCCTCCATCCGTCTTTACGGATGATACATCACCTGATTCAAGGTTCTTGATAAGGTCTTCAACCACATATGCCGGCTGCGCCTTCTCATATTTCTTCATTGTGTTCCACACATATATTATGAGCACCATGACCAATACAAGAAGAACTCCCATATATATGCCGTATCCAAGCCAGAATTTGCTTTTTTTCCTGATTTTGACTTTCTTGTCTGTCATATGCCCTCCTATTTAACAACAAAAGCTGTCGGCAGTTTCCATGAAGATGTTGAATAATATAATGTAACGCTCGTCATCTCATACTGTCCGTTATAATACATTGATGAAGAACTTCCGCCATCAAGGTTAGCTGCATTAACCGCACCGTATTCCTGCATAACACTTATGAGGTCGGCTGCCGTCGCTCCTATGTGGCCTTCATGCCCTCTTCCGTCTGTTACAAAAAGGATTACCGCACCGTCTTTACGCTGGCCTATTACGGTTCTCGGATTGGCACCGCTTCCGTTTCCGTTAATCGGTGTCGCTTCTCCGTTAATAATAAGTTTGGTAAAGTGGTTCGTGTCTCCGTCATCTATATCCTTGAAACTTACCGCATCGCGTATGTTATTTTCTTTGACAAGGCTCTCAACCTGCTCCGAAGACATATTTCCGATATCTTTTATTACAAGGATGTTATCCTTGTTGAAACCTACCATAACATCTCCCGGCTGTGGGATATTATACTGAATCTCGCCGTTGCATACGACAAGTCCCTTTGGTTTGCCACCCCAGTTTCCATCCGAAAAATATTCACCGCCGTTGATTCCGGCAATTGCTCCGGCATTGTTCACCAATGTGTCAAGTGTGTCACCGGACTTGCTCTTATTGTCGTCAGACCAAGGATAAATTGTAGCCACACTCAGTTTGGAAGGATCCTTAATAATCATGACCTTGCCCATGTATGAACGTCCCGTTATATTCTCAATCCTGATACCGTTCTCATCGAACTCCTCAGTTTCACTGTTATTATCATCCGGCTTATCATCATTTTTCTTATCATTTATATTAATAAGCGACGTATCGACATCATTATCAAGATGTCCCATTGAATTATTACCGGTTATCTTGAGTATTTCATCCTTGCTGAAATACCATCCCGCAAGAAATTTCATGGCACCCGTTTCAAGAACGGTCCCCACAAAAAGATCTCTCGCCGCCGTTGAAGGGCCGTGGCAGAATACCCACATTGCGGAATAAAGTGCCGCAAATATCATTACAATTGTCGATATAAAAACCGTAAATACACGGCCGATTATCCTGGTTACTTTTTTTGATTTTTTGACTTCAGCCATTAGTTCTCCTCCCTGGTGTTCTTCTTTGTTCCCTTGAACACCCATCGTCTCTGTATCTGGAAGCTGAGCAGAAACAATATTATGTCAACTGCTATTTTAATCAGTGATGTCAATACATCCCTGGTCTTTAGTACATATGAAATCAGATTGACAAGTCCGTATGAAACTCCCGCCTGGCATATGCACAGTGCATAGTACTTAGGCATGGACCGGCTTACCGGCTCATCTGATTCAAACACTGCTTTTCTGTTAAACATATAATTGAACAGGGAGGACACAATTCTCGCGCCGGCTGTTGCTATAAGGATTTTGAGCCAGTGTTCAAGCCGGTCGCCTATTATCAGTTCCAATGCAAGAAACAGCACATAGTCTATCACAAATGACATTATCGAACTAAATACAAACTTCAGGATAACCATATATATTTTAAATGAGTCCCTTATCGGATGAAAATGCGTCGTTGCATTATCTTCGATATATACAGTTTCTATGGTTACCTCGCTAAAAGGCACTCCGCTCTTATTCATCTCAAGCAGCACCTGCGTTTCATATTCAAAGCGCTCACCTTTAATATCCGCCATAAACCGAAGATATTGTGCCGGAATTGCCCTTAGTCCCGTCTGCGTGTCACTTATTCTGATCCCGCATGCAAATCTGAAAACAAAACGTGTTATATTATTACCTATTTTACTCTTGGGCGGAACATTGCTTCCTGAAAAATCACGGCATCCGAGTATTACTTCACCACGCTCTGCCATAGCCTCACAGCACGCTTTAATGTCCTGCGGACGGTGCTGGTTATCACCGTCCACGGTAACTACGCCGTCTATGTCTTTTCTGTTGGCAATACAATATTCAAAAGCCGTCTTCAGGGCACGACCCTTGCCACGATTCACATCATGGCGGAGTACGGTAACCTGAGGAAGCGCCTCAGCTTCTTTGAATGGTTCAAGATGGGCGTCATCGCTTCCGTCATTGACAATTATGATATCATCGAAACCTTCTTTTACAAGTCCGTTAACGACAAGCATCAGCTTCTCATCCGGATTGAGTGAAGGCAATATAACACTAATCTGCACTTTGTCTCTCCTGTGATTATTTCGCAAGATGAGCAAGTCTTTCTTTAACCTGCTGCATCATAAGCGTATATTTCTCAAGTTTGTCTTTCTCTTCCTGAATCTTGGCTGCCGGAGCCTTCGATACGAATTTCTCATTGCCAAGCATTCCGTTTACACGCTTAAGCTCACCTTCAAGGCGCTTTTCTTCTGACTTAAGCCTCTCGATTTCCTTCTCAATATCAACAAGTTCGGCAAATGGAATGTATAATGATGCCTTAGGTATAAGCACAGCAACCGCATCATCATCAATACCGCTCTTATCGGACTGTATCGTCACATCTGATGCATATGCAAGTGTGGTAAAGAATACCTTGCCCTTGAGGAATATATCAGCAACCGCATCATCCTGTGTTACTACATAAACTTTAGCTTTACGGCTCGGAGGTACATTCATTCCGGTACGGGTATTACGGATTCCTCTTACTGCTTCTTTAATCGTCTCTACCGCTTTCTCTTCATCCTTAAAGTTCCATTCTTCCTTGAATACCGGCCACGAAGATATCATTATTGATTCCTCATCCGAAAGGTTACAGAAAATCTCTTCGGTAATAAACGGCATATAAGGGTGAAGAAGTTTAAGCGAATTTATGAGTACTGTCTTAAGCGTCCACAATGCTGCTGCCTTGGTATCGTCCTCATCATTGTAAAGACGCGGCTTAACCATCTCTATATACCAGTCGCAGAACTCTTCCCAGATGAAATCATATATCTTGGATACCGCAACACCGAGGTCATAATTCTCCATGTTATCGGTTACTTCGGCTGCAAGTGTATTAACCTTGGAAAGTATCCACTTATCGGCATCCGTAAGCTTATCAAGTGATACATCTTTAACTTCTGCTTTATCAAGGTTCATCATGATGAATCTCGATGCATTCCATACTTTATTGGCGAAATTACGGCTGGATTCAACTCTTTCCCAGTAGAATCTCATATCGTTGCCCGGTGCGTTTCCGGTTACAAGTGTAAGTCTTAATGCATCCGCGCCGTACTTGTCTATTACCTCAAGCGGATCGATTCCGTTACCGAGTGATTTACTCATCTTACGTCCCTGTGAATCCCTTACAAGTCCGTGAATAAGCACTGTGTTAAACGGAGCTTTGCCGGTATGCTCTATTCCCGAGAACATCATTCTTATTACCCAGAAAAGAATGATATCATATCCGGTAACAAGTGTGCTTGTCGGATAGAAATACTCAAAATCTTCTGTCTTATCAGGCCATCCGAGTGTGGAGAAAGGCCAGAGTGCAGATGAGAACCATGTATCAAGTGTATCCGGATCCTGACGCATAGGCTTGCCGCACTTCGGACATACCGGGGCAGCATCCTTGGTTACAACGGTTTCATTGCAGTCATCACAATAAAATGCCGGGATTCTGTGTCCCCACCAGAGCTGTCTTGATATACACCAGTCTTTGATGTTCTCAAGCCAGTGATAATATGTCTTGTCAAAATGTTCCGGCACAAACTTCGTCTCTTTGGACTTAACAGCTTCGATTGCAGGCTTTGCAAGATCTTCCATCTTAACGAACCACTGAAGTGACACTCTCGGCTCAACAGTTGTATGGCATCTGTAACATGTGCCTACATTATGGCTGTAATCTTCTATCTCCACGAGTGCGCCTTCAGCCTTAAGATCTTCCACTATGGCCTTTCTCGCCTCGTATCTGTCCATTCCGGCATACTTAGGATAATCGTCAACAATCTTCGCATCATCCGTAAGTACATTGATCACCGCAAGATTATGTCTTAATCCTACCTCAAAATCGTTAGGGTCATGTGCAGGTGTGATTTTAACAACACCCGTACCAAATTCCATATCAACATAACTGTCGGCAATTATCGGTATCTCTCTGTGAACTATAGGAAGAATTACCGTCTTGCCTACGTAATCCTTATATCTGTCATCATCAGGGTTAACTGCCACAGCAGTATCTCCGAGCATTGTCTCCGGTCTTGTGGTAGCCATCTCTATATATCCGCTGCCATCGGAAAGCGGATAACGCAGATGCCAGAAATGTCCTGCCTGCTCCTCATACTCAACCTCAGCATCCGAGAGAGATGTATGACAGCAAGGACACCAGTTGATAATTCTCTTGCCTCTGTATATAAGTCCCTTGTTATAGAGATTTACGAATACTTCTTTAACTGCTTTGGAACATCCCTCGTCCATTGTGAAACGCTCTCTGTCCCAATCTGCGGATGAACCCATTTTCTTAAGCTGGCTTACTATTCTTCCGCCGTATTCCTTCTTCCAGTCCCAGACTCTTTCAAGGAATTTCTCCCTGCCAAGCGATTCCTTCGTCAGACCTTCTTTAGCAATGGCTTCAACAACCTTAACCTCAGTCGCTATTGATGCATGGTCGGTTCCCGGAACCCACAAAGCCTCATATCCCTGCATTCTCTTAAATCTGATGAGGATATCCTGGAGTGTATTGTCGAGTGCATGTCCCATATGGAGCTGGCCCGTAATGTTTGGCGGCGGCATAACGATTGTGAACGGTTTCTTCGATCTGTCAGGCTCTGCATGGAAATATTTATGCTCAAGCCATTTCTCATAAATGCGTCCTTCTATCTCGGAAGGGTTGTAATTTTTGTCAAGTTCCTTACTCATAAAACTTTCTGTTCCTTTCTGTCTGTATAAAATATTAATCATAGGAATCAACTATATCCATTATTTTGTCCGCACTTTCGGGATGCTTTCTGACCATATCCATCACTGATGACTTGGCACTCTCGATGCGGCCCATATTGTAATCTATCCTGTCACGCAGTTTCTGCCTGTCGGAATTAATTTTATTGCGCACAGCCTTCATCTCATCCGGATTGATCAATGCGTCTAACTGTGTGCTCCATATTCCCGCATCATACAGGTTAAGCTCAGCCAGAAGAGCGGCCATCCTGTGCGATGCTTCATCAAGTTCCTTCTCCGAATCACGGTATTTTTCTTCTTTGTGCCGCTCCTCAAGATAGGCTTCATAATTGCGGCCCAGCTCGTAGGAGTTCCTGACTCGGAATTTATCATAGCGGTACTCGATGCTGTTAATCGAATTGACGTATTTTATCTTGGTCTTATTAAGAAGCGTAATGGCTCTTGACAGCTTCTTCTCGGCCAGTTTTTCTCTGTATGCGCACCGCCTGAACATAAAAAACACCAGCAGCACATACACCGTCACAAGGGCAAGAACTATCATATACAGCACTGTGCCGTTCTCGCCTTTAAGCTGGCCCGATGCAAAAAATACTATAAATACACCGATAATCCCAAGTAATGATACTATTGAAATATTGCGGATATTGGCCCGGCGCATCCCGGCATTCTCTATCTCTTCCTTGAGGCTCATCTTCTCAGCCTCCAGCACCCGCATGTCATGCTTGACGGCGTTACAGTATTTCTCGTCATTCTGCAGATTACTCAATGCCTGCGGAAATTCACTGTTATATCTCTCAAAAATCTCATAACTGTTTCTGGAAATTTTCGGCGGTTCCTTGCGGTATCTGCTTCGCGAACTTCTTAGCCGTACTATCTTAAGAGCCGTGTCCTTAAGTTCTCCAAGGAACTTATCATCCTGCGATTCTATAACCTGTATGTCCATCAGATGGGCACCGGCATCCTGATATTCTTCCTTGAGGTCATTAATATAATTGGATGATTCGGTCATAAGTTCGCACTGTGTCCTGACATACTGGAGCCTTGAAATCTCGTCAAAATCCCTGTCATTACGCTCACTGTCCCTACGGCGGTCAAATTCGGCCTCAATGTCCAGTTCCGGATCGAGATATATGTATTCTTCTTTCTTTTTGCGTTTTTTAATAAAATTAAACATAAAGCTTTACCCTTTGCTTAATATCATATCTGCTACCTCGCCGCAGATATATAATTACGGTACTCAAATTTCCAATTATCTATTATATCATTGACAGCGGCATTATATTCATCCGCCTGTCCGTTATCCCTTAATTCAAATGCTTTCTTAACCGCCTCATACCCGGCTTCTTCAGGAGCATGGTCCATAATTGTCTCAATCTCCCTGTATGCAGCATAACTCTGTTCGTCTTCTGAATCTGCCGGCCGCTTGCTGCCGGAAAGATACTCTGCGGCAAACGATGCCTTTAATGATTCATCATTGCTGTTAAGCGCATATGCTCTTTTGAAACATTGCACCGCATCGCCGAATTCAAACATTCCCGCATACGCCACTCCCATATTATGCCATACATTTCCGTAAAAATCATCAGAAAGATTAATATCTTTCTGTCCGTATACAATTATTTCATAATTATGCACCGCATTACTGTATCTTTTGTTGGAAAGAAAATTATCCGCACGGAGTTTCAGCCTCTCCGATGCATTCTGCGTATCAAGGCTTTCTATTGTTCCCGCAAGTGCGTCAATCTCTTCTTCCGAATAATAGTCAACATACCTTAATACAGTCATGACAAGCTCCGACAATCCTGCATTCTCCGTTATGAGAAACTCAAGCTGCTCTGCCAGTTCCTTTTCCCCCAGTTCGCCGGATATATAATCCGTCAGTCCCTCGTCAAAGAGGTCTGTTCCGATGAGATATATGTTATTGTATATGTAATAGCACAATTCTTCAAGAGAATATATGTTGACACCCATATTGTTTATATAATACGGTCTTTCTGCATATCTGGTCCTGCATAAAATAAGTCCTGCCATCTTATCATCTCCGGTTACAATAATAATTCTTCGTTGATAACTCTTCCGCTGCTTTTATAGAATTCGCCGAATCCCTTGTCCTTAACCATCATATGACATCTTGAATCACTTGTAAATGAGAATGAAATCGTAATTCTTGTTGCCTTATCCGGTCTTACAGGCAATTCCGCGAATGAAATCCTGATAAGCTGTTTTTCCCTCGCATCTATCGGTGAGAGAAATAATTCGGCCTCCTCTGCGCCGTCAAGTATGAAATCATATGAGCAGTCCGCACCGAACCAGTTTATTCCGGGTCTTACCAGCCTGAAAATCTTATCACGCCCGCGGTCCGAAATCCTGATTTCGATTCCGGTTGTTATACGTTCCTTACATGCAACGATAATATCCCGGTCAGGCGGATAATCTGCCGCGACAGCCTGATAGCATGCGCCCTTGCAATACAGGTTGTCACCTGCAAACACACGCCTTCTGTCACATATATATCCAATGAAAGACGGAGTATTAAATTCGCCGGCGAATGCCTCACCGGTGAGATAAACCGTTGATATATTATGATGTTCAAAAAGCTTTACCGCCGTTTCCTTAAGTCTGGAATCAAGATACTCCTCCGAGGCTTTATTACGCCTCATCGCATCCGTCACCTCGTCCGACATATCATCGGTATGGACCATTATTATCCTGCTGCCACGTTCATTTACCGTGTACATGCGCTTTACAATGAGTCCTTTATTACTGTAATCAAAGAGAAAAACATCATTTTTCCATAATTCATTTTTCTGGCTTATAGCATAATATATGAAACTTTCATCGTGGCCCGCAAATTCGATTGCATCATCCGGATACCCTATGCTGTTAAGTGCTTTCAAAAGCACATTAAGCACTGATATATTGTAATTCTCGAGTGTTATGCACACCCTGTCCGCCGTATCGCTTCCACCTGCCAGCTTTGCCGCCTGTATAAGATAATCGAGATATCCTGCAATCAGTCTGACCGGCATCACCGATACCTTATCCACTGTTACCGGATTCTTATCTGCAGCCTTCTTAAGAAGTCCGTCAACCGCAATAACTTCTCCGAGACTGGCCCCATGAATTGCCTCATCGCCGGCAAACCATTCATCCCTGCCTATAGTCTTTCCGACAACCGTAGGAACCCTGCACTCGGTACTGTCCGTTCCGAAATCGACCGACACCGGCTCTGCGTCTATGCAATTGTAATAACTTACCTGCGAATATTCCTCACCAAGGTCTATCCCGACGTAAAATTTCTTCTCTCTGGTATCCATCTGTCCTCCCGGCTCCTAGAGCGGTTTAAATAATTGCGGTATGATACATTCATTCACCGCATATGTGTGAATGAGTTTCTTTAGTGTCTCATTATCATGTTCCTTACGGCTTGCTATTATATCATTAATAGCTTCATACCTGCCTTTGGAACTGTACGGATTAATTCCGTTGTTGACAATACGTGCTGTTTCGGTATTGCTTTCTCCGTCTTCTTTCTCTTCGGATATATAATAATTTATGCTTTCTCCGTTAAAGAGGACAAAACTCTTAACAAAAATTCCTTCGTACACATTATTCATCTCTTCGGAAACATAACTCTTATGTTTCTTGTCATCCTCATATACATAATGGATGACAACTTTATGAGAAGGGTCGGTACGATACTCAACCATTGTTTTATCTATGATGTCGCACGGAAGTTTCACAATTGTGGATAACTGCTTGTAAAACGGGAATACATACGATCTGCGCACAAGTTCCGTGAGCAGTTCCTCCGTGAGTTCCTTCTGAAACTCGTTCAGATTCTGTATCTCCGAATAATGTTTCAGCAATGCAAGGCTGCATACTGTAGCAAGCACCTGTCCATTCTCCATTGCGGTTTCAACGGTGTCGAATACTTTTTCCGAAACATCCTCCTGTTTAACAAAATACATATATGAGAAATATGAAAGGTATGCTTCCACAATTCTTCTGTCAGGTCCTTTGGCGTAATAATCCTCAAAAATATCATGGATAAGTTCATTATTGCTGTGTGTGAACATTATCTGTGCAATAATTCTCTCTTCAAGTTCATACGCATCAACGCCCATCTCTATCGCACTTTTCCACAGAGCCACCATCTTATCTGACGTGCCGTTATAATATCTGACAAGATATGCCGTCAGCACTTCATCATAACTGCCTGCGGCATAGCAGAGGCTGCTTATATATGCCAGATCATCCTCATAAACATAATTGGCCTCTTCTATAAGCCTTGAACACATTCTCATAAGCCTCTTCGGTGCAATATGCATTGCCGAATGTTTCCTTACCAGTTCAAAAGCATCCTTATCATGCCCCTGGACGATATAAATCTCGGCGACTTTGACGATATCGTCCTCCGAAAGTCCGTCCATATCAACATCTGCAATAAATTTATTAAATCCGTCTTCATCGTATCCGTCATAAAAATATTCAATAACCGATGAAATTATCCCTGCCCTGAACAATCTGTTTACTTCAGGCAGTTTCGACAATTCTATAAGGCTCTCCACCTCCGCAAGATTTTTCTTTTCACGGCGCAGATATTTTTCGCAGGATGACAGCCTTATGTGAACCAGTCCCGGATCCATTTCAAGGCACTTCCTGATTATCGCATCATCATCAAAAAGTCTGGTCACCGTATGGCTTATTTCGCTTCCGTATCTGTTATAATCGGCTGCTGCAAAAAGAAGCGATGCCTGTTCAGTATACATTCTTACATATGCTTCGCCCTGTATAAGCGGATATTCTTTCTCGCTGTTACTTTCTTTGTGCCGCACTATAACACCACGCATTTTCGGATTCATGCATTTTACCCTGTATGTATAATACACTTCCGAAACAGCCTGTGCATTTTCTTCATTAACCATATCAGGTGTAAAAATATTACGGTATATATATGCCAGATGTGTGTTCACATGTCCCATCGCAATCTGCTTACGGGCAAACAGCTGCATCTGCGGCAGATAGCTGCGGTACACCTGTATATTGTCCGACTTGTTATGTATGATATTGGCAAAAAGATATGCTTTATATCTGTAATCAAGATTATTGTTATACCCGAAATACATAAGCAGAAGTTTCGGCATAACACTCATATCATCCTGTCTTCTGGACATAATGTAATATTCAAAAAGCTGTGTTATCTTAAGTTCATTATCAATCGCCTTGCGGTAATAATGCAGATATTTTTCTCCTACAGCTGCCATACGCACAAGTATTTTACACAATGCTTCCAGGACGACTTCATCATCTTCGTTATCTTTGTACAAAGCCTCAAGAAGCGCTATGTTACCGGAACTTGTGCTTTTGACATCGAGAAGCATCTCAGATATTACATCCTTAAGCCTATCCGATATGATTCCGTTTTTCGCGCCAAAAAGAAGTACATTGGTCTCAAATGAATTAAGCACACGGAGAAGTTCCGGGTGTTCGTTCAATATATTGCATGCTTCGATATACATCGCAGGGCTCGTACATCCTTTGTTGAACTGCTCCTTGATTCTGAGAAGCTTAAGACTCTTGTTCTGTTCAAGTTCCTCGTCCATAAAAAGAAGAACCCACAATATTCTCCAGTCTTCATTGGCCTTGTAACATTCTCTTACTATCGCGGCCGCTTTTCTTGAATATGCCCTGTCCCTGTTATACAGTGTATTAATATATATAAAATAACAGTAGAGCGGATACCCCGCCTCTGTTCTTGTGTCTATCTCATCCTTTACATTCTCAATCAGTTCCTTGGCAGCATCATCACGATGTCCGGATATGTATATCTGCGCAAGTGCCAGTCTGTAAAAAGGATCGGAATCGTCTTTCTCCCTTATTGTCTCAAGTATGATCTGGGATTCCCTCATCCAGTCCGATATGTTGATCTTATGGGTCCTGAATCTTATATACAATGTCATCAGCTCAATATCAAGCCTTCCGATACTGCGTCCGGTTTCTTTGGCTTGTCCCGATGTGTTCCTTATGACTTTGACATTAAATACAACTCTTCTGTTAATCGTCTCGAATACTATTTCACCGTAATTAATTCCGGCATGCAGCCTGTCAGTATCTATAATGTATGCCAGTTCATACTTTCCTCCGGCAAAAAGCTCCGACTCTATGACCGTTCTGTCAAGTCTGATAAAAGGACTTGATGTATACACACTCACATCCATATGTCCCCAAGTGTCGCGCTCCACCGTAATAACGTCTTTGTAATTTGCGGTAAGATCCTTAAATTCCGCAGAATTTCCGGAGAGTGTTATATTTATTGAACTTTTCTTGTAGATGGAGATAAGAAATTCTTCCAATGCAACACTCGTATCCGCGCTCTTTATAAGGCTCTCGTATATGCATCTGAGTGCCAGGTCATTTCCAATATATACATCTTCAAAATCCGCATTTTCAAAAAGCTTAAGTGCTTCAAGCGGATTAGATTCCGCAAGGTCCGCAAACTGTGAAAGATTCCTTACAACACCGACTGAGCTGTCATGTGAGCCTGCCTCCACCATGAATGTATACGGTATGCTGCATTCACCGCCGTTACTGACAATATTAAAAACACCTTCTATGGAATCACCGTTAACCGCATCATCGCAATTAACCATATATTGAACAGATATATGGTTTCCGTAGAAAGTATTTTCTTTGAGTTTAACTTTATCATTATCAGTATATATGATACCTTTGATGTCGCGGCCGGACACAGATCCGAATTCAATCGTCCCGGTATGTTCCCTGTTACGATCTACGATAACATTTATTGAGCTGTCCTTAACACTGATTATCTCAGGTTCATACTCAAACACGCCTCTGGCGTATCTGTTAATCTGGTCCTTCATTGGCTCTCCATTCAACTTAAATTAATACGAATATATTATACACAAATCGCCGCCCGACCGCAACAATTTATTGCGCTCCGGACGGTGCCGTCTATGGTTCATTCAGCTTCTTTTCTGATTCTTGCCATATGCTCGTCTATTTTCCGTTCATATCCGTTGCCGCATGAATGGTAAAATGTTGTTTTGCATACTTCATCGGGCAGGTATTGCTGTTTCACATAATTATTCGGATAGTCATGTGCATATTTATAATCAATTCCACGGCCAAGCTTTGCTGCCGCCTGATAATGCGCATCCTTAAGATACGGCGGTACATTATCGGTTCCGTGTACTTTAATATAATTAAGTGCCTCATCTATCCCCACAACTGCTGCATTGCTCTTAGGCGCTGTTGCCACATATGTACACGCATTGGCAAGAATTATCTGTGACTCCGGCATTCCGATCCTCTCGACTGCCAGAAAAGCCGATACCGCAACCTGCAAAGCCTGCGGGTCGGCGTTCCCTACATCTTCGCTGGCACAGATCACAATTCTGCGTGCTATAAACTTCGGGTCCTCCCCGGCGTATATCATTCTCGCCAGATAATATAATGCCGCATCAGGGTCAGAACCACGCATGCTTTTAATAAATGCGGATATCGTGTCGTAATGGTTATCGCCTTTCTTGTCGTATTTGATAACTTTCTTCTGTATGCATTCGGACGCAACATCAAGTGTGATATGAATATGCCCGTCATCGCCTACCGGGGTGGACATCACACCCAGCTCAACGGCATTAAGTGCCTGCCTGGCATCGCCGTTAGCCATGTCTGCCAGAAATTCAACCGCATCATCATCGATTACGGCATTATAGCTTCCCATGCCCTTCTCGTTATCATAAACCGCCTTGCGGATAAGACTCTCTATATCGCTTTGTTCAAGCGGTTTCAGTTCAAATACGATTGAGCGTGAAATCAAAGCGCTGTTCACTTCAAAATAAGGATTCTCGGTAGTGGCCCCGATCAGAATAATCGTTCCGTCTTCCACAAAAGGCAGGAGATAATCCTGCTGTCCCTTATTGAAGCGGTGTATCTCGTCCACAAAAAGAATGGTCTTACGTCCCATTCCTGCCATGCGGTCCTTCGCTTTTGCGACTACATCTTCCATGTCTTTCTTCCCGGCAACGGTAGCATTAATCTGGCAGAACTGCGCACTGGTCGTATTCGCAATAACCTTTGCAAGCGTGGTCTTGCCGGTTCCGGGAGGTCCGTAGAAAATAACCGAGCTTAATTTATCGGCTTTAATCGCTCTGTATAATAATTTATCCTTAGCAATAATATGCTTCTGTCCCACAACCTCATCAAGTGTCTCCGGCCGCATTCTTGATGCCAGCGGCGACTCTTTCTGCATATTATTTTCTCTCATATAATCAAATAAATCCATATGTACTGTTCGCCTCCATATGGATTTATATTATCATATTCTGTTCTTTTTGTCATTCAATTAATAAATCGTCAAGCGTCACGAATCTGTATCCTTGCGTCTGCAATCTGTCTATAACCTCAAGGGCTGCCGCAACCGAGGTGTCATATATATCATGAAAAAGAATAATATCCCCGTCCCTCGTCTGCTCCATAACCCTTGAAACAGATACTGAGACGTTGTCAGTGCACCAGTCCTTGGGATCCACACTCCAGAATACCGGCGTCATATCTATCTTATAATACAATTCTTCATCCCATGAACCACACGGAGGTCTTATATACTTAACCTTTTCACCTGTAATTTTCTCTATCGCCGCATTCGTCTTCGATACTTCCGTGAGTGCCGCATTTTCCGATAGTTTATCCAGTTCCACATGCGTAAATGTGTGGTTTCCTATAATGTGCCCCTCATCATGCATCCTTCGTATGATATCCTCATTGCCATCTATGTTCTCCCCCACCACAAAAAAAGCAGCCGGTACATTTCTTTCCTTAAGTCCGTCAAGCAGTTCCGGTGTCGTATTTCTTCCCGGTCCGTCATCAAATGTTATGGCCACTGTTTTTTCATAGGTGTTATTCCCCGACACAAATTCCACCCCATCATCTTCGCCTCTCTCTGCCGCAGCTACAACCGCCATGCACATAAGTCCGGCAGTTATTACCGCCGCAAGCCTTTTAGCCCACATACAAAAATACCCGCATACATATCAATTGCGTTCAATTAATATATATGCGGGCATATTTTACTTATGACGATATAAGATTTCCTTGATTTCTTCTTCGTCTTCTTCGCTCAATGTATCTACTTCGATATCATCTTCGGTTATCTCCGGTGTCTCGTTTTCTTCGGTCTCAGGCGCTTCCTGCTTCGTCAGCCTATTGAATTTTGAATTCAAAATCAAATGTGATATGTAGCATATCACTCCGAATCCGCAGAACAAATAATGAAGAACTTCGCCGGTCTTGCTTATGTTGATGATACATACATAAAATCCCATATAAGCTGCCGCATCCAGTATCGATGATATCATATAAAGTCTGAATGCTTTATCCGATACTTCCGATATTCTTCCACTCAACACCGGTCCTATGTAATCCGCAACAGCCACCGCCACCACTATCCATATTCCGAGTACTATCTTAAAATACAGTGCGTCATTATTGCCAAGTATGCATTGTACGATCACATACACTACCGCAGCAATCATCATGCCATATACAATTATATCCACCGGATTTGAACCGGTCTTCTTATCATTACCAGCCATACTATTCCTTTCTGCTCCCAGGTCATCAGATACCTATTTTACAACAGGCGGAAAGATTTTTCAATATGGGGCCGGATTTTCCCGCGCGCTATATTGCAGAAATCCCTATCATTACCGCGAGAAATACCAGATTCGATATTGTGAAGATTGCGAGATATTTTCCACAGCTTCTGCCGGTTCCCGCCACATATCTGAAACTTATAAGGCTTGCCATGGAAGCAATCAGTGTGCCGAGGCCTCCGATGTTGGTTCCCACTATCAATCCCTGTATATTGTCCGTAAATCCGGACAGGAGAATTGCCGTCGGAACATTGCTCATAATCTGGCTTGCTGCTGCGGATACCATTATTTCACGTCCGGTCACGATATTCTGCATCCATTCATTGAAAGCACCGATACGTCCGATATTGCCGATAAATATAAAAAGTGCCGCGAAAGTTCCGAGGAGTGAATAATCTATTCCGGTGAAATTTTTCCTGTCAAATATTGCCATGCAGATGACAACAAGCGCAAACGGCAGAGCATAATGAATCACACGCATGACTGCAAGAAGACTTACGATAAAAAGAGCGGCATACATAATGACTGCCCGCGGTTTTACAGGTGGTCTGTCTCCCGGCATTGCATCGGATGATGCTTTATAACGGCGATTGCAGAATGCAATTATTGCAATCCATATCGCAAGCATTATAAATGCTGCAGCGGAATAGGGAAACATTAATTTAACGATATCCCATGTACCCATTCCGGATATACCGGAGAGGTAAAGGTTCTGGGGATTGCCTATCGGAGTTAACATACTTCCGAGATTCGCCGCAATTGTCTGCATCACCACTATTGTCAGTGTTACGGACTCTTTTATGCGGTCTTTCATACTATCTGCGATTATCAGTGTAAAAGGCACGAAGGTTATCAATGCCACATCATTGGTTATGAACATCGAGCTGATGAAACATATTCCGACCAGAACGGCTGCTATTCCTCCGATACCATGGACTTTTGACAGGAGCGTCCGTGCTACCCGTTCAAATATTCCCATTGAGCGGAATCCGGACACAACAGCCATAAGGCAGAACAGGATTGCCAGGGTTCTGAAATCAATATAACCCGCATACCCGCTGTCCGGTCTGACTATAAACATCGAAATCACGGCTGCAAGTATTGAAATACACAGAACGGATTCCTTCTTTACAAAAGATACAATCTTACCCATCATTATACCTCTTTGACAATATGCCTGCCTTCAATGCATACCGTATCGCCTTCATTGATGTCATTATCGTACAGATAATCGTCAGGCACCCACATGATTTGCTCCCCGGTATCAGCAGAAAAAAGCGTTACCATGTCCTTGCGGACAGCACCTTCCGGCAGTCCTTCACATCCATAGTCCGGCTCATCTATTTTTATGACTTTGTATCTGTCCATCAATATGCCTCCCGTATTCTGTTGCCGATATCCCGCATACGCTTAGTAACACTCTCAGGGCCGATAATCTTTGCACCATTTCCAAGCTCTATGACCCAGCCCAGGAACTGGTCGCTAACAGCCACACTGACACTGACGATAAAATGTTCATCATCCGAAGCTCTCATATGTACATCTTTGCCGAAACGGTCAATCATAACGCCCGCAAGCGGATTGATGCACTCTATCTGTACAATTTCTTCTTCTCCGTCAAACATGGCAAAATGCTTTCTCGCATATTCCGCCATATCAATTCCGTTATATTGTTCTTTTCCTTCCCTGCGCTCATCTATTTTGCTTATGTTACGGATTTTGTCGACACGGAAGTGTTTGATTTTACCGGCTGCGGAATCATATCCTATGAGATAATAGTTTTCATCATCCCATGAAAGTCCCCACGGAGATACCTTGTAATATGCCCCGTTGTGCTTTAGTTCCTGCTCTTTTTTAACATTCCATTGAAAATATTGGAATCTGACCTGATTATTGCCGGCAATCGCCTCATGGATTGCGTCAACCGCATAATAAATGCTCTCGTTCATGGTTTTGATGCGGCCGTGAACATATACCTGTCTGCGGAGCTTGACCGCCTCATACACGCTTGTGAGTTTCTCCAGTTTACCGATAAGTTCCTCTGACTTCTTCTGCGTTATGAATTTGGAAGACTGGACAGCGTCAACAAGAAGTTTAAGCTCCGGCACCTCAAACTCGCGGCTTCCAATGGAATAATACACATTACGGTCGTGCTGCGTTTTGTTTATATCTATTCCGTATACCCCGAGTGTCTCGAAATCGTCATACAGGCTCTTGCGCTCGGCCGTGACACCGTATGCAGCAAGTGAGTTTATTATCTCCTGCATCGTAATTCCGTGATCGTCATCTGTTTTCTCCTGAAAAATTCTGATAAGATACAGAAGCTTTAACTTCTGATTTGCTCCTTTTGCCATAGTCCGCCTCCCGGATAGATTATATCCAATATATTACCATATTTATTACAAAAAAACTATCCGGAAGATTTATGATGCAACTCTTTCTGAACGTGAAGGCGCACCTGACAGCGTGGCGTTATGCGACACCGGAAGTGCAATATTTCAGTATATAATACGATATTTTCTCACTTTTTTGGTCGAAATCAGCAATTTGGTGTCAATTACTTGCTATATGAGATACCTAAATGTGGTAATATATGAAATTGTATGTATTAGGTGATACATTAAGTTCAATATATTATAGCTCAAAGTATGCCAAATTGACACCAAATGCACCGAAAAATGCAAAAAAGTGTGAATTAATGAATTTTTATCTGTTGTCAACCTTTTCCGGGTTCAGATCATGCATGGAAAGCCTCTCCCATGCTACCTTCTCCCACCGGGTTCCGGCCTTGCCGTAGTTGCAGTACGGGTCGATGGATATCCCGCCGCGCGGCAGAAATTTCCCGTGTACTTCTATATACTTCGGATCCATCTTGTAAATTAAGTCCTTCATTATCACATTGACTACATCTTCATGAAAATCCCCGTGGTTTCTGAAGGAAAAAAGATATAATTTCAGTGATTTGCTCTCCACAAGCCTTTCGTCAGGCACATACGAGATTGTTATCGTGGCAAAATCCGGCTGTCCCGTTATCGGACAGAGGCTTGTAAATTCCGGACAGTTGAATTTGACAAAATAATCATTGTCCGGATGTTTGTTTCCGAATGTTTCAAGCAGCTCGCGGTCATACTCCGTCTTGTACTCCGTTCCCTGACTTCCGAGCTTGGTTAAATTTTCTTTTTCTCTCATAGTTATCATCCTTTAATAACATTGTATCTGACATCATAGTCATATGTATCTATGCCCTCTTTGCGCTTTAAGAAACGCACGATGGCATATGTGAGCGGCGTGCAGATTATCTCATAACATACCTTGAAAAGATACTGGAAAAGTATCATCTGCAATACAACTTTGGTATCCATGGTTCCGAGAAATGATATCGTGACAAAAATCACCGAATCAAAACCTTCTCCCACAAGTGTCGAGAGGATTGTGCGCACCCACAATTTCCGTCCGCCCGTTCTGACCTTAAGTTTGGAGAGGATCATTGAATTGGAAAATTCTCCGAACAGATATCCCGCAAAAGAAGCAAGCGCTACTCTCGGTGTTGTACCAAGCACTGTTGCAAACGCCTCCTGGTTCTGCCAGTATTCCGGATGCGGAAGTGCTATTGTCAGCATGTATACCGCTACCGCGAAGAAGCTGCATCCGAATCCCAGCCAGATAATTATTCTGGCGCGTCTGAATCCGTAAACTTCTGTAAAAATATCCCCGAAAATATATGTCACAGGGAATAATACCACTGCGGCCGGAAGTGTAATATTTGATGACACTGCCCACATCTTACCTGCTACCAGATTGGAAAGCAGAAGGCATGTAACATAGATGATACCTATGCACATAAAAGTTTTTGTAACATTTTTGTTGTCCATAAATTCCTCCTTGAAAATAAAAAAAGCTTTGCAAAACACAAAGCTATCATTCAACATATTCATTTCTTCCGGGGATCTGGTTAGAATTATGTTAAAAAATAGTCCTGGTTTTACTTAACGACAGGATGGTACAATCGAACTGTCGGCATCAATAATGCGTCCTTAATTATAACATCAGCCGCACAAATGTCAATGATTTTGTGCGGCCGATGTTACATATATTTATTCCAGCTACTTTTTTCTCCCGCCCACTCAATATATGCAAAAAAACCATTCTTGCACGGATAATGTTCTCCGTCATTTCTTAAGATTACATTGTCATTCATTTTCTGTATCAAAGCATCCTTCTCCTCATCGCTCAATGCCGCACAGACTGCATCTGTGGCAAGCATAACCTCGTCAAACTCCATCGCCTTGGATGCATAATATCCATCATCTTTAAGCGGAACATCGGTATGCATATAATGTTCGTACAATACCCGCGGGTAATCAGCCGTTTCCGACAGGTCCTTCGCTTCGGGAATTGTCTGTGTAATCGTATCAAACATCGCATCGCCGGTATCATACAGCATAATGGTGTACGGCGACACCATATATTTAAACTGCGCATTCCTGTACAATGTAACAGTATCATCAGATACATCACATTCCATGCTCATAAATATCTCAAACTGTTCACACCTTTGAATGACATTATCGGCAATTTCCTTCGCCTCTCCCGTGTATTCTGAGTTTTTAAGCAGTTCATACCATTTACTTTGTGTGCCACGGCAGGCAATACTGTTATAGAACTGGCTCAGATAATACATTCCCCACTTCTCATTTTTTCTCTTGACCGACTTATATACTATCGTGTCCAGAATCTCCCTTCTCTCACTGTCCGATAATCCGTCATATGCTGCATCCTGTGAGAGAAGCATCTCATCAAAGTCCATTCTTCTTAACATACGTTCCGCGGCGTCCGAAACTTCATCCGTATATCCCACCGTTACACCGGACTGCGTGTTACCGAATGTGTCCATATAATGCCTGTACACCGCTTCGCCATAATCACCCCTCGCAAGAAGCTCTGCTATTTCGCCGCATCCGCCGCTCCATCTTTCAAGCACCTCATCAGGCAGCTCATTCCATTCGATTCTCTGTCCGTCCTCCGCTGCATACTCTAGCCCCGCATTGTACAAGTCGCCCAGTGACTTTGTTTTGGTTTCCGTGCTCTGCGAGGAGGCAACGCAGCCCGTTACCAGCAATGTTATCAGCAGAAAAACAGCCAATACGTTAAATTTTCTCATAAGTCCCTCCTTGTATATCTGATTATATTAAATCATACCGCACCTCCCGCGTCAACAACTGGCTGAAAACTTAACATTTTCGTAACAATTTCCCGCCGTCATCCGACTTGACTAAAAACATTCCGCTATCTATAATACTTTTTAACAGACATTTATTTACAAGAAGGTTTTCCTATATGTATCGTGACTTAACCAAAGGGAAAATATCATCAACACTTATTCTGTTTGCCCTGCCAATGATTGGCGGCAACCTTTTACAACAATTCTACAATATCGCCGACACGCTCATCGTCGGACGGGTAATCGGGCGCAACGCGCTCGCAGCGGTCGGCTCGGCATACACGCTCATGACATTTCTGACATCGGTTTTTCTGGGTCTTTCGATGGGCTCCGGCGCACTTTTTTCCATATACTACGGGCAGAATAGAAAAGGCAGGCTCCGCCTTGCCATACTTCACTCGCTCGTGCTTATCATGGCTGTGACACTGTTAGTCAACATTCTGGTATTTGTATTTTTAGACCCGATACTCACATTTATGCGTGTTCCGGACAAGGTAAGGCCGGATATGAAAATATATCTTGAAATAATTTTTGCGGGACTTATCGCCACATCCTTATACAACTACTGCTCATGTATGTTACGCGCACTCGGCAATTCGGTGGCACCTCTTGTATTCCTCGGAATATCGTCAGTGGTCAATATCGGACTTGATTTGCTTTTTATCGTCGTATTCAGGATGGGTGTCGGAGGCGCTGCGGCCGCAACGGTAATTGCACAGTACATATCGGCTGTTGGTATATTATTATACACTATTATAAAATGCAGGGAGTTCCTTCCGGGACGGGATGACAGACATTATAATCCGGGAATTCTCAAAGAAATAACGAAAATGTCATCGCTCACCTGCGTCCAGCAGTCGGTCATGAATTTCGGCATACTAATGGTGCAGGGACTTGTAAACAGCTTCGGGCCGATAACGATGGCAGCTTTTGCCGCCGCAGTCAAGATTGACACGTTTGCGTACCTGCCGGTACAGGATTTCGGCAATGCATTTTCGACTTTTGTAGCACAGAATTACGGCGCCGGACAGCATGAAAGGATCAGACGCGGAACCAAAGAAGCCTTCGGCCTTTCGATGGTATTCTGTATCGTTATTTCCGCGGTTGTATTTATTTTTGCAAGACAGCTTATGGGAATATTTGTGAAAGCGGATGAGATTGACGTAATCGCATCCGGCGTAAGGTATCTGAGAATAGAAGGAGCCTTCTATATAGGTATCGGCTGGCTTTTCCTGTTGTACGGATATTTCAGGGCTATCAAAAAAGCCGGCATGTCAGTCGTACTCACAGTCATATCGCTCGGCATGCGCGTCCTTCTCGCCTATGTTTTGGCATATTTTATAGGCGAGACAGGCATCTGGATGTCGATTCCGATTGGCTGGGTACTTGCTGACATTACCGGCATTATATGCATCGGCGCCATCCGCCCTGACGGTAACGAAAATAAGATATCATAAATCCTATCGTCCAGCCAACTCCGCTGGCCCACATGATGACGTAGCCCTTCGTGATATCCGCCAGAATGTATACAAGTGCAACCCTGAAAACAAGATTGATAAGACTTTGCGCAAGAAACCATTTTTTGTCCCCGGCACCCCTTAAGATTGCCGCCGTGACATTCATCATTCCCATCATAAAATACTGTAACGAGATAATGGACAGATATTCTTTTCCGACATGAATCGCAGCAGCTCCGTCATCCGCATCCATAAAAAGTCCTATAACGCTCTCGGAGCCGAAATGCAGCCATATTCCGAGTGCGACACCGATTACTGCCGCCATTATAAGTCCGGTCCTGTATCCCTTCTTAACACGGTCGAACTGACCCGCTCCGATATTCTGGGCGGTGAATGTGGACACCGCATTACCGACATTTACCATCGGCACGATTACAAGATTATCGATTTTTATTGCCGCCGTATATCCGGCTAAGAAATCCGAACCAAAACGGTTGACAACCGACTGTATGAGCAGAAGGCCGATTGATACGATGGACTGCTGTATGACCGTAGGAATCGCCATGCTTACCATTTTCTTCAAAAGTCCCGGACTGAATCTGTCATAACGTTCACATTGCATTCCGCGAATCTTATGTATCAATACAATAAATGATATTATTGCCGAAACAGCCTGCGCTATAAGCGTCGCCCATGCCGCACCGGCTACGCCCCATTCGAATTTCCACACGAACAGAATATCAAGCCCGATGTTAAGCACCGAAGAGAAAATAAGGAACACAAGCGGTTTCGCCGAATCACCGAGCGCATTGAACACCGCGTTGAATGCGTTGTACATGAAAAGGAAAGCGAAACCAAGAAAATATATTTTAAGATATTTATCTGCTTCTTCGTATACATCCGACGGTGTGTGCATCCACTTAAGAATATTGCCGGAAAGCATGAATCCTATCGTGCTCAGTATAAGACTGAACGCGAATATGGCAATGAGTGCCGTGGAAATAGAACTCTTGACATCTTTCATACGGCCGGCGCCGAACAACTGCGATATGATAACCGAGCATCCTATACCGGTTCCTATCGCAACCATTACAAAAAGAGTGGTGATTGAGTTGGAAGCACCTACGGCCGCGAGCGCATCCGGGCCTAAGAATTTACCGACGATCACCGAGTCGGCAATATTATAAAACTGCTGGAACAGATTGCCGAGAATCATCGGAATGGCAAAAATTATCAGTTCTTTGGCGGGATTCCCGCTTATCATGCTCCCCTTTACGGATTTGTTATTCATGAGGCTGCCTCCTTTTTGTCTTTTTCTTTAATATACCACCACTTGAATATGGCACTACCTATTATTATAATATAACCTATTACACTGAATATGTCAGGCATCTGACCTAAGAATATGAATCCCAACAATGCCGCAAAAATAACCTGCGTATAGTCGAATACCGAAATCTCCTTCGCCGGTGCTTTGGTATATGCCTTGGTGATAGAAAGCTGTCCGCCGGCTGCCGATGCCCCTGCAAGCAGCAGGAATATGAGCTGTATGGCACTCATCGGCTCATACTCTATTATCATAAAAGGCAATGTCACAATACATGAAAATACCGAGAAAAACATGACTATAACCGGGCCTCTCTCACCACTCTGGCCTAATTTTCTGACAAAAGTATACGCAACACCCGCGCCGAATCCGCCGCATACCCCGATGAGGGCATATACAAACTGCATATTCATGGACGGCTTAACAACAAAAACCGCTCCGGCAAATGCCGCCGCAACGCATATCCACTCGATTATGTTTGCTTTTTCTTTGAGTATAAAATAAGACATTATAATTGCAAAGAAAGGTGACAGCTTGTTAAGTATATTGGCGTCCGCTATGTTGAGCCTGTCGACCGCATAGAAATTACATATGAGTCCGACGGTTCCAAAGAAGCTTCTTAAGAAAAGTCCCGGAATACTCTGCTTATGAATCCTGAACTTCTCTTCGCTTTTAAGAAGCATGACCACCGATATAACCGCTGCCACCGCATTTCTGAAAAAAGCTTTCTGCATTGTCGGCAGGTCGCCGGCAAGCCTTACGAAAAACGACATTAAGGCGAAAAAGAATCCCGCCAGTATGATAAATAAAATTCCCTGATGTTTCTTTACTGACATAAAACTAATCTCCGTTCTGACTTCAATTAGCTATTATACCACAAAAGAATCAAAACTCAATCTACAATTCAGCCACCGTTTCATTAAGCGGTTTTCTGTCCGAATGCTGTGGTATCGGCTCGTTAATATATAATTCTGTTTGTCAACATAAAAAAAGCACAGTCAATGAATTTATCATTCACTGACTGTGCCATATAAATCGCAGATATAAATTTATGCTTCCTGCTTCTTAGCGGTAAACAATTTTCTAAGGCATCCGACTGCCACGCATATTCCGAGTACCATAAGCAGAGCCGCGATAATCAGCTGGAGACCTTCCGAAAGGAATGTCGCGTTGTGCGCCGCAATTGCCCGAACGAGTGCGATTGTTTTCTGGACAAGTGCCGTAAATGTTACGGCGAGCATCGCAAACATCGGAACGTAAAGTGTCCATCCTGTTCTGCCGGTCGTCTTAAGGAATACGGAAAGCGTTATAAGTACAAGCGCCGCGAGGAGCTGGTTAGCCGAACCGAATAGCGGCCAGACCTTGCTGTATCCGCCCATTGCAAGCAGATAACCTATTACGAGGGTGATTACCGTTGCAAAATATTTATTCGTAAGGACTTTGACAAGAGGATTCTTTGAATCTCCGGCAAAAATCTCCTGAAATGACATTCTTCCGATTCGCGCCACGGAATCAAGTGATGTAAGGGCAAGTGCCGATACACACATCGTCATGAATACAGTGGCGATAGTATTGCTTACGCCGAGCTTCTCAAGGAATCCGGCAACACCCGATGAGAAAATCGCAAAAGGTGTTCCGTCAGGCTTCGTGCCGTTTACGGCAACCGAACCTACAACAACAAGTGCCACGATACCGAGCAGTGACTCAAAAAGCATCGCACCGAAGCCGATAAACGGCATATCCTTCTCGTTGCTTACGGTCTTTGAAGATGTTCCTGATGACACAAGACTGTGGAAGCCTGAAACGGCTCCGCACGCTATGGTTACAAACAGTGTCGGGAACAGATATGAATCATTAACCTTAAAACCGTTAAACGCATTAAGATTCATTGACGGATGAGCCGCTAACACACCGATTACCGCGCCGCCTATCATGCCGAGCAGCATGAAAGTAGTCAGATAATCCCTTGGCTGCATCATCAGCCACATAGGCAATATTGATGCAAAGAAAAGATATGCCATTACGATAAATACCCATGTCTGTTTTGTCGCATATATCGGCAGATTCATGCCAAGCGCAAACATACCTATAAGAAGTGCGACTGCAATTATCGCTTTCATCCATTCCTTTAACTTGTCTCCGGTAAATTTAATTATAACACCGAGGATAATCGCAACTCCGATAAACATCATTGATATTGAGCCCGCTGATGCATTGGCAAATAACTGTTCGTCGGCAACGCCGTCACCGAGGCCTTTTGCATTAAAAGTTCCGGCAACCATATCGGTAAATGCCGCTATAACAAGAAGTGTGAACAGCCAGCAGAAAATCATAAAAAGTTTCCGGCCTATCTTGCCTATGTATTTCTCAACAATCATTCCTATTGATTTGCCTTCGTTCTTGACGGAAGCATAGAGCGAACCGAAATCCTGTACCGCTCCGAAGAAAATACCTCCGACTAACAGCCAGAGAAGCACCGGAACCCAGCCAAACACGCTCGCGAGTATCGGTCCCGTAACAGGTCCTGCTCCCGCTATCGACGAGAACTGGTGCGAAAAAACAGTAAATTTGGATGACGGGACATAATCCACTCCGTCCTCCTTGGTATAAGCCGGTGTCTTTGCCTTAGGATCTATACCCCATTTGCGCGCAAGCCATCTTCCGTAGAAAATATATGCGGCTGCAAGAACCACTATACCGATCAGAATAATAACCAAGCCATTCATTGTATCTCTTTCCTTTCCCATATCAGCTATTACACAAAAGGAACCTACATCTCCGCTGCCACTTCTTCACGTTACGAAAACATACGTTCCTGTTACCAGTGCTGATATTTAACTGCTGATATACTAGCACTTATATCATATTTTGTAAAGTATGTTTCAGCAAATCTATGCTTACAGGCTTTACGAGATAACCATTCATTCCGGATTCAACCGCCTTCTCCATATCCTCTTCTGAAGAGCTTGCAGAGAGTGGAATAATCGGTATCGTGTGCGCATCTTCCCTGTCCAGATTACGGATACGTTCCGATGCCTCAAAACCGTCCATCACCGGCATCATGAGGTCCATAATTATGCAGTCAAAATCACCTCTTTCTGACTTTCGGAATGTATCAAGCGCTTCCTTTCCGTCACATGTGGTTACCGCTTTGGCACCAAGTTCCTCAACCATAAACTGTGTTATCTCACGATTCATATTATTATCATCCACAATGAGGATCTTATATCCTGCAAAATTACCGTTTTCTGCATTCTCATCAGCTACGGTATCTTCCTCATATATATCCAACGGAAATTTAACCGTAAATTCACTGCCTTCGCCAGGATTGGTCTTAACTTCTATTGTGCCCTGCATATAGTCCATAATACGTTTGCATATGGCCATACCAAGACCCGTTCCCTTATAACTGGTGCGTGCATCTTCATAGCCCTGGGTAAAAGGTTCAAAAATATGTTCTACATATTCCCGGCTCATTCCTATGCCCGTATCGGCAACAGTTACGAAACACTCTGCCTTTTCTTCATCTGTCTTCTCATTATGCACAGAAATCGATATACTTCCGTTCTGTTTATTATATTTGATAGCATTTTCGATAATATTATACAATACCTGTCTTATATGTTTCAGACTTCCCGCAAGCTTATATGTATCGTTTCCGTAATCGGTAACAACCTGAATGTTCCTGTCATTAATCTGTTTGTCCGTCAATTCAAGTATGTTTCCGATGATATTCGCGATATCAACCGGTTCATGCGTAAGCTTCATCCTACTGCCTTCCATTTCGCTGTATTCGATAACGTCATTCATGAAATTAAGAAGGCGCTCCGCCGATTCCCGCACATTGTTGCACATTCTTTTCTGGAGTTCTGCATCTTCGGGATTCTTAGATGCGATATCAACCATACCGATAATTCCGTTGATCGGTGTTCTGATATCATGTGACATATGTGATATAAATTCGCTTTTTGATCTGTCCGCCCTTTTGGCCACAACAAGGGCATCCATAAGTTCTTTATCCTGTTTCTGCTTAATCGTCATAATCTCGGTTACATCCTGATGATATCCCTTGATGCGTATTCTGTTATGTACACTGTCATATGACTTGCATCCGCCACATCTGATATACATAGTTCCCTTATCCGGATGATTATAAGGATAGCTGACTTCGCTTCTGCCTTTCGCAAGAATCTCTTCCATGTTTGAATCAATCTGTGACACAAAATTCTTATCAACATGGTCATACCACCATGCATAACAGTCTTCCGGTAATATTTCGTCATCAACTCCAAGCAGTTCGCGCATCATTGAATCGGTATACATTTTGGGCTTGACACCCTCCTCAATTACGATCATCCACATCCCTATGCCCGACCCTTTAAGAGTCTCCTCGTGGGCACTCGCCGTATTCCGCCGCATTTCTTCTTCTGTGCGCACGACTGCATCCACGTTACGGATTGCCATTATAACATTCTTCTCGCCAGGATTATGGCTTACATCCGCATATTGGATATCAAAATAGCAAAAATCCTGTTTCAGGCCTTTTGCACGATATCTTATAACATAATCTTTTTTCTCCAGAAGATGCTTCATAATGGTTTCCTCAGATGTAGCATTACAGAAATAATCCATATCCTCCTGAATCACGTATTCTGAAGCGTACCAACGCACAAGTTCTTTATAATCATTAATACTTCTTGTCTTTTCGGCGATTTCCTTGTTATGCAGGTTTCCGGTCTGATATATTTCATACTTACCTGTATTAAAATCAATCTTATATATAGATATATAATCCGCACACAATGCTTTTAATATATCATATTGATTTTCCAGTGCTTTATTCAGCTGTCCAACCTGTTCTGCTATATTTTCTATATTACTTGACATTTAACCATCCTTTTATCGTACATACTTATACCGGTGACTTGACCAATTCCTCGAACCGGTCTCTTACATTTCTGAATACTTCCATTAGTCTGGGAGAAAAAACTCCACATTCTCCATTAACGATCATTCGGAATGCCTCGTCAGTCGAATATGCGTCTTTATAACATCTCTCGTTGACAAGTGCATCATATACGTCAGCCACCGATACTAACTGGGCAGGCAACGGTATCTCATCTCCTTTAAGTCCATCCGGATATCCACATCCGTCATATTTCTCATGATGATGGCGTATGATATCGTAGCTTATCTGTCTGGATTCAGGCTCCCATTCTATTTTCATGCTGTCAAGAATCTCACATCCCCTTATTGTGTGTGATTTCATATATTCAAACTCATCCTTGGTAAGTTTTCCCGGTTTCATAAGAATACTGTCAGGAATTGATATCTTGCCGAGGTCATGCAAAGAGCTGGCGGATACTATCATATCGATATGCTTCTGGTCCAGACCGCATTCCGGATATAATTCGGCATATTTTTCAGCAAGTATTCTTGTGTAATTCTTAACACGCTGGATATGTTCCCCGCTTTCGAGGCTTCTGTACTCAACAATCGTACCGAGCATATCTATAATATCTTCGTTACGTTTTTCAAGTTTCTGCGCCTGATATTTGAGTGTCCTGTATGCTTTATTCAGAACCTCAGTCTGCTCGGCTACCTTATCTTCAAGTCTGTTCTTATATACAAAATGACTGACCACATTCTGTACTCTTTTCTTTACAAGAATTGAATTGAACGGTCTGGCAATGAAATCGGATACCCCGGCATCAAAACATGCTTTTTCATTCTGGACTGTATTCTCACCGCTTATTACAAGCACGGGAATCGTGGATATAAGATTCTCCTTGTTCATCCACTCCAGGAAACGGAATCCGTCCATGACAGGCATGACCAGATCAAGAAGAATGGCTGAAATTTCGTCTTTCTCGCGGTTGATCAGGTCTGTGGCGCTAAGTCCGTTCTCTGCCTCAAGCACTTCATATTCATCGCTTAGTATGTCGCTTAAAAGTTCCCTGTTTATTTCCGAATCATCTACAATCAATATTTTATTCATGGATTTCAACCTCAATTTCTATACACGGATATACTGTCTCCGTTTTTTCTTATGTTAATGTTACGAGCCGTACCGGCATCCCATCTGACTCCTTTTATGTAAACGCTGGTTCCACTGTATATGGTTCCATTTACAACTACTTTCCCATGCTCATACAATTCTTCTGTACTGATTATCTGTTCCCTGACCTTCTTAAGTTCTGACATTTCCTTATTCTTGGTATATATGGCGTCTTCAACCTTAAGATACACCGGATTGACATTTCTTTCTTCCGGCTTCATCTTCTCCACAAATTCATCATATATGTTATTAAGCATGTGAAGTTCCCGGTCCACTGCTTTCATCCGGTCTTCGACATTTTTCAATCTCGTGGCAAAATTATTCGGTTTGCCTATACTTAATAAGGTAGCCGTACCATCCGCATCGCCTATATTATATGATTCTATTTTCCTGCCGGCATATGCATTTCCACCGGTTATCATACCGTATCTTCCCGATATGATGATATTCCTGCCCGCAACAATATTGCTGTTAAGGCAGTAATTGGCTTTTACGCTTCCGGCGGCCTCAATCGTTGCATTCTCGAAAAATTTGCCCATCACATTACCGCCTGCCTTTAAAAGCCCGCGGCCTCCCGCATTGGTGCCTTCCTTCAGGATTATATCGCCGCCCGCCTCAAGCTGTGCGGACTCTATGAATCCGTCAGCAATTATGTCACCTGCTGCTTTCACAACAGTGCCTTCGCCGATGCTGTTTCGTATATATACCGAGCCGTTAAAATTAATATTTCCGGCAGTACTTGCATCTTCCTCCAATACAAGCACACTTGTGACTTCAAGCATCCCATCCTTATACACAACTCTGCCATCAATATCTGCTACATATGTCACTCCGTCAGGTGCTATGGAAAATCCATGTCCCTTGACCGGCGGTATTTCCTTTCCCGCCTTGCCGTCATACTTCGCTCCTGTCACACGGCAGCCAGGCATACCCGGTTCTGCCTTATGATATATGGCTATTTTCTGACCCTTTCTGACTATCTCGAACCACTTCACATTCTTATAATTCACAGAACCGTCTTCATTAAGCTTTGGATGTTTCCCGGCTTCACTGTCAAAAAGAAATTCATACCATCCGTCTTTACCGGTTTCCTGCTGTCTGCCTCTCGCTATGGTTATCATAGTGTCCTGCGCTCCGTTACCGGCTATATCATCAATAGCAGCTTCATCTATTCCATATGTTATACCGCAGTCTTCAAGTGCCGACATTATCTCTTTCTTCGGTATCTTCATACCTGCAGCGGATACCTGAATAAATGCTTCCATCTGCTTTCCGTCCATCAGAAGCGTAAAATCATCATACTGTTTTCCCGTTTCTTCGTTCTTATCATTGGCTTTATTGGCTTCCTGCATGAGTTTCAGCCGGTGCTTATTCATTTCCTTTGCCGTGTACATTAAACTCTTGTATTCTTCAACCGGCAGACGTTCTTCAAGTCCGAGCCTTATCTCACGCATCTGCTGCCATGAATACATCCAGTTATTGTATACCGATATATCAATTCTATGTTCAAGTCCCTTCCTCAGTTCCCTCATCTGCTGCCAGTTCATCTGTTCGTCGGCATATGTCTTCACATCCAGATTCTTGCCGATTCCCAGCGCGATTTCTCTTATGGACGCCCCGCGCTGCGCAGGATTTATGTATGGGTCTATATCAAGAGCTTCCTCAAGTGCTGTTCTTATCTGTTTAAGCTGTTCTTCATCATAACCTGCTTTGATATATTTTCCGATATTTATGCCCTCACAGGCCGCCATCCTAAATTCCCTTAATTTGCCTGCCGGAAGATTCCCTGCGGCGGACAAATCTATTCCCTGCTCAAGACCTTCCCTTATCTGGCGCATGGTATCAAACGATACTGAAGGGTCTGCATATTTATTAATGTCTATTTTATGTTCAAGCCCCAGTCTGATTTCCTCCATCTGAAACCAGTCATATTTGTCGGACGCATAAATCCCGACCGGCAATCCTGCCATAAGTCCGAGTCTTATCTGGCGCATCTGTATGGCATAAAATTCAGGTTTAGCATATACGGATACATCCAGTCCCGCCTGAAGTCCATCTTTAATCTCCTGCTGCTGGTCAATGCCAAAATGTGACATCTCTATATCTTTTCCCAATTGTCAATCCTCCGCTGCAAGTTTATTGATACAGTCCGTCAGCTTTATGTATTCTGCCCGTACTTTTTCAAGCATTTCCGCGCTTCCTTCTGTTTCTCTCCCTCTTAACTTCTCTGTTATCTCACATGCAGCCTCATATAGCGGTGTAAAGCCGAGATTGAGGCATATGCCCTTCATATTATGTGCTGCGCGGAATGCCTTCTCTCCATCGCCTTCATCTATCCCGTCTTCCAAATCCTTAAAACTTCTGTCACTGAGAAATTTAATTGCAAATTTCTTAATTATGGCTTCATTTCCAATTCTGTCCTTAACGTCATTATAATCGAGTCCTGCCTGCTCATAACATTCCTGAACTGTCATTGATATGTCTCCTTCCGATGTCGCTCCTCATATACTGATTGTCCGACGGACGATACAATTTGTCAACTCATTACTTTTAGCTAATTCTCGATTATGTTAGTCCAAACTAACCGTGACTGTCAACTGTATTTTTTCTCAAAAAAATCCCCGCCCGGACATAAAATAATTTATGGGGGCGGGGGATAACTTATTTAGATAATGTTGCTTCTACGTCGCATATCATTCCGGCTGACCTAAATAAAAGTTACCGAAATTTCTTTGGAACTCATTATAATTATATTGATCTGTACTACCATCCAGCACCGCAAAGTCAATTCGTGAAAAATAAGTTCCGAGGTCTCCACCCATATAACCAAACTCCTTTAAAGCCTTATAGAATAAATCTGAAACAGTCCTTGCATCGTTACCAAACGCACCACATCCGAACGCGCCAAGTACCAAACCGTCATAGTGCCATTCTGCCGCACACATAAGCATAGAACATATACGGTTGTAAAACATATCACAATACTGCTGTTCCGACAGTCCATACTTACCTTCTCTGACCATAGGTGCTGCACACGTCATCACAGACACAACTAACGGTTCTTCCAGCAGGTCTCCATCCGACGCTTTAATGATCTCCACATGCGGTGTCAAAATAATTGCATCAGAACCAAGCCAGCTACCCAATGCCCGATTATATCGATAGTACTCACCCGCCGCATCACTTTCAAGTGATAAAAGCAAAGAACTTCTTCTGCATAAATCTTCTTCCTGTGCCGTTGCTCCGTTTCGTACACCGCCACCCGGATTGAACGGGTTGGCAAAATTCAGTACCAATACTTTGTCAACACTGCTGTCCCTGTACAATTCCTCGGCTGCGCCAAATGAATCAATATTACGACATGATACCAGCGTCCTTTGTCCGCTGCTATTTATAACCGGTGAGAATTTTCTGTTTTCTTTAATATCTTCCGGCAAATACACATGGCATTCTTCCATTTGCTTTCGTGAAAGTTTGATGCGGATTGCACTGCCATCTTTATAATATTTTCTTTTCTTAAGAATCTCTAATGTATCTTTAAGTATATGTATATTTCTATCCGCGCGATTGGCGTATTGGTTAGAAAAAAGCATAATGGTTTGTCACCTCTTTACAGTTAGGATAATATTCCGTAATATATTTTATAAATGTTTTAATGTTACAGAACTCGGTATACACATAACCGTATACCCTCCCACATACTTTGCACCAATTACTGGTGCGCTTTTTACATCAAGTTTTACAATATAGAATTTTGATGACCTCTCTCTCGAAGCAATATACTCTAGTACTATTTTTTTTACCGCATATAATAATGCAAGCAGTTTTATTTTATTTTTCTCATCATAAAATCCATATTTTTCAAATGAAACCGCGCATCTACTAGGACTAGTACTATTTAACCAAAAACTATGATATCCACTTTTCGGATAATAATCAATTACTTGATCACAGAAGCCATACATGCAAATGGCAAAATCGTATATATAATATTTATCACTTACCTTTGAGTCAATTGCTCCATTTGGGTAATAGGCGTTACCCCTCACTTGTTTTACTTCTGATTTTTCATCAATAAATTTTTTAATTCTTTCTACCATTTCATTTACTAACGGATTATTGTAATATATCGATGATAATCTTTTAGCTTCTGTAATTACTAATACATGAGCCGCTATTATTATAATAATTACACATACGGCAATAAATAATAATATTATTAAAACCATCACTGCTTTTTCCTTTCATTTCTGGAACATTCCAATAGAACAGAAGGATTACAAATACTATATTTGCAATCCTTCATAACTGCTAATCTACCTCTTTGCGCTCTTGGTTGAATTAAAGCTGCTCATGGTGCTTCCGTTGTATGCGCGTACTGTGTATATATAAGTCACGCCTCTGGATGCCTTGGTGTCTGTGTAACTTGTGGTCGAGCCGCTCTTTATATTGGCGATTCTGCTCCAGCTTCCCTTAGCGGTCTTGCGGTATACCACATAACCTGTGGCTCCGGTTACTTTAGACCATTTGACATTAATACCGTTTGATGTCTTTGAGGCTGAGGTTACCGCCGGATTTGACAGGCGTTTAACGGCCTTGGAATTATGCCAGTCACTCATGGTACTACCATTGTAGGCGCGTACCGTATAACTGTAGTTTATTCCTGACTTGGCACTCTTATCTGTGTAACTGGTTGTTGATCCGCTCTTTATTGTCGCAATCCTGCTCCAGCTTCCGGTTCCTGTCTTGCGATATACTACGTAACCTGTAGCACCGGCAGTTTTGGCCCACTTAACCTGTACGCCTGCGGTAATGTTGGATGCATAGGATACTGTCGGGTCGGCGAGACGCTTAATCGTGATTCCGTTTTTAACAAAGCCGCTGATAGTTTTTCCTAAATATGAACGTACCGTGTATGTATATGTTGTTCCGGACTTAGCTGTCTTGTCCACATATGATGAAGATTTGGTAGTCGCAATCCTTGTCCAGTTACCATTACCGGATTTACGATATATATAGTATCCTGTATTTCCCTTAGAATAGTATGTTATTTTCACACCGTTGGTTGTATTCTCAATCCTATTAAGCGATGGTGTGGTTGGCGTGAGATAAGCATATGATATTCCATAATTCTTAAGGTAATTTACTAATGATGAATAAGCATAAAGATGAACTTTCAGTCTGTAATCATTGCCAAAAGCATAATCACCTGCAACCGCTTTCGTTGAATTACATGTTACTTTTGAAAGATTATAGCAATTAAGAAACGCATATTCACCAATCGACTGAACATTGGAACCGATAGTTATAGTCTTGATGTTAGCGTAAACTTCACTGTTTTCATTATATCCGGTTGCAAACAAGTACGCCGGTATATACTTTACCGTATTTCCAAATGTTACTGTCATTCCTGTCGTGTTTGTTCCGGCATTGTAGAAGACAGAATTCATTGCAGAACACCAATAAGCCGTATAACTGTCTCCATCTGTTGAATATGACGAGCAATCATACACTGATTCTGCATTATAATTTATTGTTTTTAAGTTCACACAATCCTTAAATGAACAGTCTTCAATTGTTTTAGTACTTTGTGGTATCGTAATAGTTGTTAAAGATATACAGCCACAAAAACTTCCTGATTTAAATGTTTCTACTCCATTGGCTGCTGTCATTGTCTTTAATCCTGCACAGCTATTAAATGCAGCATCCCCTACAGTCCTCATTGATGAAGGAAATGACACAGAGGTAAGATCATAACAACTATAAAATGCCCATTCACCTATCGTCTGTACCGAACTTCCAAATACAATTTTGCTGATATGACAGTAGACTTCATCTGTTTCATAATATCCGGTTGCAAACAAATATGCTGGTATATACTTTACTGTATTTCCGAAGGTTACTGTCATTCCTGTCGTGTTCGTTCCGGCATTGTAGAAAACAGAGTTCATTGCAGAACACCAATAAGCCGTATAACTGTCTCCATCTGTTGAATACGACGAACAGTCATACACCGATTCTGCATTGTAATTTATTGTTTTTAAATTCACACAATTCTTAAATGCGCAGTCACCTATTCCTATTATTTTCTTGGGTATAGTAACAGATGTAAGTCTTGTATTCCCTTCAAACACTGAATCACCAATATACTTGACTGTATATCCACCAAGCGTCTCCGGAATACTTACATTTGATGCACTGCCATAATAGGCGGTAATTTCAGCCTGAAGATTTCCGTCTACAGTATATTCCCAATCACCCTGGGTCGCTGCTTTTGCGGTTTTCATTCCTATCGTCACTGCCGATATTACCACTGCTATCGCCAGCAACATTCTAATGAGTTGTTTTTTCATAGAACCTCACTCCTTTTATTTTGATAGCGTAATGTTAGCAGATTCTGCGATAAGATTGGGGCAAATGTAACTTTTGGTATGATTTTGTGTAACTTTTGGTAATTCAGATATTGACTATCAACGTTTTGGAGATTCCCGGATAATCAGATCAGCAATTGTTTTCATTCCGGCGGCAGTCGGATGCGAACCATCAATACTATCATATGGTACACTGTGCTTGTATGTATCCATATAACATATATTTACATGATTCTTAAGATTTGCCTTAACACATTTTTTAATAATGCCATTGTATTCTTTCATATGTACGCCACCGTAATAATACGGAAAAACAAAATCATCCCTGCTATGCATGCATGTCGGCATAAGGCTGCAACACCAGATTTCCGCGTTTGGATAATTTATATGGATTGCTGTCAGCATTTTCTGATAAGCTTCTGCAAAACCTTGTACTCCCGGTTCTGACTTAAGCGGTGTTCCAAATCCCCAATCGTTCGTACCGATGTAAATGATTATTATATCCGGATCAGTCCGGATACCTGACTGACTTGTTGAATGAAGTCCGGCAGTCCGTTCGTCGCTGCACGCTGACGGAAAAATCTCCTTACTGCCCGGAATTGCCGCTACACGGCTTCCGGACCATGAGTTATTAACAAGCAGTTTTCCACCGAAATGTTTTATCACCATTCCCCACCATGTATCTTCCCATGAAAATACACCTGACTGCTTCTGTTTAGCTTTGTCGTAAAACACATTATATCCATTTGGGTTATACCCTTCTAACGTACTTATTGAGTCTCCCAATATGGAAAAATTTTTATTTTTGTGATTTCGTGGTTGTCTTATGATTTTCATTTTACTTTTATAACCCCCCAAAGGCCGTTATATTTAACCCATGCTTTTCCATCATAACAGTTTCTGGTCTCTTCAAATATAAACGGTACAACCGTCTCGCCTTTTGAATTTATAAAACCGGCTTTTCCATTTTTCTTAACGGCCGCCATCCCATCACGGAATTGATAAGCCTCCTCATATTCGCCCGGAACAATGGATTTGGCATTAGCATCAATGTAGGTATATTTCTTTCCGTTACGGACAATAGCATACCACTTTCCGTCATATTTATCTGCACGAAAAACTTCATCAACATATGCAATAAATCTACCGGTTGTTCTCTCAATCAAGGCTACCTTATCATCTTTATATATGATTCTCGATTGGTCAGCAACTCCATCGTAAGCTCCGGTATATTTTCCATCATAATATACTGTTCTTACTCCCACCAAATCATCCTTACAATAAGTAAACGGCAAATCTTGTACATATATATTTGAAAGATCGAAATACAGGAACTTGCCATCATATGTATTATAATAACTTATGCCATCAGACCCATATCCACAATACATAATTCCGGCATTATTACCCTTGTCATCTATTCGTATGTAACCATTTTGATCTTGAGGATTCTTCATATAAATACTAAGTGGATCAAAATATTGATCAATCTGAATATCGGATGACGTAGGTAAAAATATATTTCCAGCATAATCAGCCAAACCCATATATAAATCTGAATTATTTCCATTCATATGGTCTGCCGGAAATACTCTATTCCACCAATCCCCACCCTTATTTTTATATTCCTCTTTTATAATATCGTTCCCGGCCACAATATCAGCGGCTTTGACACTCGGCCGGCATACCCATTCAACTAACTGATCAGGAGTCGTTGGTGCTTCTGTCGGTGCCTCTGTCGGTGGATCCGTCGGTTTTTCAGTTGGTTTCTCGGTTGCTTTTTCAGTTGTTGGTTCTTCTGTCTTCTGCTCTGTTGTGACAGGTTCCGTGGCTTCATTCATCTCTTCTACCGATTCAGTTGTTTCATCTGCATATGCTTCCTTACTCACAGGTTTATCCGAATCAGACGATTTAATTATGTTGCACACAATCAATGTTGCTGCAACAATCACGGCTGCTGTTATACATCCTAATGACACCCTTATAATATTTTTTAGTTTATATGTATCGTCATGCAGAAATTTCAAATCATTCCCACAGATGCAGCATGTATCTGCATCATGTCGCTGCACTGTACCGCAATGCGGACATACAATCCGGGTTTTATGAAAAATATTTTTAAATGCATTCTTGAACATTTCTTTAGTCATGGTTATAACCTCCTTTTTGATGTTTGATATTATATATACATTACATATTAATAAATGAGTATGTCAAAACAAATGCCGCAAATACTATAAAAATTACTGAGAGGACAACAAACGGAATATTTATTTTTTTCTTTGGTTTATCATATTTTTCATGAAAAGAAACTTCTTCACTCAGTTCTTCCTGACTGATTTCTACTCCCGGATATCCTAAAACTCCCTGATTCAGAATAAGAATAACATCCGGCATATTAGTGATTATGGGAATAAAATCTTCCGGACACATCCTTACCAGAGAATCTGCACTACGTGCATAGGCACTATTGGTATACACCAACATCATAAAAATCGGTCCTCTGTTTACGTCGTAATTATTCTTTAATCCTACTTTACATGATTCTTTCAATGATACCCTGCCTCCAGGCTTGAACTCCAGAATATCTTTATTAATGAGAAAAAACATAGGTATAAAATGTAATGCGTGAACAATTAAACCTTTAGTCGTTTCAAGAAATTTTTTTGATTTCTTTGTCTGCTTTCCATCTCGTACCACCTCATATTTGACTATTAATTTTTCCATTTTATTGACAAACAGCTTATTGTCTTCATCCTCTGTCATACTTTTTATCCTCTTTCTTGCGCAATACATTATATCCATTTGGGTTATACCCTTCTAACGTACTTATTGAGTCACCTAATATAGAAAAATTCTTATTGTTATAATTTTGTGGTCGTTTTATGATTTTCATTTTACTTTTATAACTCCCCAAAGGCCGTTATACTTAACCCATGCTTTTCCATCATAACAGTTTCTGGTCTCTTCAAATATAAACGGTACAACCGTCTCGCCTTTTGAATTTATAAAACCGGCTTTTCCATTTTTCTTAACAGCCGCCATACCATCGCGGAATTGATAAGCCTCATCATATTCGCCCGGAACAATGGATTGGGCATTAGCGTCAATGTAGGTATATTTCTTTCCGTTGCGGACGATATAGTAATTTTTACCATCGAGTGTGTCATATCTAAACACATCATCCACCGTTGCCACAACCTTACCACTTCCGCAATTCAACATAGTATATGTATCCAAATCCTTTTCCTTTTCCGGCGACACCATATTGGATCCATAATTATTTTTTTCATATTTTCCATCATAATAAACATTGTAGTACCAAGCAGCCTGTCCGGCATCTCCACCGCCTTCAAATTCATGTTCCTCTGCATACATCATGAATTCGTCTATCAGCTTTCCATTATACGTATTATATACAACACCTCCTCCCTCATCTCCCAATCCTCCGGTAAAATCTCCTGTCGGATTTCCATTAACATCATATATAGCTCCCCACTGATCTGATTTTGCTGAGAAAACCGCGCCATGATCTTCACTTACTTTTAGTTCGTATGATGGTGACAGTAACACATTACCGTTATAATCTGCTATTCCAAAGTTTGTTTCGTAATACCCTCCATCACCATTATACTCAAGTTTATCCGTTGGGAATACACGGCTCCACCAGTCTCCTTTACCAGTTTCCCTCATCCATGAATTTTCTTTTATAATATCATTACCAGCCACAATATCAGCGGTTTTAACACTAGGCCGACACACCCATTCGACCAGCTGATCCGGAGTAGTAGGTGCCTCGGTCGGTGCTTCTGTCGGTTTTTCAGTTGGTTTCTCAGTTGCTTTTTCAGTTATTGTCTCTTCTGTCTTCTGCTCTGTTATGACATGTTCCGTGGCTTCATTCGTCTCTTCTACCGATTCCGTTGTTTCATCTGCATATGCTTCCTTACTCACAGGTTTATCCGAATCAGACGATTTAATTATGTTGCACACAATCAATGTTGCTGCAACAATCACGGCTGCTGTTATACATCCTAATGACACCCTTATAATATTTTTTAGTTTATATGTATCGTCATGCAGAAATTTCAAATCATTCCCACAGATGCAGCATGTATCTGCATCATGTCGCTGCACTGTACCGCAATGCGGACATACAATCCGGGTTTTATGAAAAATATTTTTAAATGCATTCTTGAACATTTCTTTAGTCATGGTTGTATCCTCCTTTTTGATGTTTCATATTACATATATTCTTCAAAATAATGTTCGGCCACCTTCCAGGCGCCATCTTCAATAACCAATTCCAATGTAACCCATTCTTCGGATGAATCAGCATATTTATATGGTCCTCCCGCATAAATAGCATCTTCATATACATTAATGTTCTCAATATATTGAAATCCATCGTTTGAATACATATCTTGATGAAGGTAATCACATATTAACTTAGTAAACATTTTTCTTGTGTAATACATTGATATATATTCATTAAGACCTCCTGAATTCATCCACAGTTCATCAACGTAATCTGCATCATCCGGTTCATGTCTCGTATATATAACATTATCATTTTGTCCAGTGCAATACACTAATGAAAAATCCGATGCAGTATCGCAAATCATATTCAAATCTTCTGTTTGAAAATTGTATATGTATATACTTCCATTATTTTGCGTAATGCTTTCACGCATGCACAAAATTATCTTATCCGAGTCTGTCTGGTCCAACCCATTATCCATTCTATGTTGTGAAACTTCCGAATCAAGCTCTTTAATTTCACCTGTACTGATTTTACATATATAAGTTCTCCAGACTCTATTACTTTCCAATACTTCTATAGCAACAAACTTTGAACCTATTTTACTAAGTTTGCTGATTACCGTATCAAATGTTAACAGTATTTCCCTTTCAAAGGTTATATCCTTATCCAGATTGGCAAACCATATTCTATCTGTATCGTCCTTCCACACTATATGCTTTCCAGATATAATAAACTGATTCCCTTCTAATATTACCTCACCTGAGCATCCCAATTCTGCTTTTACCAATTTGCTATGTGTACCAACTTTTGTATCCATTATTGATATGCATAAGTCACTTATATCCTCTTCGCTGCATCTGTCAAGTGGTTTACCATTGGCATAAAAATCGCAACATTTCCCGTAAATTTCACCCAACATTAAGTTGTCACCATTCTCATAAAAAGTAATATAATCAGAATCACCGTATTGATAGATAACCTTGTTGTCGCTCTCACATACAAACAAATATCCATCCTCCGATATACACCATGCATCATTATAATTATCCTGTGTAAGTTTGCTTGTACCGGTTTTTACAATCTGTATATCATTATTTTTGTACACCGCTACATATGAGCCATCATTTGTTTCATATGACCAAATCGCATGGTCATACCGGCTGTTAATATATAACGCTTCCAAATTATCAAAATAATCCGCTTCGTTCGTCGACATATTTTCCGGTAGTTCACTAAGAAATATCATTTGTCCTGAGTATTCCGGCAAAATATAAACTCCTTTTTCCGTTATAAAAAGCATATTAAGCGAGTCTTTTCCTATAAGTTTTGAATATACTGATACATTTTCTGTTTCATATACAACATACTCATCGTCATCCCAAAAATACCTATTAACATAGTTTTGACCATATGGCATTTCATCCATTATCACCCCATTATCTCTTATTTCAATATAATAGGACAAACATATCTCACCTTTTGAATTCATCATGACTCTTGGTGTATCAGAATCTATAATATTGCTGCTTATATCCTGTGTGTCTACATAATAAGCATTTTTGTTCTTATACAATACAATGTGCCGTCTGTCAGCTGTTATCCATGCCTCGTCGGCCTGGGCTTTTTCGATTTCTATTAATCCTGTATCTTCCGTCAATATATACATTGTATCAAGATTGTATGTCTCAATAGCTTCGACGACTTCTCTTTCCGGTTCCATTACATAATCATCTGCTATCACCCATGCATCCGGTTCGTAATATATGCCTGCATTATTTATATGCATTGATATAACTCTAAATATCACCCCGGACACAAGTACTGCCAGTACCACCGATATAGGAGCAATAATAGCTTTCAGCAATGGTACCTTCTGTTCATGTTTTTGTTCACTGGCTGCTTCCTTAGCTATCCGGCTTTCAAACACTCCCTCTAATTTATGTCCGCAGGTTACACAATACTTGATATTGTGCGGTACAATATTTCCACAATATGGACAGATTTCTTTTTCTATTGCCAAAGTTAATCCTCCTTCCTTGCGCAATACATTGATTCATATAATTTTCCGCTTGTAAAATAGTTATATGACCGGCATCCTCCGCCACAGTATTTTCCGTATGTACATTGCGCACATTTGCCGGTCAGCATTTCTGCATTGAATTTTCTGTTATATGTAAACGAATCAGGCGATTCCCATATTTCTTTCAAAGTACTATGCCTTAAATCACCCTCTACAAACCTGTCATCATACATAGACTCACAACCTCTGACACACCCTACACTGTCTATTCCTACTGTGTCCAGACCGGCTCTGCAACCTGTGAAACCATGTGCTCCACCACGAATCCTGTCGTCACTTCCAGTAAAATAACCAATATTATCCGCCAGCCCGATAGCAAATGGTGCATTCATAACATGCTGGTCTACAAAATCTACCACCTTAAGAAAATCAAACGTATATTCAACTCCGGACCTGACCGCATTTCCCATCGGAGAACAAGCCTGTATCTGCCATGCTTTAATTCTTTTTGTCGTAAGATATTTATAAAATTCTTCCAATCTTTGCGAATTTTCATGATTAAGTGTACTGATTACAGAAACGCTGATGCCATGTTCCGATAGTGCATCTATTGCTTTATCAGCGCGCTCAAAACTGCCATGCTGCCGATATCTGTCATGCACATCCTTGGGACCGTCAAGCGATACCGCTACGGACTCAATTCCAAGTGTATGTATCTTATCTATCAGAGGCGCCGTAAAAATATAACCGTTGGTTATAATCGCAACCCTTATTCCGTAATTTATCAGGCTATTAACTATGTCATACCAATCCGGTCTCAGAAATACTTCTCCGCCAATCAGAGATACTCTCCTGCATCCCAGACCGGCCAGCTGCCTTATTACATCCATGCATTCCATTGTCGTTAATTCTTCCGGTCTTGCTTTTCCTCCGCCGGATCCGCAATACTTACATTCAAAACAGCATTTCAAAGTTATTTCCCAGACACATGACTTAAGTGTGAAATTCAAATTTTTCATCTCCAAATATTATTATGTCACCATCGGACAACGGTCTGATATCTTCATAATTAAGTTTCTTTCCATTCAGGTATGTTCCATTCGTCGAATTATTGTCTCTGATACACAGTCGTTCGCCATAAAAAACAATACATGCATGGATTCTGGAAACCATTATATTATGTCGTATACAACAATTTGTTTTATCCGGTGCCCTTCCTACAAAATACGGTGTTTTCGTGATTGCATATTGCTTTCCGTCTGAATTACCTGTCAGATATCCAAGAACATTGCTTTCATCTGTATTGAAATTATAGGGATACGGTCTATTTAATTTGTATGATATGTCTGTCTCTCCGGGTGCAGCATATACTGTTGTTGTTTCGTATTGTAATTGGTTATATGGTACTTTGGGGGCAATGTACAAATCATTCATGAATTTTTGCATGTCCTTATATCGTTTTGCTGTCTTCGGCTGCATAGCTTTCATTATCGCCCTATCAATGTATTCCGGTACACTCGGATTTATTGATATCGGACTTGCCAACATATCACTTTTCAGTCTATCACAACTGTCCTGCGGTCTCCTTCCTGTTAGCATTTTATACATTACGGCACCAACAGAATATATATCTGATTGCACACATGCTCTTTGATAATATTCTTCGGGTGCAGAATATGCCTGTTCAAATATAGGAGATATTTTTTTTTCGGTTATTCGCCGTATTTTGTCGTAACATGTAAGCTTGATGATTCCGTTATCACAAATAAATATCCCTGACGGCCTACAGTCAAGATACAAATATCCCTCTCTATGAATGCTTGCAATCGCATTTCCAACAGTTTTGATAATATGAACTGTATTATCAAGAGACCATAGTCCTTTATGTTCGGATATAAACTTGCCATTAAGTATTGGTTTAACACTATATGCCGTATTATTTTCCGTAAAAAAATCAATTAAATTGATTATTCCCTCAACATCATTAAACTGGTTAAACCATTTTTGATGTTCAGAAAATTTCCGAAGGCCTTCCTTGAAATCCTCCAATCGTTTTCCTTTAAAAACCTCAACATTACCGTTATTAATTCGGAAATTCCAGCCTTTCAGAAAATATTCTTCTACCAGAACAATATTATTTGTCGTTACGTCAAGTGCTTCATATGTAATATAGTATCCACTTTCCTGCACATGTTTCAGAATTCTGTAACGACTATTTAATTAGTATCCGGTTTCAGAAATACGGTTTCATCCATAAGGTGCCTCCATTTTCAAAGCCCCCGGCAAAACCGGAGGCTTTACTTTTTACTGAAAATTCTTTTTCAACTCTTCAAAGCTGATTTCTCCGGATAAATCCTGTATCTGAATAATTCCGTCAAGAATATCAAAAAAGAATTTTGATATATTAGCAACCGTCAAATCTTCTGATTTGTTTCCATCTTCCTTGGTCAATGAATATGTCTTTAACACCTGGCTTCCCAGTGCGCCCGCACCTATGAGGAAATGGTTTTCGAGTTTATCAAGATCTATAACATCGGCAGCTAATACTCTCGCCGATACCGAGTAACTGTTTACTATTGTTGTAGATTGGTCATCACCAACGAGAACAGTTCTTTGACTGTCCTTATCGATATCCATCTTAATTTTACCGGTTCTTGCATCTTCTTTTTCGCCTTTATAAAGCGCCCCCAGATGTGCAAGCGATATATTATAAAGTTCTGTCTGAGGAAGACTTGTTAAAGGCTCTACAGAAAATCCTGCCGGATATAAAAGGTAGTTTGTTCCGGCAAGTTCAACTGACGGAGCATTAAATGTACCCACAATACAGTTGTCTATCGAAGCCTGTTTAGTTGCAAATACGCCGCCCAATACAACGCAGTTTTCCAAATAGACTTCTGAACCAAATACGCTTCCTCCAACGTAACAATTCTTAAGCCTTACACCGGACGCATTTATATCAGATCCGAATATTACTCTCTGACTTGTCATCAAAGCCACAATACTGTCAGCACTTGCAACAGCTTTTTTAAAAACGATATCACCAGTAACATCACTATTGATATGTAATTCCGTTGCTGCATACACAGCTCCTTCAAAGGCTACATTACCACCCTCTACATTAATATTGTTACCAAATACCGCACTTTCAAAGGTTACATTGTTCTGTACTTTGACATTTCTTGACAACTCTTTTGATGTCTGAGGTAAAATACTGGTCTTAACCAGATTATCATTAAGTGTAATTTCGTTGTCTCCAACTCGCATTTCATCTAATTCTACCATCGCGCTCTCCTATCCATTTTAATATGTATTTATACTGGTCATTTGATTTTTGTTTTTCTGCCACATCTTAAGGATTTCCTCATATACACGCTTGTTGTATTGGTCAGATGAGTTCTCTGTCTGTGATTCTGAATCTTTCTCAACCATTGACATGAATGCCTGATCAATAAATCTCATATCCTCATCAGATATTTTATTCCAGCCTTCGCGCGGTACTGATCTTACAAATCCACTTACGCCATCACTCACCTGATCTGATTTTGGCATTTCCGGTGTTATATAATTATCATTGAATTTATATGTATCAATATTTCTTGATATCGTATATATCACCGGAATATACTCTGATCCTGATGAACTGTCTTCATTTATCCAAAGAATATCTTCCATCGTTCTTTTGTAAATCATTGACTTACGTAATGATGAAGCCATCGTCGTGAGAACATCTGATATCTTACGTCTCATTCGGGCTATTGATAACATCCCCAGACTTTTATTTGATGCCCTGACTCCGTCTGCCGTGGCTGCTCCAACCGTACAATAAGGTTCAACAAGCATTCCCTTCCTGATACCTGTATCAAGTTCAAAGGCATACCGATCGAGTTTAGCAATCCTGTTATGCATATCCTCATCAAGTCCATCAAAAATTTTCTTATAATGTGTTCTTAATCGGGATATGTCACTTTCCATTCTTTCGTGTTTTTCATGTACATCCTGGGCCAACTGTAAAACCAATGCTGCTTTTGACTGCAACTGGCTGCTGTTTTCTGACTTTTTCATAGTCAGGTCCGACTTCATCATATTATAAAAACCGTTGATAAGACTTGATGAAATCTTCTTGGCATTTGCCCTAATGGTCTCACACTGTGCTGCCTGCATAGTGGTCACAGCTCCGGTAAGGCCATTAACACATGCCCCTGCGTTTGCCACACTTAAATCAAATGGATCAGTATCCACATACATGTTTATGGTAACCGGAACCTCTTCACTATATGTTACCAGATGAGTTCCTCCGTTCTCACTGGCTGGATAACTGGCACTCACTGATCCGGATACTACTATTGAGCCGGAATAAGATCTCGTATAACTCATCTGCAGCCTCCATTCTGAAACAGTGTATTAACAACTTCAGCAGTCCTTTCGTCAAGATTTGAGGTTGCTAACAGTCTCTTAAATTCTTTATATATCTCTTGTCTTTCATTATCCTTTTTATCGATTTCCGACAACGGTTCAATAATGTTAACGACTTCCATATTAATTGTATTTTTGGTTTCTTCACTCATCCAGTCAGGAAAATACATCTGTATAACATTGGCATCCCGGCTTACCATACTCTGCTCATTAACATATATTACCGGTATACATTCCATATACTGTTTCTCAACCGGCTTTTTTTCAAGCAGATTATTAAGCTGAGTAACGTATTTCTGGTTTTCACCAACCTTACCGCCGATTCTTTCAAGTGCTACGCCTGTTTTTTTCTTGGTTCTTGCCATTACTACCAATTGTACTGTATTGTTAATATCTTTAGCAGATGTTATCGTTCCTGTTACATCCCTTCTTATCTTGGATGTAATAAGATTCTTTCTGACTTCTGCAAGTCTCATTGCATCCCTGTCAAGCTGAAAAATCCTATTTTCCAAGGCCTTGTCCAAGCCTTTAAATATCTTGCGATATTCACGTTTAAGTCTGTTGACATCTGATTCCATCCGACTTTTCATTGCTAACAATGCTTTGGTAAAATCAAGAAGTAACGCTGTTTTGGCGTTGATTTCCGTATAATACTTGGCCACTTTGAGACTGACCTGAGACCTTATAAGGCTGTAAAATCCTCTGTCAACATTATCACAAATATCCTTCGATGCCCTGTTATTTTCTTCAATAACCGCAGCCTGCATGGTTGTAACCGCAGCAGTTGTCGCATTCACACACATCGACACTCCGTCAACCGACTGCGCCATCGGATTGGTATCTACAACAAAATCAAATTGTGCCATACACTACACCTCTTGTTCTATAACTTCGGATTTACTGTTTTCTTCATCCAATTGCTCAATTGCATTTCTGACCTGTCTGTCCAGATCTATGCGGACATCTTCCTCCATCTCTTCGCTTTCAAACGGAGCTGGTGGAAGTTCACCGTAACTTGCGATATATGGACTTACATTTATTAACTGTTTATGTCTCTCATCAACATTCATTACATTGGCCATTGCCACAGCAATATCCTTCGGCATCGTATCTCTGAGTGAACCTTCATAGTACTCAATATGTGCGAATTCATTCGTGCTTTCGCTTATATCCTCCTGTATCCTGTCCATGAAATCACTGAATGCCTGCTGTTCGTCATTACACTGCTTAGCCTGAATTGCAAATGCCGCTACCATTTCTTCTTCAGACTGTACTTCCTTAACCTCAGCATCTTCAATATTTTTGGTTTCCTTCATCAGGGTACTTGTATCCTGTAATGATTTGTACATATTATAAGCACCCATATAATCCGCATATGCTTCTCTCATATGTGTTATTAATTCATCGGCCGATTTTCTGTTATCTCTGAAATAGTTACCGGTTTCCGAAGACCATCTTTCAAGATATCCTCTCTTCTGATCTTCAATGTTATTATAAATACGGAGTCTCTCTATTCTGTTTTCCTCCATAAGGGAAGTTATCACCGGCATAAGTATTTCTTCATCAATCTGATGCATTCCGAACGGCAATGATGTTCTTGAACCGTCTTCTGCAACCCAGTTGTTTGAGAAAATATCGTATTTCACACGTGAACTCGCCTTCATAGTAAATGGTGAATAATCATTTACTGCCGTCTGATAATTAAAATCTGTTGAACGGATTCGCTCTATTTCTTCTGCTTCAAGCGATGGTGAATATTCTGTGTATGCAGATTTCAAGACATTGGCAAATATATCTGATGTGTATTGAACAAGTTTGCTTGAGCTTGCATTCTTGATCTTGGTAAAAATCTGTACCGACTCAGCAACCTTACGCATCAATTTCTTCATATACTCATTACTGTCGTTCTCATCCGAGTTCTTAATCTGATCTTTAAGAGCATTAAGTGATGTAAATTTATTAATTTTGTCCTGAAAATCAACATTAAATACATTTACTACCGGTATGCCGCCGGTGCTGTCTGCTGCATATTCACGGATAAAATCAGCATCCTTACTGTCAGGCATTATAATCGGCATATTAACTGATACATCATCACTGTCACTCAGAAGGTAACTTATATCATTAACCTGTTTATCAATATTTCCGACATAATCATTAAGTTTTACACGTTGTACAGATGTTGAATAATCTGATGTATCTGTCTCGGTCGTATTGTTATTCGTTTCAACAATAGGCAGTGAATCCATTGCATCCGTAAGCCCCTGTATTGCCTGCTGAAATTCTTCCGGTTTATGAAGAACATTAAGATTAAATCCCGTATCATTGACAACACCGGTGTTGTCAATGAGAAAACTTTTATCTTCAAAAGGAACCCTTGTTGCTACCGGTACATATACGACGCCGATCTTATCAACCTTATATTCCCGTCGAATATTCTTATATCTGCTGTCACTCTCACTGATTTCTTTATCGTAGTATGCAGTTTCCTTGGTCATCTTGGAATAATTAACAAAAAAGATTATTCCCGCTATCACGCCCGCGGCCGCAAATATACATAATGCCGGAGCGACTGCGAATGTCAGTACAAGTCCCACCAGTGCCACACCAAAGCATATCGGAAAAACTATTTTATATGTCTTCTGTTTGCTCTGGGCTCTTGCCTGTCCTCTTACCAGATCGGTCATATTCTGCTCTTCCGCCATTTCGGCCGATACAATCGCCTGAGCTGCTGATTTATAATAATCAAACAATACCCTGGCCTGATCCTGATATATATTGGCCGATTTACTAAACACTTTTCCTGTTCCTGTCATAATTCTACCCTTCCTAATATATTTTCTTTCTTTGTGCTATCAACATTTTCAAATCTGATAACTGCTTATCAATGAACTGTCCCGAAACATTTTCTTTCATAATCCATATATCATTTCCTGATATTTCATCTATGGCATTTTCTATCTTCTTTTCAAGATCAAACGCCGCCGGATCGTCAGAAGGTGCGAGATATCTTATATCATCCTTTATTCCGGCAATGCCCTCTTTGATTGTCCTATATGCATCATCCAGTGTATCTGCTTTAATCGCAAGATTTTCGCTTTTACGTCTAAGTACTTGAAGCACTGCCATTTTGGATCGTTCCTGTCTGTTTACCGTAACTATATGGTCATCCGTAAAACAAGCCACAAAGAAATAAACCATAAAAACAAATATCATTACGCACTGGGCTACCACTGCATATGCAGCAGGAATTCTCAGTAGCTCAACTAAAAATATAATTCCCAAAGAAACTATTGCATATACAATTACGCCTCTATAATATACGATTCCGCCGATAAAAACATGTGTACTGTCTCCATCCCGCGTACCATTGTGTAAAACCAATGGTAATGCAAATGCTGTATATATCAGCGCAATTGATATCCAGCTATATACCATTCTCCAGGTGTCTTTTTCCCATAACGGACCAATAAGAAATGCTGCAAGCGCAATGATTGCCAGTCCGAGCATAAAAATCAACAATTTAAAAATTGAAAAATCTTTCTTCATGGCGCTCCTCCTATTCTAATCTGCTGCCGCATTGCGGACAAAATTTAATTCCCGGCTGCACCGGCGCATGGCAACTCGGGCACACATTCCCAGATGCCTGATTATTAGCCGGTAATGCCGCTCCACATACCACACATCTTGATGCCTTGGATGAGTTATCAGCTCCACACACAGGACATGGGTTATACGGGTCACCGCAAAACGGACAGAACTGAGATGTTGTTGAGAACTTCTTACCACAATTTGAACAAAATACTTCCGCTCTTGCATGCCCTTGCGCCCGTCCCGGCATTTCCATTCCACCTGCCGGCTGTGCTCCGCCTCCTACCTGATACTGGTTCTGGGATGGGGGCTGCATCATCGCTCCTCCAATATTATTATTGGAGGAGAATGCACCTGTCATCATTGCAATACCAAACATGCCCATTGAGGAACCTTTTTCAACAGCATTATTGGCAACACCAAATGACTGTTTCTGCTGCCATGTGTAACCTGCTATACCCTGTGCAGAACGATCCGAAAGTGCTTCTGCTATCTTCTGTCCCTCAGGCGATGATGTATCGAGATTAACCTCCGTTATATAGAATCCGGCAAGTTTGAAACCGTATTGCTCCCAAAATTCAGACATCGGCTGTTTAATAAACTGTGACAAGTCGTCCAGATATGCCGAAATCTGATTAATTCCAACTCTGTTGGCATTCATGAATGCCATAATTGAACTGTTGGTCTTTGCAATAAGGGCACCCATAAAATGATCTGTCAATTCTGCCGATGTGAAATATTCCAATGTACCTACAAGTTGTACAAGGAACCTTTCAGCATCCTGTACCTTGAGTCCGTACCTTCCCTTAGCTATGAGCGGAACCATCTGTCCATAATCCGGATCCAGAAATCTCATAGTTGTAGTCCGCCAGTTAATATTAAGCGGTGCTGTCTTATTAACGAACCATACCTCAGCCGTAAACGGATTTTTTCCGCCAAACGGTATTCCAAACAAATTTCTTAATAGCGGAAGATTCTCCGTATTGAGAACGTGCCGCCCAGGTCCGAATTTACCTAAAATCTGTCCCTTTGAAAAAAACACGGCTTCCTGCGATTCATGAACAATCAACTGGGTTGCCGTACTTAAATTAGAATGTGGATACCTATATGCAAAAATATCATTACTCTGCGGTTCCCATTCAACAACGTCAATTAATGCCATTTTGTACCTCTTTTTCTCCAGTCCCGAAGACTTGTATTTGTTTTAAAAATAGCATAATTTGAACCTGTAAAGTGCTAAATGTAAGTTTTGGTATATTTAATGTAATTTTTGGTAGATTTATGTCGAAATATTACATTTCTTCCGGCAATATTTTTTCTTCCAGACGACCTAATACATCCTGCTTTTTTCCCTGCGTAATCTCTGCATATATGTTCATTGTAATATTGATATCGCTATGACCCATCAGTTCCTGAATTACCTTAATGTTACATTCGTTTTCACACAATCTGGCGCAGAACGTATGTCGAAGATTGTGTACTGAAAACATCCTTATAGGCTTCAACTCAAATTCATTATTATATGATCGCAAAATTCTCTTAATCGCGCGATTAACTGCCATCGGATTATGCACATGCCCTTCTCTGTTCACAAAAATAAATTTGCTGTACCCATCGATTTCATAATTACAATCCTGCCGCTTAACTGATATTTTCCACTGCTCAAGTAAAGCATTCCTGACTGCTTTCACCATTGGTACATAACGTATTCCTGCATCTGTCTTGGTATCATTAATATGCATCTCACATTTTCCATCCAGGCTCTTGTACACGAGATTATGGTTTATCGATATCGTATTGTTTTCAAAATCACAATCTGCTCTTGTCAATCCAAGCAACTCGCCTATCCTGCAACCTGTACCAAGCAGCGTTATGAATATCGGTGCCCAATGCCCGTACACCCTTGATTTACGTACATAACTCATGAAATTTATCTGTTCGGTAACAGTCATTGCACGACGATGCGGCCTGCTCCAGTTATGGCTTCTCTTAATCTCCTTCATAACTCCGTCAGCCGGATTTAAACGAATATAATTATCCCTTACGGCCATATCAAAAACAGGATGTAATATCGTATGAATTACCCCAACGCTTCCTATGCTGAGTTTATCTTTCTCTATCAATCTGTTATAAAACATCTTAATATCGGAGTATTTGACATTTCTTACCTGCATTACGCCAATTTCTCCATAAACGTATTTACCATACATATATTTGTAATTACTTCTCGTCGTATTTCTCCATGTCGGATTGCTCTGCATATACCTGTCATAAATGTCATTAACGGTTTCATGTCCGCTTGCAATTCCATCGTAACAATCCATTTTAATATTTGCTTCTTTTAACCTTAACTCCCTTAGTGTTCCGGCTCCGGTTTCCCTCTGCTTTCCGGACTGTCTCCATGTATATCTGTATCTCCCGTTAGGTCTCTGGCTTTCTCCTGTCCTCAAAATTCTTCCTTTATTGTCTCTTCTATCCATCGCTATGCTCCTTTATAATTGTTGATATGTTCAATATAAATCATGGAACCGATTATGGAAAAAGATATTTGTCCCCTTTATTACGCCTTAATGTCCGGGTTTTTTCACACACTGCCTACTCCGGTCAGAAAAGGATACACTTTCGAGGGCTGGTACACCAGCG
>ERZ857775.292-NODE-292-length-77739-cov-16.658926_pt1 | contig 77739 bp, 104 predicted proteins | sample MGYA00519698_ERZ857775 | MGnify/ENA primary metagenome ERZ857775 (study PRJEB31778, sample SAMEA3449363) | human gut metagenome | biome: human gut; feature: human-associated habitat; material: faeces | place: United Kingdom | collected 2010/2012 ...
AACCGCACGGTTGAGGCGCTTTTTTGTCATTTTTCGCAATTTGACAGAAAAAAATGCGTCATTTTTTGAAAGCAAAATGCAGTAAAAATTCGCAAATGTCAATAGGTAAGCGTAACAAAAAGTAAAAAAATTTTCAAACGGCCTCGATCAGCGCCCGGAACATGTCCGCGCTGCTGTACCATCCCAGGATCTTGCGGGGGTATCTGTTCAGCCAGTCCTCCACCATTTTTACCTCCTTTGGGGAAACTTTATCAAAGTTTGTCCCCTTTGGAAACTTCCGCCGGATCATCTGGTTTTGCTTTTCGTTGCTTCCTCTTTCGCTGCTACAATATGGGTGACAGTAGTACATTTTCGTGCGCTTCGCCCGCTTTTTTAATACGGATTGCTCCAGGCCGGCGCAGTCCGCGAACTCTGACCCATTGTCCACGGTGATTGACTTAAAAACAGCCGGGAACAGTTTCCCATATTTCCGCTCTATTGTGTTCAAGGCCCGCACCACGCTGCCGGCGGTCTTGTCCGGGATCAGCCGCATAATCTCCTGGCGCGTCACCCGCTCGGTCAGCACCAGGAGGCACTTGTGGCCGCCGCGGCAGGACACCACCAGGTCCATCTCCCAGTGTCCCGGCTCCTGGCGTGTGTTGACTTCCTCCGGCCTTTTCTCTATGCTGTCCCCCTTGGAGGCGGATTTCATACGGTGGATGTGCTTGGTTTTCGTCTTTCTCCTGGATCCCTTAAAGGGCAGATCCTTGTTGGTCAGTCGCGCAAAGATCCTCTTGTCCACATAGGAATACAGAGTTTGACGGCATACCCGGATCCCAAAATCCCCGTAAATCTCCGGGTGGTTTTCAATTTCATGCAGGGCGGCGGAGGGGCTAAAATCTTGATCCACGATCAGCTCCTCCAATTTCTCCGCATAATCCCGGTGATTTCCGATTTTCAGGCCCGGCCCTTTCGCTTCCATGTTGGCCCGGTATCTTTGGTGTGACCGCTCCGGGATGTACTCGGTTACCTCGATGTAATCCGCGTTCATGTATGTATATGTCCCGCGCTTTATCTCCCGGCATACGGTGGCCGCGCTCACATGGAGGGCCGCCCCTATCTCCCGCAGTGTGGCCCCCTCTTTTTTCATCTTTGCAATTTTGTTCCGGTCATGCTCTGTCAGGTGTCTATATCCTTTCATGGGGCGGCCTCTCTTTCTCTGTAATATGGCAATAGGCCGGCGTGGTTCTCTCTACCACGCCGGCCTATTCTTTGCCCAGCAGCCACAGCACGGGGACCTCCAGGACCTCCGCAATGGCCACGGCTTCAAAGTCCGTCACAATTCTGCTCCCGCTCTCCATGCGGCTGATCACATCCCGCTCCACCATGATCCCCCGCAGTTGCAGCAGCTTGCATAGGTCTGACTGGGAAAGCCTCCGTTTCTGCCTGGCCTCCCGGATCCTGTCCCCGCACAAATTCCTTTTTCCGTTGATCTCGTAAAACTTCACCGGCGCCCCTCCGTTGTGGTTATGGCCCACATTTTTCTTGATATTACCACGGGATCGGCGTCAAACCCGTGGTAATAATCAGCAGAATAAAATATAGGCCCCACAGAGGGGAATTATCCATGTGATTGCCCCGGCGGTATTATTCCCCCAGGATTTCGTCCGCCAGTTTATCCATTGCCTTTTCCATAAACTCGTTCAGGCTACACCCGGCGGCCTCCGCCGCTCTTTGGTATTTCTCTTTCTTCCCCCGCTTTACATAGGGATAAAGCCGATCATAATTTTCGGCGTTATATTTGTTTTTCGCCCTCGTTGCGGCTGTTCCTTTTCTCTGTTCCATGTGATCGCCTCCTTGATGGCATTTTACCACCGTTTGTTATCTCACGCAAGTATATAACTTTCACAAACTCGCGTGAGTATATTTGTGCAACATTCCATCTTGTTTTGATACTCACGCGAGTATATAATAATAATCAGAAAGGGGGTGGTTGATATGGGCAAGAAAAAACGCCGCAGGCGAAAGCCTACGGCGCGGCCCTCCAGAAAGGTTGACTTGCTGGCCGACATTCTGGCGGGCACGATCTCCGGCCTGATAACAGCGGCAATCCTCAAATTGCTTGACTGGTAAGGGCCAGGGGTGCGGGACCTCAACCCCGCACCCCAAATATAAAACAAATCATCCAGCTTTGTCAATAGGAGGGCAGACGATGAAATTTATAATTGCTCTGGCCGTCTTTGTGGCGGTGTTCGTCCCGCTCCGGCGGCTATTCCGCAGAATTTTGAAAGGTGGTAAAGATCATGTTGATTAAGCAGAACGGGAAATATGGTGCCATGGTTGGCAGTATCCGGGTTTTTACCATGGAGCGGGCCGTGGAGGTCTATAAGATGTTCGCCGCTCTTTGCTATGCGGATCTCACCATGGAGGCCAGCGTGGTCCTTTCCAATGTTGGGGACGATATGCACCGCCTGGGATTTACTTGGGCCGAAATTGAAGATATGGAGCTGGAGGCAATCGCCTGATCTTTGGATCGGGCGCCCCGGCAGAAAGGCAGGATATTATGAGATACAGCGCACAGCAGCGGGCCTATTCCCAGGCCCTGCGATCCAGCAAAATGGCGGAGGCAAAGTCTGCCGCCCATGAAAGGGCCTTTCTGGTGGCCCGTGGCGCCATAGACCGGCGCGGTTTTCCCGCCCTCCGGCTCTGGCAGGTAGAGGATGACGCCGCTTTTGACGCTCTGGAGGGCGAATACCGGACGGACCCGGAGGCCGTCGAGCTGCAAAGCGCAGAAATGGCCGCCAGGGTGGCGCTGATAAAGGCGGAAAAGGCCCTGGTGGCCTGGGCGCTCTCCATTGTCCCCGCCGGTGTCCGGGCCACCCTTGCCCCCGCCGCCGAAACTGACCACACCACCAGGAAAAAGATCATTGACTTGGCCATGCGCCTGGACGCCTCCACAGTGTCCCGCCGCGTCTTGTAAAATACCCCCCGGCACCATGTAGGTGCCGGGGGTCCTCTTTATTCCGTCTTGTCTTTTCCCCAGTTGGTGATCTGCTCCAGGGCCTCCCGGAGCTTATCAAATCCGAACATGGCCGCATAGCTGACGAACAGGCCCAGGGCCACCGCGCCGGCCACCATGTACCAGGTGACAGCCCAGCCCATGATCTGGCAGGCCGCAAAGAACGCCACCAGCGTGACGGCCATGGCCACCACCACCGCCAGGATATTTGTGGGGATCTTATCCCATGTGATTTTCTTGACCACCTGGGTAATGATGTTGGTGATCACGGTCAGGATCAGGGCCGCCAGCAGGATGGCGGACACCGCCAGGGGAATGTACTGCATAATGGTTTCCATGTGTATGTCCTCCTCTGATTATTTCACAGCCCCGCCCAGGGCGCACAGCAGCAGGTCCAGGGAGGGGAATGTGTTGTAATTGGCCAGCCAGAACTCCGGCGTATTGATCACGCCGGCGGCCACCAGAGCGGCCACGCCCTCCTCCGGCGTATTGGTGCGCGTCCCGGCCTTTGTGATAGTCTGCGCCGCCTTTTTCAGCAGGATCCCCAGGTATTGGACTTTCCCGGCCTCCGCCGCGTCTGCCCAGTAGTCCGGGGAATTGATCACGCCCAGCGCCTCCAGCTTCTCGGCAGCTGCCTGGGCCGTGTCCTGGAGCATGATCACCTGTCCCACCCGGATCAGGTTTTTGTTTTTAATGGCGTTGATCTCCACCAGGGTGTCCACCGTCGTGCCGTATGTATTGGCGATCTTGGAAAGGGTGTCCCCGGACTTCACCGTGTAGATCGTGGTGCCTCCCGTTGTGCCGGAGGATCCGCCGCCCATTTTCTTTGCAATGGCGGGAAAGTCCGGGCAGATAAAGCCGCGGATGTATTTCCCATTCACGGCCATGGTGCGCTTTCCCACTTTTCCGCCGGACATGTTCCCCTCGGTCACCACGAAAGTGGAGGCTCCCACCTGGGTGACAATTCCGATGTGGTCCCCGGATCCGGTGTTATCGCCGGATCCATTATCGTCCCAGTCATACACGCAGGCGTCCCCGATCTTTGGCGTGTGGGCGTCATTCTCCACCCAAATGCCTTTATTCTTGGCCACCACGGTGAACTTTTCCACCCCGCACTCTGTCCCGGTGTACTCCGCGATCCCCGCCTTGATATACGCCGCGCTGACGGTTGCCGCACAATAGGCGTCTTTCACCTGCATTTTGTAACCGCGGGCCAGGGGCTTGTGGCCGTTGTAGATCTCCAGGATCTCCAGGTGCTTGGCGCTGCCCTTGGTGGCGCCCACCCATGCGTTGATAATGTCGGCAACTTTCTGCCGCAGTTGGTTCTCTGTCATTGGTAACCCCTCCTTAAATGCCCACGTCCGGCGGCTCTGGCCGGTCCGTGGGCGGTTCCTCCGGGGTGGCTTTGTGGCCGCTCCCGCTCGTTCTGGCGGCCTCCGCCGCCTTGTCCTTGTTGGTCTTAATCCATCCCATGACGCCGTTTTCCAGGCCGCACACGCCGAACACACAGGCGGTCAGGGTGGACGGCTCCCCGCCGGTGTGCCAGAACACAGCCAGGGCGGCCACGGTATAGGCCACCAGGATCACGCCCTCCAGCACCAGCACCTTGTCCATGACGCCCATTTTCCTGGGGGCGTCCCTTGCCTTTTGCGCCGTTCTCTGGCCGTGCGTGGTTCGGCGTAGGCGCCGCGCCGTAGCTCTGCACACCAGGAAACCCAGCACGGTCCCCAGTGTCATGGAGGCAATGGCCAGCAACACGGTTTTCATGGTTCGTCCTCCCTCAAAAAATCGTGCTTGATCAGTCGGTCATCATATACCCGGCTGATATTTGCCACGGCATGGGTGGTCCGGTTGTTCTGGTAGTCCGGGTTTTCCTTGCAATATTTTTCGTATTGGTCGATTTCCGCCAGGATCTCCACAAATTCCTCTTGCGTGTGCGGAATGTCCCGCAGCAGTTCATTGTTGAATTGCAGGATCCTGGCCCGGTGCGCGTCCGCCGTCCTGGCTCCGTCCATTTTTATGTGGGCGTCCAGGATCTCGCGGGTTTCATCCAGCTTTTCGATCACATCCTTGTTGATGGCCCGCCCGATGGCCCGCGCAACGGCGGACCACGGATCCAGCTTAATGGGGGCAATCTGGATCAGCGTCATGGCCACCAGGATGATCCCGCCGCCAGTCAGCACCTCCGCCGCCGTCATGGGGCCACCTCCCCAATGGCCCGCGCATAGTCCCGGCGGACCGCCGCGATCTCCTCCTCATGGCGGAGCGCGTGGAGCTGCGCCAGCTCCATGGCTTGGGCCTGTAAAATCACATTCATTCTGTCAATGATGGCGCACAGCTCCGTCACCAGCCGCGTGTTATCCATGGCGGTCACCCCCTTGCGCCGATCAGCGCGGCAATGTGCCGCAGGTCATCCACCGGGGCCTCGAAAAATGCGTGGCCCCACAGAAAATGATCCTCATGCTCCGGGTGCCGGTATTTCTGGCACACGGGATCCTCCCATACCAGATCCCAGCGCCGTTGATGGTCCTTGTCCCGCTTCTCCAGCCGTTTTGTGATGGCCAGCGTCATGGCGCCCCGCTCCTGGCCCTGCCCGTCATCATTCCTGGCAAAATACAGGTGCGCCTTTCGGCTCGTTACTGCGCACAGCTGGCGCCCTTGATAGGTCAGGCGATCCTCCACGGCCTCCACCTCGGTGCCATAGGGTAGATTGACCGGCCCGGTGATGGTGTCGATCCTCGCCCGCCGCTTGACAATATAGGCTTTCCCCATGGGTTACGCCTCCGTTTCTGTTTCGGTTTCCTCTGCCTCTGTCCACCCGTACACACCAGGCTCCCATACATTTGCCGCCACATTACTGATCCAATGTTTCCCGTTGTGGCTCACTTTTGCGCCCTGGTCGTAGGCATCGTGTGCCCCCAACGGCTGTGACCACTCCGGCCATTCCTCTGCCGGATCCGAAATGCTCACCCACAGGCTCACCGCCGTGTCCGGTGTCCAGTCAGCTTGACTTGTGTGCGCCTGGAGGCATTTGTATAGTTTCCCGTCCGTGTAGCGCCGGATCTGTCCCGCCGTATAGTTGACTGGGTAAGCCCACGGGGAAAACAGGTCCGCGTGTTCTGCCGCTGTCACATTGTCGATGGATCCGGCCTCCGCCATGGTGGTGAATACGATCCCGTTTGTGGTGGCCGTCCGCTCGATCTCCTCCCCAGCGTCCGTTTCCTCCAGGATCACGCTCTCGGCTCCCTCCACGGCCTCCCGGCCCAGCAGGTGGTACACGGTCCCGCCGTAGGCAATCCCCGTCGCCTGGTCCTCCTGGCACAGCACAAAACACCCGTTTCCTGCCTGCCGTACATAGGTGGGGGCCTCGATCAGCGCCAGGGCCGCCCCGTCTTTTACGATCCGATACATGGTTTTACCTCCTCGGTTTTCCTGCCCTTGATGAACAGGGCATAATACAGGCGGCGCAGTTTCAGCACCCGCCCATGGTCGTTGAATTGCTCATAGTAGGCGATTGGGCCTTTCAGCCATTCCGCCACCTGCTCCACGATCTTTTCCCCAGTGTCCACCTGCTGGCGGAAATACCGCAGCTTGCGCCGCGCCCGCTTCATGCCGTCCCGGCACCCGTGTGTGATGATCCTCCCGCTGGGCAAAATCTGAAACTTGGCTTTACAAAAACGAAAGGGCTTGTCCAGGTCAATCACATGGCATTTGTTCCGGTTCACTTGCAGCCCCTTGGCCTCGGCCCGGCGGATCGCTTCCGCTTTCACCCGCTCCGCCCGCTCCCGGCTCTCCAGCACCGCGTCGTAATCGTCCATGTAGTGGCTCATTCCGTGGATCGAAAGCTGGCATTTCATCCAGTTGTCCAGGAAAGAGGGAAGCGCCACCATTTCCTGCTGGCTCGGCTCCACGCCCAGCGGCATACCCACACCGCCCGGCACCGCTGCCACCACCAGATCCGCCAGCGCCCGCAGGTTTGGATCCAGGATCAGCTCCCGGTGTCGTTCGTATATCAGCGCATGGGGCGCCTCCGGGAAAAAGTGGTGAAAATCCATCAGGAACATGGCCCCTGTTCTCCCGTACCTCCGGCAATGCCAGCGCAGGTGTTCCTTTAGCCTCTTGTAATGAAAATGCAGGCCCTTGCCCTTTTGGCTGGCGCCGTTGTCGTAGATCATGCCGGGGCAGTAGAGCGGCGCCAGTACCTCCTTGGTCAGCACCTTGTGGATCTGCCGGTCCGTGATGTGCGGCGCGTCGATGATCCGAAACTTTCCCCGCTCACACAGCGGGAATGATACGGTTTTTCCCGGCTTCCATTTGCCGGTTAGCACCTCGCGCCGGCGTTTCGCCGTGCCGGAAAACAAGTGCAGTTCAAAGTTCTGTGTGGACGCTTTCCAGCGCACCCCATTGCAGCACTTTTTCCCATGCTTAAACATGGTGTGGTAACTGAAAACGCCCTCCAGGCCGCCCAGCCTGTCGCTGCGGGTTTGCCTCTTCCGCCGCCGCCGTTCCTGGCGGCGTTTGTAACGCGCCTCCCGGCGCTCCTCGCTGGTCATAATAAAAAGTATTCGCCCTCCGCATAGTTGTCTTGTAGGTGCGCGTATAAACTACTTTGGCCCGACACATGAAACGGGGATAGGGCAATACCCCGCCATGCAAGCAGCGTCCGTGTTTGGCCGTCAGTGGGCAGTTTTAGGCATGACTGCCAGGGAAGTATTCCTCCTTTTATACGGGTTCGGGACGCGCACCGCGTCCGCTTTCAACCCATTCTATAAAATCCGGGGGCCACGGCCCTTGAATTGTCGGCGTTGTTGTTGTTGGCCGTGCCGTCCGTATTGACAAGGCAGAAATTGTTGCTGTTCGACGCATTGACGGACCGGCACCACGCATTGACCGCCGCCGCCTGCCGCCCTGCCACACGGCACTTGTTCAGAAATACACCCGTATATGACCTATTTCCGCTTTTTATCGCTCTCCATAACTCCCTTTAGGAGATCGGCTTCCTGGTTAATCAGATCCCCCAGGTCCTGGCTCATATTGTCCAGTCGCTCCATGGCCTCCTTGGCCGGCACCTTGTGGCCCTTTCCGTCCGTGAAAGCGCCCTGCGGATTGCAGTACAAAATTTGATAGCAATGGGACAGGCGCACATCCAGGGCCGAAAGGTGGGCCATGGCCTCCAGGTGGTGGCTTTTCCGCAGATCCTTGCGCAGCTGGTCCGACGGATAGATCTTGTTTGCTTCCTCCGCGTGATCCATGACCTGCCCGGCCAGGTGTGCGGTGTCCGCCGCAATCAGCCGGGAATATCGCGGGGACACCCTCGAAAGAAAATCCACGGTTTTCACATAAATCTGGTTGGCCACATTCACATATTCCGCTTTGCTTGTGGTCCTCTTATCTTTCAGAACGGACACGGTGGTGTCCTCCTCTCACAGTGTTTGCGGCCCCGTTTCCCGCCCGCTTTCGCGGACGGGATAGGGGCGGGATCCGCTGCGGCGGATTAGGTGGCAAAGCCGGGGGCCACGGCCCATGAAATGTCGGCGTTGTAGTCGTTGGCCGTGCCGTCCGTATAGACAAGGCAGAAAGCGTAGCTGTCCGACGCATTGACGGACCGGCACCACGCATAGACCGCCGTTCCCGTGTTGTCGTGCCTGTAATGCACCTTGCTGTTGCCCGCCTGGTAATAGGCATACTGCTGTTGGTAATTCTGCTCCGCGCTGTTTGCGTAGCTCCGGCTTCCGTGGTATTCAAACTCCGCCAGCAGGAAAAGCCAGTCGGTGGTGGCCGTCACATAGCTGGCCGTGTTGGATCCGCCGCCGGTGTTGTCGCTGTACTTGGTCACAGACTTCATAACGGCTCGGAGATCCGCAGGCAGGGCCGCCAGCAGCGTGTTTGCCGGCGGGCTGGAGGGTGTCCCGGTGTTGCCCAGGATATTCCGCCGCATGTTGGAGCTGTTCCAGCCTCCGGTATTGGTCCGGCTGGTGTTCATGTTGAAGTACCCGGACCCGCTCGGATAGCTTCCGTATTGGCTATCACACAGGCCCACCAGCTTGTTGGAGATTTTCCCGATCTGGAAGTGGATCCGGTTGCTCCCCTCCCGGCTGCTGTTGTGGTTGAAACCCAGGATAAAGACGGCAATGGACAGGTTGGAAAAAGTGAAATTCCCCACTTTCCCGTTGATGGTGATGGTCTTTGTGTCGCCCACATCCCAATAGTTGTCCCCCTTGCCTGCGTCGGAAACCGCCTTGATGGTGGCCCACGAATTGCTGTTCAGGGTGGAGCTGATCGTGGTCACGGTGATGGCCTGGGTGGTGGTCTTGGTCACGCCTCCCTCGCTGTACGAAATGGTGATCGTATTGTTTCCCGCCGCCAGGGCGCCAGTGGGGGAATAGGTGTACCCGCTCACCGCCGCGCTGCTGTCATCGGTGTAATAGGCGGTCACCACCATGCCGGCGGTGCTGAAATTCTCCCCGGAGAAATAGCTGGTCCGGCTGGGCGGCGTGGTTACGGCGATATGGTCCAGCACCTTGGCCACCGTGATGGTCTGCGTGTCCGTTTTGGTTACATCGCCCTCCGTGTAAGAGATCGTAATGGTGGTGTTGCTCATGCCCAGGGCGGTGTTTGGGGAAAAGGCGTACCCGGTCACCGTCCGGCTTTGCCCGTCGGCGTAGTGGGCGGTTACCACCATTCCGGTGGGGTCGAATATTTCCCCATATTTGTACGCCGTTTTTGTGGGCGGCGTGGTGATCTCAATGCTGGACAGCACCCGTACAGTCACTGGGACGCTGGTGGTTTTCTGGATCCCTGCCCTCTGATAGTTCACGGTGATGGCCGTGGTGTCCTTGGAAATGCTGGTGGGGGAGAATGTGCAATCGTTGGTCACATTTTCGGTTGTGTCATCCGCAAATGTCGCCGTTACCACCATTCCGGTGGGGTCAAACGCTTCTCCGATGTAATAGGTGGTCTTTGTGGGCTGCGTGGTCACCGCCACCCCGCTTGTGATCATCAGGTCCACCTCATACAGCAGGGCGCCGGTTACCTCCACCTCCTGGCTGGCGCTCTCTCCGTCCAGTGTTGCGGTTACGGTCCATTCCCCGATGTGCGGCAGCTCAAACTCCGTTGTCCCCGTCCCTTGCAGGGTGGTTTCCCCGTCCGAACAGGTAACGGCGGCACCCGCGCAGGTGGTTACCTTAATACTGGGGCTTTGTACGCCTATGGCCTCTTTCAAACTCTGGAGGGTGGCCCTCATGTGCCGGCCGCTGGTGTGGTCATAGAACGGGATGTAATCCTGCGTGGTCATGGCCTCCGCCGGCGTCAGGGTGTTGGTGGGCGGCTGGTAATCGGTGCCCGGTGTGGCCGCCCCTACGCTGTATGTGTCCCCGCCCTCTCCGGTGGCCTTGGTCCCTTTCAGCAGGCCCTCCACCTTGATGGCGTCCTGCTTGTCTTTCAGGGCGCCGTTGTGGGCCTCCGGGTCCTCGTTGTGATCGTCGATCAGATCATCCAGACTTGCCTCCAGCTGCGGCTTTAGGGTGTCGTTGAACAGCTCCGCCACATCCTCGGCGGTCATCCATGCCTCCGCCGGATAGGACACATCAACCTCCACGCCGGCGGTCACGGTGATGGAAACGGGGTATCGGCGCACATCCGGGGCGGTCCCCTCCACATAGGCGCTCACATACTGCTTTTGATCTCCCGGGGATCCGTAATAGACCATTGTTTCCGCCACGGTTTCGGTCTTTGCGTACACGCAGAAACCGCCGATCCAGAAACCCTCTTGCAGCCCTCCGTTCAGGTCGCTGCGGTATTCCACCACCATGTTGACGGCGGCTCCGTCCACCGTCGGCGTGGTGCTGGTTCCGTTCGGGCCTGGGTCAATGGGGGCGGTAAGCTGCCTGGCCGCGTTTGCGCTTTCCGCGGTCCCCTTGTCCATGACCACCTTGGTGATGGTCAGCTTATCGCCGGCCACCATGTTGGCCAGCATGTTGTTGCCGGCCTCCGTGATTACAAATCCGTAAAACATTTTTTCCTCCTTAATCCGCCGCCGGGATGGCGGTCTGCATAATGGACCCGAAAACCCCGCCCGCTCGGATCGGTGCCTCCAGGTTGTAGTCCATGGGCGCCGCCGGCAGGGCGGTGGACATGTAGCCCCGCCCCATGGCCCCCGTGATGGTCAGGACCGCGGGATCCATGACCGCAATGGTGATAATGTCATCCAGCCAGGAGGAAAGGCGCTTGACAGAGGACAGGACCCGCCGGAACTCCTCCAGCTCTCCCGGCCCCACCTCGCCGCCGTCCCCGACATAGGCTCGGAAATGATGCGGCTCTCCGTCGTACTCGTACCACTCCTCGATGTACCCGGTTTCAAAAATAGTTTCAATGATCCGATTGACCGCCGCGGGGGTGCCCATCTGCGTGTAAAACAACAGGGACCCCTCGATCAGCGCCCGCTTGGTTTTGATGGAATAGTTTTCATCATAGGACGGGGTGCGCAGCTCCACCGCCATGTAATCCAGTAGCCACTCCGGCATGGTGGCAATGGCCGCATAGGTCCGCGCTGCGTCAGAGTATGCGCACAGCTTTTCCACCTGCCGCCCTACCGCGTAGGCAATCGCCTGGACTTCTACCTGGCTTGCCAGGTTCTCCGGCGCAATATCGGTAAACCGGCTCCCGGAAAGTTTAATCATCTTCCAGCCCCCCGTAACTGATCACGGCCTCGCCCTGGAGGGCGGACACTTTGGTGGCGGCCACGGCGGTGTATGTTGGGGCCGTCACGGTTACCCGCTTGGCGCCGGCGGCCATAACAAGCGCCACCAGCTTGGACGGGTTTATATCTCGCCCAATGGCCCGCTGCCATGTCTGATAATCAGCCACCGCCTGGGCCACCGCCGCCTGGATGGTCACAGCCTTGGCGCTGTCGCTCCGGTTGATGTAATAGGTCATGTTGATGGTGTATTGGACCTCCTCCGGGGCCGACACATTGACCAGATCCGTCATGGGGCGGATCGTTTTGTCGTTCAGGTAGCCTTTCAGACCGTTGATCATTTCCGGCCCTGGTGTGGATCCGTCCGCCATGATGAAAACAATGTCCACGGTTCCCGCTTCCTGGTCGCTGGTGGCCACCACATCCCCTATGGCGGGGTTGTACGCTTTGGAGTGGTACAGATAGCCGTCCTCCGGTCCTGCCGTAGAATAGGCGCCAGGCGCCAGATAGACCCGCTCCGCCAGGTCTGCGTCGCTCTCAATCTCCGCGCCGCCCTCCGTGGTGGTGGTGTTGGTTACGCTGGCCACATAGGGGACAGGATCCACAATGGTGGACAGCTCTCCGGCGGTCAGCCCGTTTCCTGCGCTTCCTGTTTCCGTGCAGGTGGCCGGCACATCCACGGTGGTGCTGCCCGCCGGGATCTCTGCATATTCATCCGTGGCAAAGTACACCGCCCCGGAGGAGGCCACCCTGGTGCCCTGCGGGATTGCCGTGGCCGTTTCCCGCTCCGCCGAAAGGGTAAAGCGCAGGGTGCATGTTGCCGCCGTTGCCTGGTTTCTGGTCACGCCCTTAAAGATCGCCAGATTGTCCAGAAAGTCGGAATAGCTGTATTTCAGCAGGCTTTGTTTGCCCTGGCGGTCTATGTACTGCATGGCCTGGTAAATCTGCGCCGCTGCGGCGTATAGGATCATACGGTGGACGCTGGCCCGGTCCAGGGAAACAGCCACGCCCTGGGCGTTTGTCATGTATTCCTCATAGTCCGCCACCATTTCGCTGCGTACATCTTCCACAGTCTTATTGTCAATGAAACTGATCTCTGGCGTGTTTTCGATTGCCGACATATCAGGCACTTGTGATCACCACCTTGGGAAAAAATTGTCCCTCGCCTCCGTGGGTCCACTCCACGGATTGCACCCGCACCTCCGGGATAAATTGGGCCGTCTTTTTTGTGATCTCCGCCACATACAGGCTTTTTGCTACCTCCGGCGGCATGTCCACAAAATCCATGTTGATCCCAAACTCCCGATCCAGCGGCATGGTTCCCTCCCTGGTGGAATACAGCAGGGCCAGTTTTCGGTCCAGCTCCGCCAGCTTGTCGGAGGCGAAAGTGAATTGTAGTTGAAAATCGTATGGTGAAATATTCATGCGTACTCCTCCAGGGTGATGGACAGTGTGGCTTTCGCCAGCTCCCCGCGGTTAAATATGGTGTTCCATGTTTCGCTGGATCCGGTCAGGCGGAACGGGTTCCCGCCCACCGGCCTGTTTCCGATCACCAGATATTCCGCCGTCCCTGCCTCCACCATGCCCTCCACCCGCTCCAGCACGGTCCTGGGGCGTACCCCCAGGCCGGCGGACAGGTAAATGGGCAGGGTTACACTTTGGAGGCCAGGCCCCAAAAACTCCGCTTTCGGCTTTGCCCCCATGGTTTCATGGATTGCCCAGCGCCCGGAGATCTCCCTGGTCATTTCCTGGAGGATCAGGGCCGTTTCGTCGCTCACCTCGAACACGATACGGCTCCCCAGTGTTCCAATGGTCACAGTTTATCCCCCTATCCGAACATTAGAGCTGCCGCCCGTCACGGTCCCGCTCCCGCTATGTGCCGCCAGGGCGTCGCCCATGCGGGCCGCCGCTTTCCCGTTGATCCGTACGGTCCCGCTCCCGGCTCCCACGGTGCCCTCGCTGGATCCACAGCACCCGTCCCGCTCGGTGGTAATGCTTCCCACCGTAGCGGCAGCCAGCCCGTTGATCCGCACGGTCCCGGAGCATGCCCCGGAGATCTCCCCGCTGAACTGCTCCGGGGAATGTGGCGGCACATGCCCCGTGTGTTCCCCCGCGGTGGTCCCTGCCACCGCGTCGGTTATCCTTGCCGCCTGCGGCATGGCTGTTCCTCCTCTAATTCAGGTCAATGGTGGCCCCGTTGATGGTTACGGCACCGCCCGCCTCTATGTTGATGGCTCCGGCACATTTGATGGTTAGTGTGCTTCCGTCGTACCGGATCATGGCTTTCCCCGGCGTCCGGTCCAGATCCTTGCGGAACAGGCCCGCCGCACCCTCCGGGGGCTTGTTGTTGTTTGACCAATACCGGCCCAGCACCAGCCCCGCCTCGGTTCCGTTGGACAGGTGCAGCACCATGACTGGATCGTCCACCTGGGGCATGTTGTACTCCGCGCAAAGCATTGGCAGGGGTGCGGTTACGCTATCGTCTTTGTCGTGATATGCCACCCGCACCAGGCCGGCGGCGTAGTCGATGGACGAAACCTTTCCCACTCGGAAAATATCGTTTGCCATGTGTTCCTCCTCTCAATCCGCCGTCAGTGCGTTGGCCGCGCTGATCAGCAGGGTGTCCAGCCACGCCAGGGAGGTGTAAGCGGTTGCCCAGTAGTCGGGGGAGTTGATCACGCCGGTTTTTGTCAGCACATCCAGCGCCGCGTCCACCGTTGTGATACTTGTCCCACCCTGGTTTACCTTGATCCTGGTGGCCATGTTCAGGATCAGGCCGTCCAGGTTCTTCACATCCTTGTAATGGGCCACCCAATATTCCGGGGAGGCCATGACGCCCACGGCAGCCAGCCTCTCGGTGGCGTCCTTGATCACTTCCTCGGTCATGGCTTCCACCAGTGACAGCTCCAGGTCCATGGTGTAGCCGTTCCCGACATGGTGGGTGATACTGTCGATGTAATACTTTCCAGACAGGCGCCCCAGGCCCACCACCGTGACGCATTGGGTGGCCACCAGCGTGGCATTTCCGGTGATGGTCATGGAAATGGTGGTGTGTCCGTGGTTCGCGCTGTCCACCGCCGCCTGGATCTTTCTCTCTGCGTCTGCCAGGTTGTCGGCCTTTCCGGATTGTTTCAGGATCCTTGTGCCCGTTCCCACCGTGGCCTTGATCTCCTCCTCGGTGATCGGGTCCGTGTAGGTGTATTCCCCGCCGGTGTAGGTCCCGGCCAGGGTCTTTTTCCAGCTCCAGCTTTCAATGTCGCTCTCCCGGATTGTCAGCACCGGGTCCTTTTTCTTGTATGCCTCGCGGTCAAATACCACGATTTTTTGAGCATACACTTTCATGGCGTAGCCGTAGCTCTCGCACACCTGCATGTAAAAGTCACAATCTGTCTGGCTTGACTGCTCAATGGATTGGATCGTGAATGGCGTCCCCTCCACATCCCAGGCCAGAGTAATTCCGGCCCGGCTTGCAATCTCTTTCCCGATCTCCTGGACCGTGACTTTCTCCCATGTCTTTGTCCGCTCGGTTTCCCGAAATGCACCGTCCGCCGGTACAGACACGGCGGATATGGTCCCGGTGATCGGCCACCCCGCAAACTCGAAATTGTCCAGGATGAAAAACCCGCAGGGGAGGGTGCGGTTGTCGCCCTCCCGGTCCCAGTTGGAAATTTTGATGGCAGCCTCCAGCGTGTCGCCCTCCAGCGGCAGCCACGCCACCGTCCATTGGCGGTCCCTGTCGTGGATCGAAATATCCAGGCTGTCCGCTTCTCCGCTTGCAGGATCCGTGTATGTGATCTCCGTTGTTTGGCCCAGCATTTTGCTTTTGACTGCCGCGCCGTTCCAGGTTAGATCCACCTCCGCGCTGCGTGTTTTCATGCCTGCGTCCTCCAGATCGGCAGATTGGCCGTTTCGTCATCCTCCGGCGGGTCCGGCGTTTGCAGGACCGTTCCCGCCCCAAACACGAAAATGTCCAGCAGGGGAAAATTGTTCTGCATAAGCCAGCCGGTATATTTTTCACTTCCATATACCTTGTGCGCGATAGCGTCCCAGGCGTCCCCCTGTTGGGTGGTATAGGTTCCTGCCATGCGTGGCCCTCCTTATGCCGGGGAAAAACTCTTGCGCCGTTCCTCGGCTTTCATCTGCTTATACATTTTCTTGAACTCCGCAAAACTCATTCTTGCGGCGGCCACGGCTTCCTCCTTGGTCGTGTTCCCGTAGAAGTTGAACACGGGGGACCATACGATGTGATCCCCGCCGGCGTCCTCCTGGCCTCCTCCGCCGCCCTGCGGTTTCGGTTTGGTCCACTCGTCCAGCAGCTCCGCCAGCTTGGACAGCGGCATGACCGCCTCCGGCTCCCCGCCCTCGCCGATCATGGCCAGTGTTGGGGCGGTTGCAACGCCGCCGGCGGCCAGCGCCGGGATCGTCGGAATGTTGAAACCCAGCGTCGTTCCGCCCACGCCCGGCACCCAGTCAGGGATCGTCACGGATATGCTGTTGATCTTGGAAATAACCCAGTTGATGGCGGAGATCACCGCGTTAATGGGAACTTTTGCCAAATTCACGATCATCCCGAAAACGGATCCGAAAATATTTACCACATTCTGCCATGCGGCGGACCAGTTGCCGGAAAATACATTCGTGATAAACTCGATCAAATTCGTCAGAATTGTAATCACATTTTCGATGTACGGGGCTATGGCCACAAACGCCGCCTCCAGGCCGCCCAGCACGACGGTGCCCAAATTGGCCAGGACGGGGGCCAGACTGGTGGCGATCAGGCTCACCAGGTTTCCAAATGCCTGAATGAGCGGTTGCACCCTCTGCCAGATCCCCATAACGGAATTTCGGAATTTTTCGCTCCGGTTCCACAGGATCACAAAAGCGCCTGCTACCGCCGCAATTATGGCAATCACCACAGTGAACTGGCCGCCCAGCAGGCCCACCACCGTTTTCAGTAGTCCGCCTTGCTTAATTGCCGTTCCCAGCACCGTGCCGATCCCCTTAATAGCTCCCGCCGCCTGCCCTGCGGTTTTCAGGGCCATATAGGCCCCCACCGCGGTGGCAATGGCTCCGGCCAGGGTCAGCAGCATGTCCTTGTTTTCTCCGATCCATTGGGCCGCGGTTTTGGCCGCCGGGATCACATTGCTTTCCACATATCCGCCCAGCTTTTCCACAGCGGCCTGCACATTGGGGATAACTGTTGCTGATAGGAAATTTAGGCCGTCTAATATGTACGGCTCCAGCTGTTCCCCGATGGTCCACAGGATCTCCTCTGCCTGTCGTTTCACGCCCCGCATGGCGCTTTCCAGGTCGTTGTACCGCACAGAATTGATCTGATCCAGTGCCCCCTGGGTGTCATAGGCCGCCGTGGAGGCGTCCGCCATGGCCTGCATGGCCTCCGCCCCCAGGTCCTCCCACATGGTCCCGAACAGGGAAACGCCGATGGCGTCCCGCTGCACCTGATCGTCCACATCCATTAGTGTGTTCAGCACATCGTAAAACGCCTTGTTTGCCGCCTCTCCGCCGCCGGCAAAGGTTTCCATCATGTCGCTGGCGTTGTAGCCCAGGGCTTGGAACGCCGCCACCGTGGTGTCGCTCCCGTCAATGGACCGGATCGAAAACTCTTTGATGGCGTCGCCCACTTTGTCCAGGTTCCAGGCCGTGCTATCCGCGCCAGATTGCAGCAGTTGGAACATGCCGTCTGCCGTAAATCCCAGCTTGGAGAACTGGCTGGAATATTCGTTGATGGTGTCGATCAGTTCCCCGGAGTAGTCAAGGCCGTTTTGCGCACCCGCCGCAATCAGGCTAAATGCTTCTTTCGCGGATCCACCAAAATTCTTTTGGATGGCCGCCGCGGCGCGTGTGCTTTCCTCCACGCCATACTCGAAAGTGTCCTGGAGGGCCAGGGCCGCCTCCGTTGCCTCCACAATTTCGTCCGGCGAGATATTTTTCATGTTGCGGTCCACCAGGGACACGGCGTCCGCCACATCTTGCAGGCTTTCCCCGTAGTTGTCGGTGTACACCGTGTCCATGGCGTCCTGCAAATACTCCAGTTGCTCACCGGCGGCTCCGGTGGCCGCCGCCATGCTGTTGGCTGCCTGCTGGTGTTCCGTGTAGGCTTTCACGGAGGCTACGCCCACCGCGCCGATGGCCGCCGTTGTCACTCCGGCGGCCACCTTTGCGGCTTTGCCGATCTTTTCCGCTGTCTTGGCCAGTTCTCCCAGCTGTTCGTCTGCGTCCAGGCAGGCTTTTTTCAGGGAGCTGTCCACCCGTCCGGCGATTTTGATTGCCAGATCATAGACTTTTCCTCTTGCCATACAGTTTGATCGCCTCCTCCGCTATGTCCTGTAATTCCTGCACGGACAGGTGCATGAAATAGTCCACACCTGTCCGCAGCAGGAACGAAAGCCCCACGCAGGCTTTTCTAATTTCTGGCGGGGTTAGTCCTCTCCATCCCCGCCGTAGAGAAAACCCGTGACCATGTTTTTCAGCTTAATGCCCTCCTTGGGGGGCAGGCCCTTGAAAAACTCCACCGGCTTGCCGGAGGCGCGGGCCGCCATGTAAATGGCATAATCCACGGTCATTTCCGCCACAGGGTTCACAATGCCCAGCTTGGTCATGATCTTGCCCATGGCGCACAGGTCCTCCGCCGTCATGTCCTCCATGGCAGACAGGTCCACCTCGGTGTACTCCTTGCCCTCGAACATATACGGCTTTCTGAATTTCAGGATCAGGCTCTCCTCCTGGTCCTCCGCCGGCTCCTGGGCGGCGGTGGCCTTAATTTCTTCCATTTAGCACATCTCCTTATACTCTGCCAGCAGGTCCACGCCGTTGACCTTGTATGTGGGGTTCATCTTGTCCAGCTCCAGGACGCTTTCCCCGTCCACCTCAATCAAGATGTAAAGGATGTTCAGGGTCACACCGCTGTCCATAGTGCTGGCCCGTTTCAGTTTGCCGCCGGTCAGCTTTGCGGCCCGCCCGCTGACCACCACGCGGATGGACTTGGGCACGATGTTGCCGGAGCTGTCGATCTCCTGGGCGGCGCCCCGGATCGTCAGCTGGACCGCTCTGGTCTGGTCCATCATGTTGGTGGCCTCTTTGTCCAGAGTGCGGAAAGGGATCTCCAGCTGCATGTTTCCGAAATAGCCGATTGTGGGATCGTCGATCTCTCCCAGGATCCCGGCTCCGCTCACCGTTTCGCTTGTGGCCTCGAAGTCGGGCAGGGTCAATTCATCCCCCACGCCCAGCAGCTTGTCCCCGGCGTTGTACACATTGTAGTTGTTGATTTTGGTGGGGATATTCTTGCTCATGGTTTAGTCACTCCCTCCTGTCAGTGCGGCCTCCAGGGCCGCGGTGTCATATTCGCGGATGTTTACGATCTTCTCCGCGGGGATGTAGGGCGCCAGGTAGGTGTGTGTGGTCAGCTTTCCGTCCAGCAGGTCGGTGATCGGGTTTTCATCGTCCCGGAACTCAATGCGATACCCGGCGCAGTAGTCGCGGGCCACATACCCGTTTCCGATGATGTTCTGGCTGTCCACGATGGACTGGATCAGGCGCTTATTGCCCGGCTTGTCCACTTTCTGCCAGTAGGTGAGGATGAAATTATTTCCATCCCAGTCAAAGAAGCGGCGCACCGCCAGCCAGCGGTCTTTCGGATCCGTGGTAGAGGGGTAGGCCGCCGTGTTGTTTCCCCACAGTTTGAAGCCGTTGGAGTTGATGGCGGTGATCACGCCCTGGCCGTTTAGCAGGTTGGCCTGCTCCTGATCCAGCGCCACCTCGGTGCCGTCATCCAGCACGGTGGCGGTAATGTTCAGGGCCTTATTGGACGGGCTTTCAAACGGCACATCTCCGTTGGTTGCGTCGGTGTTGGCGGTTTCCGCCGCCGCCAGCGCGGACAGGCAATAGATCTTTTCGCCCACCGCGCCCTTGGGCCAGAAAACCGCCGCATGGTTGGAACTTGCGCCCAGTTTTTCCTTTGCCGTTTTCACATCGGTGTACACGGTTGCACCGGAGCTGTTGGCGGCAATATCCAGATATGTGTTGCAGTCGAAATTCCCGTTGATTTTGGTGGTCTTTGCCTGGAGGGCCGCCGCCACCACGGGATCGTCGGACCAGCCAGGGGCCAGCAGAATACCAGGGACCAGTCCCAGCTTGGGGTAAATCTGGCGCACCAGCTCCAGGCCGGTTTCCGCCCCGGTGGAACTGCTCACGCCACCCACAATATCCTCCTTGGTTACGCCGGCGGGGTTCAGGCTCGTGGAGGAAATGGACAGGCTTTCCGCTTCCTGCGCACTCTCGGAGATCAGTGTGATCACCACATTTCCGTCATCGTCGTGAGCCGCCGTGTAGTCGGTATCTTTCACCAGTGCGGCGTCCCCGTTCTTGACCTCCATGGTGCTGATCAGGGCATAGGGCACAGTGTAGACCGCCTGCCCGTCAGTCACATTAACGCTGGTCGCCTCGTTCTGCTTGATGTGCTTGGAATTGTTCGGATCCAGCACATTCACCAGAACGATGGGGGCATTGTTGAAAACCCGGAAATTCACATCAATGCTCTGACAAAGCGTGAAATTCTCGAAGTCGTCGGAATACCCCACGGCGGCCTGGCACTCCGCAAAGCTGTAACACAGTTTCGGTGTGTTTGCCGCCTTGGCCGGATCGTCCGCCAGGTGAATGGGGGCCGTTCCGAAAATCACCTGGAGGGCGGCGCTGCTCTGGATCGGCGTGGTCAGGCTCGTGGCCTGTTCCTGGTTGTACACGCCATGCTGATAGGTTGCCATTTGCTTTACCTCCTGTTATTTCTGCCTCTGCGCCTCGCGGTACAGTGCGTAAATGCGGCCATGTTTCATTTCCAGCTGCTTCATGGCCTCCGGCAGCTGATCCAGCGGTATGGTTAGGGCGCGCAGCACCGGCCTGCGCTCCTGGGCCGCTTTCAGCCCCGCGGTGACGCCGCCCCGGTAAAATGTGAACTGCTTGGCCACGCCGGGAATGGTTGGGCCGCAGTACACCAGGGTTCCGGCCTCCTCCGCCGCCTTTGCTTGCTTCTTTGTTGTCATGCCTCTGGCACCTCCTTGTGGACCGCCGGCGCCTGGATCCGCAGGGACATTGCCGTGAGATAAAGCGGGTGGGTGTCCTCCTCTTGGGTGACCCACTCCATGGGGTAAAGGATCTCCCAGCGATTTCCGATCACGGCGCAAGCGGAATAGTGATGGTAAATTTTGTTGATGATGTGCAAGGCGTCCCGGTAGCCTTGGCGCCCCGGATCCGGGTCATAGACACAGGCCACCAAAACCGCGTCGATGATCTGCGGATCATCGTCGCTTTCTGTCTTTCCGCCCCGGAGGCGCACCACCACATACGGCTCCGGCGGCGCCTCCTTGTCTATGGCTTCATCGTCCCCCCGGCGGATCGGAACATCCTGGGGGTAAATCTGGATCTCCCGCTCCACGCCCAGGGAATTTTTCAGCCGTTCATGGCTGAAAAGCTCTTTTAGATCCGCCACCATGGTGTCCTGTAAAAATTCTTGCGTCACGCTGCCGCGCCTCCTTGACTTGTTACCGATTGTGCCTTATAATCACCTTTGTGGTAATATTCAGAATATGTGTGGTAATAATCAGCATATCGGCGTATGAAAAGGGTGGATGAAATGAAAGGGAAAGGGTTGTACATTGCTGCCGGCGTGGTTTTGGTCTTGGCGCTTGTGTGCCTGTTCACCGGCGAAATTCAAGCGTTTGGTGGCGGCGTTGTAATTGCCGCCGCCTTGGCCGCGTATGGCCAATGGAAAAAGGGTCACCCGGAAACAAGCGAACTCCGCACAATAGAGGGGCGGGAGGGGAGCAAAACGATCCGGGAAACTGTTTCGTATTCGCTTGTGTTTCCGGTCAGAAAAACAGAACTGGTTTCCATCCGCAGCAGGCGGTGCCCGGTTGGCCACTCGTTTGGAGAATGGAACGAAAAGGTACACCGCGGTGCGGCGCAGTCGGACCGCTTTGAAAAGGCGGCCCATGAATGTCTTGGGTTGATCAGCTATGATGTGGACACCGGGACCGCAGAGGTCAGCGGATCCACCGGCACCAAATACACCACAACACTGGACTATTGTTCATGCCCTGATTTTGAAAAGCGCAGTAAACCGTGCAAGCACATATATTTCCTTGCTTTGCAAATGGGATATACCAGCGAAGATTTTTATAACAACTGACCTCCCGGCGGCCCTGCAAAATGGGGCCGCCTTTTTATGCCGCATTTCCGAAACTGCCCAGCGCCCGCTCCACTTCTCGCTGGATGTGCCGTTGCAGGATGGCGTAATAATCCAGTTCCGCCTCCTCATAGCTCTTTCCATACAGCATTGGGACCGCCGGGGCCATAAGCGATCTTACAGGCAATCGGCTGCGGCCTACGCGCTGCACAATGGCCGTATGTCCGCTTTGGAATGTGGTTTGAAATGCTTTCCGCCCGTCTACCTCCAGCGCGGTCATGGCGCTTTCGTTCAGGACTTTCAGCATGGCCGCCGTTGTTTCGGTGTTCTTTCTGGTCATGTAGGCCATGGCCTCCACCATGCCACCCCTGGAGATCAGCGTGGCGGTGCTGGAGGATCCGGTGGCTCGCTCCAGGTACATCCCGCCGCGGTCCTTTTTGGTTAGGATCTTCTTGTCGCTGATTGCATAGCGTTTCCTGGCTCGTTGGCCAATTTTCTTTTTCATCTCGTTGGCCGTCGCGTTGATGGCGCTGGCCAGTACGCTGGGGGCTTTCAGCTTATTGGGCATGGTGTCCAGCTGCCGGATGATTTTTTCAATCTCCGCCTGGGTGTCGATCTGCAAAATTGTCTGCGTATCGCTCACGATCTCACCGCCTCCAGCGTGATGGCCAGCATGCCGGCCTCCTCTGTGCAATCAGCCACCCGGAACAATCTCCCGTCAAAGTCGATCTGTTTCCCGTAGGCAGGGCGCGGTCCATATTCATCTTTGGCCACATAGATCAGGCGGCGGCTTTTATATGTCCCATCCACTTGGATCCCCATTTTCGATTTGTCCCGCTCCAGCAGTTCGTTTTCATCCACCACCACGGTCATGGGCTTTCCGTCTATGGTGTGGGTGTCCGCATGCTCCTGTTTATTCAGGAACACATCGAAAATGTCAGCCGCCACAAGATCCTTGAAACTGGGGGCGCCCATCAGTGGGCGCTCCCGGTTTCGGTTTCAGGGACCTGGACGGTGGCTGACGCGATCAGCTCCGCCCGCTCCTTGTTGTTCTTGGCGCCGGAAATATCAATTCCCAGCTGTTCGGCCAGCTTCTCCAGGTCGGACTTTTTCATGGTGGACAGTTGGTCGGGATCCAGGTGTCCCTCCACCATTTTGGCCTCCTGGCCGTTTTCCTTGCCCTCCTGGCCCTCGTTCTGTCCCTGGCTATCCTGGGACCCGTCCGTTTTCGCCGCGTCCTCCTGGGCGCTCTGCTGCGGCTCTGCGGCCTCTCCGGTCCACTTTGCGCTTTTTGCTCTCAGCCAGGCCGCCACCATGATCCCGTCGCTGGCGGGGAGGGCGTCACCTGGGGCGTACATGCGCCCCAGGTAAAGCACGGACCGCTCTGCAATCAGTCTTTTCATGGCCCGTTACCTCCTTACTCCCTCGCGGTTGCGGTCAGTGTGCCGGATGTGCTCACGGTAATGTCATACACTTTCCCGCTCGTATCTTTCAGCGCCAGGCTGTCATGCACGGCGGCCACCTCCGCGGCTGCTCCGTTGGGATCCCCGATATTGACCAGCACGGTGGCGTCACTTGCCTCCGCGTCTGCGGCGGCATAGCCGGCAGGGACATTTCCCGCCGCCACCGTGGTGATCTTCTCCTCGCTTTCGTCGAAGTAGAGGGCGGCGCCCATGGTCACGGTCACAGAGGCGGCCTTTTCCATGATAAACACGCCGGTAACATGCAGGGCGCCGGTTTCGCCCTTGGCAATGTCATTTCCCGCTACGCCGATCCGGCCTCCCAGGCTCACCACCTGGCCGTTGGTCACGGCCTTCTCGGTGGCGGTGTAGTCCAGGGTTTCGCCTTTCTGCCAATATCTCGCGTTCATTGATCTTTACCTCCTTACTCGGTGATGGCCACACCGTTGTTGCGGACGATCCCGCGGTGGTCCATGACGGTGATACCCCAATCAAGCCAAATGTCCCACACAAAGCCCAGGTAACCGGCCTTTTCACTCCGGCGGAAACTCGGTGTATCAACGCCGTTCAGGTAGTCCACCTGGACGCTCTTGGCCGTGGACTTGTCGCCTACGATGTACCAGGGCACCGCACTGGTTCCGGCCAGGGCATTGATCGTGCCCTCCTCCACCACCTGGAGCTGGGTCCGGTACTTGTACAGCGCGTTTGCGGTGTGGCTGCCAATTCCGTCCACATCAACCTGCGCGGTTTCAAGCAGCTGGGACATAAGGAAGCCGTACCCCACAGGCACCAGAATGAATTTGGGCTGTACCATAATGCTTTCGCCGAAAGGATCCGTCTGGCGCAGCAGCTTCATCATCATTTTCTGGACGCTCTCAATGGTGGGGGCCGTTCCGGTGGAGATCAGGTTCTTGTGGGCGTCATCAAACAGGGCCACACCGTCATATACGGCCGGGTTCTTCACGATGACCTCATACACCTGCTTGTTGATCTTCCGCTTTGCCACGCGGGCATACTGGCCCGGCATTTCGGACAAAAAGCCAATGTCATCATTGATGAACGCCTCGCGGGTCATGGTGAACTGCGTCCCGTAGGTGTCCAGCTTGCGCAGCGGGTTCATGCTGGTGTCCAGGCTGCTATGCTTCAGCTCTCCGCCCTCGGTCACCTTGTCAAACTCCCCGCCGCCGATGGTGTATTCATGGGCCTTGCTGGGCTTGAAGTCCGGCAGGCTCCCCTTGCTGGTCCACAGGTCAAAGGTGGTGAGCACATTCTGGTACTGGTGAACGATGGATTTCTGGATCGCCTGGTCCAGAATGGCAGGGAAAGAGGCCGTGGGGGAAAGGAACTGGCGCACCGCCATGTCCCACAGGTCATTCTTTCCCATGCGCAGCAGGGAAGTGGTGGTTCCCTCACCGCTCCGGGCCATGCACTCGATCATAAGATCGCGCACGGACATACCGCGCAGGCTCTCCGCCTCTCTGGCCGGATTGCTCACGGGAACGCCGGCCCGCAGCAGCAGGGCGTCCACGGCTGCGTTTCGGAACTCATTCCCCTGGCCGTCATCGGTCCGGGTTGCTACGGGGCCGCCGTTTGCGATCATGAAGTCCACCGCCGCCTGGCGCACCTGGTCAATGGTGTGGCCGCTGCGGATATGCTCTGCGGGGTCCATGCCCACCTGGCGGCACAGTGCCACAATGTCGCTGTTGCGCTGGCGCTCCGCCTCGACGGCCTGTCTGGTTGCGTCGCTTCCGCCGTCCTGGCCCTCTGCGCCGGCAGGATCCCCGGCGCCGCGGCTGCCGTCTGCGGGAGGCTCCGCGCCGCCCTGGGTTCCCTCCTGGCCGCCTGCGGCGCGGGCAGCGTCAATCTTGCCCTGGAGCTGGTCAAACTCCGTCTGCTCCTCGCGGGACAGGCCCCGGCCCTCGTTCCGGGCCTGGGTCACAATCGCCTGCTGTCTGGCGATCATTTCCTGAATGGTCATTGCTCTTTACCTCCTAAAAGTGTTTTGATTGACTTGGATCTGCCGCTCGTATGCGGACAGGTCCGGTGCCGTGTCTGCGTCGGAACGGCCTACGCCCACGGTGGCGTCTGCCGGCACGGAAACAATGGACACCTCCAGGGGCGTCCACCGCCTGGCGATCTGGCACGGTCCCTGAAACCGTCCATCGGCGGATGTGGCGCCGGGGCGCACCTCCTCCCAGCTATCCACGCTGTATCGGACAGAGGTGGTTTTCAGGGTTCCGCTCTGCACCTTTCCGAAAACTTTTTCTGCGTCGGCGTCGGTGTCAAATTCCACCTCCGCCATGCCGCGGTTATTTTCGATCCAGGCACGGATCACCCGTCCCACCACTTTGTCCACATCGTGGTTGAACAGGAGAACGCCCACGCTGTTCAGGCGCTCCAGGTTTACGGCTCCGGCTGCATGGTCCAGGATCTCCATGCCAAAATAGCGCCGGTATGGCTCCTCACTGGAAAAGCTAATTGTCCGTCTGCGGCTGTCCTGCCCCTCCTCCTGTCGGGTCAGAATTTGCCCCATGCACCTGGTCCCCTGGTTCCTGTCCTGCGTTCTGCTGTTCTGCTGCTGTTCCTTGGCCATAAATTACACCCCCCATCTCAATGCCGGCTTTACGGCCATATTTCAGGACCTCGGCCATTTCGTTTATGGCGTCTTTCCAGTCCTTGCCCTGTTCGGCTGCGACATCCTGGAATGTCTTTTGCCCCGTGGCCAGGGCGGTTTTTGTGGCGGTGGTTTCCTTTGTGGGGTCGATCCACTTTTTCGGTGCTTGCACCCACTTGTGCGCCATGTAATCCGCCTTTTTATCCCAAAATCCGGGCGGGTTGATCAGCCCGGTGAGATAACAGGAAATAACAAATGTTTCGTAGATCTCGCTCATGATCTCGGTCAGCAGCTCGATCTCCTCGGCAAATGTAGCTTCGTCCTCATTCGCCCCTTGCCTTGCGCTGGAATAGTTACTTTCCGACATGTCCCGGCTGGTGGCCTCGTAGCTCATGCCTTGGCCGGCGCCAATCAGGCGCCATTGCATTTTCAAGAATTGGGAGGCGTCCGATCCTGCGCTCTTTGGTTCCACAGTTTCGATACTGTCCCCCACATTCATTTCTTTGATCATGCCAGGAGTTAGGCTCTTTCCCTCGTATGTCACACGGTCACCGTTGCTCACCACGCCGCCGCGGCCAAAACCTCCCGTTGGGGTTGCGCGTTTGATGAATACGGCCAGGCATGCGGCGATCCGTTCCTTGACGGAAACGGCTGTAATAAATTCGTTGGTGTCCCGCACCCTCGTAATGGTTGGGGCCAGGTCCGACACCTCCCGCAGTTGGCTGGGGCGCCGCTTTGTCCAGTATGGGATCACATATTTTGCCTCTATGTACACCGGGGTGGTCAGTTTCCAGCCCTCCACATCGTATTGCTGGATAAAATACCCCACCGCCCGACGGGCCGGATCGTACTCGATCCCACCCACCACCGTGTTTCCCTTGTGCCTCGGTATGGAGGCGGTGGTGTCCAATTCGTCTACCTCGATCATTTGGAGTTTGAACGGCACCAGGCCGCCCCGCGTGTATCTCTTAACGAACAGGATCCCGCCGTCCACCTGCTTTCTTGTGGCTGCCATGCGCATGATCTGGTTGAAAGACTGGGACGCGGTTATGTCGCAGTTTTCTTTGCGGCACCATTGTTTCCACAGTTTCCCCAGCTGATCGTTCAGCAGTTCGCTTTCTGTTTTCGGTTGGAGTTTGTACCCCTTTCCAAATACATTCCGCCGGAACGCTCGGATCACAGACTGGCCTATGTCGCTGTTTCTCTCCAGGTCGCGGGCACGGGCGCGGATCACATCCCGGCTGTAACGGTCCGTCAGCTCCGCGCTCTCGTTGAAAACCCTCCACCCGGAATTTAAGCGCCCATGGCTTGCTGCGTCATACCCCCGCAGCTCCTCCAGGGCTTGCCGCCACGCTTCCCGCTTATAGCCAGCTTCCGGCGAAATGGCGGTTATGATGTTGTCCAGAAACCCCATTGGCCGCCGTCACCTCCCGTCAAAGTAGGCCACAAAGGTCCGATCCAGCAGGTGGGAGGGGGTGCCCGCTGCCACCTGGGCCTCCAGATCGTCCCGCATGGATTTCAGCATGGACAGGTCCGCCCGTGTCAGGGACCGGCTGCCGATCTTGTATGACTGGCCTCCCACCAGCACCGCCGCAATGGCTTTATTTACCTGCTCCAGCATTTCCGCCGGCTTCATCTGCGTGTTTTCCATTTTGTCCTCCCGTTTTATACCCAGCTTTCATTTTGCCGGATCCAATTTTCCTCCGGTGTCGGCGCAGGCTCCGGCTTTTTTGGCTTCTCCGGCTCTTGGCTTTGCAGGTAGAGGGATCGGACGCCCTGCATGTCCGCCGCCGCCGCGGCGTACACCTCGCAGTCCAGATAGTGGTTATCTGCATGGGTAGTTTTTGGCACCCATTTCTGCACCACTTTCCCGTTTACTCGCTCGGTCACTTTATGCTCCGCGGTAACCTGCTCCGCATAGTCCAGATCGCAGTCCTTGTAGACCATCCATGATCCGCGCCCGTTTGGCTTCCTCATGCGGGCGGCGATCATGTCCTTGTATTTTCCCCCGTCCACCAGTACCAGTGTCATTCCGTTGGCATTGCTTCCTGCCTTGTTGATCGTGGATAGGCGATAGTTAGACAGCATGGTGCTGGTTCCTTTGCTTGGCAACACCCAATCTGAATTTAGTAGGCAAAAGTCGTAAACTTCATCCGTCTGGTCGCCGCTGTCCATCAAGGCCAGGGACACCACAAGCCGCTGTCCGTCCGGGTGTATAAACTCGGTGTTCATGATCTGCGCCACCTCGTTCATGGAAAGCGCCTGTCCGTGTGCAATGTTCTGGCTGGTCATGTAATCTCCCCAGGCCCGGATTGTCCAGTAAAGGCAGTTTTCCTGCACATCAATGCCGGCGGTGATCAGCTTTGTCCATTTCGGCAGGTCGTATGCCTCCACCTCGGTCTGCCGTTCCAGCACCAGCTCCGCATTGGTGCGCAGTTTGGTGTCCTCCCACGGCTCCGCCAGCCAGCTGTTGACAAAGTTTTGCAGCAGCTCCGGGTCATCTTTGCAACGCAGGAACTCCTTGGCGATCTCTGAAAACCGCGTGAAAGGGGAGTACAGGGTGTTCAGCCAATAGGCCACGCTGGAGGGCCTGGCGGCGGTCTGCCGGACCGTCTGCCACCTGCCGGCGGCCAGCATTTTCCCCTTGTCCTGGTCTGTGATCACGGCCCCGCAGGCTTGGCAGGAATACGCTGCCATTTCTGCCCGCTCGGCGCTGTCCGGCACATTGTCCTTGCTCGGCCATTTCAGCTGTGCAAAAACAAATTCGATGTACTCACCGCAATGGGGGCATGGTACGAAATAATGCTTCTCCGCTTCTGCCTCCTCCTTGGCTTTCCAGATATGGCCGGATTTTAGCGTCGGGGTGGAGGCCATGAAGATCTTGCGGTTTGTGGTGTAGGTCTTGGTGCGCTCTATGGCCAGGGAAACCGGATCCGCCTCTTTTTTGGAGGCTCCCGGAAATTTGTCCACTTCGTCAAGAAACAGATACCGGATCGGGGTGGAGGACAGGGAGGCCGGGCTGTTTGCTCCCGAAAGAAAAACGAACATGGTTTCAAATTTCAGCTTTAGCTTTTGGCTTTCCGCCTCCCGGTACTTGGCTGCCAGCGGTTTGCATTGCCGGATCATCGGCTCCAGTTTCGCCTCCACCGTCCGCTCTGCCAGTTCCTTGGAGGGGTAGACGATCATAGTCGGTGCCGGGTCTTGGTCAATGGCGCTTGCCAGCATATTCTCCAGGGCCGTGGTGCCTCCCACCTGGGTGGGCTTCACGAAAACGATCCGCTCCACATCCTCGTTGGAAAAGGCGTCCATGATCTCCGCCAGATACGGGGTCACGCTGTTGCGGAATGGCCCCGGTATGGCGTTGGTGTCGGGCAGGACCCTCCATTTCTCCGCCCATTTGGAAACCGGCAGGCGTTCCGCTGGCCGCAGGGACAGGAGCGCCCGGTGGATCCACGATGGCACCGTGTACGGCTTTACCCTGTACGGCCTCATGGCTCTGCCTCCTCCGGTCCGATCTCCGCCGCGTCAACGAATACGGCCAGCATATCCTCCAGCTCCTTGCGCATTGCCCTTTCCATGGCCCTGGCCGTTTGCGGGTCCGCATATCCGGCTATGGATTTCACGGCGCGGGGTGGGATGTTCATGGCGAATTTCTTAAACATGGCCATGAAGTCCGCCAGATCCCTGGTGGCCTCCTCGGCCTTGATATATTTCCCCTCGGCAATGGCGGTTTTCAGCTTGTGTAGCTGGCCCTGGCTTTCTTTCAGTTCTACCTCCGCCTCCAGCTTCCGCAGGTTCAGCTCCGCGGTGGAGCTGGCCGCCGCCGTTTCCTGGGCCTTTTGCTCGATGTGGGCAATATAACGCTGGATCGTTTCGCAGGTTTTATATTTTCGGGCGCCGCCGCCGGGCGGCACCTCGGTTTCCAGCACACCGTCCTGGGTGAGCTGCTGGATCCGCCGGGTGGTTTTCCCCAGCAGTTTGGCCACCGCCGTGGTGCTTGCCCATTCCGGGACAGCAGTTAGGGCCGCCGGCGCTTTTTCCGCCTTGCTGTCCGCTCCTGTTTTGGCCGTTCCGGCCCTCTTTTTCCCCGCCACCGGCTGCACCTCCTTTTGTTCCGCTGGCCCGGATCGTCCCGCTCCGGCGGTTTGTCATCCTCCGCCGCGGGCGATTTCGCGTTTTTTACCGCTCCTTTTCCTGCCCATACCCCCTAAAGGGGGGTATGCTTTCCCCGCTTTTAGTAAATGCGTAACGAAACACCCCTGAAAATTTTGGATTTTTTGCGGAAAATAATCGGGCTTCACTTGCCCCGCAAAGATTTATTTTCCAGAAAGGACCCAAACAGGGGAGGGGATTGTGATTTTCCAGGGTGCCCAGGTCCACCCCATCGGCATAGGAGGCCCTGGACACCGCCCGGATCTGGCCGGTCCGCTTCGTTGTACCAGAACGCAGCGGGACAGGGTGAAAGGAGAAAAGCCCCTGCGGTTCTGCTCCCCGGCCCATGGTATGGAAAAACGCAGAGGCCGCCAGGTTCTTCATGCCCTGGCGGCCTCTCTCTATGCTGCGGGGGTTCTGCTCTCTTGCCCCTGCCGTTTTTCCACGATACCAGCATAACACAGGCGAATGTCCGATAGTGTCCGAACTTTTCAAATTGGCCCACTTTTTTCTCCGCCGGTTCCGTGTCCCCTGTCCTGCTCAAAATCCTGCACCAATTTCTGCGCCCGCTTATTGGACAGGATCGTGTCCAGGGCTGCGTTGTAGTAGTCGTTCACCCTGGACCTGCTCATGTGTACCTCTTTGCAGATCCGTTCCCATTTCTTGCAGTCGATGTGTCGCAACTCCACCACGGTGCGCTCCATGCTGTTCTCCGGCAGCAGGTCAATGAGATCCATTACCATGGTGACGGCCCGTCCCATGGCGGTCCGCTGGGCTTCTATGCGGTCCTCCACCTCCGCAAGCCGAAAGACAACGGACACGGCCCCCTCGCTGTCCGCTGCGGGGTGTGAGGCCGGCATGGTCATGTATGTGGATCCAGGTGCCGGCGCCCGCAGCTCCCGCGCCAGCACATCATGGCGGCGCTCCAGCATGCGGCGGCGCTCTCTCGCCATGTGGTACTGCTGCAAGTATTCTTTTACGGCCTCGCGGGTAGCCCCGCCCGTTGTCTGCTGGTTCATGCTCACACCTCTGTTATGTCAATTCCGCGCTGTTCTTTCATCAGTTTGCGCTTGATCAGGTATTCCCGCGTCCTGGTTGGCCGGCTTTTCACATCCTCCACCACCAGGCGCCCGTCCCGCTCCCTGTATGTAAAATCCGCCCTGTATCTGATAGCGCGGATCCTCCGCCCCTCCTGGTCCGTGTATGCCTCTTGCAAAGTAAAATCCACCTGGAGGCGCAGATCCCGGATTTCTCCGGCCTGCTGGCGGAGGATCAGGTGGTCGTATCTCCTGGCCTCTTTCTGGCTGTCAAAGCGTATGACGGCCCCGGAGGAGGTGACCCGCTCGGTGGGGTTGTTTCGATACTTCATCGGCTTCCCCGGATCCTGCACATCGGCGGCGGAGGGCATAGCCCCCCGCCGCGTCTGTTGCTTCCTGTATTTTTCCATGGCCTGCTGCTGATACTTTGGCGGCAGGTCCGAAAGGTTGATGGCCACTTATTCGTCCCCCTGTTCCAGCTCTGCCGGCGGTCTGCCGAATAGTATTGCAGAAAGATATACCTGCGTCATCCGCATGGCCTCCTCCATCGTTGCGCCCGCCCCCAGCGTGGCCCGAAAGAATATCAGCCCCATTTCTGCGGTCACCCCCACGGATTTTATCGTGTCCTCCATGTTCGGCTTTCTTTTTTCCTCCACGGCCTATTCCTCCTTATCGTCCGGGATCTCTATGTACTGCCACGACATGGGCGGGCGGGTCAGCCCGAACTCCGCCAGCGGGCTGGGCGTTTCGTATTCCTCCGCCTCTCCCACGATCCAGCCATACAGGGATTTTCCGCCGGCGTATTTCTCCAGGTCCTCCGCCGGCACACAGGAGCGGGAGGCCAAATAGCGAAAGCAGTTGCTTTTTACCCACCCCATGCAAAGGAACTGCCCCAGCACCGCCCCGGTCCCGCTCACATAGGCCAGGACCAGCAGCGGCCACGGCTCCGGCCCTCCGGCTCCGGCCCGCGGGGCCGTTTTTCGGATCTCCAGATCTTTCTCGCCGGCCAGGATCTTCTCCCACCATTCCGGCTTTATGCTCAAAAGCACCGCCCGCATGATCAGCTCCCCTTTCTCTCCGGCGGCCACGGCCCGATTTCGTCCATTATGACCAGGCCGGTTTTCAGGAGGCCGGCGGGGTAGTAGTACGGGCATTTCATCTGCTTTTCTGCTGTCCGCCGCAGCAGCGGGACCGCCTTTTTCAGTTCATTCACGGCATAGGACAGGCGCCAGCGGGCGCAAATATATGCGTCGTGATCACCCAGGGCGCAATACTCGCAGATCTCCGGCCTTTTCTGTTCACTCATTTCTGGCCACCTCCCGGCATAGGGATAAACCGGCATTGATCCACGGCAAACTCCGCCACATAGCCGATTGCTGTACAGGCCAGCATAATGTCCGCCATAAGATCGTCCGCGTCCTCCTGTCCGCGTCCGTCCCGGTTCATGTTCCGCAGGTTCCGCGCCATGATCTGGCCAAACTCATGCAGATTTTCGGCGGCCTCCAGCCACCGCTCTTTTTCCACGGTGTAGCCGATTTCTATTTTGTCCACGGTTCACACCTGCCTTTCAAAGCGCCCCATGAAGTTGGCGGCCCACTTTGCCGTTTTACTCTCTCGGTCATCCCACGGGAAAGTGGATGGCGGGAGATCCTGGAAGTGCGCCCGGATGTTGTCCTTGAAAAACACGGGGATCTCATTCTCCGCGCAAAACTGCACGATCTGGTCCACCCATTCCCGCCGCGGCACCACTTTTTCCCGACGGTTCCCGGTTTCAGCTCCCAGGATCACCCATTGCGGCAGGCCCTCCGCCTTGCTCATGTCCACCGGCCCCAGCAGCGGCTCCATGGACCAAAAGCTGTTTATTGCCACCCCCTGCATGGTGTACATGGCTTCTGCGTCCTCGTTTGCCACGGTGCTGCCATACCAGAAATTGCTCTCATGTGGAAGCAGGGCCATGTGGTCCAGCTCCAGGTATCTGGCCGGGTTCTTGGTCAGAAACAAATAGCGGTGCTGCGGGGCGCGCCTGCATGCGTCCAGGACCTCCACGATCCAGGAGGTGGGCACCCATCTGCCAAACAGGTCCGCCATGCTGCACACAAAAACCGTCTGCGGCTCCTCCTGGCGCTCCGGCTGGTTCAGCCGGTAGCGGTGCATGGTAGGCTCAAACCCGTATGGGTAGGGCGTGGCCTTGATTTTCTCCGTCAGCACATGGAGGCCGCCAGGCAGCGGGGTGGGATCTACACACCCGGCGTCAAATCGGCGGGCGGTCCGTCTGGCGTAGCAGTATGGGCACCCATGGCGGCACCCAGTTACGGGGTTCCAGCTCATGGTGGCCCAGTCAATTTTCGTTTTGTTCATGTCGCTTTCCTCCGTTCAGTTGCAGCATTTTTTCTCTCACCAGCTTGTCGATCACATGGCCCCGCTCCCGGTAGCCACACATGGCTGCCAGCTTGTCCAGGTTGTAGGCCGTCTGCGCGGTCACCAGGACGCTGATCCGGCGCATGTTTTTCTTTCCGTTCATGGCTCCACCTCATTCCGCCGTCCGTTCAAAACGGATTTTCATTTGTGCTGGGTACAGGTCTACCTCCGGCCTCCGGCGTCCGGTCCAGCGTAGGCCGCCGGCCTGCCCCACGCATTTCCACCCGGCTGCCCGCAGGCTTGCCCCGTTTTCGCTCTCCAGGATATATGTCACCAGGCGCTTATACCCCATTGCCCGCGCCGCCCTCCAGGCTGCGGCATACAGCATGGAACAGGCGTTGCGGCTCCCGTCAGTACAAAGGCGGTTTACCTCCAGGGTCCACCCATCATCCAGGTGGCGTGATACCGGGCGCCCTATAATGGCAACGCCCACGATCTGCTCTCCGTCCGAAAGCCCTATGGAGAATTTATGCCCGGCCACCGGGCCATGATGGCGGTGGTTTTGCTCCACAAAGGCGTTGGCCTCCCGCAATGTCATGGGGACGATTTCCAGCATTACACCGCCACCGCCCTTTCCAGTTCCTCCATGGTGCTGATCTCCACCCCTGCGCACCACTCCGGCAGGTTGGCCCGCACCAGGGCCGCGGCAAAGGGAGGGGGCACGGCGTTGCCACATCTGGCCACCTGCTTGCTTTTCCCGTAGGTTTGGCCGGTATAGTCCCGCTCGATCTTGTAATCATCCGGGAAGCCGTTGGCTCTGTACAGTTCCCGCGGCGTCAGCATGCGCAGGCCAATGTCCGCCATGAAATACCAGACACCGCCGATCTGGAGCAGGATCACATCCTCCGGCCCCAGGTCATAGCCGCAATATGTATTCAGCAGTTCCCGGATCTCCGGCCAGTGTTTGAGATCTGCTCCCGGCTCCGCTCTGGTGATCCGCGTGGTTACCACGCCATGATGGCCTCCTCCCGCGGTGATGGTTTGCACCGGCTCCGTGGCAGGCCCTCCCAGGTTGGTGCCTTTCATCTTGACCAGGTGCGCAGTTGTCAGGCCCTCGTGGTCCTTGGATATTACCGTGTGGAGCGGGTCCTGGATGTTCTGGCCGTGCCGGTCGTTCCCGTAGTATTTGACCAGGCTTGCCGCCGTCAGGCCGTAGCGGTTGGCTGCGTCAATGGTCATGATCGGCCCGGTGATCTCCTGGCCTCTCACATGCTCCGACTGCTCCGTGTGATACTGGATCAGGGAGGCCCCTAAAAACATTTGACCGCCTCCGCCGCCGGTCCGTGCCGTGTCTATCGGCTCATTGGCGGGGTGCCCCGTGGAGTTGGTTGTGTTTGTCACCGTCCATGGCACCATGGCCGGGCCGCAAACTCCATGCTTGCCTTTCCCCACCGCCGTGGGCGCTGGGCCTGCGATATTGTGAACTCGTGGGGCCTGTCCGTTCCGCTCCCCGTAGCCCATTGGTACGATAAACGGGGCAGCGGATTTGATCACGAACTTGTCCACGCCTCTGGCCACCCGGCGCATGGTATTGGGCCGGAGTGGCCGCTGGGCGGAAAGGCCGTATTTCTCCCGGATTTCCTCCCGCGTGTCGAAAATGGAGGGGCAGGGGAGACTCCAGTCTATGATCTCCGCCGCGCTCCGCCACGGCTTTTTCCGCCCCTCCAGCACCTCCCGGCTGTCCGCCGGCGCGTGGGTGGGTTCCGGCCACACAATGGGCCTCCCGTCGCAGCGGGCGATCAGAAAAAACCGTTTGCGGGTGGTTGGCGCTCCATAGTCCGCCGCCACCAGTTCCCGCCACTCTACGGCATAGCCCAGTCCCTCCAGTTGGCCAATAAACCGCCGGAATGTTTGCCCGGTCTTTGCCTTTACCGGGTGTCCGCGGCGCACTGGCCCCCATGTCTGGAACTCCTCGACATTTTCCAGGATGATTACGCGGGGGCGGACCGTTCCCGCCCAGCGTAGAACGATCCAGGCCAGTCCCCGGATCCGCTTGTTCACGGGCTTTCCTCCCTTGGCCTTGGAAAAATGCTTGCAGTCAGGGGAGGCCCACAACAGGCCCACCGGGCTGCCGCCGGTGACTTCGAGCGGGTCCACATCCCACACGCTGGCCTGATAGTGTACGGTGTGCGGGTGGTTGGTCTTGTGCATTAAAATGGCGTCTGGATCGTGGTTGATCGCTATGTCCACCACCCGGCCCGTGGCCAGCTCAATTCCCGTGGAAGCTCCACCGCCGCCGGCGAAACTGTCCACAATCTTTTCCTCCCACATACTGATCTGCGCTTTGCTCAGTGTCTGCCGCCTCCTGTCATGTCCATGTATAGGGCGCAGTCTTTCCCGATCCTCTGGCAGTACGCCCATTCCACCATGGCGCCGCGGCTCTCCCGGTAGTCCGGCAGGAACACGGCCAGATCTGCCGCGTTCAGCATGGCCATGCAGATCTGCATATAGTCCGCGTCTGTCAGGCCGTCCGGCAGGGTGGCAGGGTTTAGGACTACATGCCCCATTCCCTCCAGCGCCTTGGCGGCCTCCCGGAACTTTGCCCGGTATTTTCTATCCCCGGCGATCCTGCCGGCAAGGTAAATTTTCATGGCGTCCTCCTATTCGTTGAAAACCTCAAAATATTCCTGGTATGGGTAACCGCTGATTTCATGCCACCCGCTCCGCGTGGTGGATCCGTCATCGAACATGTACAGCACGGCGCCCTTGCTTGGCTTCGGCTCCTTGCGCCAGGAGGAGGCGGCCACGGTGGTGTATGTAATCACAGGCTTGGCCATGTTTTGGGTTTTGCTGTACCTCTTGCCCCGTTTCCCGATCTCCCGGTATTTCCCCATGGTTGACCGGCTTTCTTTGACCAGATAGGCCGCCAGCTTTGCATGGTTCCCGCGGCGGTCCAGTGGTTTGAAACTGACGCCCCCGCCGCCCCTCGGCACAAACTCCCACGCCTCCGTGATGATTTCCGGGTCCATGCGCGTTATTACCACATGAATGTGCGGATTTGTCATCCTTTTGGTTTCGATGACCACCACGGCCTTGTATTTGATCCCGCGCTTTTTGCAGATCTTCCGCAGGTTCCGCAGGAAAGCGGCTTTGTGTTCCAGGATTTCCTCAAAGCTGGTGTCCTTGGCGTAGTAGTGGAGGACGGCGTGGAGATCCCGGTGGCCAAAATTGGCGTTGAGGTCCCAGCGCAGGTGCTCCTCTGCCACCCGCTCGTTGATCTTGGCCTGCTTTTCCGATGTGGTCCCGTGGTTCGGTCCCCTCTGGACCCCCTTGGTGTGGATCCGGTATGACTGCATTTTCCTGTGTTCGATGGTGCGGCCAGCTTTCACCCGCCTATGGACATAGGCCATGGTGTTCTCCTCCTTTTGGCCTGCTGGTCACTTTACTAATTGCTCTTACCGGAGCTATACGGGGCCGCAGCCCCGTCAAATTTTGCGGCTTGCAGGCCGTCCGGGAGTATGCTATAATACAGCTATCCAGGACGGCCTCCGCGCCGCCTCGTATCTGTCCACCTGCGCCGTGTTATCAGCACCAGGCGCAGGTGGTTTTCGTTTTCCTAAAAATGTATATTGTGATCAGATGCTTCCTCGCCAAATATGGACAGTTGCGCGGTGTGTTGCTGGAACCGCTTTTCCTGGGCCTCGAAATACTCCCGGTCGATCTCGTATCCGATAAAATCAAGTCCGGCGTCCCACGTAGCGATCCGGCTTGACCCGCTCCCCAGGTGTGTGTCCAGGATCCGGTCCCCGTGATTTGCGTAGTGTTGAAAAATCCAGGCATACAGGGCCACCGGCTTTTGGGTCGGATGTATCTTAAACCCTTCTTTTTGAAACTGTGCTCGATTTATAATCACCACCCTTGTCGGTGTGTCGAATGTGGAATACGCCAGTTCGCAGTCGCTCATTGTTAGCCCTTGTTGCCCCTTATACCAAACAATCCATCCTCTATGTGCTTGTTCAAGAAATGGTGTGAAGTAATTCCCTCCAAAAATGACTTGTCTTTTCGATACCCTTTCTAATTCTCGAAAGTATTTTTCTGGAGGAATATTTTTATCCCAGCCCTTTTTCCCGAAATTTCGGTTTTGAATTTTTGAACATTTCTTTGTTTTCCCTAGCCCTAAATTCATATTGGCTGCATCTATCCCATACGGGGGATCTACCACGGCCAGGTCGAAACATTGATCCGGCATGGAGCGCATGGCCTCCATGCAATCCATATTAAAAGCCCGGTTCTCCATTGGCCTGCACCTCCAGCTCCAGCCACCACGCCGGGCTGTTCCTCTCCGCTTCATGCGGGCATACCTGCGGGCAGTCCGTTGTTTGGCAGTTGTCGCAGAAAACCCGGTGGAAAGCGTCATCCCACGGGGCTTCCAGGCAGGGGAGGGAGGCCAGGAAAGCGGCCAGCACCTCCGGGGAGGCGGTGATCCGGTCAAAATTCGTCTGCGGCATTGTCACGCCTCCTCTTTATGGAGATCCACGCCCTCCAGGGCGTTCCACACGGCCCGCTCCCATTCCTTTGCCCAGCTTGACCGGGCCTTTCTCACGGCGTCCATGGCCACCACTTCGTTGTCCCCGCACCATAGCAGGCGGTCCCCGTCTACCACGGTTGCCTGCCCATGCTCTGCAATTTCCCGCTCCATGATCTCCAGGTCGGACAGGCTCACGCCATAGCAGGCGCCGCCGCCCTCCGGCTGGAATATCTGGTAACCCTGCATGATCACGGTGGCCATGGTCACCGTGTCTGTGCGTTCCCCGGTTCTCCAGTGGGAAGTTTCGTCCATGGCCACATCCGGCATGATCAGCTGCGGATCCCCGTCCTTTATGATGGACATGGGCGCCGTGTCCGGTATCATGCCCATGTGTTCCACGATTGTGGCCAGCACCTTGCGGGGCAGGGCCGCCCGCTTGCACTGGACATACCATTGCTCCGTGTAGATTGCCATGCTATCGTCCTGGGTCACCACCGCGTACCCGGCGGACCTATACGCCCGCTTGATACAGCGCACCAGGCCGCTTTCGTTGATCAGCATTTCGCTCCGCCTCCTTATTTATATAATGTAGGCATTGGGACCGCCTTTTCTCCAGGGGCCGCCCACACCTTTGCGTCCCGGATCTCTGTCCAGTCGCAACCCCATACCTCCGCTGCGTTCAGGATCGCCGCCAGGTTTGAACTGTGCGGGACCACTACGGACCCGCGGGCCGGGTGTACCACTCTGGCGCGGCCCGGTGCCTGCCAGCGGTGGATCCGTGCCCTCCGCTCTGCCGCGGCCCGTATTCCTGCCCGGCTTATATCCCATTCCATGCGTTCACTGTGACCTCCCACCGCTCCATGGCTTCCACCACGGCGGTGGAGTAGTCGGTGGAGGTGATACCCTCCGCCCAGGCATTTTCCGCTCCGCTCACTCCCATGTTGTACGCCATAGCCGCCTTGTTTGCGTCCCCGTATTCCTGCATGTACTTTCCCAGCAGGTAGCACCCAGCGGCAATGTTCCCGGAGGGTGTGGTGGGGTCCAGCTCTGTTTCGGCCTCCAGGTTGATCCAGTATGTATTCTCCGGGCCGGGGTTCAGCTGCATGATCCCCACCTCTCCGGCGGCGCCCACCGCGTCCATATCAAAGTGGCTTTCAACCTCTGCCACGGCCAGGGCCAGGGGATAGGGGCACCCATAGGCCGCGCAGTAGGTCCGCATGTAGTCCTGGTATTCGTAGCACATAGGCACCGCCACGGAGAAATACCCGGAGGCCAGCAGGGCCTCCTCGATTTTCTCCGCCTCCAGCGGATCCTCTCCCTCGCCGTCCCACATGTCCGGCTCTGCGGTCACCAGGGTGACCGGCGGGGAAGTAGCGGCGGCGCCGGTGATCTCTGCCTCTGCGGCTTCCGCCGCCGGCTTGGCCGTGATGGTCATGATCACGGAGGCCAGGAGCATGACCACCGCAAGCGCGCCCATGGCCAGGGTGATCAACCTCCGCCTTGCGATCCGCCGCCGGCGTTCCTCTGCCCGTGTTTTTAGCTCATGCTCCGCTTTTTTCATAGCTCTTGCCTTTACCGTTTCCTCCCACTTTTTTTCCGCCGCACGGCGCTGGATCATGTCCACGGCCTTGTCGCGGTCCTCCCGGTAGTGTCTGGCCTCCAATGCTCCGACACGGCGTTTCAGATCGTCCACATCTTCGGCCACTCCGGTGTACTGTTCCATGGCGCGGCGGTATTCCTTGGCCTTTCTCTGGCTCATGTCAGTTTGTCCTCCTTTTTTCTATGGGTCGGCCAGCCCGTCACCTCGTAGGTGTACCCAAAACGCCGGCGTCCACATTCTGCGCAGGTGATTTTCTCACACCGCCCACCGGCGGCCTTTACGGTTTTTCCGCGGTTCTCCAGTGCAATGGCACATGGCTTGCAAAGCTCCTTTTTCATTGCCCGGCCTCCCGTTCGTCGATCCAGGCGGCACACATGTCCGCTTCCTGCAAGCGCCATACCCACGGGGAGGCCGCCATGGCCGCCGACATGGCGCGGCTGTCCGTCTTGGCCGCGTCATCGTATGCGCCCATGTGCCACCGAATGGCCAGCGCCTCCTCCGGCAGCAGGACCATGTGGCGCTGGATCAGGTACAGGCTTTTCTCTCCGTGGCCCAGGGGGATGGGGTCTTTGTATGTATATCCCTCATAATCCTCCCAGCGGCCAGTTTCCGGGTTCTTCCGCCGCTTGGTTTCCATGTGATAGCAGCCCACCTTGCACACATCGTGCAGCAGTCCCAGGATCGCCACCGTTTCCTCCTGTTCTTCCGAAAGGCGGCATTTCCCCGGATCCTCCTTGTCCGCCAGATCGCGGATCGCAATATTCCGCAGGCGGTAGTACACATTCAGGCTATGTGCAAGCAGGCCGCCGGGGTGTGCCCCGTGGTACTTCGTGGAGGACGGGGCCGTGAAAAAGTCTGTTTCCTGCTCCAGCCAGTCCAGCATGGCGTCCGCATAGTCCCGGTGAATGTTGTTCTGAAAAATGTCCTTGAAATGGGTCTGCGCCGTTTGAAGCCCGTTCATTTCCAAAAAATTCATTGTGACACCTCCACACCCTGAAAGGTTTCCTTGATGATTTTCCCGCGAACACGAAAGGCCACAATGTGAAACCGGCCCAATGGGTGGATATAGTCCACCTGCCCCTGCCTGGGCCGCCGGATCTCCTTTCCGTGCTCCTCCTCGAATATTGTCTGCGGCGTCCGCACCACCACCATTCCGATCTCCAGCCTGGCCGGGCGCCCCTGTCTTTTGTCCATGGTCTGCTCCTATTCTGCGGCCTCCAGGGCCTTGTGTCGCGTGTGCCGATCCATCCCGTTCATCATGGAGTGGATCTTCCACACCCGTTCCATATCTTCCCATTCCTCTTTTTCCGCCTCTGTTGGTTCCGCGGCCAGCTCCGGCGGCGGGAAAAGCCCGTTTTTCTGGAGAAACGCGCTGTAAAACAGCTCCATTTCCTCTTTCATGGCCTCGTTATAAAAGGCAAAATCTGCCTCTATCTCTATGTATTGGGCCGCTGTACACTTGATCCCCACTTTTTTTCGGGATCTTCCCGTGTATTGACCCACGCACCCGAAAGAATGGCCCGTGCCCAGGTGCATATAAGCCAGCTGTCCCAGCAGTCTGCGCTCCCAGTCCGTTTTGTAGCGGATCCAGTGAATGGTGGCCTTTGTGTCCTCCAGGTCCTCCTCGGTGATCCCGTACCTTTTCATAAGGGCGGCCAGGGTGCGCTCCGCGCTCTCTTTCTCCCCGCCCTCTCCGCGATCCGCCAGGGCCTTGACCTTTCCCAGCTTCTCCAGCAGTCTTTCCCGCTCGGTCATTTATTTGATCGTCCTTTCTTCCGGCGGCACCTCGTTTCCCCAGGCGTCCCAGCCCTCCGCCCTCTGGCGGGCGAACATTTCCAGGCGGGGCACATCCCCCAGCAGTTCCACGATCCGCCGTCGCGTTTCATCCGGCTTTTTGCTGTGCCCCTCAAAAGGGGCCTCAATGATCTGGTGTACCTTGTGGCTGCGGATCCGCTCTTTTGCCTTAAACCCAGGTGACACCCCCAGCAGGCACACCTCTGCATTGGCGCGGGTGTAGGCTCCCATGCCCCAAAAGTTGGTCCCGCTCCTGGCGTATTTTTTCACCCACACAAAAGCCGCGGTCTTATACTGAAACCCCCATGCCTCCAGGACCTTGATCCCCTCGGCAATGTTTGGGAAAGTTGCCCATAGAAAACAGGCTGCCCCCCCCCCGCAGATTTTCCGCACCGGCAGATTGCATATATCCTCGGTTGCCATGGTCGGGTACTGTTTCAGCGCCGTGCCTCTGCTCTTTTCCGTGGTCCCGTGCTGTCGATACTGCCACGGGGGATCCGCATAAATTACGCTGTATTCCCTTTCAGGTAGCGGGAGAAAGTCCGCCATTGTCGGCACTCCTTTCCATCCGTCGGCGCTCCGCCGCCGTCACAAATTCCTCCACCATGCCCCGCTCCCGGAGATCCCGGAGGTTCAGGGCGTGTGTGGTGCGGTTCACCGTCTTTCCGGTTTCTCCGCTCTTGATCTCAATGGACAGGAGCGGGCGGCCCATGCAGGTGGAGAAAAAGGCATGTGCGGTGTCCCATTCCTGCGTGATCCAGTCCAGGGCATAGTCCGGGGTTCTCGGATATTTGATGAAGCTGGTCCCGCTCCGCATAGGAGGCAGGTTCGGCACAAATTCCGCCACCAGCTTGTACAAACTGGTTTTTGTGGCTTTCAGTCGTAGCATTACAGGATCTCCTCCCGATACCAGGCCAGGATCCGCTTGGCGTACTTCTTGCGGATCCGCTTCTTTTTGGTGTGGTGGTAGCGGGCGGCCAGCTGCCTGTTGGCCGCCTCCGCCCACCGCAGGGCCTTGCGGAACTCCTCTGCCGCCCGGATCGCCTCCCATGCGTCTACCATCGCTCTGGTGGCCTCCGCCAGCTTGTCGCAGAAAATACCGAACGCTTCCGCCATAAAGCGGGCCGTTTCATTAACCTGTTCCATCGTAAAGCCCATTGACGCAAGGAGCGGCGGTTCCTCCATGCTCTCCACCTGCTCCGGCACCGCGACAATCTCCGGCAGCGTGATTTCTCCGGCGTATTGCACCGGCTGTCCGTCTATGTAGACCGCCGCCTTGGCGGTGCCTTTCCCGTCAGGTCCCATCCGGCCAGCCCTCCCCGCGTTCAAATCCCAGGAGCGCGTTGTGTCCCAGGCTTCCCAGGTTTCCCCGCAGCGCCTCCAGTTCCAGCAGGGTGTTGTATGAAATTCCCGCCGCCTCCAGGTGGCCCCGGAACTCCTTGGCCTCTTCCACGGCTTTGCGGAGCGCCTGCCGTTCCCGTTCTGCCTCTATCGCGGCGAACTCCGCCCGCAGGTCCTCCAGGTCAATCTCTCCGGCTGCGATTGCCTGGCAGAACTCCACGGCCTCCTCCCAGGTGAATTTTCTGTAACCCGCCGTGCTGATCGTTCTTGCGGATCCCTTTGTGTCGTAGCAGCTTACGGTGTGTTCCCGCTCCGGCATGTCCCACGGGTGATAAATCCGAAAAATGATCCCGTTCTGCCGTCCGATCATGGTGCCGCGGGCTTCCCACCGCCACTTGATTTCCTTTCGTTTTGCCATGTCCGGCTCCTTTCTCCGCCCCTTGCGGGGCTTGATTTTTCTGGATTGTTCGATTAGATCCAAAAGCCGGGGGCCACGGCCCTTGAAAGGTCGGCGGAGTAGTTGGTGGCCGTGCCGTCCGTACGGACAAGGCAGAAATTGTCGCTGTACGACGCAAAGACGGACCTGGTGTAATGCGGCCATGTCCGCCCGTTCCACATCTTCACGCGGTCCCGCTCGGTCTTGTAGACTGGCAGTTGCTCCTCCGTGGGATCGTCGCCAGAGGCCCAGGGCCGACGCCCGAAAAACTCCGTTGCGCTATGTAGCCACAGCAGATCCGTGGTTACCAGCTCCTTGTCCTCTACCGTCTGCCGAATGGTCCGGGGTGTAATGATGGACACCAGGTCCTCCGGGAGATCCTGGACCAGATCGGTGTTGCACCACTTCCGTGCGTCGCTCTCTTTCCAGGACACCGGGCGCACCAGCAGGCGCTCATACATGGGACGCTCTGCCACGCCGTCCACAAAGCCCATCCACGCCCGGCCCGGTTCCACCTTTTCCACCATGATGGCCACCTCGGTGCCGCTCCGCAGGTTGAAGCGGATCACATCCCGCTCCGCCAGCAGCTTGTCCAGCACACCCATCTCTCTGGCCCTGGCGATCTCCTCCCAGCTGATTTCCTCTTTCGTCTGTTTGATCATGGTTGCCATTGTTTTTTCCTCCTTTGCATTTATCCGCCTCCATGACGGTGGGGTCACTCATTCACTGGCGGCCCGCGCCCTGTTCAGGGGCTTTCCGCGCCGGCGGAGGCTTTCCTGGAAACGACGCTGGGCCAGATCGGGGTTGTATGACTGGCGGCTGTTCTTGTCCAGGGTGCCGTTGTTCCCGCGGCGCAATTCCTGATAGATGGTTTTAGGCGCCACGCCCACCAGCGCCGCGATCTCCCGCACCGACGCATAAGCGGCCCACTTCTCCGCAATCAGCTGCCGATCCGCGGGTCCCAAATATTTGTTGCTCATGGTCCTTTCACCTCCGTTTTTCATAAAAAAATAAGAGTAACAAGGGGGTTACCCTTTGTTACTCTTATTAGTAGCATTTTCAAATGCAGTAAAAATTGCAAAATCCCTTGTCATGTGGGAAAAGGGCTGTTATAATAAGAGTAGAATGCAATGCAAGTCTTCGCGATTTGCATATTTTTTACGGAGAAATTGCGTGAACAGTTTTCAGGAATTGGTCCAGTCCATCGACTGGGGCTCGCTGACCGACGCGCTTTTGCGCGTGCTCGGCGTCTTTTTATGCTTGACGGTGCACGAGACCTGTCACGGTCTTGCAGCCTATGCCCTCGGCGATCCGACGGCCAAGCGCGAGCACCGCTTGAGCTTAAACCCGCTGCACCATATCGACTGGTTCGGCTTGGCTGCCATGCTGCTCGTCGGCTTCGGCTGGGCAAAGCCCGTGCCGGTCGACATGCGGTATTTCAAAAAGCCGAAGCAGGGTATGGCCATCACAGCGCTGGCGGGGCCGGTGTCGAATCTGCTGCTGGCGATGCTGCTCTTGCTCGGCGCGCGCATCACGATCGCGCACTATGTCGATACCGCGTTTTGCAGCGGCCTTTTGAATTTCCTTGCGATGACGGCGTACATGAGCGTCGGTCTGGGGCTTTTCAACCTCATCCCCATCTCGCCGCTCGACGGGTCGAAGGTGCTCTTCGCCTTTCTGCCCGACCGCGCGTACATGACGCTGATGCGGTATGAAAAATACGGCATGCTTGTTCTTTTTGTGCTCGTCTGGCTCGGCGTGGGAGACAATATCCTCAGCGAGGGCATCTACCGCGTGTACGAGCTTCTGGTCAACTGGATCGTATATTGATAAAGTGAGAGGAATGTCATGGACAATCCCGTTTTCAAGCTGGAGGGCGTGGTGCACGAGCGCAGCGCGGAGGCGCTGCAGGACTTTGAAGGGCCGCTCGACCTCATTCTCTTCCTGCTGTCGAAAAATAAAATAGAGATCCAGGACATTCCCATCGCGCTGATCCTGGATCAGTACCTTGCGTATCTCGAGCAGCGAAAGCAGCTCGATCTCGAGGTCGCGAGCGAATTCATCACGATGGCGGCACATTTAATGTACATCAAAACGCGCATGCTGCTTTCGCTTGAGGATGAGCAGGCGCAGAGCGAGATGGACGAACTCATCGCCTCGCTCAAGGAGCGCCAGCAAAAGGACACGTACCTTCGCATCAAGACGCTGACCGAAACGCTCGGCCCGATGGGCGAGTTTGGCCGCAGCATCATGACGCGCCAGCCCGAGCCCATGCAGCGCGGCAAAATCTACGAGTACAGCCACGAAAAGGCCGACCTCGTGCTCGCCATGCAGACGATCATGGAGCGCGGAGAGAAGCTGGCCGCGCCGCCGAGCGCGGCGCTGAGCGAGATCGTGCGCCGCGAGCCGTATCCCGTCAAGGGCAAGGCGGAGGAAATTCTGCACCGGCTCAAGGAGTTCGGCATGACGCGCTTCAAGCTGCTGTTCCGCGGCAGCCGCAGCCGCAGCGAGATCGTGGCGACGTTCATCGCCGTTCTGGAGCTCTGCCGCGAAAAGGTCATCCATCTGGCCGGTTCTGACACGGACTGCACCGTGGAGTGCGGGGACGACGCCCCTGACCGTATCAATTTGTGAAAAGCGAGGAACGCTATGTCTTTGGAATCTTTGGACCTGCGCGAGGTCGAGTCGGCCATCGAGGGCATTTTATTCGCCAGCGGCGAACCGCTCCCGATCGACCGCATCTGCCTTGCGCTCGATTTGGACCGTCCGACCGCGGAGCAGGTGCTGCAAAAGCTCGGCGACTACTACGCCTTTGAGCGCCGCGGCATCCGGCTCGTCCGCATGGAGGACAGCTATCAGCTCTGCTCGTCGCCGGACTATGCCGACGTCATCCGCAAGGCGTTTGAGATCCGCAAGACCGCCAAGCTCTCTCAGCCCGCGCTGGAGGTGCTGACGATCATCGCCTACTACCAGCCCACGACCCGCGCCTACATTGATCAGGTGCGCGGCGTGGACAGCTCGTACACCGTGGGCCTGCTGCTTGAGCGCGGGCTCATTGAGGAGTGCGGACGTTTGCAGGTGCCGGGACGGCCGAGGCTGTACCGCACGACGAAAAAGTTCCTGCGCGACTTCCACTTGGGTTCGCTCGAGGAGCTGCCGGAGATGCCGGGTCTTGAGGCCGACGGTCAGCTCCGCATGACGGAGGACGGCACGATCCTCGACCCCAGCGCCATGACGGAAAAAGAAGGCAGCATTCCCGAAAACGGGGAACACTGACCGCGTAAAGCATAAAAACCGCGTGAAGCGTAAAAAGAGGGAGGTGGTCGATTGACTGCGCTGAAGGTAATTGGCATCATCCTGCTCATTTTTATTTTGATTGGCTTTCTGCGCGTGGGCGCGCTGATGCAGTTCGGCGACGAGCTGCGCGTGCAGCTTTCGGTCGGCCCGTTCCGCTTCACGCTGCTGCCAGCAAAGGAAAAGAAAGAAACGCCGAAAAAAAAGGCAAAGGAGAAGAAACCAAAGTCAGAGGGAGAAGAGGCGAAGCAAAAGAAAAAGCCCTCGCTCCCCAAGCCGACAAAAGAGGAGCTCAGGGACCTCATCACGACGGCGCTCTCGGCGCTCAAGGAGACAGCGAAACGCACCTGCAAGCGCCTTCGCATCGACCCGCTGGAAATTCTCATCGTCTTTGGCGGCACGGACCCCGCGGATATCGCGCAGACCTACGGCTATGCGAGCGCCGCGATGTGGGGTGTGATGCCGCACCTTGAAGACCTCTTCCATATCCCTGATCCCTCACTGCACCTGCGCATGGACTACAGCTCTGAAAAGACGCACGCAGAGGGTGCCGTTGGCCTGTCGCTTCGCATCCGCGACGGGCTGCACATCTCGCTTGCGCTGCTCATTCCGATGCTCAAATGGTACCTGCGCTATAAAAAGGCGCATAAAAACGACGCTCCCGCGGAAAAACCAACGGAGAGCACTCCGCAAAACAGTGAACACAGTGAAAAACTGACCGCATAAAAAGAAAGGATGAACCTCATGGAAAACATCGAAAAAAAGACCCCGCTCAACGATCTCATGGACACCACGATGGATAAGATCCGTGATATGGTCGATTCCAACACCATCATCGGCGAGCCGATCACGACGCCCGACGGCGTAACGGTCATCCCCGTTTCGCGCGTGAGCTTCGGCTTCGGCGCGGGCGGCGGCGACTACGGCAAGACCGACACCGCACACTTCGGCGGCGGCGCTGGTGCGGGCGTCAAGGTCGACCCCGTCGCGTTCCTCGTCGTCAAGGACGGTCTGACGCGCGTGATGCCCGTGGCCATCCCTGCGGCGGCAACGGTCGACCGCGTGCTTGATCTTGTGCCGGAAGTGCTCGACCGCGTGCAGAATTTCGTGGACAAGAAGAGAGAAGAGAAAGATATCTACTGATTTCGGGCATAATAGGGGCATTCCGAATGAAGGAGTGATCCCATGCCGCGTTTTGCCCGATGCGTATTTGCCGTTTTCCTTGCTGTTTCCTGCCTGACAAGCAGTTTGACCTGTCAGGCTGCCGCGCCTGAAACTGCCGCCGCCGCGTTCATTTTGATGGAGGCGGGCAGCGGGCGGGTGCTGGCGTCGCGCAATGAAACGCAGGAGCGCAGCATCGCGAGCACGACGAAGATCATGACCTGCTTAATCGCGCTGGAGCACAGCGAACTCACGGAGAAGGTCACGGTCAAACGCGAGCACTTGCGCGAGGGCTCGTCGATGTACCTTCTCGAGGGCGAAACGCTCACGATGGAGGAACTTCTCTACGGTCTGATGCTGCCGTCCGGCAACGACGCGGCGGAGTGCATCGCCGCCCACTGCGGCGGGAGCGGCGGCAGCGCGCAGTTTGTCCGATGGATGAACGAAAAGGCGAAAGCCCTCGGCATGGAGCACACGTCATTTGCCAACCCGAGCGGTCTCGACGAAATGGGGCACAGCTCCTGTGCCCTCGATATGGCGCGCCTTGCGGCCTACGCCATGCAGAATCCGACGTTCGCGCGCATCGTCTCGACGCGCACGGCGAGCGTCGGCACGCGCACGATGACGAACCACAATAAGCTGCTCGCGTCGTACTCCGGCTGCGTCGGTCTCAAGACCGGCTACACCGGCGACGCAGGGCGCACACTCGTCACCTGTGCCGAGCGCGGCGGGATGCGCATGATCGCCGTCACGCTGCACGACGGCAGTGATTGGGCGGATCACGCGGCACTCTACGACTACGGCTTTTCGGCGTATGCGCTCTCAAGCGGTGCGAAAAAAGGCGAGGCCTACGGCAGCGTAAGCGTCGACGGGCAGAGTGTGTCCGCCGTGGCGGCGGAGAGCTTCCGCTATCCCACCGCGGAAAATGAAGCATTGAGCGTGCGCGCCGAGCTGCCGCAAACCGTCTCTGCCCCCGTGCGGAAGGGACAAACGTTCGGCACGCTCGTCATCTCCTGCGGCGAGACTGAGGTCGGAAGAGTTGACCTTGTCAGCGCGCGCAGCGTACAGGCGCAGGAAGCAAAGAGCGAAACAAGCAAAAATAAGTCGCTGGCGGAAAAGCTCTGGCAATTTCTGTCGGCAAAGTAAAGGAGGGATCGACCTGGCCGAAGCAAGAATTCAAAAGCTCATCGCCGAATCGGGGCTCTGCTCCCGTCGCACCGCCGAGCAGTGTATCGCCGCGGGACGCGTGCACGTGAACGGCAAGACTGCGCTTCTCGGGCAGAAGGCCGACCCCGAAGTCGACGAAATTACCGTCGACGGCAGGCCGCTCACACAGGAGGGGCAGAAGCGCTACCTGATGCTCAACAAGCCGCGCGGCTATGTCTGCACGCTCTCTGACGAAAAAGGGCGAAAGACCGTCGCCGAGCTCGTCAGAGACTGCGGCGCGCGCGTCTATCCCGTCGGGCGGCTCGACCTCGACTCCGAGGGACTGCTGCTTTTGACGAACGACGGCGAATGGATGCAGCATCTTCTGCACCCGCGCTACGAGGTCAACAAGGTCTACGAGGTCAGCGTCGCGGGCGAGGTCAGGGGAGCGGCAGAAGCGCTCGCTTCCATGACACAGCTCGACGGCGAGCCCATCCGGCCCGCGCAGGTGCGCGTGCTGCGGCAGGGGAGGGACACCGCCGTTCTCTCCATCACCATCCATGAAGGAAAAAACCGGCAGATCCGGCGCATGTGCGCCGCTGCCGGATTACACGTCAAGCGCCTAAAGCGCGTGCAGGAGCACGCGCTCAAACTCGGGGCTCTTCCCGTCGGCGTGTGGCGCGATCTAACGGAGCAAGAGCTCCATGCAACAAAATCAAAGTAACAGAGGACGATTTTATGACGAAGAATATCTTACATAATATCGAAAAGAACATGAGCAGCTTTTCCAAGGGGCAGAAGCTCATCGCCCGCTTCATTCTGGAAAACTACGACAAGGCCGCGTTTATGACGGCCAGCAAGCTCGGCAAGACCGTGCAGGTCAGCGAGTCGACCGTCGTGCGCTTTGCCACCCAGCTCGGCTACGAGGGGTATCCGAGCATGCAGCGTGCATTGCAGGAGATGATTCGCGGCAAGCTCACGAGCATCCAGCGCATTCAGGCGTCGGACGGCGAGCTCGCAGGGTCCGATCTGATGACGAACGTCCTGCAGCGCGACATGGAGAAGATCCGCATGGCCATCGACCAGACCGACGGCGCGGAATTTGAGCGCGTGGTCGACACGATCATCGGCGCGCGCCGCATCTACATCGTGGGCTTCCGTTCGTCCTCGTTTCTGGCAGGGTACTTAAACTTCTACTTCCGCCTGATCTTCGACAACGTCACTCTGGTCAACGGCGGCGCGGCCGGCTCGTTCGACCAGCTCTTCCGCGTCTCCAAAGGCGATGTGGTCATCGGTATCTGCTTCCCGCGCTACAGTGAGCTTGCGCTCAAGACCATCCAGTTTGCGCGCGACCGCGGCGCGACGATCGTCGGCGTGACGGACAGCGAGATGTCGCCCATCAACCAGATGTCCGGCAATTCGCTGCTCGTGCGCAGCGAGATGATCTCGTTCGTCGACTCGCTGGCGGCGCCCATGAGCATGCTCAACGCACTCATTCTGGCCGTGGCCAACAAGAAGGGCGCAGACATCTCCGCGACGTTCTCCGAACTCGAGCACATCTGGGAGCGCTTCGACATTTTCGGCAAGATCGAAGATGAATAAGGCGATCATTGTCATCGGTGGCGGCGCGGGCGGCATGATGGCCGCGATCTGCGCCGCGCGCAAGGGTGCGCACGTGACGCTGCTCGATCCAAACGAGCGCCTCGGCAAAAAGGTGAACATCACCGGCAAGGGCCGCTGCAACGTGACGAACGACAGCACTTGCGAAGAGCTGCTCGCCCACGTGCCGCAGAACCCGCGGTTTTTATACTCCGTGTTTTCCCGCTTCGACGGGCACGACGCCATCGATTTTTTCGAGGGGCTCGGTGTGCCGCTCAAGGTCGAGCGCGGCAAACGCGTGTTTCCCGTGTCCGACCGGTCATTCGACATCACAGCGGCGCTTGAGCGCGAGCTCAAGCGTCTGCACGTCAAGCTCGTGCGCGACCGCGCGCTCGGTATTTCGGTCGAAGACGGCCATGTCGCCGCCGTCAAGGGCGAAAAAGGGGACTACACCGCCTCCGCCGTCATTCTGGCGACGGGCGGGCTGTCCTATCCCGCGACGGGCTCGACGGGCGACGGCTTCCGCATGGCGGAAGCGCTCGGCCACACAGTCACGCCGCTGCGCGGCTCACTCGTGCCGCTCGAGGCACGCGAATGCGCGGTGCTGCAAGGGCTGAGCCTGCGCAACGTTGCGCTGACGGTATACGAAAACAACAAAAAGATTCACTCGGATTTCGGCGAAATGCTGTTCACGCACTTCGGCGTGAGCGGGCCGCTCATCCTGTCGGCCAGCGCGCACATGCGGCATTTCGACAAAAAGCAGTACCGACTGGAGATCGACCTCAAGCCCGCGCTCGACGAGCAAATGCTCGACAAGCGCCTGCTGTCGGATTTTGAAAAGCACGCAAACAGCGACTACTGCAACGTGCTCGGCGCGCTTCTGCCGCAGAAGATGATCGACGAATTCATCGACCGCTCGGGCATCCCTCCGCACGAAAAGGTGCACGACATCACGCGCGCCCAGCGCGAGACCATCCGCACGCTCTTAAAGCGCTGGACGGTCAATGTCAGCGCGCCGATGCCGGTCGAAAACGCGATCATCACCTCCGGCGGCGTCAAGGTGGGGGAGATCGACCCGAAGACCATGGCGTCGAAAAAGATCGGCGGCCTGTACTTTGCCGGCGAGATCATCGACGTAGACGCCTACACGGGCGGCTACAATCTGCAAATCGCCTGGGCGACCGGCAAGGCCGCGGGCGAGGCTGCCGCGGACGCACTGCTGACGCAGTAAGCACATATTTATTGTAAGAGGGAAGAATCAAACAGATGAAAAAGCATTTTTCCATTGCCATTGACGGCCCCGGCGGCGCAGGCAAGAGTACGCTCGCCAAGGCCGTCGCCAAGAAATTGAACATTCTGCATGTCGACACGGGCGCGATCTACCGCACCATCGGCTACGCGGCGTTTTCCCGCGGACTGGACGCAAAGGACGAATCCCAGATCGCGCCGCTGCTGAAAGAGATCCAAATCGACATGGCATTTGACGAGAATAGCGGACAGAAAATGCTGCTTGACGGCAAGGACGTCAGCACCGAGATCCGCCTGCCGGAAATTTCGATGTACGCCTCGAACGTCTCGGCGCTGCCGTGCGTACGCGCGTACTTACTCGAGATGCAGCGCGATATCGCGCGCAAGAGAAGCGTCATCATGGACGGGCGCGACATCGGCACAGTCGTTCTGCCGGACGCCGACCTCAAAATTTACCTGACGGCATCGACCGAGGAGCGCGCGCGCCGCCGCTGTCTCGAGCTCTCCGAGCGCGGCACGCCCAAAGCGTATGAAGAGGTACTGCGCGAGATCAACGAGCGCGACTATCAGGACATGCACCGCGACATCGCCCCGCTGCGCGAGGCGGCGGACGCCGTGCACTTCGACACGTCGAAGCTCAGCTTTGAAGAGAGCGAGCAGGCGCTGCTGAGCCTCATTCAGGAGAAATTGAAATGATGCACCGTATCTTTTTTGCGTTTATCTGGATCATCGGTCGGGTGCTGCTGTGGATCTACCGCGTGGACGTCAAGGGGCTTGAAAATCTTCCGAAGCACAGTGTCCTGCTGTGCCCGAACCATTCAACGGACTTAGACCCCGTGCTCATCGGCCTGTGCCTGCCGCTCGACTACCATCTGCACTTTATGGCCAAGGCCGAGCTCTTCGACAACCGCGCGCTCGCGTGGCTCATCCGCACGCTCGGCGCATTTCCCGTCCAGCGCGACGGCAAGGATATCCAGTCCATCAAGACCGCGATGCAGGTGCTCCACAAGGGTGAGAATCTTCTGATCTTCCCCGAGGGGACGACGATCCGGGGCGGCGTCGGCTATCACGACGGACTCCCCGCGCACGCGCACGCGGGCATCGCGATGATCGGCGTGCGCACGGGTGCGACGCTCGTGCCGGTGTTCTGCGACGGGCAGAAAAAGCCCTTCCATAAAACGCGCATCATCTTCGGCGAGCCGTATGTGCCTGAGGTCACGGGCCGCCGCGGCACGTCCGAAGAATTGCAGGCCATCGCCGACGAAATGCTGCGTCAGGCCTACGCGCTCGGCGGCCAGCAGGTGGGAGGCGCGCCGCTGTGAAGGTCATCTTAGCTGAGACCGCGGGCTTCTGCTATGGCGTGGAGCGCGCGGTCAACCTTGCGCGCGAAACGGCAAAAGCGCGCGGCGGCGCGATGCTCGGCAGCATCGTACACAACGCGGGCGTCGTGCGCGAGATCGAAGACCTTGGCATGCGCCTCATCACGTCGCCCGACCAGGCAAAGGCGGGGGAGACCGTGCTCATCCGCGCCCACGGCGAGCCGAGAGCGACGCTTGATGCGCTGCGAGAGCGCGGGGCAGAGGTCGTGAGCGCCGTGTGCCCGCATGTCGAGCGCATCCGAAAGCTTGCACAGGAGGCAGAGCACGAGGGACGCCGCGTCATCCTGATCGGTGAGCGCCATCATCCCGAGGTGCAGGGCATCGCAGGATGGTGCAGCGACCCGCTGATTTTTGAAAATGTGCAGGAAGCGCAAAAATACTTGCAGGAACACCCCGATTTTGCCCATTTACCCAGTATCATGCTGGCGCAAACGACCTGCATTCGTGCGCTTTGGGAAAGTTGCGTGAAATTTCTAAAAAAACAGTGTACAAATCTGAAAATCAATGATACAATATGCAATGCTACGCAGAAACGTCAAACTGAGGCAGCAGAACTTTCCGCCAAGGTAGACGCGATGGTGGTTGTGGGCGACCGAAGAAGCGCCAACACAAGGCATTTGACCGAGATTTGCAGAGAGAACTGCGGAAAAGTCCTCCAGATCGAATCCGCAGACGAGCTCTCACCGGAATTCTTTTCCGGATGCCGTGTGGCGGGACTGACAGCCGGCGCATCTACTCCTGCGAGTATCATTATGGAGGTATTAACAACAATGACGGAAGAAAACATCAACACCACTGCCCCTGAAACCAGCGAATCCTTTGAAGAACTGCTTGAAAAATCTTTCAAGACTCTAAATACAGGAGATAAGGTGACCGGTATCGTGACCGCCATCGGCACGACCGAGATCCAGGTCGACGTCGGCTGCAAGCAGGCAGGCTATATCCCTGTTTCTGAGCTGAGCAGCGACCCCGACGTCAAGCCCGAGGACGTCGTCAAGGTCGGCGACGAGATCGAGGCCTACGTTGTCCGCGTCAACGACGTGGAAGGCTACGCCACCCTCTCCAAGAAGCGTCTCGACGCTGTCAAGCTCTGGGAAGACATTGAGACCGCCGTTGAGGACAAGACCGTTCTCGAAGGCACCGTGACCGAAGTGAACAAGGGCGGCATCGTCGTTTCTGTCAAGGGCGTGCGCGTGTTCGTGCCCGCTTCTCAGAGCGGCATGCCCAAGGACTCCGACCTTGGCCAGATGGTCAAGCAGAAGGTCAAGCTCCGCGTGACCGAGGTCAACCGTGCCCGCCGCCGCGTCGTCGGCTCCATCAAGTCCGTGCTGAACGAGGAGCGTCAGGCTGCTCAGGCCGCCATCTGGGAAGGCATCGAGGTCGGCAAGCACTATGACGGCGTTGTCAAGTCCATGACCTCTTACGGCGTGTTCGTCGACATCGGCGGCGTGGACGGCATGGTTCACATCTCCGAGCTGAGCTGGAGCCGCATCAAGAACCCCGCCGAGGTCGTCTCCATCGGCGATCACCTCGACGTGTACGTCATCTCCTTCGACCCCGAGAAGCGCAAGATTTCCCTCGGCGTCAAGGATCGCACCCAGAACCCCTGGGATGTGTTCATGAACACCTACAAGGTCGGCGACGTTGCCAACGTCCGCATCGTCAAGCTGATGACCTTCGGCGCTTTCGCTGAGGTCGTTCCCGGCGTGGACGGCCTGATCCATATCTCCCAGATCGCTGACCGCCGCATCGACAAGCCCTCCGACGTCCTGTCCGAAGGCCAGATGGTCGACGCGAAGATCACCGCCATCGACGAGGAGAAGAAGAAGATCTCCCTCAGCATCCGCGCGCTGCTCAGCGGCGAGGAAGAGGCTCCTGTCGAGGAGTAATTTTCCTGAACTGAAAAGAGACAGGCTCCGGCCTGTCTCTTTTTTACGTTCTTTTTTACGCTGACACGTAAGAAAGACTTTGCAAACGGCGATCGGTATGCTATAATTGTTAAAGTTTCGACATAGTTCCGAAATGATAATCAAATTCACATACATACAGGAGGAATTATCCATGGATTACGCAGCGCTTTATCAGAAGAAGCTGACCTCTGCCGCGGAAGCCGTCAAGGTCGTCAAGAGCGGCGACTGGGTCGACTACGGCTGGTGCACCAACCATCCCTACACGCTCGACAAGGCTCTGGCCGCACGCCAGAATGAGCTCAAGGACGTCAAGGTCCGCGGCGGCGTGACGATGTGGATGCCCGAGATCTGCAAGGCCGAGGACGCCGGTGAGCACTTCACCTGGAACTCCTGGCATTGCAGCGGCATCGACCGCAAGATTATCTCCAAGGGCATGGGCTATTTCATTCCCATGCGCTACAGCGAGCTGCCGCGCTTCTACCGCGACGGCAACGCCACGGTCGATGTTGCGATGATCCAGGTCACGCCGATGGATAAGCACGGCAACTTCAGCTACGCTCTCGCGTGCTCTCACTTAGCCGACATGCTGGATGCCGCCAAGACTGTCATCGTCGAGGTCAACGAGAACCTTCCCTGGGTCTACGGCCTCACCGGCTGCGAGATCAACCTCAAGGACGTCGACATGGTTGTGGAAGGGGAGAATCCTCCTGTTGCGCAGCTCGGCGCGGGCGGCGCCCCCACCGAGGTCGACACCGCGGTCGCCAACCTTGTCGTGCCTGAGATCCCGAATGGCGCGTGCCTCCAGCTCGGCATCGGCGGCATGCCCAACACCATCGGCTCGATGATCGCGCAGTCTGACCTCAAGGACCTGTCCGTTCACACCGAAATGTATGTCGACGGCTTTGTCGACATGGCCCTCGCCGGCAAGATCACCGGCAAGCACAAGCAGCTCGACAAGGGCCGTCAGGTCTTTGCCTTCGCCGCCGGCACGCAGAAGCTCTATGACTACATGGATCGCAATCCCGAGGTCATGGGTGCGCCGGTCGACTATACGAACGACGTGTTTGTCATCTCCCAGATCGACAACTTCATCTCCATCAACAACGCCATCGACTGCGATCTGTTCGGTCAGGTGAATGCCGAGTCCGCCGGCATCAAGCACATCTCCGGCACGGGCGGCCAGCTCGACTTTGCGATGGGCGCGTACCTCTCCAAGGGCGGCAAGAGCTTCATCTGCATGTCCTCGACCGTCACGGGCAAGGACGGCACGGTCAAGAGCCGCATCGTTCCCACGCTGACGCCCGGCTCCATCTGCACCGACCCGCGCTCCTGCACGCACTACATCGTCACCGAGTATGGCATGGTCAACCTCAAGGGCCTTTCGACCTGGCAGCGTGCCGAGGCGCTCATCGGCATCGCGCATCCCGACTTCCGCGAGCAGCTCATCGCCGACGCGGAGAAGATGCACATCTGGCGCCGCAGCAATAAGTAAGCAATCAATCGTTCTTCCGTCACGTGGGCTTTCCTGAAAAGGGGAGCCCACATTTTTTCGAAAATCCACCTCGTTTCCATTTTTATGCGATATTTCATCAAAAGTCGCTTGAAAATGATGGCAAAGTACGTTATACTATGTATGGGGAATTATTTCCTCTTGTGTGTTTGTGTTGTTTTTCTTTTCCATCGCACGGAAAACCGGGGCGAATGCCGGATTGGCATTCTGCCTGAAGGGAGGTGGGCATAGAATGTTTCAAGTGGGAGATAAGGTCGTGCACCCGATGCACGGCGCCGGTGTGATCGACAGCATTGTCCGCGAAAAGATCAGCGGCAAAGCAATGGATTTTTACGTCTTCAAAATGCCCATTTCCGGGCTAACGCTCAAGATCCCGACCGAGAATTCCACGGCCATCGGCATCCGCGCCATCAAGACGAGAAGCGAGATCGAAGAGGTCATCGCGCGCATTCCCAAGCTCGGCGTCGACATGACGGCGAACTGGAACCACCGCTACCGCGAGAATATGGATCGCCTGAAAAGCGGCAATCTCGACGAGGTCAGCGCCGTCATCAAGGCGCTGATGCATCGCGACAGCACGCGCGGACTATCCAACGGCGAGCGCAAGATGCTGCACATTGCCAAGCAGATCCTCGTATCAGAGATCGTCCTGGCAGAAGACGTGGAGTATCCCGAGGCTGAAGGGCGCGTCAACGCCGCGATGCTGTTAAAGGAGAGCGATTGAGTCCATGAGCCTGCTGCAAAAGATGTTCGGCAAGCGCCAAAACCGCACTCACCCGTACTGCGCCGCGCTGATTGCGGCCGCCGGAAGCTCCACGCGCTACGGCGGGGAGAACAAGCTGTTGCAAACCCTTGACGGCATCCCCGTCCTTGTGCGCACACTGCTCACGATCGACCGCGTGGAGGGCATCGACGAGATCGTCATCGCTGCGCGGGAGGACGAGCTGCTGCCTTATGCTGAGCTCTGCAAGACCTTTGGCCTCAGAAAACCCGTAAAGGTCATCGTCGGCGGCGCAACGCGGACAGAGTCCGTGCTGCGCGCGGCGCTCGAGGCCTCGCCCGAGACGGAATTTTTCGCCGTGCAGGACGGTGCGCGTCCGCTCGTCACCGTCGAGCTCATCGACGAAGTGCTCGACGCGTCAAGAGTTTATCTCGCCGCCGCGCCCGCCGTTCCGGTGCGCGACACCATCAAGGTCGCGCACGACGGCATCGTCGAGCGCACGCCCGATCGCAGCGCGCTCTTCGCCGTGCAGACGCCGCAGGTCTTCGCCGCCGACCTTTTGAAGGCGGCGCTCCAGTCCGCGATTGCGGACGGCGCAACTATTACGGACGATTGCTCCGCTGTAGAGCGGATGGGCAAGGAAGTCCACTTGACAGAGGGCAGTGAGGAAAACATCAAGATCACCACGCCGGTCGACCTTGCGATCGCAGAAGCAATTTTACAGCGCAGAGGGGAATGAACCTTTCCCCTCTGCCTTTTCTTGAAGAAAGGACCCATACCATGACGAATTTACGCATCGGGCACGGCTACGACGTGCACCGCCTGACCGAGGGCCGCGCACTGATTTTAGGCGGCGTGACGATCCCCTACGAAAAGGGCCTGCTCGGCCATTCGGACGCTGACGTACTGACCCACGCCGTGATGGACGCGCTGCTCGGCGCGGCGGCGCTCGGCGATATCGGCAAGCTCTTTCCCGATTCCGCCGACGAGTTTGCCGGCATCTCGAGCTTAGAGCTGCTGCGGCGGGTGAAGCTGCACCTCGCCGCCGCGGGGTACGATGTCGTCAACATTGACGCGACGATTTTGGCGCAGGCACCCAAACTCGCACCGTACCGCGAGCAGATGCGCGCGAACATCGCGCGCGAGCTCCAGATTGATGTCTTGCGCGTGAGCGTGAAAGCCACGACCGAGGAACACCTCGGCTTCACCGGCAGCGGCGAGGGGATGGCCGCCCACGCTATCGCGCTCCTGGAGCGCGCGGACAACTGAATCAAAACCGCTTCGGACGGACGCTTTTTCTGAGCGCCCGTCCCTTTTCGCCCGCACACCGCCGCCGCGCACGCATATCATGCTGTGAGGGGGAATCGGTATGGACTATTATCTCTTTGCCGCGCGCTCAGTCACCCATGCCCAGCGCATGGCGCGGCTTTTGAGCGACGCGGGTATCTCTGCCAAAATCCACCGCGCGGGCGCTGAGATCACCGAGCGCGGCTGCGGCTATACGCTGGAAATCCCGCGCCGCCACGCGGCGCGCGCCATGCAGGCCTGCCGCGCGGGCGGCGTGCTGCCGGTCAAGGTGCTTTTCGTCTCGGATGACGGCATGCAAGAGGTGGCGCTATGATCTATCTCGACAGCGCCGCCACGACGTTTCAAAAGCCCGCTGCGGTACAGCGGGCCGTCGTGCAGGCGATGCGCACGATGAGCTCGCCCGGGCGCGGCGGGTATGCCGCGGCGCAGCAGGCCGAAGAGCTGCTGTTTCGCTGCCGCAGCGCAGCCGCGGAGCTCTTCTCCGTGCCGTCGAGCGAGCAGGTCGTTTTCACGATGAACGCGACGCATGGTCTGAACATCGCCATCAAGAGCCTTGTCCGCCCATGCGGGCGGGTCGTCATCTCAGGCTATGAGCACAACGCCGTCACGCGGCCGCTGCACGCGCTGGGCGCGGAGGTCATCGTCGCCGCCGCGCCGCTTTTTTCGCCGCAGGAGACGGTCGAAGCCTTCGAGCGCGCGCTTGCGCATGAGCCCGATGCCGTTATCTGCACACATGTCTCCAATGTCTTCGGCGCTATTTTGCCAATTGAGCGCATCGCGCAGCTCTGCCGCAGCGCAAGCGTGCCGCTCATCATCGACGCGTCTCAATCCGCGGGCTCGCTGCCGATCGACTTTTCCGCGCTCGCGCCCGCATTCCTTGCCATGCCGGGGCATAAGGGACTTTACGGCCCGCAGGGGACGGGGCTGCTGCTCTGTGGCAGCGACGCGCTCCCGCTCATTGAGGGCGGCACAGGCAGCGAATCGCTGCGCCAGAGCATGCCGGACTTTCTTCCCGACCGTCTGGAGGCAGGGACGCACAACGTTCCTGGCATCGCGGGGCTCGAAGCGGGCATCGCCTTCGTGCGCGCGCAGCGCCCGGAGCGCATCCTGCACCACAGCCGCGCGCTCATCCGTCGAGTAGGAGAGGGCCTCGGCAAAATTCCAAATGTACACGGATTTCTCTCGCTGGAGGCAAGCTTGCAGGCAGGGGTCTTATCGTTCACGGTGGACGGCCTTTCGCCAGAAAGTGTCGCCGAGGAGATGGCAAAGCGCGGTATCGCGCTGCGCGCGGGGCTGCACTGTGCGCCGTTCGCGCACAAAACGGTGGGCACTTTGCCCGACGGAACGGTGCGGTTGAGCGTTTCCGCCTTTAATCGCGAAAGCGAGATCGACACGTTTCTTTCCTCTCTGCGCGCGATCGCGGCAGGTCAGGCAAAAAACTGAGATTTCATAGAAAATTCATCGCTCTACCGTTGCAATTTGGAGTGTTTCATATTAGAATAAGTAATAACTATTGCTTAAGGGGAGCGTGCCTATGGAATTTGTCATGCCCATCCTGGAAGGCGCGTGGCGCTATGTGCTCACGCTCAGGATCTCGGACTATCTTGATATCGCGCTGATGGCGTATGCGATCTATTGGCTTTTAAAGCTTGTCGGCACGTCGAAGGTCGAGAGCGTCGGCAAGGTGATTTTGCTGTTCCTGCTGGCGCTGATGCTCTCGGACGCGTTCTCGCTCAACGGAATTTACTTCCTTTTGAGCCATATTCTCTCGCTCGGTGCGCTGGCGCTCATCGTGCTCTTCCAGCCCGAGATCCGCCGCCTCATCGATCAGCTCGGCTCGAGCCGCTGGCGCTCGTTCAACCCCTTCGCGCGCACGCAGCAGGTCTCGGCCATTGAAAACGCCATCGCGCAGACGGTGCTCGCCTGCACGGAAATGTCCAAAACGCGCACGGGCGTTCTCATCGTCTTCGAGCGTGAAATGGCGCTGGACGACATCGCCCGCACGGGCACGATCGTCGACGCGCGCGTGAGCAGCGAGCTTCTCAAAAATATTTTCTTCGTTAAGGCGGCCATGCACGACGGCGCGGTCATCATGCGTGACGGGCGGCTGCTCGCGGGCGGTTGCATGCTGCCGCTCTCGAAAAACGTGAACCTGAGCCGCGACCTTGGCATGCGTCACCGTGCGGGCATCGGCATGAGCGAGAATTCCGACGCGGTCGTCGTCATCGTCTCGGAGGAGACGGGGACGATCTCCGTCGCCATCGGCGGCCTCTTAAAGCGCCACCTGATGCCCGAGACGCTCGAAAAGCTGCTCATCAATGAGCTTGTCCCGCAGGAGCCCACCGAACAGGACGACAAGCTCCACATGAAGCTCTTGAAGCTCCTCAGTGCCGGAAAGGGGGACAAGGACGATGAAAAGTAAGCGCCGCAAGATCTTCTACGTTGCATTGTCCATCCTCATCGCGGCAACGATCTGGTTCTACGTGAACAACAAGGAATCCGTGACCGTGTACGTCCATGACGTGCCGATCGAATTTCTCAACGAGGACACGTCGCTTGCCGACAAGGGCCTCATGCGCATCAGTGGGGACGAGGATATCACCGTCGATTTAAAGCTCCAGATGCCGCGCAACGTCGTCTACGACTTTGACACGAGCGAGCTGCGGCTCGTGAGCGACCTTTCGACCATCACCTACGCGGGCAAGCAGTCCGTCAGCTACACGATCCTGTACCCTTCGAAGGTCTCGTCGAGCAGCGTGAAGGTCGAATCGCCGACCATCCGCACCGTTCAGGTCGAGATCGGCGAGCTCAACAAGAAGGACATCGAGATCCGCTGCAAGGTCGTCGGCAATGTGGCCGAGGGCTACATCGCCGGCACGATCGAGATGCTGCCCGAAACGCTCGAGGTGCGCGGCCAGCAGGCTGACATCATGCAGATCAGCTACGCGCAGGTCACGCTCGACATCGAAAATGCATCCTCCACGGTCGTGGAGCTGCTCGACTATGAGCTCTATGACTTCAACGACCAGCTCATTGAGAGCAAGAACATCCATCCCATGAGTGAAAACGTGCAGGTGACGATGCCGGTGCTCAAGGTGAAGGACGTTCCGCTGACCGTCAACTTTATCGAATCCGCGGGCTCGCGGCTCGAGAATTACACCTATACGCTCAGCCACAGCAGCATCACCCTTTCCGGTGATGCGACGCAGATGGCAGGCATCAGTGAGATCTCGCTCGGCACGCTCGCGCTTGAGGACGTGCAGGGCTCGGAGACGCTGACCTATGACATTCTCATTCCCGACGGGGTGAACAACTTAAGCGGGATCACAAGCGCTACGCTCACGATCAGCAGCGGCGACATCAGCACGAAAGAGGTCGAGGCGACGCACTTCAGCTACGAGAATTTCTCAGGCGATCACACCGTCACCGTCGTGACCTCGTCACTGCCCGTCACGCTGCGAGGCTCCGCAAGCGACCTTGAGGCCATCTACGGGCGCGAGGTCCACGTCATTGCAGACCTATCCGACATCGCCGCCGACAGCGGCAGCTACACCGTTCCCGCCCGCATCGAGGTGAGCGGCTACGACGTGGGCGCGGTCGGCACTTACGAGGTCACCGTTCACATCAGCTAAGCCAATTCGCAAAAGGAGACAGCATGACTCAGATCGCAACAGTAGAAAAAATCCTTCCCGGCGGCATGGCGGAGATCTCCGTCCCGCGCAAGTCCGCCTGCGGCCACGACTGTGAAGAGTGTGCGGGCTGCGGCGTATCGGGTGCAAGCGTGCGCGCTGTCGCGCGCAACGACGCCCGCGCCGAAGTGGGACAAAAGGTCGTGGTCGAGAGCAGCACGAAGAATCTGCTCGGCGTGATGCTCCTCGTCTATCTTCTGCCGATCGTGCTGTTTCTTGTCGGCTACTTTGCGACCGGCGCGCTCGAAAGCGAGGGACTGCGCTACGCCGTCGCCATCGCGGCGTTTTTAGTCGGCATCATCCCCGCGATCATCTGCGACCGCCGCACGAAGAAAAACGGCAAGCTGACGTTCACCATCGTGCGTCTTTTCTAAGGCATGTTTGGTTACATCAGGCCGTCCAAGCCGCACCTCAGCGAGCAGGACGAAGCGCGCTTCCAGTCCGTTTACTGCGGGCTGTGCCACGAGCTCGGGCGAAAGTACGGCTTTGCCGCCCGCTTTGTGCTGAATTTCGACTTCACGTTCCTTGCTATTCTGCTCTCCGACGCGCAGGAGCCGGAATGCGAGAGCTGCCGCTGCGCGGCGCATCCGTGCAAGGCACAGTGCGTCATGGCGCACACCGTCGCGCTCGAAACGGCGGCAGACCACAGTCTGGTGCTCGCCTGGTGGCAGCTTCGCGACCATATTGAAGACCACGGCTTTTTCAAAGCCATCCCATACCGGCTCGCGGCGCTTTTGCTGCGCGGCGCTTACCGCAAGGCGAGGACGTTCGTGCCGGAATTTGATGCTTCCGTGCAGCGGCACCTGAATGATCTGCACCAGCGCGAGCGGGAGCACTGCGCCTCGCTCGATCAGGCCGCCGAGCCTTTCGCCGCGCTGATGGCGGACATCGCCGACTGTGTCGATGACGAGATGCGGCGGCGCGTGATGAAGGAAATTTTCTACCACCTCGGCCGCTGGATCTACTTGGTCGACGCGGCAGATGACTTTGAAAAGGACGCGCACTCGAATTGCTACAATCCGCTGCGCTATCGCTATGAGCTTGATGGCGACAAGCTGGACGAGCAAAGCAGGGAAGCCGTGGCCGCCTCGCTCGACCTCTCCGTGCACCGCATGGCGAGCGCTTACGCGCTGCTCTCCTGCGGCGTGTGGACAAGCATTTTAGACAGCATTTTTTACGAGAGCCTTTACGGGATCGGCAATGCCGTTCTCAAGGGCACGTATCATAAGTCCCCGCGCAGAATACACTTCCGCATCAAGGCGGAGAAAAACGAGGAAACCGTATGAATGACCCCTATCAGATCCTAAATATCCCGCCGACGGCGACTGACGAGGAGGTCAAGCGCGCTTACCGCGACCTTGCCCGCAAATACCACCCGGACAATTACCACGATAACCCGCTGGCCGATCTCGCGCAGGAAAAAATGAAAGAGATCAACGAGGCCTATGACCAGATTCAGAAGCAGCGCAAGGCGTCTTCCGCCGCCTCGCAGAGCCACTCCTACGGCTACGGCAGCGGGAATAGCTATGGCAACTCCGCTTACGGCGGCGCCTATGGAGCGGGCTCGCTCAATCAGGTGCGCATGGCGATCAACCGCGGCGATATCTCGCTCGCTGAGCGTCTCTTAAGCGGCGTGAGCGACCACAACGCGGAGTGGAACTTCCTGATGGGCGTGGTCTGCTCGCGGCGCGGCTGGATGGACGAGGCCAAGCGCTATATGGAGACCGCCGTGCAGATGGACCCGAACAATCCAGAGTATCAGAACGCGCTCTCTGCGCTGACGGGGGCGGGCTACCGGCCCAACGGCTTCCGCTCGGTCCACACGGCCAATTTTGATGACAGCGCGTGTCTGCGCTGCTGCGCGGCATGGTCGTGCTGCACGCTCTTTAGCGGCGGCGGATGCTATTTACTGCCCTGCATTTACTACTGATTTTTGTTTAATCCTGTACTTTTCAGTTTTGTGTTTTTACTATATCATGGAGGAGAAGAATCGTGGTCAAAAGTATGACTGGCTATGGAAGAGCCAAAAAAACGCTCTCCAATCGCGATATCACCGTCGAGGTGCGCTCTGTCAACAACCGCTATCTTGACTGCACGGTGAAGCTGCCGCGCGCCTACATCTTCGCGGAGGATGCCATCAAGGGGCGCGTGCAGAAGGCCATCTCGCGCGGCAAGGTCGATGTGTTCGTCACCATCGACTCGACCGGCGCGGATGAAGAGGTCGTCGTGGTCAACGAGGGTCTGGCCCGCAGCTATTTAGAGGCGCTGCGCAAGCTCTATGAGATCGACGGCGGGAATTACCTTCAAAAGCAGTCCTACGCGGCGGACCTCGCCCGCATTCCAGACGTGCTGACCGTCACGAAGGCGGAGGAGGACCTGGAGTCCGTTGGCGCGGACATCTGCGAGGTGCTCGACGAAGCGCTCGCGTCCTATAACCAGATGCGCGCGACGGAGGGGAAGAAGCTCGCCGAGGACATCGGCGGCAGGCTCACGACCATTGAAACGCTCACCGGCAAGGTCGAGGAGCGCTCGCCCGAAACGGTGCGCGAGTACCGCGAAAAGCTGACCGCGCGCATGCAGGAGGTCCTGCAGAGCACGACGATCGACGAATCGCGCATCCTGACCGAGGCCGCCATCTACGCCGACAAGGTCGCCGTGGATGAAGAGACCGTGCGTCTGCGCTCGCACGTGTCGCAGCTACGCGACATGCTGCTCTCCGACGAACCCATGGGCCGCAAGATGGACTTCCTCATTCAGGAGGTCAACCGCGAGAGCAACACCATCGGCTCGAAGTGCAACGACGTCGCCATCGCGCGCGATGTGGTCGCGCTCAAGGCGGAGGTCGAAAAGATCCGCGAGCAGGTGCAGAACATCGAGTAAGGGGCGAAGCAAATGAAGCTGCTGAACATCGGATTTGGCAACATGGTGTCCGCCGAGCGCCTGATCGCCGTCGTCAGCCCTGACAGCGCGCCGATCAAGCGCCTCATTCAGGAGTCGCGCGAGCGCGGCATGCTGATCGACGCGACCTACGGCCGCAAGACGGCGTCGGTGTTCATCATGGACAGCGACCATGTGGTGCTCTCGGCCATCGCCGCTGACAAGCTGATCGCAAGGCTGGGCGTGGAAACGCTCGCCATGGAGGAGGAAGCATAGAAAATCATGTACAAGGGGAAAACATTCATCATCTCCGGCCCATCCGGAGTGGGCAAGAGCACGGTGCTCAAGGAGTTATTTCAGGATCGCGACGATCTTTATTTCTCCGTTTCCGCCACGACGCGTCCGCCGCGTCCCGGCGAGATAAACGGCGTCCACTATCACTTTACCGACGTCGACGAGTTCCGCAAGATGATCTCGGAGGACGCCTTTTTGGAGTATGCCGAGTATGTCGGCAACTTCTACGGCACGCCGAAAAAGTTTGTCGACGAGGCCATGGAGCAGGGGAAGGACGTCGTCCTCGATATCGAGGTACAGGGTGCCTTGCAGGTTGTGCATAAGCGGCCTGATGTCGTGCGCATCTTCATCGCGCCGCCTTCGTGGCAGGCGCTTGAAGAACGCCTGACGAGCCGTGGCACCGACAGCCCCGAAAAGGTGCAAAAACGCCTCGTCCGCGCAAAGGTCGAGCTTCAGACCGCTAATACCTATGATTATTTCGTCATCAACGACACGGTGGAACGCGCCGTGCGCGAGATCAACGCCATCATGCTCGCCGAGCACTGCAAGCCCGCCGAGCGCATGGCTATTTTGTCTGAATAAGTTCAAAAATCAGCCGAAAAGGCAGAAGGAAGTAAATTATTATGATGCTTTATCCCGCAATGAGCCTGCTCAACAAGTACGTTGAAAACCGTTATCTGCTCGTCAACGTGGTCGCGCGCCGCGCCCGCCAGATCGCCGAGCAGGCCGACGAAGAGGGTTATCCCCTCTGCGAAAAGCCGGTCACCACGGCCATCAACGAGGTCGCTGCCGGTAAGCTCACCGCAGAGAATATCGACACGCACATCGCAAAGTAAGTCTTGAATAACGCAAAGGGGGAGACTGTATGACAGAGAAAATGCTTGCTCGCGTCGCAGTCTCTTCCGTTCCCTATGCCGCCGACCGGCTCTACACCTACCTTGTGCCGGATGAGCTCATCGGCAGCGCCGAGGTCGGCAAGCGCGTGACGATCCCCTTTGGGCGCGGAAACAGGCGCGTGGAGGGCTTTTTGCTCGAAGTCGGGCGCGAGGCGGCGACGTCGCCGCTCAAGCCAATCGACGCTCTTCTCGACGATGCGCCGCTGCTGGATGCAAAGGACATCCGCCTTGTGCGGTGGATGAAAGCGCGCTATTTCTGCACGTATTACGACGCGATCAAGACGATCCTGCCCGGCGGCGTGTGGCTCCAGTACCGCGAGCTGTGGCATGTGAACGGCGAGATCAGCGCGGAGAATGCGCTCTCGTCCGTCGCGCCGGATTCCCTTGAGGAAACGCTGCTGCGCGCCATGCTCAGCGCCAAGGAGATCGAGCGCGCCGCGCTCGATGAGCTTGGCGGCGAAAAGACGGCAAAGGCGCTCCGCTCGCTTGAAGCCTGCGGCCTCGCCGTGCGCGAAACAAAGCTGCGCCAGCGCTTGCAGGATAAGTCCGTGCGCATGGTGTCGCTCTGCGTCAGCGCGGAGGACGCGCTCGCCGCGGTCGAGCCCAAGCGCCGCAGCGCACCCGTGCGCTATGCGGTCGTCGAGCTTCTCAGCCGCGAGGGGTGCCTATCCAGCAGCGAGATCAGCTATTACACCGGCGCGACGATGCAAACGCTGCGCGGCCTCAAAAAGGCCGGTCTTGTCGAATTTTCCGAGCGCGAGGTGCTGCGCGTCAGCCGCTATGATGATGCGCCCGCGCGCGAGGACATTGTGCTCAACGGCGAACAGCAGGCCGCTTTCGACGGCCTCTGTACGCTCTTAGGCCGCGAGGGCGGCAGCGCCGCGCTGCTGCATGGCGTGACCGCCAGCGGCAAGACGCAGGTCTATATCAGGCTCATCGAAGAAGCGCTCACGCGCGGCAAGACCGCCATGCTGCTCGTGCCGGAGATCGCGCTGACGCCGCAAATGCTGCGCCGCTTTACGGCGCAGTTCGGCAGTGACGTCGCGATGCTGCACAGCGCGCTGCCGCTCACCGAGCGCTACGACCAATGGAAGCGCATCCGCCGCGGTGAGGTGCGCGTCGTGCTGGGCACGCGCAGCGCGGTGTTTGCACCGCTGCAAAACCTCGGGCTCATCATTTTGGATGAAGAGCAGGAGACGAGTTATCAGTCCGAAAATCCGCCGCGCTACCACGCGCGCGACGTCGCGCAGTTCCGCTGTGCGCAGAACGACGCGCTGCTGCTGCTCGGCTCGGCCACGCCGACGATTGAAACGGCATATGCCGCGAAAAACAATCGCTATCAAGTCTTTTCCCTTCATAAGCGGTTCAACGATCTGCCGCTGCCCAAGGTGCTGATCGCCGACATGAAGGACGAGCTGCGGCAGGGGAACGAGACCTCGATCGGTCATGCGCTGCGCGCAGAGCTTGAAAAAAATATCGAACGCGGCGAGCAGAGCATTCTGTTTCTCAACCGGCGCGGCAGCGCGCGGATGCTGCTGTGCGGCGAGTGCGGCTACGTGCCGCAGTGTCCGCGGTGCAGCGTGCCGATGACGTACCATTCCGCCAACGAACGGCTGATGTGCCATTACTGCGGGCACTCCGAAGCCGTAGTGGACAGGTGCAGCGAGTGCGGGGGACTGATGAAGCGCGTCGGCTCCGGCACGCAGAAGGTCGAGCAGGAGCTTTTTGACCTGTTCCCAAAGGCTAAAGTGCTGCGCATGGACGCCGACACCGTCGGCGCGTCACGCGGACATGAAGCGCTGCTGCGCGAATTTGAAGAAAAGAAAATTCCCATCCTCCTTGGCACGCAGATGGTTGCCAAGGGGCTGGATTTTGAAAACGTGACGCTCGTGGGTGTGCTGGACGCGGACCTTTCGCTCTACGCGCAGAACTACCACGCCGCCGAGCGGACGTACAGCCTGCTGGCGCAGGTCGTCGGCAGGGCCGGACGCGGCGAGCGCCCGGGCCGCGCGGTCATCCAGACCTACCATCCCGAAAACGAGGTCATTCAGGCCGCGGCGAAACAGGATTACGAGACGTTTTACCAAAACGAGCTGCGCATGCGCTCGCTGCGGCGCTATCCGCCGTTTGCAGATCTGTTCACGCTGACGGTCTCAGGCCTTGATGAGCTGCGCGTCATCGCCGCTGCCCGCGCACTGTGCAACGCACTGCGCTACGCCTCTTCCCAGCCGCCGCTGAGCGGGCTCGATGTCGAAGTGCTCGGCCCCGCGGGCGCGCCGGTCGTGAAGGTCAACAACCGCTATCGCTATTGCGTCTACCTGTGCGGCAAGGGCGGCAGCGTGCTGCGGCGCACCGTCAGCGAATATCTGCTGGCATTTTACGCAAGAAAAGAAAACCGCGGTCTCGACATTTTTGCCGACTGCAATGCTTTACAATAGAGAAAAGAGGATGAAATTATGGCTATTCGCAAGATCCACGAAGTGGGCGACCCCTGCCTTGCAAAGGTCTGCCGCCCCGTGACGGAATTCAACGACCGGCTGCATGAGCTGCTCGACGACATGGCGGACACACTGGAGGAGGCCGGTGGCGTCGGCCTCGCCGCCCCGCAGGTCGGCATCCTGCGCCGCGTCTGCATCGTGGAGGATGAGCAGGGCGAGATCATCGAGCTCATCAACCCCGAGATCATCAAGACCGAGGGCGAGCAGACGGGCCTCGAGGGCTGCCTGAGCGTGCCGGGCAAGTACGGCATCGTCACGCGCCCGATGGTCGTGCGCGTGCGCGCGCAGGACCGTTACGGCACGGAGTTTGAAGTTGAGGACGAAGAGCTGACCGCGCGCTGCTTCTGCCACGAGATCGAGCATCTCGACGGCCACCTCTACACCGAGCACTGCAAAGTCCTCACCGACGAGGAGCTGGAGCAGTATATCCGCGAGCAGGAAAAGGAGCTGGACGAGGAATGAGGATCGTCTTCATGGGCACGCCCGACTTTGCGCGCACGATCTTAGAGCGTCTGGTCGCGGACGGGCACGACGTGTGCGGCGTTTTCACGCAGCCGGACAAGCCGCGCAACCGAAACAAAGTCACGCCAAGCCCTGTAAAGGAATATGCTTTGTCGCAGAATATCCCCGTTTTTCAGCCGGTGACGATGCGCGACGGCACGGCGCTTGAGGATTTCAAGACCCTCGCGCCCGAGCTCGCGGTCGTCGCGGCCTATGGTCGCATCCTACCGGAGGAAATGCTCGCCGTGCCGGTGCATGGCTGCATCAACGCACACGCGTCCATTCTGCCGAAGTACCGCGGCGCAGCGCCGATTAACCGCGCCATCTTAGACGGCGAAAAGGAGACCGGCGTGACCGTGATGCACATGGCGAAAGAGTGCGACGCGGGCGATATGATCTTAGTCAAAAAGCAGGCCATCCGTCCCGACGAGACGGCGGAGGACCTGTTCAAAGAGCTCGCTGTGCTCGGCGCGGATGCGATCGCTGAGGCCATCGTTGAGATTCAAAACGGCACGGCCCAGCGCGTGCCGCAGGACGAGTCGCAGGCGACGTATGCGCCCATGCTCTCGCGCGAGCTTTCTCCCATCGATTGGACGAGAAGCAGCACGCAGATCATCGACCAGATCCGCGCGCTGATCCCGTGGCCCTGCGCCGCGGCGAGCATTCTCGGCGCGAACACGAAAATTTTCCGTGCCGTGCCGCTCGGCGAAACGAAGGACGTGCCTGGCATGCTGTGCGCGCGCAAAAAGGGCATCGAAGCCGCCTGCGGCGACGGCAAAAGCATTCTCATCACGGAGCTGCAGCCCGACGGCGGCAAGCGCATGGCAGCGAACGCTTTTCTGAACGGCAAGCGCATCGCCGCGGGGACGGTCCTCTATGCGTAAGGGAAATACCGCAAACGCGCGCGAATGCGCGCTCTCCGTTCTGGTCGCCTGCCGCCGCAACGGTGCGTGGGCGGACGCCGCGCTGAAGGCGCAGCTCGGCAAGTGCGCACTGAGTGCTCAGGACGCGGCGCTTTGCAGCCGCATCGTCTACGGCGTGATGCAGAACGAGCTGCTGCTGAACTGGTATTTAAGCGCCTACTGCACGCAGAAGCTCGACCATTTGCAGCCGCCACTTGCCGACATTCTGCGCATCGGCGCGTACCAGATCTTGTTTTTGGACAAGGTGCCCGACCACGCCGCCGTCAGCGAGTCCGTGGAGCTCTGCCGCACGAACGGACGGAGCGCCGCGAGCGGGCTCGTCAACGCCGTGCTGCGCAAGGTCGCGCAGAATAAGTCGAATCTCCCGCCGCTGCCGGAGGGGAATATCGCACGATTGAGCGTCGCCTACAGCCACCCGCAGTGGCTCGTCAAAAAGCTCGTGTCTCTCTTGGGAACCGAGGAAGCGGAAGCGTTTCTTCGCATCGACAACGAGGCTTCGCCCATCAGCGTACAGGTCAACCCGCTCAAAACGAATGAAAAAGCGCTCGTCGACGAACTTCGCGGCGAGGGCGTCTGCGTCACGCCGCACCCGTGGGTGCCCGGATGCCTGGAGCTTTCCGGCACGGGCGACCTAACGACGCTCAGCGCTTTCTACAATGGCCGCTTCACCGTACAGGACGCGGCGGCACACCTGATCGTCTGCGCCGCGGACTTTGCGCGCGGGCAGAGGGTGCTGGACGTCTGCGCCGCTCCGGGCGGCAAGTCGTTCGCCGCGGCATTCGCGATGGAAAACGAGGGGAGCATCCTCTCGTGCGATCTACATGAAAACAAATTGAAGCGCATCCGCGAGGGCGCGCAGCGCCTCGGCATCACGTGCATCGAGACCGCCGCCGTCGACGGCCGCGCGTTCCGCGAGGAATGGGCAGGGAAGTTCGACGTCGTCATCTGTGATGTGCCGTGCTCGGGTCTTGGCATCATCCGCAAAAAGCCGGACATCCGCTATAAGGACGCGCAGGAATTTTCCGCGCTGCCGGAGCTCCAGCGCGCGATCTTAGAGAACAGCGCGCGCTATGTGAAACGCGGCGGCCTTCTCGTCTACTCGACCTGCACGATCCTGCCCGAGGAGAACGAGCAGGTGACGGACGGCTTTTTGAAGGCACACGACGAGTTTACTTACGAAGCCTTTTCGCTACCGAACGGCGTGAGCGCGCCGGGGCATTTGACGCTCTGGCCGCAGCGCAACAATACGGACGGGTTCTATCTCAGCCGCATGAGGAGAAAGACGCATGACTGATTTAAAGTCAATGACATTGGAGGAAATCACCGCGGCGCTGCGCGCGATGGGCGAACCGTCGTTCCGCGGCAAGCAGGTCTTCACCTGGCTGCACCGCGGCATCACCGATTTTGACGAGATGATGAATATTCCCAAATCCCTGCGCGAAAAGCTCAGGGCGGAGTACTACATCACCGTGCCGACGGTCGCGCGCAAGCAGGTGTCGAAGCTCGACGGGACGATCAAATACCTCTGGGAGCTGCAAGATGGCAACTGCATCGAAACGGTGCTGATGTCCTATCACCACGGCAACACGGTCTGCATTTCCTCGCAGGTCGGCTGCCGCATGGGCTGCAAATTCTGCGCGTCCACGCTGGCCGGCAAGGTGAGGGACTTAACACCGTCGGAAATGCTCGATCAGGTGCTTTTCACGCAGCTTGACTCCGGACGCGAAATTTCCAACATCGTCCTGATGGGCATCGGCGAGCCGATGGACAACCGGAAAAATGTGCTGCGCTTTTTGGAGCTCATCAACCATCCCGACGGGATGAACATCGGCATGCGGCACATCTCGCTTTCCACCTGCGGCGTGGTGCCGGGCATCGACGCGCTCGCGGAGGACAATTTGCAGCTCACGCTGTCTGTTTCGCTCCACGCGCCCGACAGCGCGACGCGCAGCCGCATCATGCCCGTGAACAACGCCTACGACGTGGAGGAGCTGTTCGCCGCTTGCCACCGCTATTTTAAGAAGACCGGCCGCCGCATCTCGTTTGAATACGCGATGATCGACGGCGTGAATGACCACGACTGGCAGGCCGACCTGCTGGCCGAAAAGATCCACGGCATGCCGGGGCATGTGAACCTCATCCCGCTCAACGACGTGGTCGAGAGCGAGTTCAAGCCGAGCAAGCGCGTCGCGGCATTCCAGAAGCGCCTTGAGTCCCACGGCCTGACGGCGACGGTCCGCCGCAGCCTTGGCGGCGACATTGACGCCAGCTGCGGACAGCTGCGGCGCAAAGAAATGAAAGCAAGAGAGGGGGCCGCGCAATGAGAGCCTGCGGAAAAACCGACGTCGGTCTGCGGCGGCATGAAAATCAGGATACCTTTGCCGTCGAGCAGGGCGAAAAGCTGCTCATCGCCGTCGTGTGCGACGGCATGGGCGGCGCCGAGGGCGGACAGATCGCAAGCTCTGTTGCGGTGGAGACCTTTATGAAGGAAATGCGCGCGCTCATCCGCGCGGACATGACCGCCGAGCAGCTGCGCGAGCTCGCGTCGTTCTGCGTGGCGAAGGCCAACACGGCGGTCTATCAGCGCGCGCTGCAAGACCCCGCCTATCAGGGCATGGGCACGACGCTCGTCAGCGCAGTGGCAGAGGAGAAGTACGCCATCGTCTGCAACATCGGCGACAGCCGCGCGTATTTGATCCGCGGCGGCGAAATCACACGCATCACGCACGACCACAGCGTCGTGCAGACGCTCGTGGAAAACGGCAACATCACCGCCGAGGAGGCGCGCACGCACCCGAACCGCAACCTCATCACCCGCGCGCTCGGCCCAGACGAAAACACGCTCTGCGACGCGTTCGAGGTCTCGTTCACCAAGGGGGACAAAATTCTCCTCTGCACGGACGGCCTTGTCGTCACCGCGACGGACGACGAAATTTGCCGCGCCGTGTGCGCGGGTAAGAGCGCGGAAGAAAGCCTTGACGATCTCATTGCGCTCGCCAAGGCGCAGGGCGCGCCGGACAACGTGACGGCTGTGCTCATTGAACACGAGTAAAGGAGGTGGCACCGTATGAACAATATGATCGGAAAAATGCTCGACAACCGCTATGAGCTGCTCGAAGTCATCGGCAGCGGCGGCATGGCCGTTGTCTACAAGGCCAAGTGCCACCGCTTGAACCGCCTCGTGGCGGTCAAGGTGCTCAAGAGCGACCTTGCCGAGGACGCCGACTTCCGCCGCCGCTTCCGCGATGAGTCGCAGGCTGTCGCAATGCTCTCGCACCCGAATATCGTCTCGGTCTACGACGTCAGCCGCGGCGAGACGGAGTATATCGTCATGGAGCTCATCGACGGCATCACGCTCAAGCAGTATATGGAAAAGCGCGGCCAGCTCAACTGGCGTGAGGCGCTGCACTTCATCACGCAGATCATGAAGGCGCTCTCGCACGCGCATTCGCGCGGCATCATCCACCGCGACATCAAGCCGCAGAACATCATGGTGCTTCGCGACGGCAGCGTCAAGGTCGCTGACTTCGGCATCGCCTGCCTCGCCAACTCCGCCAACACGCTCACGCAGGAGGCGCTCGGCTCGGTGCACTACATGTCGCCCGAGCAGGCGAGGGGCGACCGCACGGACGCGCGCTCGGACATCTACTCCGCGGGCGTCGTGCTCTACGAAATGCTGACGGGGAGACTCCCGTTCGAGGGCGACAACGCCGTTTCCGTCGCCATCCAGCACCTTTCCTCCGTGCCGCTCTCGCCGCGCGAGATCAATCCCGACGTGCCCGAAGCGCTTGAGCTCATCTGCATGAAGGCGATGGCCTCCGATTTGGAGAAGCGCTACGCCTCAGCGGATGAAATGCTCGCAGACCTTGAAGAGTTCCGCAAGAATCCCGAGGTCGACCTCGACTTCACGATCGAAGACCTGCACCGCGAGACCGTGGACGAGCCCACGCAGTATATCCCCGCCGTGCACACCGTCTCCAAGGCACAGAAGGTGCAGGAGGCGGACGACGAGGAGGAAGAAGAGGCATCCCCGCACAAGCTGGGCACGCGCAAGCTGCTCACGATCATCGGCGCGGCGGTGGCCGCGGTGGCACTCATCGTGCTGCTCTGGCACGCGATCTTCAGCGATCTTCTCGGCGGCGAGCAGACGCCGACGGAGTATGTGGTGCCGCATCTCATCGGCATGACCATCGACGAGGCGAACGAGGACGAAAACGTGAAGGGTATCTTCACGATCGAACAGATCGGCCAGCGCGCGAGCAGCAAATACGCGGCGGGTCAGATTATCGAGCAGTCGCCCGAGCGCGGCAAGACCGTAAAGGGCAACCGCGTCATCTCGGTTTTCGTCAGCTCCGGCGCCAAGACGGAGAAAATGCCGAATCTCGTCAACAAGGAGTACCGCGACGCAACGCTCCAGCTCACCAACCTTGACTTGAACCTTGTCGTCAACGACCCGGTCGAGGAATACAGCAGCATCACGAAGGGCTATGTCATCCGCACGATTCCCGAGTACGGCGAAACGCTTCAGGAGGGCGACAGCGTCACGCTCGTCGTCAGCAAGGGCGAGCAGCCCAAGCCCGTGACGGTGCTCTCTTTCATCGGCATCGACATTGAGATCGTCCGCCAGCAGGTCACGCAGACCGGCCTTGTCGTCGGCGAGGTGACGCAGCGCGCGTCCGACGAGCCCTACGGCACGGTCATCGATCAGAGCATCAGCGCCGAAACGAAGGTGGACGCGGGCACGACCATCAACTTCGTTATCAGCGAAGGCCCCGCCATGCCGGACTACGGCGATGACGCCACGACCTCCGGAGGGGAACCGCAGCCGTGAGAGGAAGAATACAGCGCGCACTGAGCGGCTTCTACTATGTCAAATGCGCGGACGGACAGCTCTACACCTGCAAGGCGCGCGGCAAATTCCGCAGGGAGGGCATTTCGCCGCTCGTGGGCGACGACGTCGAATTCTGCGAGGTGCCGGGCGGCGAAGGCCGCATCGACGAAATTCTGCCGCGCCGAAACAGCTTTGACCGCCCGAGCGTCGCCAACATCGACCAGATGGTCATCGTCTGCTCACAGGCGATCCCGAAGACCGATCCATATTTGGTCGACCGCATGACGGCCATCGCCGCGCTCAAGGGCTGCGACGTGCTCATCTGCATCAACAAGTGCGACTTAGACCCCGCGGACGCGCTGCGGGAATACTATGAAAACGCGGGCTTTCGCACCGTCAGCGTCAGCGCGGAGACGGGCGAGGGCATCGAGGCGCTACGCGCCCAGCTCGTCGGGCGGCTCTCCGCCGTCACAGGCAACTCCGGCGTTGGCAAGTCGAGCATTCTGAATGCGCTCGACCCCAGCATGTCGCTCAAGACGGGCGAGGTGAGTCAGGCGCTCGGCCGCGGACGGCACACGACGCGCCATGTTGAGCTCTACGAGCTACCCTGCGGCGCGGAGATCATCGACACACCGGGCTTTTCCTCGTTCGAGACGACGGGGCTCAATTTGGAGCTCAAAGAAAAGCTGCCCGAGTGCTTTTTGGACTTTTCGCCCTACCTTGGCGACTGCCAATTCGTCGGGTGCAGCCACACAAAGGAAAAGGGCTGCTCGGTGCGTCAGGCCGTAAAAGATGGCAGGATCGTCAGAGGGCGGCATGAAAGCTACTGCCGACTCTACGACGAGCTCAAGGACCTGCGCGAATGGAACGCGGGCAGTCAAAAACGACGCTAACCGAAAATAAAATGGCGAAGGCCCGCTTCCTTTCGGAAGCGGGCCTTCGCCATTTAGAGAGATGAGAGAGGGATCAAATATCAATCCTGAAACAGGGGGGTGGAGAGGTAACGGTCGCCGGTGTCGGGCAGCAGGACAACGATGGTCTTGCCCTTGTTCTCGGGACGCTTGGCGAGCTGGATACCGGCCCAGACGGCAGCGCCGGAGGAGATACCGACCAGCACACCCTCGCTGTGGCCGACAAGCTTGCCGGTGGCAAAGGCGTCGTCATTTTCGACGGTGATGATCTCGTCATAGATCTTGGTATCAAGAACGTCAGGCACAAAGCCCGCGCCGATGCCCTGGATCTTGTGCGCGCCCGCAACACCCTTGCTCAGAACGGGGGATGAGGCGGGCTCGACGGCGACGACCTTGACGTTGGGGTTCTGCTCCTTGAGGAACTTGCCCGTGCCGGTCAGCGTGCCGCCGGTGCCGACGCCGGCGACAAAGATGTCGACCTGCCCGTCGGTGTCTTCCCAGATCTCGGGACCGGTGGTCTCATAGTGCGCCTTGGGGTTCGCGGGGTTGACGAACTGGCCGGGGATGAAGCTTCCCGGCGTCTGCGCGGCGATCTCTTCAGCCTTGGCGATGGCACCCTTCATGCCCTTTGCGCCGTCGGAGAGAACGAGCTCTGCGCCGTAGGCCTTCATCAGCTGGCGGCGCTCGACGCTCATGGTCTCGGGCATGACGATGATGATGCGATAGCCGCGTGCGGCGGCCACGGATGCAAGGCCGATACCGGTGTTGCCGGAGGTCGGCTCGATGATGACGGAGTCGGGCTTCAGCTTGCCGCTTGCCTCAGCGTCATCAAGAATGGCCTTGGCGATACGATCCTTGACGGAGCCTGCGGGGTTGAAGTATTCGAGCTTGGCGAGGAGCTTAGCCTCGAGCTTTTCAGCCTTTTCGATGTGGGACAGTTCGAGAAGCGGGGTCTTGCCGATCAGCTGGTCCGCAGAAGTGTAAATCTTGCTCATAATGTTTCCTCCTGAACGATGTACGTTCTATATCAAAATTTTATTGTTTGTTTTATAGGTTTCGGTGATCGCTTGCATCTTATGTTCTGCCGCGGCGACATCGGAACGGGTGAAGGAATGAATTCACGTTCATTACCAACCTTTCGAGTAGGTATGTAGGGATTATACGATGCATGTTTCGATTTGTCAAGAGGAAATTTCAAAAAATCCTATTGAATTCCCATAAACCATGTAATATAATAGGAATATCAAAAGTTGAAGAAGGCCGACTCCCGTATGCCTTTCAACGGATGTGCTTAGAAAGGCGTGAACATACTATGATGATTTCAACCAAAGGCCGCTACGCGCTGCGCGTGCTCATCGACATGGCCGAGCACCAGACCGACGGATACATCCCGCTCAAGGAGATCGCCAAGCGGCAGGACATTTCGGAAAAGTATTTGGAGAGCATCGTCAAATCGCTCGTCAAAGGCGGCGTGGTCGAGGGCATGCGCGGCAAGGGCGGCGGCTACCGCCTGTGCAAGAGCCCGGATCAGTTCACGACCGGCCAGATCCTGCGGCTGATGGAGGGCTCGCTCGCCCCCGTCGCTTGCCTCGAAGCCGGCAGCTCGCCCTGCGACCGCGCAGGGGAGTGCCGCACACTCTCGCTCTGGGCGGGACTGAACGATGTCATCAATAAATATCTTGATCAGTACACGCTCGCGGATCTGCTGCGCGAAGATGGGGATTATGATTATGTAATATAATTACAGTTTCCCTGCACCGTGCAGGGGGACGCGGATAAGGGGGCCATTCTCTCACGTGAGAGAATGGCCCCCTTGGACCCCCAAGAGAACG
>ERZ857775.303-NODE-303-length-77058-cov-9.841591_pt1 | contig 77058 bp, 51 predicted proteins | sample MGYA00519698_ERZ857775 | MGnify/ENA primary metagenome ERZ857775 (study PRJEB31778, sample SAMEA3449363) | human gut metagenome | biome: human gut; feature: human-associated habitat; material: faeces | place: United Kingdom | collected 2010/2012 ...
CGCTTGACTTCCGTAAAAATATTCAAATTGTATCGACATTGTTGTGCCTCCTTTCGCAATGATTTGTATGTATAAAAAAAGACGGCAACCCGCCGCCTTAAATATTGAAAATCATACCGCAATGCGATATTCAATTTCAAAATCTTGATATTTCTTTTCAGATTTAATTCCCATCTTCATTTTGTATATTAAATGCTCTGTGTCAACATCGGACGGCAGGGTCATTGTCTATAACGGAAGACCGATAAGCGCTGATATTGATAATACCTTTAAGAATATCAATTACGGCATGATTGCGGTAAAACAAAGTAAGAACAAAGGAAACGATTTGATTATAATCGAGGATTATACCGATATATATGTATCGGCGGTATCTAAAAATATGGAGTCGATTTCCGACAGCAAGCTTTCTAACTCGGTGATAGAGATTAAGGATTGGGAAACACTTGTGTTTAAAACCGAAGACGGAACAGCGGTTGAATATACCGAGATTCCGAACGATACGATTTTGGCGGTTAAAAAATCCAAGGATAAAAAGCTTATATACGGGCGGATTTCAACAACGATTGCAAATGGCGCGATAGAGCGTATGTTTGAGGATGGCGGAACAACGACAATTGTTATTGACAACACAGAACATAAGCTGACAGCCGCGTGCGCCGCGAAATTTAAGTCAAGCTTAAAGCTCGGTTCGGCGTATAAGTATTATTTTAACCCGGTCGGAAAGGTTGCGTATATAGATACAACCGGCGGCACCAATATGGTTCCGGGATATTTAACAAACGCAATCAAGAATGATGATTCGTTTGATAATAATCTTAAAATAAGAATTCTGGCGCAGAACGGAAATCGCATTGTGTACGAAACCGCGGACAAAGTTAAAATTGACGGTGTTGAATACACTGACCCCGATAAGATGATAGCGGCGTTTCCGTCCGATTCGGGGGATAAAACAAAGGTTGAGCCACAGCTTATTATGTATAAATTGAGCGGTGACAAAATAAAAGAAATTGACACATACGGCGGCGATGCGGCAAACGAGGACAAAAAGAGTACACTCGAAAGATGTGTGCCACAGTGGAATGAAGTTGAATACAGAGCGGGCAGATTTGGCTGGAAAATACCGGTTAGGGGCGGCGGTAAGCTCTTTACCGTTCCCGAAAGCGATAAGATTAATTCGTCATCGGATAAAAAGTTTTTGGTTGAAACTACATCCGGAACAACATTCTCGGCGATATCGGATAAGAGTAACAACGTATTCTATAAACTCGGAACAAATGCAACGTTTTATGACTATATCGTCAGCGTCGGTGACGCGTCCTATTCACTCAATGACGAAAGACTTACCATTGTGACGGATATATTTGAAACGCTCGACGACGAAGAACAGATAGTAACAGCAATTTCGGTTCTGAGGGCACAGGATGGTGCACCGCTGACTGCCGAATACAAAATAAATGAGGGATTATCGATTGCCGGTCTTGAAAAGGGTGATGTTATCAGATGCTCATATTCGGGAAATACGATAATGGATTATGAATTGTTATACGATGAGAGTTCAAATGATTTGCCCGATAAGTTCCCCGGTTCAAAGTGGCAGGGTGTAACCGATTATTGGAATCTTTATCAGCCGAACACGTATTACGGCGAATCATTCCAGTTGTCGTTCGGATATGTAAATTCAAAGAAAGACGATATGCTGCGCTGGGGATATAAATCACCACAGTCGGTCGATGAGGTCTGGAATCAATTCATATCATCGTCAACAGGCGGTTCGCGAATTATGATATGGGATACCGAACAAGAAAAGGCATATGTCGGCACACTTGATGATGTTATTGATTATGAAACATACGGCAAGGGTTCGAGAATTATCCTTCAAACCTGTTGGTTAGAGTTCCGTGCGATGGTTGTATATATTTAATGGCAGAGAGGGGTATCCTTGTATGAATAGAGTGAACAGAGGGATATTAGCAAAAGCGGTTGTTTTGGTTTTGATTATGACAATGATTATGGGGATACTGCCATGCTTTGCATACACCGCGCAAACAGCGGACAGAGAAATATATATAAGCGGCGTATTTTCAAACCCGACAGGCGATGAAGAAGTAACGGTTGATGTTTACTATCCCAACAAAGGCTTTGCGGACTTATTATCCGCAAAGCCGACTGAGTATAGCAAAATTTTGCTCTATCGCGATGAGATGCCGATGAAAAGCGATGGCGGTTATGAATTTAGCTTTAAGGTCGGAGATATTCCGAGCGGCAGCTATACGGCATATATTTCACGAAGCGGCGGCGATGAGGTCAGGACAGAAGCCATAAACTATGTCAGTCCGTCCGACAGCCAAAAGGCAATAGTAACAACCCAATTCGGCAACATTTGGTACTCGGATGAAGTTCCGGTGTTTTATGTTAAAATTCCGTCGGGGTTTGACTATAAAAACATTGAAATGAAATATTTGGTCAAAACCTTTGACGGCGAGGTTGTATATAAACGAACAGAAAAAGCAGCATCGTCTTATTGCACTGTTGAACTGAACGATTTTGATTTATACGGCGTATTTGATTTTGTGGTCGAGATGTATGCGAACAATGTGCAAATCTCAAACAGCTCAAAAAAATTCTCTGTGATAAGAACGACTGATAATACAAATCCCAAAGTCGCAATACACGAGCTTTTGGGCAATGATACGGCGTATTATTCAAAATTTTCCAACATAATGGGTGTGTACGAGAATACAGGATTTTCGGCGGCAAGAACGAGTCTTTCGAGAAACGGTGCTTCGTGGAACGGTGATGCTTTGACTTATCAGAGTGCATATAACAAAACTATGCAATATTATTCAAAATCCGACATAAAACCGATGATATTGCTCACAGGCTCAAGCGTATCGTGGGATCATATGCCTGTGACCACGCCGGAAAAAGAGGATTTCAGAAAATATTGCATACAGGTGGCAAAAGATACAAAAGACTATGCGATTGCGTATGAGGTCTGGAACGAACCGAATGCATCCGCTTTTAATAAAGACGGAGCAACCGAGACACAGTACGCCGAACTGATAAAAATTGCGAGCGATGCGGTGAGGTCGGTAAAGCCCGATGCAAAAATCGTTGCTATGACGACTTCGGGATGTGATGAAAATTGGATAAAAAACACAATTGACGGCGCAAAAACAAACGGTTTTAACATTGCCGATTATATCGATGCCGTCAGTGTTCATCCGTATTGGTGGGCGGAAGGTCCCGAAAAGGGTCAGCTTGACGCAATTCAAAAAATCCGCACGCTTATGAACAATAACGGCTTGTCGGATAAGGAAATTTGGGTGACGGAGGTTGGCTGGCAAAAGACAATCGGTCTTGACAGACAGGCATATTTTACAACGAATTACCTTTTGTTAAATGATGTAAAGGGTGCGGCTGAAAAGACTTTCTTGTTCAGATATGTCGCAGCAATGCCGTCGGTCGACAATGAGGAATTCGGATTTTTAAATGATAACGCCGATGATGTTCCGTTTTCGGCAAGGCCCGTTATGGCGGCTGTCGCGAATTACAACCGCATTATGAGCGACGCGAAATATGTGTCAAAAATCACAGCGGGCGGGGTTGACATTTATAGGTTTAAGCTTTCGGACGGAAGTGATGCGGCGGTTTATTACAGTGAAAATTCAAACAATGCAATTGAAATTGATTTGGGTACTGAATCAATTTCATATTGCGATATATACGGCAACGAAACGACACTTGGCTCAAGTGACGGCAAGTATTGTCTGAACAAAACGGACGGTGTGAATTATGTGGTTGGAAATTTCACAAAATTCGAGAGTGCGTCTACAGTAAACATAATTGATATTTCAAGCGATACACTCGATGAATTTGAATCAAAGACGCTGAATGTTACAACCGATTATGATGTTGAGATTAAGCATTCCGACAATGTAATTGTTTCGATGAATAACAAAACCGGAAATGTATCGTCATACAACTTTTATGTAACGGATTTTGATTCGGAAAAACCGTATATAGAGGTTTTGATTAAAAACGAAAACAATGTGGTAACAGACCGAAAAATTTATCTCAAAGAGGCTCTCGAAAGTGATGTTGTTCACCGAATTGACAGATATAACTATCAAGGTTATTCGCGGTGGAATTTATACAATGCCGATTTTTCGGATGAGAGAAGAAACGCCTTTAGACTGACAGCCGGCGGCAGTCCTGCTGTTTTGATTTCCGATGAATTTAATCTGCCCAATAAAAGCGGTAAGTATAAGGTTTCGTTTGATATGTTGGCGGACAAGGCGCGAAAATTTCATTTTGTGTTTGCAACCGATTCCGAAATGGGAACCGACAGCGTTTTTGCTGGGATATATACGGATAAGGACGGTAATATCGGATATTATTCAAAAAGATATTATAAGGCTCCGATAAACAGCGGAATTGTGTTTGAACCGAATAAGTGGTATAAGATTGATGCTATTGTCGATTTGGTACAAAAAACGATCGAGTATTATATTGACGGACAAAAAATCGGAACAGTGACAAACTATCCGTTTGATGCGTTTAATCGGCTCAGATTTGCGGATTCCTCAAATGAGGGCGGAACGCTGTGGTTCGATAACGTTGTAGTAAGACAAATGAACACAACTCCGTTTGAGATTACGGTAAATAACGGTAAAATTGAGATTGCGGCAAATGAAAAATCAGCGTCTGTTTTAGGCGATAAGAACAGCGCGGTAATGCTGTATGCGTTATATGATGCGGATAACAGGCTGCTCGGTGCAAAAACGGAGAATGTGACAAAGAGCGAGTTGCAAAACAATTTCGATTCATTTAAAATTTTGGCAGATATTCCGAACGGAGCCAAAAGGGTAAAGGTGTTTGTATTTGAAAACACAGTGAACTTAAAACCAATATCAAAAGTAATGATGAAAAAAATAAAATATTAAAATAAAGGATGGTATGGAAGATGAAAAAAATTAATTTTAAAAAAGCGGCGGCGTTATTGACAGCCGGCGTTATGACGATGTCGGTATTTGCATCATGCGGAAAGTCGGCGAATGATACCGATGAAAACGGAAAGACTATTGTATCTGTTGCCAATTGGCCGCAAAAGGAAGGAAAAGAACTTGACAATTATAATAAAGCAAAAGCCGAATTTGAGCAACAAAATCCGGATGTAACAATCAAACCCGATGCGTGGACATTTGATTTAAAATCATTTTATGCAAAGGCTGCCGGCGGACAGCTGCCGACAGTATATTATACGCATATGACCGAGGCAAAACAAATTATAGAGTCAGGATATTCGGCAGATTTGGCGAATGTCCTTAAAAAGAGAGGATATGAAGGAAAATTCAATCAACAGATTCTTGATTTGGTGTCAAAGGACGGAAAAATATATGCATTTCCATTCTCGGCATATGTTTTGGGACTTGGATACAATGTTGATTTGTTTGAAAAAGCAGGACTTATGAATGACGATGGAACGCCGAAACAGCCGAAGAATTGGGATGAGGTTGCTGAATTTGCGGTTAAGATAAAAGAAAAGACAGGAAAGCCGGGCATAGTTTTTCCGTCATCTAACAATAACGGCGGTTGGATATTCATGCCTCTTGCATGGAGCTATGGGGTGAACTTTATGGAGAAGGACAGCACCGGCAAGTGGAAAGCTACATTTGACACAGATGAGGCAGTGGCGGCTCTGCAATATATAAAAGATTTAAAGTGGAAATACGACGTCTTGCCGAGTAATTCTCTGATTGACGGTTCGGAATACTACAAACTTTTCGGAACAGGGAATGCGGGAATGCTTATTGCTACGGATTATTCGGCAGAGGTTGTTCGATTTGGAATGGATATCAACAACATAGGACTTATGGCAATGCCCGCAGGTCCAAAAAGACACGTGACATTGTTAGGCGGAAGTATATTTGCCATGGCACCCAATTCAACGGAAAATCAGATTGACGGAGCGATGCGTTGGCTTGAGAGAAGCTATAACTATAATGCAACGGACACATTTAAAGAAAGTACGGAAAAATCAATAAATACGCAACTCGAAAAAGGTCAGCTGGTTGGTATAAAAAGCCTGAGTACATGGGATAATCAGACCGAATCGGTTAAGTTCACAAATGAGCTTATCGACAAAAAGGCAAATTCAAATATAAATCATATAAAGCTGTACAATGATTTTATTGCAGACCTCGGCGATTGTGAATTACAGGCCGAAGAACCCGTTTGCGCACAGGAACTTTACAGTGTGCTTGATAATTGTATTCAAGCTGTGCTGACCGACAAAGATTCTGATTGCGCTGCACTTTTAAAGAAAGCAAAGTCGGATTTCCAACAGAATTATCTTGATAATTTGGATTATTAAAATTATGCAAAAGAACTCGTGTTAATCCGGGTTCATATTCGGATGATGCAGGGGTGCTTGCGCCCTTGCATCATTTGCTTGATAACAATAGATGATATGTCGAGAATATGTGGTGACAAAAAGTGCATAAACCCACCCTGAAAAGACAATGAAATGTTATTCGGGCTTTAATTTTCAAAGTCAAAAGTATATTGAATCACCGAAAGAAAAAAAGCGTTGTTACATATTTAAATCACAAGGAAGGCTATGTTTTAAAGTATACTTTGACACACTCGGATAAAAGCAGTAGATTTGTGATTAACACGGAATTTATAAATAATTCCGAAAAAGATGTTGAGATTGATATGCTGTGATTTATGACAGAAAATAAAGATATTCCTGTGGCGGAAGGCGGAGGAGATAATGCGTGTACGGCGGTAGGGAGCGGAACAATAAAAACGGTAGAGCATTTACCACAATAGGTACGAGCGGGGTGGTATATGCACATACAAATATTCCCGTGATTGACAATGCGGGCAGAACGCATACTTTTTGCAGTGCTGTTCCGAACGAATGACACATTATGGGTGTTACCCAAGCGGCAGGTTTGTCGCTTAAATGGTTCAGAGAAAATTTTGCAAAAGATTTGTCTTATGCGGATATTGACGAGTGTGTAAAAAAAGTTCCTGTCGGGGCGGAAAAACTTTTGTATTTGCCTTATCTTATGAGAGAGCGCACTCCTCACTTGAATTCAAATGCACGAGGAGTATTTTTCGGAATGTCGGCAGTACATAAAATGGAATATTTTTTACGTTCGATAATGGAAGATGTGTCGTATACGCTTAGGGATTTGCCTTGAAGTGTTAAAAGAGAATAATGTTAGCGTACAGGATATGACGATTATCGGCGGCGGAAGTAAAAGCGGTGTATGGAAAGAAATGCTGAACGGAGTGTTTAATCTACCTGTAAAAAAATCTAATTGTTCGGACTGTGCGGCGTTAGGTGCCGCAATACTCGCAGGTGTTGCCGTGGAAATATATGAATCAATAGATTCAGCTTGTGAAAATATTGTCAGGCATTCGGATTTGATAAAAGATGATAATTTTGAGGAATATGATAAGCTTTATAGGGTATATAAAAAATTATATTCTTCGTTGCAAACGGATTTTAGGGATTTGTCCCGGATATAAAACAATAAAACAGAAAGAAAGGTGTTATATATGTATAGAATCGGTATGTCAATGTTTGAAACGGACTTTGACGAAAAAAGCTTTAGTGATTTGGCGAAAAACGGAATATTTGATGTCGAAATATCAAGACCGCTTTATGAACATTATGAAAATTTTGATTTTTGCGGTGTTAAAAAAATGGCTGAAAGCCATGGTATAAATATATGGTCGTTTCATCTTCCGTTTGCGCCGCGTGAGTTGATAGATATTTCGGATGTTGAGAAAGAAAAAAGGAGAAAAACAGTTGAGTATTTATCCGAATTGATAAAAATGGGCGGCAGTATAGGAGTTGATAAATTCGTTGTTCATCCGAGCAGTGAACCGATATTAGAATCGGAGCGGAAAGAAAAACTAAAATGCGCAAAAGAAAGTCTGTCAAAACTTGCGGATGTTGCCGAAAGATTTAATGCGGTTATATGCGTTGAGGATTTACCGCGGACTTGTCTTGGAAATAGTGCTGAAGAAATGAAGTTTTTAACCGAGGATGACGAACGTTTAAGAATTTGTTTCGATACAAATCATATTACGACTGATAAACCCGAAAATGTAATACGAGAGTTAAATGATAAAATTGTTACACTGCACGTATCCGACTTTGACTATGTTGATGAAAAGCATTGGATTCCCGGTGACGGAGAAATCAATTGGAGCGAAGTGGTTAAGGCTCTTAAAGATATTAAATATAACGGCGTTTGGATGTATGAGGTGGGATTTCAAAGCCGGAGCGGCAAATTGACAGTATCCGATTTTAAGAAAAATGCCGAAAAAATTTTACTTGCATAAAGCAAATATGAAAGGACGAAAAGTATGAAGAACGTATATTTATTATGTAACGCACACATAGACCCGATATGACTGTGAAAGTGGCAGGAGGGAGCGGCGGAGGCAATCTCGACATTCCGCACCGCAGCGGATTTTTGTGAGGAATTTGACGGATTTGTATTTAATCACAACGAAGCACTTTTGTATGAGTGGATTGAGGAATATGAGCCGGAATTGTTTTGGCGTATACAAAAGTTGGTTTCCGATGGAAAATGGCATATTATGGGCGGTTGGTACCTTCAACCGGATCGTACAATGCTGTCGGGTGAATCTTTTATCCGACAGATAGAATACGGACGAAAGTGTTTCAAAGAAAAGTTTGATAAAACCCCGACAACGGCAATAAACTTTGACCCGTTCGGACATACGAGGGGACTTGTTCAGATACTTAAAAAGAACGGCTTTGACTCATACTTGTTTATGCGCCCGGGAACGGATAGAGGTGACTTTGTTATGTGCTGAATGAGTGCGCAGACAAAGAGAATATACTTGTTTTGTGGGGAATAGGCGACCACGGCGGCGGACCGTCACGAGCTGATTTAAGCGAGATAACCGATTTTATGAAAGAACATACCGAACTTAATATAAAACATGCTACACCCGATGAATATTTTAAGACTGTGAATAAGGACAAACTCAAAGTGATAGAAAAATCGCTTGACACGTGTATGATGGGTTGTTATACGTCTATGGTAAGAATCAAACAGGCAAACAGACGTGGCGAAAACAAAATTGAGATGATAAAACGCATGACGGCACAATCGGATATTTCGGTTGATGATGCTGAAATCGAAAGCGCGGAAAAGGCACTGATGCTGTCGCAGTTTCACGATGTCCTGCCGGGGTCAATGATAAAGAAAGCGGAAACGGATTAAGAGAAAATAGATGAGCACCTAAAGCAGATGAAGGACGGCAATTATACCATTGCGGCGTATCAAAAGCTGCAGCTGGAAATTATGGGCGATTTGAACAGAAAGTCATCCATCATCACAAGAATTGCGAAAGGTAAGTTTTGTAACGGGCATAATTATACAAACTCGGATGCGGAAGATGATATAAAAAATGAATTTGGCTCGTTTTATAAACGAATTGACGAGAAGTGCGAAACCGAGTTTGAAAAGTGTGTGCAATATTATCAGCTTGAAAACAGTACAAGTATTGAAGGAGTGTATAATATGTTTCGTGCGGCAAAGGCTGCCGGACGGAAAGGCGAAAAATTAAAAGAAGATGCAAAACTGTTTTATGCGTTTTATGTATATGTAGGCTATAGTCATAAAGCGCCCATAAGTTTGGAAAGTCAGATTATAATGAGGATTATGTTTACGCAGATAGGCAAGCTGATGAACAATATGAAGCTGTATTCACAGCTTTATGAGGAAAACCCGGATGCACTGACAGAGATAATACTGATAAACCAAGTCTTGAATATGATATTGAAATTTTCGGTATTTAACATTGAAGAATGGCTGAAAGTTCGTGAATTAAGTATCATATATGCAAAAGATGACCGGTTTTTTAAAGACTTTTTGGGAGAGGGGCAGCACATAACAAAAAATAAAGACTTTGAAAACGATGTAAAGATAGGACAAATGAGAAAGTTTTATAAACACTATACACCAAAAGAAATAAGCTCGATTTTAAGCAAGGCGTTTTAAAAGAAAGTGAAACTTTTGTAATTTCGTATGGGACGGTGCTAAACCGTCCCACGGTGGTTTTATCAAATGAAATGTATGTTAATAATTGTAGGGAACGGTGTTCTCGATGTCCCATAAGATATTCACAATATTATACGGTTGTTCGATAATTCCGTAGGGGTGCCCCCGTGTGGGCGCCCGTGAGATGTTTGTAATATTATATGAAATAACAGGATAGGCAAATCAAAATAATTTTAATGAATTAACCGCCCGTTGCCCATACGATTGCCAAGCCCAATCGCAATGCAACAATTATTTTGATTTTGTGTTAGAAAAGTGTTAGAAATCGAGGTATCATATGCACCCGCATAAAAAAGGAGCAAGCCGAAAAAGCTTGCTCCGTGTATGGTGCCGCTGATCGGGGTCGAACCGATACGGTATCACTACCACAGGATTTTGAGTCCAGCGCGTCTGCCAATTCCACCACAGCGGCGTGTCACCAACTTGTTTATTATAACACACTTTGTTTCAAAAATCAACCCTTTTTTTCGATTTTTTTAAATTTTTTCAAAAAAATTCTCAAAGCAAATACAGCGAAAGGGTTTAAAGCTGCACTTGCTCAGAGAATATGTTTAAAAAACAAATTTTAGACTTGTACAAAATGAAATGCTGCATTCTATTCGGCGGGGGTGTCAATTATTCCGCCGACAAATTCCTTTGCGTCAAACGGTTCAATATCGTCTATGCCTTCGCCCACGCCGACAAGCTTGACCGGAATATCATATTCATTCTTTATTGCAAAAGTAATGCCGCCCTTTGCCGTGCCGTCAAGCTTTGTAAGGATTATACCGGTAATATCCGCAGCCTCTTTAAATTCCTTTGCCTGCATAACCGCATTTTGACCCGTTGTTGCGTCAAGAACCAGCAAGACCTCTTTTCCGCTCATCGGAAGTTCGCGGTCGAGTATCTTATAAATTTTTTTAAGTTCTTGCATAAGATTTTTCTTGTTGTGAAGTCTGCCGGCGGTGTCGCACAGCAGGACATCAACGTATTTGCCCTTGCAGGCGTTGATTGCGTCATAAATAACGGCGGCAGGGTCGGAACCCTCTTGCTGTTTGATTATCCGAACATCGGCGCGCTCCGCCCAAATTTCGAGCTGTTCAATTGCGGCGGCACGGAAAGTATCCGCGGCGGCAATAACAACGTTTTTGCCCTGTTTTTTGTACATCGCCGCAAGCTTTCCGATAGATGTGGTTTTTCCCACACCGTTTACGCCGATGACCATAACGACCGCCGGAAGTCCGCGAATATCGAGCTTGCTGCTTGAACCCTCGGTTAAAATGCCCTCGAGAATTGCCGCAAGTTCTGCCTTTAAATCCACACTGTTTTTTATATGTTTTTCCGCCGCGGCATCGCGCAGCTTTTCTATGATGTCCATAGATGTGTTTACGCCCAAATCCGCGGTAATAAGAGCTTCTTCAAGCTCATCGAACAAATCATCATCAACCGATGAAAATGTTTTCATTACGTTCTCAATTTTGTCATTGATTGAATTTTTTGTTTTGCTGAGACTCTCTCTCAGCTTGCTGAAAAATGCCATAGTCTGTCTCCTTATTATATAAATTCGTTCGGTATGGGCGCAATTGCCCTTTCCGACAAGGTGTATATTTTATAAATTTACCTCATCGATATTGAGTGAGAGTAACTTTGATATACCTTTTTCCTGCATGGTTACACCGTACAGAATATTTGCCGCCTCCATAGTTCCGCGTCTGTGCGTAACCACAATGAATTGGGTTTTGCTGCTGTATTTATGCAGATAATCGGCGTATCTGTATACGTTTGCGTCATCCAGAGCCGCCTCAATCTCGTCAAGAATACAAAACGGTGTCGGGCGCACATCGAGAATAGCAAAGAGCAGAGCTATCGCTGTGAACGCACGCTCGCCGCCCGACAGCAGCGTAAGACTTTGCAGCTTTTTGCCCGGCGGCTGTGCTTCGATTTCGATTCCGCTTTCCAATACGTTATCAGGTTCGGTGAGCGATAAATGCGCACTTCCGCCGCCGAAAAGCTCGCTGAAAACTTTGTTGAATCCGATGTTTATTATCTTAAATTGTTCAGCAAAGTTTTTCTGCATTATATCCATCATTTCTTCAATTACCGAATCGAGTTCCGCCTTCGATTTCTCCAAATCCGAGGTCTGTACGGTGAGAAAGTCAAAACGCTCTTTCACGTTTTTGTATTCCTCGATTGAATCAATGTTTATGTTGCCAAGTGCGCGAATGCTGTCTTTGAGTTCCTTGATTCGCACGGTGGCGGAGGAATACTCAAATCCCTCGGGACGTTCGAGTTCGGCGGCATCGCTGTAGGTAAGTTCGTAATCTTCCCACATACGATTGACGATGCTTTCACGGTCGGACATCAGCTTTGCCAAACGGTTCTCAAACTTTGATGCACGCTGTGAAAGTGCAAACTTTTGCTCTTGTGTGTCTTTGACTTCGCTTTGGCGTTTGCGAATCTCGTCCTCGGTCTTTTTACGGCTTTCCGCAATTGTCTGTGCGTGGCTTTTGCATTCATCGGCGCGAACGCGGTGTTCATCACATTGCTTGCCGAGCTGTTCGAGCCGACCGGCTATATCCTCGTTGCGTTTCTTTAAAGTTTCGATTCCGCCGTTCTTAATCTTTACATCATCGAGCCTGTCACTCATGCTTGCGTTCAGAGCGGCAATTCTTTCGTTTTCAAGCTCGGTGTCTTTGAGCAGTGTCGAACGGCGTATATTTGCGCGCGTAAGCCGTTCGGAGAGCCGCTCGTTCTCATCGGTTGCACGGCTGAATTCAGCTTGCGCACCTTCCGCGCCCTTTTCGAGCGCAGAGCGTTCATTGGTTATCTTTTCAATCTCGGCGTTCTTGACGGTCAAATCGGCATCTATTTCGCCAAGTTTTTGTTCGATGTCGTCAAGCTCGCGGCCGAGCTGGGCGTCTGATGAATTGATGCTTTCAACCAAAGCGGAATATCGCTCAAAATCGGACGCCGCGCGAACGGCATTTGAGCGGATTTCCTGTTCAGCGGCGGTGATTTTTTCAATCAGGGCGGTTGAATTCGAGATACTTTCCGAAAGAGCGGCAAGCCGCTTTTCTTCGCGTTCGGTTTGAACTTTAAGTTTATCGATTTCCTCGGCGAGTGAGTCAATCTCACCCGTTCGAGAGAGAGAACCCGTGGTCTTGACGGCGCTTCCGCCCGTCATTGCGCCGCCGGCTTGAATGACATCGCCGCCGAGGGTGACAATCCTGAATTTGTGTCCGTTTTTTCTTGCCATAACAACGGCGTTGTCGATGTTGTCGCATATAACGGTCGATGCAAGAAAGCTTCCGACTATGTTCCGATATTTTTCATCGCATTCGACAAGTTGTGCCGCCGTTGAAATATATCCCTCGCACCGCGCAGCGGAAGAGGGGTCGAAATTCCTTGTCCTTATGGATGAAACGGGAAGAAATGTCGCACGCCCGAGATGCTTTTCTTTTAGGTATGCAATAGCCTGTTTCGCCTCGTTCTCGGTTTCGGTAACTATGTTTTGGCTTGCCGCACCGAGGGCGGTTTCAATCGCCGTTATGTATTTTTTGCCGGTTTTTATGAGCTGTGCAAGAGGTCCGTATATCTTGGCATTGCCGAATCTGCCGCTTTTATACGCCGTCATAATGCCCTTTACGCCTTTGGCGTAACCCTCCATTTCGCGCTCCATATCGATGAGCATTGTGCGCCGCGAACGCCTGCGCCCGAGTTCGAGTATGGTGTTGTTTCTCTGAACGGAACGTTTTTCGAACTCTGCACGGGTTTGTCTGATATTTTCCTCGTTCTTTTTGCGTTCGACAATCACTTTTTCGAGTTCGGCGTTAAAATTTCTTTCGTCCGCCGCCGCCGAATCCCTTTTTTGAGTCAGCTCGTCAACGCTCTTTGCGCGTTCCGAGCGTTCGGACAGAATGTCCGTTTTTCTGCGTACAAAGCTGTCTTTCAATATTTCGGAATTCTCAATGTATACTTTAAGAGAGCCGATTTTTGCGGTTATGTCCATAATCCTTGATTTTAAGCTCTCGAGAGCGCCGCCCTTTTCGGACGTTTCGATGTTTGCCGCCGAAATAAGCGCGGTGATTTCTTCAATCTCCGACTTGTTTTGCACGCTTTCGCGACCCAATTCTTCGAGTTTGGATTTGTGTTGTTTAATATCCGATTCAATTACCTTTGTCGATTCGGAAATATTCAAAATTTCGGCTTTGAGACGGTCTATGTTATCCCTGTTATGCTCGGCATCATTGCGCAAGATGCCGCTTTCCTTTTCGGATTCGCTTATCTTGAACAAGAGGTCGCGCTCATCCGAATTAATCTTTTCCGCCTGTTCGTCAAGTGCCGTGAGTTCACTGTACATTCCGGAAATGGCAGAGTCTGTTTCTTCGAGAGACGCGGCGATTTCGGAAATTTGAGCATTCAAAAGTTCGAGGTCTTGCGACAGCTTGGCGCTTTCCTCTTTGATTCTGTCAATATTAATGATAGATACGGCTATGTCAATGCCGCGCAGCTCATCGCGCAGGATAAGATACCGCTTTGCTTTTTCGGACTGTCGTTCGAGAGGACCGAGCTGACCCTCTAATTCGCTCAGAATATCCTTGACCCTTGTGAGGTTGTCCACCGTTTGAACAAGCTTGCGCTCAGCCTCTAATTTTCTGTATTTGTATTTGGAGATTCCCGCCGCCTCTTCGAAAATCTGACGCCTGTCCTCGGACTTTGTGCTGAGAATCGAGTCTATCTTTCCTTGACCGATGATGGAATATCCGTCACGCCCGAGACCCGTGTCCATAAAAAGCTCGTGAATGTCTTTCAGACGGCACAGGGTTTTATTGATATAATATTCGCCGTCACCGCTGCGATACACGCGGCGCGTAACGGTTATCTCGGGAAAGTCGAGCGAAAAGTATCCGTCCGTGTTGTCGAGCGTAAGGGTAACCTCGGCAAAACCGAGAGCCTTGCGCTTTTCTGTTCCGGCGAATATAACATCTTCCATACGGCTTCCGCGAAGGGATTTGACGCTCTGTTCGCCCATAACCCAGCGAATGGCATCGGAAATATTGCTCTTTCCTGAGCCGTTCGGGCCGACGATTGCGGTTATTCCCGAATTAAAATCAAGATAAATTTTGTCTGCAAAGGATTTAAAGCCTTGCATTTCTATATTTTTAAGACGCATATTATTTTCTCCGTTTTCACAAGATGAAAAATCGATTACGCATAAATAATCACATTATATTATAACAGAAATGTTCGTGATTGTCACGCTTTTTTTGAAAAAATGTTACTCTTTTTTTAAAATTACAAAAAAATCGCACAAAAAATGCTTTTACCCCTTTACAAATCACATTTTTTATTATAAAATAAATAATTATGTAAGTTTATAAATATATGGAGGTTATTTATATGTATCGCAAGGTTTCGGCAGACCTATCCTTTGTTGACAGGGAAAAGGCAATTGTTGAATTTTGGAAGAAAAACGATATATTCGAAAAAAGTATAGAGCATCGTGACGGATGTGAACGATTTACGTTCTATGACGGTCCGCCGACGGCAAACGGAAAACCGCACATAGGTCATGTGCTGACACGTGCGATTAAAGACCTTATACCGAGGTATCGTACAATGAAAGGCTATAAAGTTCTGCGCAAGGCGGGCTGGGATACTCATGGGTTGCCGGTTGAGCTTGAGGTCGAAAAGGCTCTCGGTATCAGCGGAAAGCCCGAAATAGAAAAGTTTGGTATTGAGGACTTTATCAAAAAATGTAAGGCAAGCGTTTTCACATACCAGAGCGAGTGGGAGGAAATGAGCGACCGCGTCGGATTCTGGGCGGATATGGAAAACCCGTATGTTACTTATCACAACGATTATATCGAATCGGTGTGGTGGGCTTTGCGCCAAATATGGGATAAGGGACTTTTGTATAAGGGTCATAAGATTATGCCGTATTGTCCGCGCTGCGGAACGTCTTTGTCGAGCCACGAGGTTGCACAGGGATATAAAGATGTAAAAGAAAATTCGCTTATTGTCAAATTCAAGGTTTTGGGCAAGGATAACGAATATATCTTGGCATGGACAACCACGCCGTGGACTTTGCCGTCAAACTTGGCTCTTTGTGTAAATCCGCATGAAAAATATGTCAGATTTACCATAGAGGGTGACGAAAACAACACCGTTTATATAATGGCAGAGGCTTTGATTAAATCCGTATTCGGCGAGGACGCGAAAGCGAACATATTAAACGAATACACGGGCGAAGAACTCAAAGGCACGGAATACGAGCCGCTTTATTCGTTTGTCAAGCCCGATAAAAAGGCTTATTATGTAATAGCCGATGATTATGTTACAATGGAGGACGGTACGGGCGTTGTTCATACCGCACCGGCATTCGGTGAAGATGACGCGCGCGTTTGTAAGGCGAACGGACTTCCGTTTATCAACCTTGTTGACCACCAGGGTAACTTTGTCAAAGAAACCGGAGAATGGGCAGGCACGTTCGTAAAGGATGCGGACAAGCTTGTTATCCGCGATTTGAAAGAGCGTAATCTCTGTTTCGCGGTAATCCCGTTCGAACACAGCTATCCGTTCTGCTGGCGCTGTGACACGCCGCTTTTGTACTATGCTTGCGATACTTGGTTTATCGAGATGACAAAGGTTCGCGACAGATTACTTGCGAATAACGAAACGGTTAACTGGATGCCCGATAATATCAAGCACGGACGTTTCGGAAACTTCCTCGAGAACATAATCGACTGGGGTCTGTCGCGTACACGTTATTGGGGTACGCCGCTGCCTATCTGGGAATGCGAATGCGGACACCGCCATGTTGTCGGTTCTATCGCCGAGCTTAAAGAAATGGGTATAAACTGCCCCGATGACATTGAGCTGCATAAGCCGTATGTCGATAATATCAAGCTCAGATGCGAAAAGTGCGGCGGCGAGATGAAGCGTGTTCCCGAGGTAATAGACTGTTGGTTCGATTCGGGGTCGATGCCGTTTGCACAGCTGCATTATCCGTTTGAAAACAAAGAGGCGTTCGAACAGAACTTCCCGGCTGATTTCATCAGCGAAGCAATTGACCAGACAAGAGGATGGTTCTATACCCTTATGGCGATTTCAACGCTCTTGTTTGATAAATCACCGTATAAAAACGTTGTCGTTCTCGGACACGTCCAGGACGAAAAAGGTATCAAGATGAGTAAGCACAAGGGCAATGTAATTGCACCGATGGATATACTCAATGACCAAGGCAGTGATGCGGTACGCTGGTACTTCTATTCGAATTCCGCGCCGTGGCTTCCGAACAGGTTCTCGGCAAAGAATGTGTCAGAGGCACAGAGAAAGTTCCTCGGAACGCTTTGGAACACATATTGTTTTTATGTTTTATATGCAAACATAGACGAGTTTGACCCGACAAAGTATAACCTTTGCGATTTGAATCTTACCGTTATGGATAAGTGGATTTTGTCAAAGCTGAATAATGTTGTCAAGACGGTTGATGATTATTTGAACGAATACAAAATCACCGAGGCAACACGCGCAATGAACGAGTTTGTTGACGAACTCAGTAACTGGTACGTTCGCCGCAGTCGTTCGCGTTTCTGGGCGAGCGAGCTTACGGATGACAAGGTTTGTGCATATATGACTCTGTATACGGTTTTGGTGGAGTTTGCAAAGGTAAGCGCACCGTTTATTCCGTTTATGACAGAGGAAATATATCAGAACCTCGTTCGTTCGGTTAACGAGAACGCCCTTGAAAGCATTCATATGTGCGATTTCCCGAAATATGACGAAAAGTATAACTTTGCGGAAATCGAACAGGAAATGGACGCTATCCGCAAGGTGGTAATCCTCGGCAGAGCCGCAAGAAACGAAGCGAATATAAAGAACAGACAGCCGCTTTCGAAATTATTTATACAGACGGATAATAAAATCAACGCCGACTATGTAAATATTATATTGGAAGAGCTGAATATAAAAGATGTTGAGTTGACAAAAGACGCATCGGGGTTTATAAGCTATAACTTTAAGCCCCAGATGAGGACAATGGGTCCGAAATACGGAAAGCTTATGCGTCCGATATTTGACGAGATTGCAAAGATGGACGGCGCAGAGGTTATGGAAACCCTTAACAGTGACAAGCCGATTTGTCTCAACGTTCAGGGAACGGATGTCGAGGTATTCAAAGACGATGTATTGATTGATACACAGCAAAAAGACGGCTTTGTATCGGCATCGGATGCGGGATTTACCGTGGTTCTCGACACGAACCTTACCGATGAACTGATAGAAGAAGGCTTTGTGCGTGAGATAATAAGCAAGATTCAGACAATGCGCAAAGACAGCGGATTTGAAGTAACGGACAGAATTTCGGTTGTGTTTGACGGAAGCGAAAAGATTGCAAAGATTTTTGCGGCAAACGATGCTGAGATTAAGTCGCAGACCCTTGCCGATTCGATTGATGCAGGAGATGCAAAAGACGGCAAGAATTGGAATGTTAACGGCGAAAAGGTTGATATAGCAATCCAAAAGGCGTAAATTTAAAATAATGATTTAAACCGATACTCATACTCGAACGGCAAGCTGTTTTGCGTGTGAGTATCTTTTTTTGAATTTTTTTAAAATATTTTAAAAAAGCCTTGACAAATGCGCGGCGATAAGTTATAATAGTCAAAGTGTAAAGCGAAAAGACTTTACAGAATGATATTAAAAGTATTTCGAGGTGAGCGGATATGGATAAGAATGTGCGGATTTGCCTGTTGTTTTCCTTTTACAGAAATATGCTTACCAAACGCCAGATTGACTGTGTTGACCTCTATTATAACGAGGATTTGTCACTGGCGGAAATCAGCGAACTTTTGGGCATTACCCGACAGGGTGTGCGCGATAATATCAAAAGGGCAGAGCATACGATGAATGATACCGAGGAAAGGTTGGGTCTTGTATCAAAATTTCTCGGTATTTCCGAAAAGCTCGCCAAAATCGATGACATCATCAGAGAAATAGAAAAGTCACCGAACGTGCGCTATCTTTCAGATGATATAAAACATAAGATTAACGACATATTAATGATTATCGGTTCGATAAACGATGACGAACAATAACATATAACAAAATATTACGGAAAGCAGAGGTGACGGCTGTGGCATTTGAAAGTCTTTCGGATAAGCTTCAAAATACATTCAAAAAGCTCAGAGGTATGGGCAAGGTCAGCGAAAAAGACCTTAAAGACGCAATGCGTGAGGTTAAACTTGCGCTGCTTGAGGCGGACGTAAACTTTAAAGTCGTAAAAAACTTTGTAAAACAGGTATCCGACAGAGCGGTCGGTGCAGAGGTTATGGAATCCCTCACCCCCGCACAGCAGATTATAAAGATTGTAAACGAAGAATTAATTAACCTTATGGGCGGCGAGACAGAAAAGCTTAATATCTCGTCAAAACCCCCGACAATTATTATGATGGCGGGTCTTCAGGGTGCAGGCAAGACCACCACGGCGGCAAAGCTCGGCGGTTTACTTAAAAAACAGGGCAAACGACCGCTTTTGTGTGCGTGTGACGTTTACAGACCTGCGGCGGTGGAACAGCTTCATGTTGTCGGCGGCAAGCTCGATTTGCCCGTATATTCCGAAAAAGGCGTGACGGATGCGGTCGGTATAGCAAAGCGCGGCTTGGCACACGCTCTGGCGCATTCTAACGATGTGCTTATAATCGATACGGCTGGACGTTTGCATATAGACGAAAAGCTTATGAACGAGCTTAAAGAGATAAGTGCAGAGGTCAATCCGACCGAGATTTTGCTCGTTATTGACGCAATGACAGGTCAAGACGCGGTGAATGTTGCCGAAACATTTAACAGAGAGCTTGAAATAAGCGGCGTAATCCTTACAAAGCTTGACGGTGATACAAGAGGCGGTGCGGCTCTGTCTGTCCGTGCGGTTACTCAAAAACCGATTAAATTCTGCGGTATGGGCGAAAAGCTCGCCGATTTAGAGGTGTTTCACCCCGACAGGATGGCATCGCGTATCCTTGGAATGGGCGATATGATTACTCTTATCGAAAAAGCCGAACAGGCTCTTGACCTGAAAAAAGCAGAAGAGCTTGAACGCAAAATGCGTTCTCAGAGGTTCACGTTCACCGATTTTCTCGACCAGATGGCTCAGATGAAAAATATGGGGTCGATGCAGGATATAATTAAGATGCTGCCGGGCGGCAACAAGATTAAGGATATTGATATTGATGAAAAGCGCCTTACGCATATCGAGGCGATAATAACATCGATGACCCCGAGAGAGCGCGAGCTTACGGATAAGCTTACGCCATCGAGAAAAGAGAGAATCGCAAAGGGCAGCGGTACATCAATGACAGAGGTCAACGCCCTTTTAAAACAGTTTGAACAGATGCAAAAGATGATGAAACAGCTCACCGGCGGTCTCGGCGGAAAGCAGGGCAAACGCCGCGGAAAGCTTTTCAGAGGCTTTGGCTCGTTTATGAAATAACATAACTTTACTTTAGAAAAATAATTAAAACATATATATTTGGAGGTAACAAAAAATGGCAGTTAAAATTCGTTTAAAGAGAATGGGCGCAAAGCGCGCACCTTTTTATCGCGTAGTTGTTGCGGATTCAAGATTTCCGCGTGACGGAAGGTTCATCGAACAGGTGGGAACATACAATCCTATGACAGACCCCGCAACCTGTGAATTTGACGCGGAAAAGATTCAAAAATGGATTGGCAACGGCGCGCAGCCGACCGATACCGTTAAGCGCCTTTTAAAAGAAAAAGACATAATCAAATAAAATCCGCGGCATTTTCCGCTTGGATTTTCAGGATTAAATCGTACAGGACGATTCGGAGTATTCCGAATTGTGCGGAAAGGAATTCCGGTTATGAAAGATTTATTGGAATTTATTGCAAAATCTATGGTAAGCAATCCCGACGCCGTTGAGGTTACGGTTACCGAAAAAGAAACGGCAACCGTGCTTACTCTGCACGTTGCGGAGGAAGATATGGGAAAGGTTATCGGCAAGCAGGGACGTATAGCGAAAGCTATTCGTACCGTTGTTAAGGCTGCCGCAAGCAACGAAAGCAAAAAAATAATTGTTGATATTGTTTGACGGTTCACACAAGAGGGAGGCGCCGCAAGTCGTCTCCCTCTGTCTTTAAAATTCGATTTGGAAAACGATTGTGTCAAAGGCACAATTCTTGAAAATACGGAGATTTTTATGAAAAACGAGATACTTGAAATAGGTAAGGTTGTAAACACCCACGGAATAAGAGGAGAGCTTAAAATCCAACCGTGGTGCGATGACCCTATGATTTTTGATGAGCTTGAATATATATACATCGGCGGCAAAAAATACAATATTACAAAAAGCAGGTTTCACAAAACCTGTGAGATTGTTGCGGTCGAGGGTATTGATAATATAAACGATGCCGAAATGCTTAAAAACAAGCTTGTGATGGTCGAGAGAGAAATGCTCGGCGAGCTGCCCGAGGGAACATATTACATTGCGGATATTATCGGTCTTGAGGTCAGGACGGATGACGGCGAAGTGTTGGGTCGGGTTTCACAGGTTATAAGCACAGGCAGCAATGACGTGTATGAGGTCGAAAGAGAGGGCAAAAAACCTCTGCTTTTGCCCGTTATTGACGATGTTGTCAAAGAGGTTGATACGGACGGCGGCGTTATAACCGTGACTCTGATACCGGGACTTGACAACGATTAGGGTTAAAAACAGAGAGGTTCAGCGAATGAGAATAGATATATTGACGCTTTTTCCCGAAATGATTGAGGCGATTCTCGGCGAGAGCATAATCGGCAGAGCGAGAAAAAAAGGTCTGATTGAGATAAACTGTATTCAGATACGGGACTTTGCCAATAATCGTCACCGACAGGTCGATGATTATCCCTACGGCGGCGGAACGGGAATGGTGATGCAGCCCGAGCCGATTTATCTTGCGTATATGAGCGTATGCGGCGATAAAAAGCCGTACACGATTTATATGTCGCCGCAGGGCAAAACCTTTCGCCAGAGTACGGCAAAGCGGCTTAAAAAACACGAACATATCGTGATTTTGTGTGGACATTATGAGGGCGTTGACCAGCGTATACTCGATGAGATATGTGATGAAGAAATTTCAATCGGCGACTTTGTTTTGACCGGCGGCGAAATAGCCGCGGCGGCGGTCGTCGATGCAACGGCAAGGCTTCTTCCGGGGGTTCTCAAAAGCGAGGAATCATTCTCAGAGGAGTCGCACTATAACGGTCTTTTGGAATACCCTCAGTATACGCGCCCCGAGGTATGGCACGATAGGAGCGTCCCCGAGGTATTGCTCAGCGGTCATCACAAAAATATTTGTGAGTGGAAGAGAAAAATGTCAATCGAGAACACTTTTTTTAAGCGCCGCGGTATGCTGGCAAAGGCGAAATTGACCGAAAAAGAGCGGAATTTTGTAGAAGAACTCAAGAAAAAATAAGTGATCCGGATAAAAATTCAATACAAATAATTACATAACAAAACAGTTATTTGTAACAAAATACAAATAATTACAAATTTGCCTGTAAAATAAAAAAACTTTTTGAAATATAGTTGTAATTAATAAGGTATTATGATAAAATAAATAATAATAATTTAAAAATCTATAAAAAGCGGATAAATTTTAACGAAAGGTCTTGTCGGACAAAAGTCAAAATGCGACAGACGACCTTGGATAAAGAAAGGCAGTGAAAGTGATGAAATGTCCGAAATGCGGTATAAACTTGCTTGAACATATTGATGTATGCCCGTTTTGCAAAACGCCGATTCCGAAGGATGAACCCGCGGAACAAAACAGCGCAGAGGAAACAGCGGCAAAAGCGGAAAAAGTATCAAAAAATGTTTCGGCACAAAATACGGGAAGGTATTCGTCGATTGACCCGTCAAAAGACAGCTATGACTTTGACTTACAATACACCTTGACGTTCAGGGATTCGGGTGAAATAAAACAGGCGATTGCCGATATGGACGCGGAAATAAGCCGCGATTCATCCAAAAAGAAAATAAGCACTCCGCACAAAACCACCGAAGAACCGAGGTTTTCGCGCGAAGAAATGCAAGAGGCGGCTCTGAGAGCGCAGCAGCGCAGAGAACAGCGCAAAAACGGCGGCAAGAAAAAGGTTTCGCGCGTTGAAAAGAGAAAACACGACGCTTTGCGTGCCGCTAAAGCGCCGCGCAAAAAGGACGACGGTTCGGTTCGTTCGCACAAGTATGACTCAAAACAGAAAAAAGGTATATTAATCGGTGCGGCCGTTTTGGCGGCTGTGATTGCGGTCGTTGTTTGCGTGGTCAACGTGGCATCGTATTTTGCGCATAAAACGCCCGAATATCCGACTCTTTATACAAAGGGCAACGAGCTTTATTCCTTCTTTGACGGAAGCGAAATTCAGCTTAGCTCAAACTTTGTCACGACCCAGCTCGAAACAAAGACCGAAACAACGTCAAAATCGAGCGGTTCATCGTCATCGTCAAAATCGAGTGCCGGCAAGAATAAGCTTGACGACCCCAAGATTGAAAAATCCGCCAAGCTGACCGAAAAGGATTTGATTAAAATTTCCGATGACGGAAGCGTTGTGTACTTCATTGAAAACGTGAATATGAATAACGGCAGCGGTGACCTTGTTTATTATGTAAACGGCAAGAAAAAGAGCAGAACCGCCGTTGCTCAAAACGTGTACTATGATTTCAGTATAAGCGGAGACGGAAATGCCGTTTTGTATCTTAAAAACACGGGCGATGATAACGCAAAAGGTGAACTTTGCCGCTGGGATACGGCGACAAAGACCGAAACGAGCGTTGATACAGAAATCGTTGCCGATAACTTTAAGCTTGCGAATGACGGCAAGAGCGTAACGTATATAAAGAACTTTAATCCTATCGTTCATACAGGCGACTTGCTCTACAGCAGCTTTGCCGAGGGCGGCGAAAGCCAAAGACGCATTGATGAAAAAGTTGCGTTTGTTTTCGGCACGTCCGCAAAGAGCAGCGTATATTTTTACGCAAAGAATTATGACACAAAGACGGGAACATATGACCTTTATATTCAAAGCAACACAGAGGGACCCAAATCCGTTGCCGAAAAGGCGTTTTTGGCTCCGGTAATATCCAAAAAACTTGAATCGGCATATGTATACAGTAACTTTAACAACAACTTTCAGACTTTGAGCTATCTCGATTTGTCGAACGGTTCGAACAATAAACTCGCCGATGAGGTATCAGAGATAATAAAAGTCAGAAATGACGAGGGTGCGGTTGTCTATTCCAAGGCGTATGAGTCAGAAAAAGCGGATTATTATTTCGTAAGCGCGAAATCGCCCAATTCGCAAAAGGTTGCAACGGCGATTAATTTGGCGGCACTCAAGGACGACCCGAGAATGGTTGCGTTTGACGCAAGTTCGGACTTTTCAACAGTGGCGTATATCGGCGGTTATGACTCGAATACAAGGCGCGGCGCGCTCTATACTCTGTCGGTTGTGAATGATTACGCCGGTTCGGAAAAGCGCGTATCCGATGATGCGTATACCTGTAACGTTTCGGCGGACGGTGCGATTGTAAGATTCGCATCGGGATATAACGCCGAACAGAACACGATAAATCTTGTATCGTATTCAAATTCGAACACGCTTGCACTTGCCGACCAAGCGGGTATGGGAGCGTTCACGTTTGACAAAACGGGTGAGTTTACCGTTTTTGCAAAGGATTTTGTTGCAAAAGAAAATTCCGACAGTAAGACGGCAAGCATAAAATCCGTTACCAAAAAGGCGAAGATAAGAGATATAGACTCTGGTGTGTCTGCTTACGGACTTAAAACCGACGGAACGATTCTGTTAAAGAAAGACAGCGATGACGGCACGGGAACGAGCCTTTATACCTCAACGGTCAAAGCGGCAAAATGCAAAAAGATTACGGACGGAGTAACAAACGTACTCTATTATTAATCTGAATTTGTGACAGTGATTTAATAAATGAAGAATTATAAAAAAATCGGGATAATGGGCGGAACATTCGATCCGCCCCATCTCGGTCATTTAATTTCAGCGGAATATGTTGCGGAGGCTCTCGGCCTCGACAGTGTTGTCTTTATTCCCACGGGAAAAAAGGTCTATAAAGAAAGCTCGGCGGCGGACGCGGCGGACAGAATGAATATGACTATTGCGGCGGTCGGGGATAATCCGAAATTTTCGGTATCCGACACAGAGGTTTTGAACGAAGGTGTGAATTATACATCCGAGACCCTCGAAAGATTGCACAACGCAAATCCGAATGCTCATTTTTATTTTATTGTCGGGGCGGATTCGCTGGATTATATGGAGGATTGGCACAATCCGAAAAAGATATTTGAGCTTTGCACCGTTGCGGCGGTTCAAAGAAAGGGCTTTGACAACGCGGCGGTACAGGCGAAAGCGGATTTTTTAAAAGAGAGATACGGCGCGGATATAGAATGTGTACAAGCACCCGTTATTGAGGTGTCATCATCACGGATTCGCGAACGTATAAAAAACGGTCTTTCAATAAAATACTTGGTTTGTGACGCGGTAAAAGAATATATAGAAAATAACGGTTTATACAGATAGATAATTTAAATCGGAGCAATGCTTCTGCTTTGCTTGCAAAGAGCAGAGCTTGCGACAGATTGCAATAGCCGCAGGGAGCATTGGCTCCTCAGGGGTTCAGTGGGAGATTATGACTCCCACTGAAATTCCGGAATGTCCCCCGCCTCATAGGCGGCGGTGGACATCTGCGGCAACATTATAATATTTAAGGAGAACGGCGGAATGATTGACAAAGAGAAAATTTCAAAATACTTAAAAGAGAATTTAAGCGAAAAGAGATACCGTCATTCGCTCGGCGTTGCCGATGAGGCGGTTAAACTTGCGGAACGTTATCATTCCGACAAAGAAAAGGCGTATATATCGGGCTTGGTTCACGATTGTGCAAAAGAGATTCCCGCCGATGAGGCGAGAGAGCTTTTGACTGAGAAATACGGGATAATGCTCGATTCGGTTACAAAAAATACACCAAAGCTTTTGCACGGACCGCTCGGTGCGTGTATGGCGCAAAACGATTTCGGAATATGTGACGCCGAAATTCTCGATGCGATAAAGTTCCACACGACCGCAAAAGCGGATATGAGCATCCTGACAAAGATTTTGTATATAGCCGATTATATCGAGCCGAATCGTGATTTTAAAGGCGTTGACGAGCTTAGAGAGCTTGCGTATAAGAACATAGACGAGGCAATAGTAACAGGTCTCGATTATACGGTTCAAGAGCTTGTTGCCGATGGGTTTATGCTGCACCCCGACACAGTTCACGCAAGGAATTTCTTGATTTTGCAAAAGAGAAAAATTGACGGTACGGTTGTATAATCGAATTTGTTATACATTCATAAGAAACCCCCGGGAGGTGCTTTCGGTTGAGAAGAATAGGCGAAGAGAGGGATTATAATAACAGAGGTTATAACGGAAATTATAACGATAATTATTATAATGATGAATACGCTTATGATGATTACGGATATGACGGATATAATTATTCGCCGAACGGTTCAAAAAAACATAAAAAGCGTTCCAAAAAGATATTCAAGAGGATATTTACGGTCCTTTTTATTGCTGTCTGTGCATGGCTTTTGTACAGCGTAATAGGATCTTTTGCGACAGGGCAAAAGTACAGTGTTTTGGGTCCCGGCTCAAAAGATGTCAGAAATATTGTTGTTGCCGGTGTTGACGAGGGCGGTTATCGTACCGACTTGATTCTTTTGTGTCACATTGACCGAACAAAGAACGAGCTTAATATCCTTCAGATTCCGCGTGATACCAAGATTGACAATAAGCGAAACGATAAAAAGATTAATTCCGCTTTTTTTTCGGGATTTGAGTGTATGAGTAAAGAGATAAGCCAGGTTACGGGGATTTTGCCCGAGGGTTATATAATGGTAAGCTTTGATGGATTCAATGAGATTATAGACGCGCTCGGCGGCGTTACCGTTGATGTCCCCGTAAGAATGAACTACAGCGACCCGGTACAAAATCTGACAATCGACTTACAGCCTGGAAAACAGCATCTTGACGGCGAACACGCCCAGATGTTTATGAGATTCAGAAAGAACAATGACGGAAGCGGTTATACCAACGGCGACATTGACCGAATCAATACGCAAAAGCTTTTGTATTCGGCGGTGATAAATAAGATTAAAAGTCCGCTCGTGATAATCAGAGCGCCGTTTTTGCTCGGGGCGTTAAAGCGGCATACGACCACGAATCTCGAAGGTGAATTTACCGGGGTTTTGAGGGATATGGCGGCGTGCGCCGGAAATGTGAATTTTTATTCCCTTCCGGGCGGCGGCAAGTATGTCGGCGGCGCATCATATTTTGTACATGATAAAAACGAAACAAAAAAGATTATAAACGAACATTTTCAGTAAAACAGAGGAGAGTAACATATGGCGTGTGAAAATAAAACGGTAAACAAAATAGTAGAGGTTTTGAACAGCAAGTCGGCAGAGGATATAACGGTTTTGAATGTTGAGGGCTTGACAACCCTTACCGACTATTTTGTTTTGGCAACGGGAAAGAACGAGCGTCAGACACAGGCGCTTTGTGACCATGTTGAACAGGAACTCGGCAAAGACGGAATCTTTCATATAAACAAAGAAGGATACCGCACGGGCGACTGGATTTTAATAGGCTTTAACGACGCAATTGTTCACATATTCAAACCTGACACAAGAGATTTTTATAATCTCGAACGTGTCTGGAGCGATGCGGTTGAAGTGGATATATCCGATTTGGTTGATTAATAAGTTCAATCGGACATTTAAATAGGTGCATTATAAAAAGCGGAGGAATACAGATGAAGTACGATTTTGATTTAATTGAAAAGAAATGGCAAAAAAAGTGGGCTGATGACGGCGAATTTAAAATTGACGAGGATACGTCAAAACCAAAATATTATGCGCTTGAAATGTTCCCGTATCCGTCGGGAAACTTGCATATGGGTCATGTGCGAAACTATTCAATCGGCGATGTTGTGGCGCGGTATAAAAAGATGCGCGGATATAACGTTTTGCATCCGATGGGCTGGGACTCGTTCGGGTTGCCTGCCGAGAACGCGGCGATAAAGCACGGAACCCCTCCGGCTGATTGGACATGGTCGAACATAGACAATATGAGGGAACAGCTAAAGCGTCTCGGATTCAGCTATGACTGGGACAGAGAGGTCGCAACGGCAAAACCCGAATACTATAAATTTACTCAATGGATGTTCCTTCAGCTGTACAAGCACGGGCTTGCATATAAAAAGAAGTCATATGTGAACTGGTGTCCGTCCTGTAAGACGGTGCTTGCGAACGAACAGGTCGTAAACGGAAAGTGCGAACGCTGTAAGAGTGAGGTCGGCAAGAAAGACCTTGAACAGTGGTTCTTTAAGATTACCGATTATGCGCAAAGACTTTTGGATGATATAGATAAGCTCGGCGGCTGGCCTGACAAGGTTAAGTCGATGCAAACGAACTGGATAGGCAGAAGCGAAGGCGCAGAGCTTGAATTTAAGATAGACGGGTCGGATAAAACCCTCACCGTCTATACAACCCGTCCCGACACAATCTATGGCGTTTCATATATGGTTATCGCACCCGAACACCCGATTGTTGACGAGCTTATAACGGGAACGGAATATGAGACGGATTGCCGCGAATTTATAAAGAGGGTTCAGACCCAGAGTGAAATTGTACGTTCGGCAACCGATACCGAAAAAGAGGGTATCTTTACCGGAACATATATGATAAATCCGTTCAGTGGTGAGAAAATTCCGCTGTACCTTGCAAATTACGTATTCTTGGATTACGGTACAGGCGTGGTTATGGGCGTGCCGGCACATGATAAGCGTGACTTTGAGTTTGCAAAGAAGTATAACCTGCCAATCAGAATCGTTGTACAGCCCGAGGGTCAGGAGCTCAAATCCGAGGACTTGACCGAGGCGTTCGCGGCAGAGGGAATCCTCGAAAACTCGGGAGAATTCAACGGTATGCCGAACGATAAGGCATTGTCGGCAATGATAGATTATGCCGAAAAACAGGGATTCGGAAAGAGAAAGGTGAACTTCCGTCTGCGCGACTGGCTCATTTCACGCCAGCGTTATTGGGGTGCGCCGATTCCGGTTGTATATTGTGATAAGTGCGGAACGGTTGAGGTTCCCGAAAGTGAGCTGCCGGTGCGCCTGCCCGAAAATGTTAAATTTACGGGTCAGGGCAAGTCGCCGCTCAGCGAATGCCCTGAATTTGTCAATACAACTTGTCCGAAATGCGGCGGTGCGGCAAGACGCGAAACCGATACAATGGATACGTTTGTATGCTCATCGTGGTACTATCTGAGATATTGTGACCCTCACAATACCGAAATGCCGTTTGATAAAGAAAAGGCGGATTATTGGATGAATGTTGACCAGTATATCGGCGGCGTTGAACACGCAATTTTGCACTTGCTTTATGCAAGATTTTTCACCAAGGCTCTGCACGATTTCGGTTATCTCGGCTGTGACGAGCCGTTCGAAAATCTGCTTACTCAGGGTATGGTTTTAAAAGACGGAACAAAGATGTCAAAATCAATCGGAAACGTTGTAAGTCCCGAGGAGATAATCCAAAAATACGGCGCGGACACGGCGAGATTGTTTATACTCTTTGCCGCACCGCCCGAACGCGACCTTGATTGGAACGATACGGCGGTTGAGGGCGCATACAGATTCTTAAACAGAGTTTGGCGTGCGGTTGAGGACTTAAAAGATTATGTAAGCGCAGAAAAATCCGATTTCGGCGAACTGACATCGGACGATAAGAAACTGCGTTTTGCCGTAAATTCAAGTATAAAGAAAGTAACCGAGGATTGTAACAGATTTAGCTTTAACACGGCGATAAGCTCTGTTATGGAAATGGTAAACGCTCTTTATAACTATAAGGAAAAACAAAAAGAATACAACGGCGCGGTAATAAAAGAGGCAATAGAGAATCTCATACTCTTGCTTTATCCGTTCGTGCCGCATATTACGTCCGAATTATGGGAAGTAAGCGGACACAGCGACCCCATTTCAACGCATTCGTGGCCCGAATATGACGAAAATGCGCTTGTTGTGAACGAAGTTGAAATTGTTGTTCAAATTAACGGAAAAATCCGTGATAAAATAGTTGTTTCGCCCGACCTCTCTAAAGATGAAATGTGCGAACTTGCGCTGAACAACGAAAAAATTCAACAGTTTATAGACGGAAAGCAGGTTGTAAAAACCATTGCTATCCCCAAAAAGCTGATAAATATTGTTGTTAAATAAAAATTAATAAGGCGTTAGAAAACAAATTCAATGGCGACCCCTGTTGCGGGGTCGCCATTTTGTATTGCGGCTATCAATTTCAAAAAATTGTTTTATGACATACTGATTCGATTATCACCGTATTTGAGAACCGTGCCGAAAAATTCACGCATTGCCGAAATAAGATGAGTCGTATCATTTGTTCCGCCCGTTTCAAAACAACTGTGCATTGCGAGCTGTGCCGCGCCGATGTCAATCGTGTTCAGAGATACTCTTGTGTTCGAAATGCTTCCGAGGGTCGAGCCGCCGGGAATATCGCTGCGGTTTGTGTATACCTGATGCGGAATACTGTTTTTATCCAAAATACGTTTAAATATTGCAGCGGAAATTGAATCGGTTGTGTATCGTTGATTGGCATTGTATTTTATCACCACGCCGCCGTTCAAAATTGGGTAGTTTTTGGGGTCAGCTTTCTCGGGACGGTTTGGATGGATTGCGTGCCCGTTATCAGCCGAAAGCATAAAGCTTGATGCCGTAAGCCGCGCATAATCAATATCCGAGCCGTTCAGAGAATGAACGATTCGTATTAATGTGTCGCGCAGGAATGTCGAGCCTGCGCCTTGTTTTGTCGAACTTCCGACCTCCTCATTATCAAAGACAGCGAGAACGGGAACGGCGGTCGTATCGGCTGAATTTATAAAAGCAGTTGTTGCTGCGTATGCGCATTGCAGGTCGTCAATCCTCGGCGCGGAAAAGAATTCGTTGTCCGCGCCCCATATTACACCGCGTTCGTTATTGGATAAGAACAGGTCATAATCAATGATGTCGGTCGGTTTAACCGATAACTTGTCTGCAATCTCGTCAATCAGCCGACCGTTTGACGCCGCACTTCCGCATATCGGCTGCAGGTCGGTTTGAGGATTGAACTTAAAGCCGCTGTTTGTCTCGGAATTCATATGAATGGCGAGGTTCGGAATCAGGCAAAAATCGCGTCCGGTATTAAAAAGCTTAATTTTAACGCCGTCATTGTCCGAGACGACAACTCTTCCCGAAATGGAAAGCGGACGGTCGAGCCAGGTTGAGTATATCATTCCACCGTACTTTTCGGTATTGAGAGTGCAATATACACCGTTTTGGCTTTCGGATATTGGCTTTAGCTTAAATGACGGTGCATCGCCGTGAGCCGCGCAAATCATAAAGCCGCTCGGGTCTGAATTCGGAATGCGAAAAGCGATAACCGATGACATATTGCGAACAATAAAATACTTGCCGCCGCGCTTGATATTATTATCTTTTGTTTCAAAAAGTTCGATATAACCGTTTTCTCTTAGCTTTTTGCAAATCGCGTTCGCTGTGTGAAAACAGTCGGGACATTCGGAAATAAAATTTATAAGATTTTTTGTGTCGGTTAAATATTTTGATGAGTTATTTTTATTCATTTTTGTTACCTCGTTTTATTTTTAAATAAGGGATTAAGAGTTCCGTCATTCAACGTTTTCAGTGAGGAATTGCATCCCGTCACTTAATTTAGTTATAATTATATCACAGCGCATACCGAAATGCAAGTGATAATATTGGGCGTTCCGAGCAATAATATAAATATATGTATAAAAAGATATGTTAAATATTCAAAAAGTCAATTTAATATTACCATTGTAATTTTACGCCGTTTTTGTTATGATTATAAGTGTAAAATAAAATTCAGAGGTGCAAAGAGTTTTGATAGAATATTTTTTAACGGTCGGCGGACAAATATTTATGATGTTTTTGATTGTCCTGACCGGGTTTGTTATGTATAAGACAAAAATGCTGTCCGAAGCGGGAATAAAAGAAATGTCGGTGCTTTTGCTTAAAATTGTCACACCGATAATATTGATGGCACAGTTCCAGCGTGATTTTGATATTGGGCTGTTCGGTGACTGGTTTTCAATGCTTATCGCATCGGCAATAACTTTTGTTGTCGCAATCGTATTGTCGATTGTGTTTTTTCCAAAGAGCAAGTCAAGGCCCGAGGAAAAAATGAGTATATTTCTGCCGAACAACGGATTTTTGGCTTTTCCGCTTATGCAGGCTCTGGCGGGGGAATTCGGGATATATCTTGGCTCGACAAGTGTAATAATAATGTCGATTCTGCAATGGACATACGGGTTAAAGCTGCTTTGTCCGCAAGAGAAAATCGATATTAAAAAAATCCTGTTAAACCCCGGTACGATAGGCGTTGCGCTCGGAATGCTGCTTTTTGTTTCGCCCGTTAAGCTGCCGAAATACGTATTCGGCGCGGTGGACGCCATAAGCTCGCTCAATACGCCGATTGCGATGATTTGCTTGGGCGGAATGCTCGCCCAAACCGATTTAAAATCAGGATTTTTGAATAAAGATTTTTATAAAATATCGCTTGTGAATCTTATAATTATGCCGATAATTATGTTGTTTATCTTTAAGGTTATGCCGCTTGAACCGACGGTCAAGCTCGTTGCGTTCATATGCTCGGTTACGCCTGCCGCGACTTCGGTAAGTATGATGTCACAGCTCTGTAACGGCGATTATCGGTACGGGGCGAACGCGGTTGTCATCAACACCGCTCTGTCGGCAATAACAATGCCGATAATGCTCACGATAGGCAAAATATTTCTCGGATACTGAGCCGTAATAAAAGACCGAACGAAAATCCGTTCGGTCTTTTATAATACTCAATATGGTTGATTAATCCGCTTGTTGTTCATTTGCATGATTGAGAGTATATGCAAAGTTATAGAACATCGTTGCGGTGTCGGCACGTGTCGGTGCAACGTTCGGATAAAGCGCATATTCGTATCCGTTAATCGAGTGTATAAACATAATGTGATTGTTAAAGCACCAGCTCATCGGAACAACCGCATAATCCGAAATATCGCCCTTGTCATTATAATCCGTCTTGGATAAATCCCAGCCGTCCTCAACGGTCATATCAAGTCCGTTGCTCTCGGCAAAGCGATAGAATATCGCCGCAACCTGTTCACGCGTTACCATATCATACGGCGAAAATCTATCGCCACCCGTGCCGTTGATAACTCCGTTTGCCGCCGCCCAGTTGACCGCGTTTCTGTACCAATCCTCGCTGATGTCGCTGAAATTATCGGTGTCATCAACAGAGGGAGAGCCGACCAAACGATAGAACATCGTTGCGAACTGTGCGCGTGTGATGTTATCATCGGGTGAGAATGTATCTTCGCCCGTACCGTTCATAATGCCGTTGTCAAGACAGTATTCGATTCCGAAATGGTCGGGGTCGCCGTCCGCGCTCTTTAAGTCTTTAAAGCGTTTAACCGCGCAATTTTCGCCCTTTTCTTCGCATACATATCTGTCGTCCGCCGCCGCGGTCGGTTCGCCCTTGCCGATAACTTCGCCTGTGTCGAGTAGGACGCACTCAAATCCGTTGTCGCGCGCATATTGCTCCGCCGCAGTACCGCTGTAGCACTTGATAACAAGATTTTCGTTTCTTATATCATAATCATCAACATAATCCCAGCCGAAAGCGTGCATATCAATCTGTGTTACACTTTTCGGAATCGTAACCTCGTTTAAGTTGTTACAGCGGAAGAACGCCGCCTGACCGATATGTTCAACACCTTCTTCGATTGTGAGATTCGAAAGGCTTTCGCACCACGAAAACGCGTTGTCACCGATTTCCTTAACCGTGCCGGGAATCACAACATTATTGAGATTTTCGCACCAATAAAATCCGAGTTTTGAAATGGATTTTAATGTTGACGGGAATTTAACCGATGTAATATCCGACATTTCGAATGCGTCAACGCCCATAAGAGTTGTACCCTCGCGGATTTCAATATCGCCGACAGCTTCCCATTCGTGAATCTGTTTGTTTTCGGTCGGTGCGGAGGGGTCGGGATTGTCAATTTCGGCATAGCCGATTCTGATACCGGCAATCAAGTATTTCCCGTGATACTGAATTCCGTCAACGCGGCTGTTCGGGTCGGCGTCATAAGCCGAACCAAAAAATATTCTCTTGCCCATATATTCAAGGTTTTTCGGCATTGTAATATTTTTTAGCGCCTCACCGCTGATTGCTTCATCTCCTATATATTTTACACTATCGGGGATAACAAGCGTGTCAAGAATATCACCGCAGTTGATTGCGTAATCTTTTATCACTTCGAGACCGTCATTTAAGTTAAGATATTTTAAGTACCGACAGTCAATGGCTCTGTTTCCTATTTCCTTTATCGTAGTCGGAAGCGTGATGCCGGAAATTTTTGTTGCGCTTTCACGAAGTGCTCCGTCACCTATCGCCGTAACCGGGTGACCGTCTATTTCGGACGGAATATTAAGTTCAACCGTGAAATTCGGGTCGGGGTCGTGCCAGAATTTCGCCGAATAACTTGTAATCATCGCCGAGCCGTCATCACGGATAGTATATACAAGCGATTCGAGCGAATCATTTTGTCGATATTCCTCCATATCATCGGTTACAGCAGTTTTGCTCTGTTCGTTCCACTCCATGCCGTAATCCGAATCATAAATGCTCCAAGCGTTCGCGACGGGGGTGTATGCCGACATAAAGAGCATAGTACCGCTCAGTGCCGCACACATATTTTTTTTGATTTTCATAAAACATCTGCCTTTCTGTATAGAAAATAAATTTTGTTTATACATTTTATCATATCCGTACAAAAAAGTAAATCGCATTTCCGTAATTGACACTGCCAAATACGGAAACATTCAAAAATTCTGCGTTTTAGCCAAATATGCAATAATATAATTATGATAAATTAACAGAAAGCCGCGGAAAAATTTAAGTGTATAAAGCTTTTCTGTAATTATTTCTGAACTTGCCGGGGGTAATGTTATACGCAGCCTTAAATTGGTTTATAAAGCTGTTGACAGAAGATTATTTGAATAATTGAGTTAAGCATAAAAATATCCACGATGCGGGCATTGCCGCATCGTGGATATTTTATTATTATCTAAAAGTTCATTTTTTCTATACGCTCCAACGCCTCAACACAGCGGTCATTATCACCGAATCCCGAAAGACGGAAGAATCCTTCGCCGTTTTCGCCGAATCCCGCGCCCGGTGTGCCGATTATGTTGCACTTGTCAAGCAAGAGGTCAAAGAAGTCCCAGCTTTTCATACCATTGGGGCATTTGAGCCATACATAAGGGCTGTTCTTGCCGCCGAAATACTTGATTCCGATTTTATCAAAGGTCTTTGTCATATTTTCGGTGTTGCGTCTGTAATAGTTAATATTTTCGCAAAGCTGTTTATAGCCCTCATCCGAAAAAGCGGCAGCAGCGGCTCTTTGTACAACATAAGAAACACCGTTAAACTTTGTTGACTGGCGGCGCTTCCACAAATCCAAAAGTTTTACACCGTCGGATTCAAGTTCGGTCGGGATAACAGTATATCCGCATCTTACACCGGTAAAGCCTGCTGTTTTTGAAAAAGAACAAAGCTCAATTGCACACTGTCTTGCGCCGTCTATTTCGAAAATGCTCCTCGGGCATTCGGAGTCTGAGATGAACATTTCATATGCGGCGTCATAGAGAATGACCGCATTGTTCTTTATTGCAAAATCAACCCAAACTTTGAGCTGTTCTCTCGTATATGCCGCGCCTGTCGGGTTGTTGGGCGAACAGATATATATTAAATCAGCCGCATCGGCATCGGTCGGCAGAGGAAGATATGCGTTTTCTTCGGTCGCATTGATAAACTTAATTTTTCTTCCCGTCATTATGTTTGTGTCGAGGTATACGGGGTATACCGGGTCGGGAATCAAAACGGTTGTGTCGGTATCGAATATATCGAGAATGTTGGCAACGTCCTCTTTTGCGCCGCAGGTAACAATAATTTCGTTTTCATCAATATCGATGCCTATATGTTTTTTATAGTGGTTCGATATAGCGGATAACAAAAAGTCCTCGCCATAGCTTGATGGATAGCCGTGAAACGTGTTGATGTTACCCATTTCTTTTGCCGCATTGGTCATAGCGTTCGCTGCCGCCTTGCATATCGGCAAGGTTACGTCACCGATACCCATTTTAATAATATCCGCATCGGGGTGAGCCTCTTTATACTGCGCCGTTTTTTCGGCTATGTTTTTAAAAAGATAAGACGGTTTTAAGTTTAAATAGTTTTTGTTGATTTTCATAATTAATCTCCTTCGTTTTTATGATTTGCTTTTGGTTTAACAAGGGACTAAAAGTCCCGTCGCTTAATATAGTTATAATTCGGGAATGTCGACCGTTCCGCAAAAGGCGGTTACGGCTTCGCCGGTCATAATTATCCTGTCGTTTGTACAGTTTATAACAAGGTCACCACCGCGCAGCTTAACCGTTATATCCGTGCCGTAATCGCAAAGCTTGTTTGCGCACGCCGCCGCAACGGTCGCGCACGCACCCGTGCCGCAGGCGAAAGTTTCGCCGCTGCCGCGTTCCCAGACGCGCATTTCAAAATGAGTATCATCAACCTTGTGAACAAATTCAACGTTGACCTGTTCGGGAAAGAATGGGTCGGTCTCAATCGGTGAACCCTCTGACTTTATATCAAAATCCCAAAGCGGAAAATCATCGGGAACAAATATAACACAATGGGGGTTGCCCATACTTACACAAGTGATATTGTGTTCCTTGCCGCCGACAACAACCGTCTTGTTTATGATTGGCTCATCGCTGTCGGACTTGACAGGGATAAGAGAGGGAGTGAATTCGGCTTTTCCCATATTGACGGATGCGCCGACAACAGAGTCGTTTTCGATAAACAACTGAATTTCTTTTATGCCCGAGAGGGTTTCGATTTTAAGCGGATTCTTTTTACTGATTCCGTTGTCGTATACAAATTTGGCAACACAGCGCACGCCGTTGCCGCACATTTTGCCCTCGCTTCCGTCAGAGTTGAACATACGCATCTTCGCGTCCGCACAATCGGAAGGACAAACCATTATCATTCCGTCACCGCCGATTGAAAAGTGCCTGTCCGACACGATTTCGGATAGTTTGTTCGGGTTTGAAATTTTATTTTTGAATGCGTCAACATACACATAATCATTGCCGCAGCCATGCATTTTTATAAAGTCAAGTTTCATCGAAATGACCGCCTTTCAAACGTAAATTTTCATTGGAATATAATAATATTATACATTTAAACGCAAATGATGTCAAGTGATTGCCAAAAAGACCGCGACTATTTTTTGAATGTGTATCGTATCGTTTTAGTGTAAAAATAACAAAAATCGTTTGATGTGTCAAACCAAAGAGAAAGAGAAAGTAAAATTAAAAGGGCGACCACTCTTGGCCGCCCGAGTTGTTTTTTATATCGAAACGGCTCAAAGCCGTTCATTGTTATGCTGTCCGATGAGATCAAACGCCGCTTTCGCCATAGTTCGAAAGAACACGCGCGGACGGGTCATCAACATCACAGCCTTCCCACGATTTGTTGGGCATCCAAAAATCAACAACCATTTCCGCCTGTCCCGGATAATACTTTTCGAATATTTCGCGATAGAGTAAAGACTCTTTTGTGAACGGCTGTGCATGAGTGTATTTCTGACGCTTTTCTTCGAATTCGGCATCTGTATAATACTTTTCGGCATAATCTTTGAGATACCATACCATTGAATGACCCACCGCATCGGAGAACGCCGCTTTTTCACGATACAAAATATCGTGCGGAAGATAGTCGCCCTCGAACGCGCGGCGTAACAAATATTTGCCCTTGCCGTATGTGTTGAGCTTCTTTTCGGGGTCTATCGACATAACATATTCGACAAAATCAAGGTCGCCGAACGGAACACGCGCCTCGAGAGAGTTTACCGAGATACATCTGTCGGCACGCAAAACATCATACATATGCAATTCGCGCACTCGCTTTTGAGATTCTTTTTGGAATTCCTCGGCGGACGGCGCAAAGTCCGTATATTTATAACCGAAAAGCTCATCGGAAATTTCGCCCGTTAAAAGAACCTTTATATCCGTTTTTTCGTGAATGTATTTACAAAGCAGATACATTCCCATACTTGCGCGGATTGTCGTTATATCGAATGTACCCAAAAGTTCGATTACGCTGTCGAGAGACGATAAAACATCGTCTTTGGTAATAATAACTTCGGTATGTTCGCTTTTGATGTAATCGGCAACCTGTTTGGCATACTTTAAGTCTATCGCGTCCTCGCTCATACCGATTGCGAATGTACGGATAGGCTTGTCGCTTTGGCGTGCGGCAATGGCGCATACAAGTGACGAATCAAGTCCGCCCGAAAGCAGATACCCAACCTTTGCGTCGGCAACCAAACGCTTTTCTATGCCGCTGACGAGCTTATCGTGAATGTTTTTGCATATTGTGTCAAGGTCGTCATAACAAACCTCCTTGACCTCGGTCATATCGCGATAGCATATAAATTTTCCGTCTTTATAATAATGTCCCGGTGGGAACGGCATTATTTTATCGCAAACGGGTACAAGGTTTTTCGGTTCGCTTGCGAACACGATTACGCCGTTTGAGTCATAGCCGTAATAAAGCGGACGAATGCCGATAGGGTCACGCGCCGCAATAAATTCATCTTTTTCGCCGTCATATATAATAAGTGCAAACTCAGCATCGAGTTTGCGGAACATATCCGTTCCGTATTCTTTGTACATAGGAAGAAGGATTTCACAATCCGATTCGCTTTTAAATGTGTATTTGTCCGCCAGCGCATCACGCAGCTTTTTAAATCCGTATATCTCACCGTTACAGACAACAAGGTTTTTGCCGAGTTCGAACGGCTGCATACCGGTATCACATAAGTCCATAATTGCGAGCCTGTGAAAGGCAAGAATGCCTTCGCCCGCTGTTTTTATGCGGCTGTCATCCGGACCTCTTGAAATTGTTTTGTCAAAACCGCTTTTGAATTTGTCAAAGTCCGTACATTTGCCGCAATAGCCCATAATTGAACACATAATTTCACCGCCTGTTCTTGTGTGTAAAATAGTAATTTTTGTTTATAATTTCAGTCAAAATACATCTCGGAGTTATCTTTTTAAAATCTTAATATTAACAGTTCAGCGAAGTACGGCATATAACCGTACTTCGCCATATAACAAAGGCATCAAATACCTTATTTTATTTTTCGGTCAACGCCGATTATTCAACGTCCTGCAAGGCATCAAAGCCTTCTTCACCGGTTCTTACCTTTACAACGTTTTCAACGTCGTAAACGAATATCTTACCGTCACCGATGTGTCCTGTGTAAAGAACTTTCTTGGCTGTCTCTATAACGTCGCGAACGGGAACTTTGCTTACAACAATTTCAACCTGAACCTTAGGCAAGAGGTTTGTTTCAACGGGAACGCCTCTGTAATATTCGGGTTTACCCTTTTGAACACCACAGCCCATAACGTGTGATACCGTCATACCTGTGATACCCAAATCCATCATTGCGTTCTTTAAGGTTTCGAATCTTGCTTCCTTACAGATAATCTCTACTTTTGTGAACTTATCCGCACCCTCTTTAACGGGTTTAGCCGCAGGAGCAGCCGCAACCTTTTCAACCTTAACGGCCTTAGATACGGGTACATCGCCCATAGCCTCAACGGAATAGTCAACAGCCGTTGTGTCAGGTTCCATAGCAAAGCCTGCGTGAGCGGTGAGAAGTCCGTGTTCTGATACGTCCAAACCTGCGATTTCGTCCTCTGCACTTGCTCTGAGCCCGATTGTGTGCTTGATTATCTGGAATACTATCATAATAACAACCGCTACATAAACTATTACCGATACAACGCCGAGAGCCTGTACGCCGAGGAATTTAAGTCCGCCGCCGTAGAATAAGCCCTGCATTACCGGGAGAGTTCCGTCTGCCTCGGCAACACCGCCGGTTGAGAAAAAGCCGAGGAGGAGAGTTCCGAGCGCGCCGCATACGCCGTGAACCGAGATTGCACCAACAGGGTCATCGATTTTTGCCTTTTTATCAAAGAACTCAATTGCGAGAACCATTACTATACCAAAGATAAGACCCATAATTGCCGCACCAAGAGGTGATACTGTGTCACATCCTGCCGTGATACCTACAAGACCTGCGAGAGCCGCATTATATGTCATCGATACATCGGGCTTTCCGTAACGAACCCAGGTGAATATAAGTGTTGCAACACAAGCGCACGCTGCTGCGAGGTTGGTGTTAAAGAATACCAAACCGGCACGAGTCAGTTGTGCATCCGAGTCCATTCCTACGGTAGAAGCACCGTTGAAACCGAACCAGCAGAACCAAAGAACGAATACGCCGAGAGCCGCCGCTGTGATGTTATGACCGAGAATAGCTCTGGGCTTTCCGTCTTTGTCATACTTGCCGATACGCGGACCGAGGATTGCCGCACCGACACAGGCACAGACACCGCCGACCATATGTACACAGGTTGAACCTGCAAAATCGTGAAATCCGAGGTCTGCCAGCCAGCCGCCGCCCCAAATCCAGTGACCCGAAATAGGGTAGATGATAAGAGATATAGCGGCGGAATAGATACAGTACGCGCTGAACTTTGTACGCTCTGCCATTGCGCCCGATACTATTGTTGCCGAGGTCGCACAGAATACAGTCTGAAAGATTGCAAATGCCCAAAGAGGAACGCCATCGGGGAGAATCGCGCTGTAATCACCCATTATCATCGGGTCAAGTTTGCCGAAAAGAGCCGTGCCCGAACCGAACATTATTCCGAAACCGATAAGCCAGAACGCCGGTGTACCTATACAAAAGTCCATAAGGTTTTTCATAAGAATGTTACCTGTGTTCTTTGCTCTCGTAAAACCTGCTTCACAAAGTGAAAAGCCTGCTTGCATAAAGAATACCAATGCTGCGCCGAGTAGTACCCAAATTGTGTTTACTGAACTGAATGTCATTTTAATCACTCCTGTTTGAGATGTAGTATTGTTAATATAATATTTATATAAAGAAACCCCGCTGTGCATGGAACGTGATGCAATTCCTAAGATGTGATGTCTATGTATATATAGTGTTTACAGTACCTGTGCTGTCCGCACAGCGGAAAGTTTCATCTAAAGTTATTAAAGCAGTGTCGCTTTAATGCTGCCGAATGAATGTTTTGAGGATTGTAAGATATACCGCACTTAAATTCGGCATTTGTTTCGGCGCGGCTTTTAGCGAACGCCAAAGAGTAAGTCACCGTAAGTCGGGAACGGCCAGAACTTGCTGTCCGTCATTGTTTCGGCCTCATCCGCAACAACACGAACCGCCGACATCTTCGGCAAAATCTCATCGCGGATGTAGTTTGCCTGCTCTTGGATATCCTCAACCGTTTTAAGCTTTGATGTTGCTTCTTCAAGCTCGCCCGTTCTGCTGTAAATCAAGTCAGCCATTGACGAAAGCTTTGAAATAACATCTTTTTCGTATTGTGACGAAATGCTTTCGGATAATTCCTTTTTGCGCAAAGCTGTCTTTGCCAATGATGAAACATAAGCCTCAATAGCAGGCAGAATTTCTTTTCTTGCCATATCCGCCATTGTCAAAGCCTCAATATTGACAGCCTTGACATAGTTTTCAAGCATAATATCGCATCTTGATTCAAGCTCTGCTTTTGTGAATACACTTTGTTTAATCAGCATATCCGCATTCTTTTTATCAAGAAGTTTAGGCATACAATCGGCTGTTGTCTTGAGGTTTGACAAACCTCTCTTTTCTGCCTCAGCCATCCACTCGTCACCGTAACCGTTGCCATTGAATATGATACGTCTGTGTTCCTTGATTGTATCCTTGATGAGTTCGTGCAAGTCTGTGTCAAAGTCTGTTGACTTTTCGAGTTTGTCTGCGAATTCCTGAAGGATTTCGGCAACCGCGCTGTTGAGCATAATGTTTGCACAAGCGATACTGTTGGACGAACCGAGCATTCTGAACTCAAACTTGTTACCGGTGAAAGCGAACGGCGAAGTTCTGTTTCTGTCTGTCGTGTCTTTCTTGAATTCGGGAAGAACGTCAACGCCGAGTTTCATCTTTGCTCTCTTGCCGCTGCTGTAATCACTGTCGGATTCGATTGCCTCGAGAACCGCCTCGAGTTCATCACCGAGGAATATCGAGATAACAGCCGGCGGAGCTTCGTTTGCGCCGAGACGGTGGTCGTTTCCTGCTGTTGCAACGGAAAGTCTGAGCAAATCCTGATATTCGTCAACCGCCTTTATAACGGCAACCAAGAAGAGGAGGAACTGTGCGTTTTCATAAGGTGTTTCGCCGGGTGTCAAAAGGTTTACGCCCGTATCGGTTGCGATAGACCAGTTATTGTGTTTACCGCTTCCGTTTACGCCTGCGAACGGTTTTTCATGCAGTAAGCATACAAGACCGTGCTTTGATGCAACTTTTTGCATAATCTCCATTGTGAGCTGGTTGTTGTCGGTTGCGATATTCGTTGTCGAATATATCGGTGCGAGTTCGTGCTGTGCCGGTGCAACCTCGTTATGTTCGGTCTTTGCGAGGATTCCGAGTTTCCAAAGCTCATCATTTAAGTCTTTCATAAATTCGGCAACTCTCGGCTTGATTATTCCGAAATAATGATCGTCCATTTCCTGACCCTTCGGCGGCTTTGCTCCGAAAAGCGTTCTGCCGGTGAAAATCAAATCCTTACGTTTGTCATACATCTTTTTATCTATAAGGAAGTATTCCTGTTCGGGTCCGACCGAAGTTCTTACCATATGAACACTGTCGTTTCCGAAAAGCTTTAAAATTCTGAGTGCCTGTGTATTAAGAGCGGCCATTGAACGGAGCAGCGGTGTCTTTTTGTCAAGAGCCTCGCCCGTGTATGAACAAAAGGCGGTCGGAATACATAATGTCTTATCCTTTATGAATGCGAATGAAGTAGGATCCCAAGCCGTATAACCTCTTGCCTCGAATGTTGCTCTGAGTCCGCCGGACGGGAACGATGATGCATCGGGTTCGCCTTTGATAAGCTCTTTTCCCGAGAACTCCATAATTACGCCGCCGTCGGGTGCCGGAGTGATAAAGCTGTCGTGCTTTTCGGCGGTGACGCCTGTCATTGGCTGGAACCAATGAGTATAATGTGTTGCGCCTTTTTCAATCGCCCAATCTTTCATTGCAAGAGCAACTGCGTTTGCCAAAGATATATCAAGCTGTTTGCCCTCGTCGATTGTTTTCCTGATTGAATTATAGACTTTTTCGGAAAGCCTTGCTTTCATCTGTCTGTCATCAAAAACATTTTCTCCAAAGAATTCAGGTACTGTCAACATATAAATCAACCTTTCTTTTATGTAAATATTTTTTACTAAAACAAAAAGGCAAGGATGCTTGGGGGATAAAATATCCTCAAGGCATCCTTGCCTTATGCGTTGCATTATACTCCTTTATTTTATCTTTGTCAACCCCTTTTTTGAAAAAAATTGAATTTTTTTTGGTATTCTGTCAAATTATACAAATGAAAGGGCGGGAATGCACCGCTGATGTGTTATAAATTATGCCAATATTGTACTTTTGGAACGACGGCAACCCCAAATATCACGGATTTTGAGTGAGCAAACAGATTATGACCCGAATATAAATATTGTGAAATTGCAAAAAATTTATTTATTTTTCGCCATGGCAGGTACGGCGAAATAAGAGGTCGGCGATATAATCAAGATGAAATTTTTCACGAAACAGGTTTTGTCGGCATACTTAATATATCAATTTGTATTTTTTTAAACTCAAATTTAACTTTATATGCTAAAACTATTGCATTTTTCGGGTAATTCGTGTATAATAATCACGGTAAAAATAATTTGCCGCTGCGGCGGCATACAGAGGAGTTTATACAAATGAATTTAAAAAACAAAACCATAAGTTTTTTGGGCGACAGCATAACAGAGGGGTGCGGTGCATCGAGTGTTGAAAAGCGTTTCAGTGAGGTTCTTATGGAGATTGCCGAGCTTGCGGATATTAATAACTACGGCATCGGCGGAACGAGAATCGCACGTCAGCAAAAGATTAATCCCGACACTGTTGTATGGGACGAAAATTCATATTGCGAGAGATTTGATAAGGTAGAAGAGGCGGATATAATTGTTGTGTTCGGCGGAACGAACGATTACGGTCACGGTGACGCTCCTTTCGGAACGTTCGATGACAGAACCCCCGATACATATTGCGGTGCGCTCCACTATCTTATGAGTAATCTTATCAAAAAGTTTCCGAAATCAGAGGTAGTGTTTATCACACCGCTGCACAGAGCGGACGAAAATAATCCGAACAAGTCAAACGGCCTGACTTTAAAAGCGTATGTTGATATGATAAAACAGACTGCTGAATACTATTCTCTGCCTGTACTTGACTTATATGCAAACGGCGGTATATGCCCCGATATTCCGGAACAGAAAGAGCTGTATACTGTTGACGGTTTGCATCCGAACGATTTGGGATATGAGCGAATCGCCAAAAAGCTGAAAACGTTTTTAGAGCTTCTTTAATTTATATAATTTAAATTGAAATTGAAATATCTTTAAAGGAATGATTAAATGGCAAAGATACGAAGACAGCATATGTCAATAGAATGGCATAATATTATAGAATCCGATGATAATCTGCCTGCGGTTTCAGCCACGCTGAAAGAAAAGGCGACATTGGTCGGAAGGGTCGGACTTATGATGCTTTCGGTCGGTACGGGCGCGTGGCGTGTCCGCAATTCGATGAACACAATATCGCGCAGTCTCGGTATAACCTGTTCAGCGGATATAGGGCTTTTGGCTATTACGTGGACGTGTGCCGAGAATAACGAGATGCTTACTCAGTCAATGTCAATACCGACCACAGGCGTAAACACCGATAAACTTATGGAGCTGGAGCTGTTTATAAAAGAGTTTTCCGAAATTGTCGATACTTTTTCGGTGGAAAAGTTTCATAAAATCCTCGATAAGATACAAGATAAGTCGGTAAATTATGCCGCGTGGCAGCAAGGACTCGCCGCGGCACTTGCGTGCTGTGCGTTTACGTTTTTGCTCGGCGGCGGAATCGTTGAAATGATTTGCGCATTTTTCGGCGCGGGTGCCGGAAATTTTGTGAGGAACAAGATGATGCGCCGAAAGATTTCGCTTTTTGCGAATGTAAGCGCAGGCGTGGCAACCGCGTGTATGGTATATGTCCTGAGTGTTTGGCTTGCGCAAACGATTTTTAAAGTTTCGGCGGTGCACCAGGCTGGGTATATATGTGCAATGCTTTTTGTGATACCGGGTTTTCCGCTTATAACGGGCGGAATCGACCTTGCAAAGCTGGATTTGCGGTCGGGTCTCGAACGGGTAACCTATGCTCTGCTCATTATTACCGTTGCAACAATGACGGGATGGGTCACGGCAATGGTGTTCAATTTTGAACCTGCTGATTTTGCCGCACTGAATATTCCGAAAGGCACACACGTAATATTGAGAATTATTGCAAGCTTTTTCGGCGTATACAACTTTTCGATTATGTTCAACAGCCCGAGAAAAATGGCACTTGCCGCAGGGCTTATCGGAATGCTTACGAATACGTTAAGGCTTGAACTTGTCGAGATGTTCCCGATTTTGGTCGGTGCGGAATTCCCGATTGGGGTTGCAGCGTTTGTCGGTGCTTTTTGTACGGGGTGTATAGCGTCGGTTGTAAAGAAAAGGATAGGTTTTCCACGAATTTCGCTTACCGTACCGGCGATAGTAATTATGGTTCCGGGGCTTTTTATGTATCGCGGAATATACCTTATCGGTTTAAATCAAGTCGACGAAGCATCGGTATGGCTGGTTAAGGCGGCTCTTGTAGTGATTGCACTGCCGCTCGGACTCGTGTTCGCAAGACTCTGTACGGATTCGAATTTCAGAAAGTGTACCTAATAAATATGAAAAACATTATAATTATAACGCAATAAAACAGGGTTCGCCGGCATTGGCGAACCCTGTCTTTTGCGCTGATTTTATATATTCGATTTATTGCTCACAAGCAAGTGCCGCACCGATTATTCCGGCATCGTTCATCAAAGATGCAATTCTGATGTCTGTCTGTGCAACAGCCTTACAATACGAATGTTTCTTTGCGTATTCTTTAATCGGGTTTAAGAGATAATCGCCCTCTTTGCTGATTCCTCCGCCGATAACAAGAATGTTCGGCTGGAATATATTGATTATGTTGGTGATACCGCTCGCAACATATTCGATGTACTTGTCAACAACCTCTTGACCTGCCTTGTCGCCTGCTTTTGCGGCGTTGAATGCGGTTCTGCCGCTGACCTTTTCGTCTTTTGCCATTATGCTTTCGGGATGTGCGGCAATAGCAGCCTTTGTCTGACGAATGAGCGCCGTAACGGACGCGTATGATTCCCAACAGCCGTCGTTGCCGCAGGTACAAGGCTCGCCGCCGTGAATCAAAACTGTGTGACCGAGTTCGCCGCCCGCGCCGTTGAATCCGCGGTAAATCTTGCGGTCGATGATAAGGCCGCCGCCTACGCCCGTGCCGAGAGTTATGGCAACAAAGCTGTCAACATCGCCGCCGCATTCAACAAATTCGCCGTATGCTGCCGCGTTTGCATCGTTTTCGATGTTTATGGGTACGTTTATGTACTTGTTGAGTTCCGCTGCAAGGGGAACGTCATACCAGCCCAAGTTGTTAGCATATACAACAACACCGTTTTTGTTGTCGATTGTTCCCGGGCTTCCGATACCGATTCCCGAGATGTCCGAAACGGTCAACTCCGCTTTATCGATAAGTTCGCTGCAAAGGTCAGCCATATCTTTAACTATTTCGCTGTAATGACGGGTCGAAAGAGTCGGCTTTGAATCGGTACAGATGATTTTTCTGTTTTCATCCACGATTCCTGCCGCAATATTTGTTCCGCCCAAATCTATTCCGATATAATACATATTTAATCTCGCCTTTCTGTTTTACATTTGGTTTTATAATATTAATAAGTTTATTATATACTATTTTTGCCTTTTTGTAAATAGTTTTGTTCAAGATTTTTTGTTTTGCGACCGAGTAAGCGGAGCGTATGTTTATGACATCCGTCCGTAAATATACCAGAGCAAGGAAGCTGACGCCGAGAATGTTAAACGAACTGATTGAAAAAATCGAAGTACACCAATCCGAAAAGATTGACGTAAAACCGTTCAACAGCTCACAATTCACTATAACTGCATAGGCAATATTGAAATACCCGACCTTGAAAAACTGCCCGAAAACAATGTTTCGGCACATACAAGACAGGGCGTAGATGTTCATTTTGCCGCTTGTGCAAGTTAAGGGGGTGAGCGTATGAACAAAAACATAAAGGTTGCCGTTTATATGCGTGTTGCTACTTTTGAGCAGGTAGACGACCGAACAAGTCAAATGAAAGAATTTGCGGATAAAAACGGTTATGAAATTTCGGATTTCATAGTTGAGCAGCGAAGCGGTTTAGCCACTTGCAGTAAAACTCTGTACGGACTTTTACATAATCAATCCGTAAAAACGATTTTAACACCTACTTTAAGTAGTCTTTCACGGAACATACTCGTAACACAGGATATTCTGAATACTGCAAAAAGAAATAATAAAAAAATTATCAGTATGGACGGTGAGCTGTGAAAGCTATCCGCATACTGATTAAAGACAACAAAAAACCGAGAGTGTTTATAGAACATCTCAAATCCTATAAGAACTCTCGGTATGGTGCGGATAAGAGGACTTGAACCTCCATGAAATTGCTTTCACATGGACCTGAACCATGCGCGTCTGCCAATTCCGCCATATCCGCATATAATAACTGCAACGCTTTATACTTTACCACAATTTCGCCCGAAAGTCAAGGCTTTTTTCGAAAAAATCCGTATTTTTTGAAAATTAACGAAAAGTTTATATATTCCAAAAAGGTGAATTTAGGGTTATATTTTAATTGTTTACATCTAAATTCCAATGTGTTTCAACGACCGCGGCACAGACAGCAAAAATCTGCTTTGTAAGATTTTAGCACATTTGAAAAGATTATACACTGTTTTTGTTGGTAATTGTGCATAAATGACATGGTTTTAAATTGTGCAAAACGCTATTTCGGCAAATTTTTAAAAAGTTACTTCAAGAATGTGTATTGTTTAATAATATCGTGTATTGATTTTTTAAAAAATTTCACTTAAAATAAAAGTACGATTTATAAAACACATTTTTCAGAGGTGATTTTTGTGAAAAGATTGTTCAGTCTTTTGATTGCGCTGAGCGCATCGCTCACGCTCTTGAATCTCGGTCTTGTCTATGCTGACGACCCGCCCGATGAGATTAGCGAGGCGGAGTACGCGCAAAACAACGGCGGTTTTTCGAAATACCACGATTTTTCCGCCGATGAGGAACAGTTCGGGTTCACCCACGTTGTCGGCGGATATTCATACACGGACTCGGGCGATGCCGAACACGGACGGGCAATGAACGTGACCTATAACTCAACGGGATTTTTGTATGACAAACTCAAAAATCCGATTACCGAGGGTTCGTTTATGATAACCTTTGACGTCAAGCCGATGACAAAGGGTATATATAATTTTATGCAGCTCGTCAACGCGGACACGGGCAACAGTGCGCAGGGAATCCCGGCAAGCAATATGTTTTTGACTTTTGGAATGAAAGAGGACGGGTTTAACTACTTCCCCGGAATGGATAAGCGCGGCTATTATGAGCTCAGCACCGAACCGTATGAGTACGAGATTGGAAAGTGGTATAACATCTCGATTTTCGGTGACTTTGATAAAAAGACTCTCTATTATTATATTAACGATGAGCTTTATAAAACCGACCGGATGAAAGACGCATTTAATGCTCTATATGCCGTGCGGCTTTGTTCATACAGTCTCGGAAACGGCACAATGACGTATATGCTCGATAACTGGGGCATTATGCGCAGTGACTATTCCAATATAAAACAGTGGATTGATAAAGGCCACCAAGCGCCGAACCATATCAAGGCACCTGTTAAGGTGAGTGCCGCCGATATGCCTTTCGGCAACAATTTTTATGACTCGGATATAAATGTTACATTGAATTTTGAAAATTCGGCGGAGTATGATGCGGAAACAACCGCGTTTTATTCATTGGTTGACGAACACGGACGGGTATGTTGGAACAAAGAAGAAAGCCTGAACATACCGCGCGGCGAAACGGCGTCAAAGAAAATCAAGATTGATTCGAACAAAACGCCTTATGGCTTGATTAAGCTGAAAGCCGAGCTGACCGATAAAAACACGGGCGATAAGAGTTATTATGAGGAAGATATTTCAAATACGCGAACTGCCGAAAGAAATATAAAAATCGGTATACACAGTCTTTTTCAGAACGACCGCACACAATCACAGTACGCAGGTCAAATAATGAAAAATTTTGAAAAGACGGGATTTGGTATGGAACGAAGCGCCCTTGACTGGGTAACGTTTGAGCAGCAAAAAGGCGTGTATGACTTTGAAGAAGAAAGAAAGGTCGAGTTTGAGCAAACCAAAGATTTGAACTTTGACAGAATGTTGATTTTAAGCGGCGGAAGTCCGTTCTATACATCTGTGTGGGGTGCAATGGCGACCACGGACAGCGAACTTAAAGGCTGGTATGACTATTGTTATAATGTGGTTAAACAAACGCTTGGCAGATATAAGTATTATGAAGTATGGAACGAGCCGAACCTCATACCGAACTTTAACCCAACGGGCGTAGACGCGAAAGGATATGTTGAGCTTTTGAAAACAGCGCGCGAAGCGATACTTGCCGCGAACCCCGATGCGATAATCGTCGGAATAGCCCAAAGTAACTATGGCACAACATATATTTCACAGGTTTTGAAGGCAGGCGGAGGCGAATACCTTGACGCAATATCTATCCACCCGTATATGTGGTCGCAAGGTCCTGAAGCGGGACAGATGGAATTTGTCGGAAAGGTTCGCGAATGTATCGACAGTTATGGCTATAAAGACATTCCGCTTTTTGTCAGCGAAATCGGCTGGCAGATATCTGTCGGTCTTGATGAACAGGCGATATATAACACACAAATGCTTATATTAAATGAAGTGTACGGTTATATGGATAAGATTTGGTTCTTTAGGTATACCGAGGCACCGACCGATGTAAACGAGGGATTCGGATTTTTGAATTCGGTTATTGCTCAAAAGCCGTTTTTGGCAAGGCGGCATTTCGGAGCGGTTGCGAACTTTAACCGACTTATGAACGAAGTGACGTATAAAAAGACAGAGGTCACACCCGACGGCTTACCGCTTTATGAGTTTACGCTAAAGGATGGGCGCAGCTGTATCGCGACATGGAATTCAAGTGATGAAAAGAAAGACCTTGCGCTTGATTTGGGGTGCGAATCGGTAACGGTGTCGGATATATACGGAAACGAATCGACAGTATCGGCGGCGAACGGAATATTCACATTCTCGGTTGATAAGTTCCCGATGTATATAGTGGGTAACTTTGACAAAGCGGATGTAACATCGGCGCAAAGCTCGGTTGGTGCGAAAGAGATAAACATTGTTCCGGGTTCAAAAACCGAATTGTATGTACAGACGATTGAGTCGGACGATGTAAAGGTTTCTGTTGAAGGAACGGAAAATCTGACAGTTGAATCGGTTGAAAATGTCGGCGGCGGAAGATATAAGGCGGTCGTTGCGGCAAGCGGTGACTATTTGGGCGGCGAGATGATAAAAAGCTCGGTGACCCAAAACGGTAACCTTATCTATTCGGCAAAGACGACAGTCAACAAGGTTGATTCGGTGACGGTCAAAACAAATGTTGAATATTACGCATCGAATCGCTGGCGGCTTGTTGTTGACATCAACAACAACTTATACGAAAATTCGGTAAGCGGCAAGATAAACATCCAAGAGCCGACCGAGTTCGCGAATAGGATAAGCACGCGCGATGTCGCACCGATTAAGCCGGGCGGCGAAAGCGTGACAAAGATACACATCCCCGACCTTGCGGGAACAAAGGATTTAAGCTTTAAAGGAAAACTTGTGATGTCGGACGGAACGGAAATAGACTTATCAAGGGTTATCTCGTTCAAGGGCATACCCTATATGCGAAACGTTCCGAACTTTGACGGCGTTATCTCACCGGGCGAATGGAATACCGCGTGGAAGCTGAACATCGGCAAGAACGGTGACGGAAAGTATGTCAAGCTCACGGGAGATGATTACGGCGGTGACGATGACTTATCGGGTGAAGTTTATCTTGGTTGGGATAAAAAGAATTTCTATCTCGCCGCCGAGGTGAATGATGAAACGTTTGAAACAGACTTGGACGGACGTCTGTGGGCGGGCGATTCGATTCAGTTCGCTTTCTCGCTCAAAAAAGAGGCGAGTGCAAAGCGTACCGAGATAGGAATCGGTATAGGCAAGGACGGACCCGAGATAACAAGGTCATCATCGCTTGCGCCGCCGTCTGACGGGAGCCGATTTATACACGAGCTTTCTGTGGTGAACAATCCCGATGCGAAAAAGACGGTTTATGAATTGTCGATACCGTGGTCGGAGATGTTCCCGGCAGGGTTCTCAATCACCGATTACAGTCAGGTGTTGTTCTCTTTCTTGATAAATGACAGGGATAATAACGCCAGAGAGGGATATTATGAGATAGGTTCGGGCATTGGTACGGCAAAAGATCCGTCAATGCACCTTGAATATAATTTAATGAAATAAATCAAAAAAATAGAAACTTTAACAATTAAGGAGTTGTTTTGTATGAAAAAATTCAGAAGATTTTTATCGTGGGCTATCGGTTTTGCCATGTTGGTATCGGTATTTGCGAGCATGACCGCTGTTTCGGCGGTTGAACTTGAAGTAAATGACCCTAACTATGACTTTGCGAACGGGTATCAGGCTTCGAATGATACAGTAGTCGAAAACCTTGATTCGTATGACGGACGGAAAAACGTAATACACATAAAGGAAAACAGCGGAAATACATCTATCGGAGCGATGGTCTCTGACGAGGCGTTGGTAACCGATAAATATAATTTCAGCTTTGATTTTAAATCCGATATGTATAAAACAGGTACATCAACAGGAGATTTTGCATTTTTAACAATCCACACAAAAGCATCGACAGCGGATATATTAAGCGGATGGCTTCCCACAAGTTTCGGAACATCAAGCACAGGCGCAATGGGAATGTGTTTTGTTAATGCAACGGCGTATGATGCAAGCTATGGCGTAAAAGAAAATTGTCAAAATAACGTATGGTATCATATGGATTGTATATATGACTATGATAATCAAAAAATCCAGTTGTATTGTGACGGTGAAAAGTTCGCCGAAAGAGCTATGTTTGACGGAGGTGAAACCGCGAACGCATTTATCATTACATCGAGACAGTCCGACAAGTCAGGCGGTGCAAGAGGTGACGTGTATTTCAGCAATGTTAAGGTAAACGCACTCGGCAATCAGAAAATTACGGCGGCGTATGACTCGGCGAACAGCACCGACAGTGCAATATCGGTTAAATTCTCGGAAAAGATAAACGATGCAAGCGGCTTGAAAGTTGTTGATTCCGAAACGCTCGAAACCGTTTCGACAAGCGCAACCATCAACGGCTTAACCGCAACTATTCCCGTAAGTAACTTAAAGTACGGTGCGGAATACAGAATTACGATTCCGGAGGGAATAACAGGTTTGCTCGGCGGAACAACCACGGCACAAGAGATATTGTTTAATACGGCTGATGTAACAGGTTCGTTCGGTACGCATGCGTTTGAGGATAATTTTGACGGATACACAGCGGTAAAGAATGCGGGAAGTGAAATTACCGATACAAACTTTACAAATAATTGGCCGATAGTTATGAACGGCGGTACACAATGGGGCCTTGGAAGATATGTGTGGGCGAATAACGGAAACAATGTATTGAGAATTGATTCCTGGCAAGTTGTAAATGCAAAAAGTTTAAAGACATGGCACAAATTTGATCAAGCTTATACAGACGGTGTAGTTGAATACAACTTTGATTTGGCGATTAATGATCCGAACGATACCAAGTATATGACGTATACTTTCGGATTGCACAGGGGTGAAAACGCTGAACCCGACCATGTATTTGACATAAGTGACGGAACAATTAAGCTTGCTAACAGCTTAGGTAACAATTCATCGCCCGAAACGGTGACAAAACTTACTATGTCGGGCGGATTAACAGATATGGTATCGTTTAAAGTAGTTGAGGATTTAACAAATAAGAAAATTAAGACATATGCTAAAATCAATGACAAATACGAGCTTTTAAACAGCAATCCGGAGGGAGCAAGTATTTCAGATTATCATTATGCCGGCGGTGGTACAACCGGTTTGGATTTTATGACATTTAAGAGTGGAGGCTCTACTCTTAACACCGATACATCAATGCTTATCGACAACGTAACGGTTGATGTCGGCGAGCCGCCGATGAGCGCAGTTGTTAAAAAGGTTCGTCTCGGCGATGATGAGTTGACATCAAAGGATTCGAGCGCGGCAACAACCGATATTAAGGTTTATTTTAACCAAAATATGGATGCGACAACATTAGATAACATAAGCATAGACGCGGCAGACAGTTCGGCTGTTGATAAAGATGTAACATATGATGCCGACACATATTGCGCAACGTTAAAGCTCAAAGGTATGTTAAAGGCAAAGACAGCGTACACGATAAACGTTCCGACAACGGTTAAGACGGCGGACGGCAGAGCGTTGGCAAGAGCGTATGCAGGTGCATTCACCACGGGCGAGGGAACATTGTTTGTATCGAACCCGACCCTTAAAAACGGTGACGTTGACGCAACAAAGGAAAACACAAAGGCGGGCAACACATTGACCGCAAAAGTGAGCGTTATCAATCAGACAGGTTCGAGCGATGACCTCGTTTTGATTCTTGCGGCATATGACGGTGATAAGTTAATCGACCTCAAATATGACCCCAAGGCATATACGGCGGCGGATACGAATTTTGAATTGACGACAACATATAAAGTACCCGAAAATGTTGGTGATTTGAACGTACAGGTTATGCTCTGGAACGGTTTTAATAAGATGATGCCGGTCAAAGGCGCAATAACATTGGAATAATGGAAAATTGAAAATGCGGAATGGGGGATCGGCAAATCAAAATAATTTTAATGAATAAACGCCGTCCCATGTTCCGCCGTGCCTACCGCGGCGGCAATGAAAAATTATTTTGATTTTGATTGCGGAAAAAACAGGGTTCCCGAAAAATGAGGGTTGCACCCGAAATTTTTTGGGAAGAGGAAACGCCGCAAAAAAGGCGATGAATTTTATTATGATAAAATTCGAGCAAACAAAGCGAGCGTTGACGACATCCCGTGATAACCAACAAACGGCACAAACTACGGGAAAAATAATTCGGAAGGATTTGGGACATATATGAAATTATCAAAAAAACTGGTTTCGGCGGCAATATGCGCGTCAATGCTGTTGTACTGTGGCACTTTCGGGCTTGCTGCGGACAATACGAATGCAAAATGCTCAATCGAACAGACAGACCTGTCGGTTCTGACCGTCAAAGTCAAATCCGACAAATCTTCGTTCAGCGTTATGGTTTTTCCGAAAGGAAAGACATACACCGACCTTTTGGACGCGTCCGAATGGTCGGCGGATATTGTCGTATATGCAAGAGAGTTTAAAAACAACGGCACAACCGAATTTAAAATGGACTTATCAAACACGCGCTCGGGCGATTATACCCTTTATCTGTCCGAGGGTGGCGAGATTTCGCAATACGATTTTAAATTCGTCAGAAAGGATATGAAAGGCGAGGTCTATAAGAGAATCAACGCCTCGGCATCAGCGGACGAAATCACCGATATTCTCGACTATGCCTATTCGGATTTAGGTCTGACCGATGACGAATGGAACGCCGCGGATAAAAGCGGTATTTCGTCAAAGCTTTGGGACATAAAACAGGGCGGCTTTACATTCAGCGACAGTGATAACGGAAAATCGGACGAATATCTGTTCTCGGCGATTGTTATCGACCTTTTGAACAAGTCAAAGCTCACCAACATATTTAACTTTACCGATAACTTAAATATGGCTAACACCGAGATGAAAAACCGATACAAAAAGGATTCGGTAACATCGGGGGTTCAATCCGATATAACGAAAAGAATGTCGGCAAAGTCGATAAAGGACTATAACGACCTTATCACAAAGTTCAAAGATGCGGTGATTGTGGGCATCGTTGGTGGTGCGGATAACTATATCCCTGTCAAAGAGGTAATCACCGAGTTTTCAACCTATATCGGCGTACAGACATCAAGGCTCAGCGATTCGGCGTATTCGGCGGTACAGGGCAATAACTTTAGCACAATTGCCGCTCTTGCCGATGACTTAAAGTCGAGATACGGAACATCGAGCGGCGGTAACGGCTCGGGCGGCAGCGGCGGCTCGGGCGGCAGTAGCGGACGAGGTAATTCAATCAAGGCGGATAATGTCGCCGAGGTTGTTCCGCCCGAAAAGATGCCGACCGATATATTTGTGGATTTGGATTCGGTCGAATGGGCGAGAGAAGCGATTGTTTCGCTTGCGGAAAAGAGAGTTGTTTGCGGAAAAGAGGATAAGTTATTCTATCCGAACGATACGATAACGAGATACGAGTTCGCCAAGATAGTGTCAAACGCGTTTTTGACGGACAAGAGCGGTGACAGGGGAATTCCGTTTGTTGATGTTCCAAAGGATTTTTGGGCGTATGAATATGTCAAGACGGCGTATTCGAACGGCGCGATTTTAGGCAAGACGGACGATACATTTGACGGTGATGCGGTTATCACGCGACAAGAAATGGCGGCGATTTTATACCGCGCGGCGCAAAATGTCGGAAAGACTCTTTCGGATTATGAAAGCGCAAAGGATTATCGCTTTAAGGATGATGCGGCGATAGACGATTATGCAAAAGAGCCTGTCTATGTTCTGCACCGTGACGGAGTTATTAACGGCGTCGGCGATGATATGTTTGCGCCGCTCGATATTGCGACAAGAGCCGAGGCGGCACAGATGGTCTATCTGATGCAAAGTCTTTAATCAGACAAGGAGGACGTAAAGATATGAAAAAGATACTTTCTATATTGCTTTCGATATGCTTTATGCTGTCGGCGGTTTATGTCAACACGGCTTTTGCCGCCGACACTGCCGCCGCGGAGCAGGATTCCGAAGCGGTGGGATTGCTCAAAGCTCTTGAGGTCTTTCCCCAAGACATAGATTTAAACGCCGAGATAACAAGGGCGGACTTTTCGGTATACATGGCAAGGGTGTTCAAGGTCAATGACTTTGACGTGTCGAACACAAGATATTACCTCGATGTTCCGATGGATCATTACGCTCTGACGGCGATTAACTATCTGACCGAGAGAGGAATATTAAAGGGCGATTCGGCACAGATTTTCAGACCCGATGATAAAATCACGGTCGGCGAGGTCTGCAAAATTTTGTTATCCGCTTTCGGCTGTAACGAATTCGCGGCGAGTCTCGGCGGATACCCGACAGGATATATCCTCGGCGCGCGCCGTCTCGGGGTTCTCTCGGGCAACCCGTCACCCGAGGGTAATCTCACGGTGAGCCAAGCGGCGGAATATATATTCAACACAATCGGCGATGATTTTATTGACGGCATTCACTTTGAGAGAAACGGCGCAGAGGGGCTTGCGGATTCAAGCGTTCTCGCGGATTATTTCAGCGTGTATGTCAAAGAGGGAATCGTGACGGCGGCACGCGGCGCGTCAATGTATCAGGATAAGCTGACAGTTGCCGATAAGGTTTGTGTCGATGATTTAAAGATGGACGACCCGACCGCAATTATACCCGAAAGCCTTATCGGGTCGAGGGTAAGGGCGTATTATCGCCATACAAAAAACGCGGCGGACAACGAGCTTATATATGTCTATGACGATACAAGCGACAGTGATGTTTTAAAGATTGACATTAACGAGTTTATAAAGTACAGTGATAACACGATTGAATATTCCGATGGTAACAAGACCAAAAAGACGGGATTCGGCAAGATTATTTCGGTTATGTATAACGGAAGCCCCGTAAGCGGGAACATCAAAGATGTTTTTGATAATCTGTACAGGGGAACAATCACGCTCAAAAAGACGAGCGGCGGAGGTTTTGACCTTATCATAATTGAGAACGGAAGGCCGTTTTATGCGTCATATATAAGCACCAAGGACGAAACGATTACCGATTCGGCTTTGGCAACGGGCGCGAACGGCGGCAACAAGACGATAAAAGCGGCGGATTATGAAATATTCGAGATATTCAATACCGACGGCGAAAAGATTACGATTGACAATATCAAACAAAAGGATATAATAACATTATACGAAGCGGCGGATAAGCACAAGGCAAGACTTGTTGTTTCGGATAAGACGGTAAACGGTACGATTTCGGGCGTTAATTATGAAAACGGCGAGAATATAATCAAGCTCGGTGATGCTCAATACAAGATGAGCGACCTTTCCAAAACAAAGTCGCCGACCGATATAAAGGCAGGCAATAATGTGTTATTGCGCATCGATTCGTTCGGATATGCGGCATATGCCGAGACGGTTGTTCCGGGTGAAATGAAACCCGGCTGGCTTGTCGGAATTGCGGTTGACGATTCGGGATTTGAAAAGACGGCAAAGCTGCGCCTTTATACCTCGGACGGCAATTTGGAAGAGCTGACCGTTTCGGACAAGGTTAAGGTTGACGGCTATTCAATCGATGACGGCGACAAGGTTCGCAGCGCGATTCCGAATTATAATTCGGTGAACGGTAATGTAAAGCCCCAGCTTATTATGTATTCGCTTGATTCGGACAAAAAGATTAGAAAGATTGACACAACCAATGTCGGCACGAACGAGATTGCGGGCGAGACACTTGCACAGAATATCAAAAGCGGCGAAGTCCTGATTTATGCTGACGGAAGGCTCGGAATAAAGTCCGCACTTTCCGCATCGTGTATTCAGTTCACAGTGACATCCGACTCGGACGCGCTTAACGCAAATGCAAATAAATTTGCAGTCGGAAAGCCCACGCTTTTGGAAAGAGGTTGGTATAACACGGTTGCGTCATACAAATTTCGCGGCGACGGCGTTTATGATGATGTGCTTATCAGATGTGCCGGTACGGCGGAGATTGATAAAGAATCATATATTATTCTTGTATCGGATGTAAGCGACTGTATCAATGACGAGGGCGTTGAAACAAAGATGATTAACGGCTTACAGATGGGTTCGCCCGTATCATATATGGTTGCCGATGATTATAATATCGGTGATGTTGCCGAGGGCGATATAATTAGAGTGGGTCTGTCTGCAAATATGATACAGAATCACGAAATGATTTATGATTACTCTGTCGGCGGTTATCCGAACTGGCCGGGTGTTGATCCCGAGAGGAACTGGTTCAAGGCAAGTGCGTCAAACTATTATTGGAACGCTCAACAGATTATATACGGTTTTGTTGTGAACAAAAAAGAAAATATTGTCGAGATTTCCTACAAAAATAATGATAAGATAGACGAGATATGCAATCATCTCGAAAACGTAATGGTTTATGACCCTAACGCAAAAACGCGTGTTTATGTCGGAGATATTTCCGATATAAGAGACCGCGCAACATACGGCAGCGATTGCTCTCGGATAGTTTTCCAGACATATGAGGGGTTATTCAGAGGGGTTATTGTATATAGATAAGGCGAATTTAAAAAATATGATACTTCGCCGAACGTCTTAAAGAATGCGAAAGGTAAGGGGGCGAAATTTTTCGCCCCCATAGGTGCTTAACGCGAAAGTTCCTTTCACGTTAAGCCTCCGGCGGATTTAATTGCCCGTGCAAAATTTTCTTCGCGTTCGCTCAGAAATGCACATGGGCGTAATAATCTCTTGTCATTCCTTGCCCTGCTGATAAGAGATGGTTTATTTACTTTTTGTGCCGACACAGGGCGGCGGAATGGAGATTATTATGAGAATAAAAAAATTGATTATCGGACTTATGACCGCCGCGCTTATGATAAGCGGATTCGGCGGAGTATCTTTTGCCGAGACTTTCGGCGGCGGATATTCGATAGATGTTTCATCGGATATGTTCGGAAACATTTTTTATGAAAGAGATGTAAAATTTACACAGACTTTTAAATCCCCGACCGATAAATCCGTTGTTGTCATAAACAAGGTGGTTGACGATAAGGGGATTGTTAAAGATGAGAATTTGAGCCGTATGAACCTCGGCGCAAATACCGCGCGGAAAGTCGAATACAGTGTCGGCGGCTTAAATTACGGCGTTTATACGTTAAAGACAATGATGTACAGTATCGATAACGTGTATCTCGGCGGCGTTGATACCGATTTTTCGGTTGTCAAGCCTGCGAATACGGTAAATGACGAGGTGGGCATACACGTTCTTTTTTCAAACGAATCATCATATATGCCGCGACTTTCCGATATTGTTGAGCTTTATAAAAAGACGGGATTTTCATCATTCCGCGACAGCGGCTGGACGTGGAACGAGATTGAACGAAACAAAGGCACATACAGCCTTAAAACGTTCTTCAGAAACGAAAAAGCGTTGATTTCGGATGGCGGACATTCGATGCTGTTGACCCTAAGCCACGGTCACGATGCGTATACGGGTGCGTATAACAAGTTTGCGACCACCGAGACTGAGCTTGAAGGGTGGAAGAATTATTGCAAGAATCTTGCGCTTTTGACAAATGATACAGATGTTTCGTTCGAGGTGTTTAACGAGTTCGATATGAAAGCCACGCCGCAGGAGTATTTTCCCTTGCTTAAATACGCATACGAGGGCATAAAAGAGGGAAACCCAAACGCAAAGCTAATCGGAATGGTTACTTCGTATTGTAATTTGAACTTTATAAAGACGGTTATCGGACTTGGCGGCGACAAGTATCTTGACGCGATTTCGGTTCATCCTTATACGTGGTCATACACGCCCGAACAGTTTGAACTTATGGATAAAATCAAGTCGGTGCGCGATTATATTGACAACAACGGTATGAAAGACAAAGAGCTTATCATAACCGAGCTTGGGTATTACGGCTTTGTCGGCAGGGAACAGCAGGCGTCAAATTATGTTCGCACGCTTGCGCTTAACAAAACCTGCGGCGTTGCAGATAAGTTTTACTTTTTCAGATACGCGGCTGCACCCAAAGACACGATACACGAGGATTTCGGGCTGATATGTGGAAGCTCGGACAACACTCCGTTCGCCGCACATCAGGCGATTCCCGCGCTTTCGAATTATAATTCGATTATGACGGGTGCGCAATACGAAAAGACGATTGCGAACGGGTGTTATCAATACAGGCTAAAGAACGGAAAGCGCTGTATTATGCTATGGAGCGACACGCCCAAAAACGTAACGCTGAATCTCGGTGTGTCAGCGGTGACTCTCGGCGATATGTACGGAAACGAACAAACGCTTGTGTCACAGGGTGGCGAATACACCTTTTCGGCAACAGCGAACATAAGCTATATTATGGGGGATTTCGGTTCGGGCGAGATTGTGCAAAGCCCGACATATATAAGCCTTGACACGGCAATAATAAAGAATACAAATAACGGATTTTCAAAATTGAATATAAGCGGCACGGGCATAGGCTGTGCTGATGATATAGATGTGAGTGTGTCCGAGAATGTTGCGGTATACAAAAAAGATGCCGAAAGCGGAGCGGAGCTTGGCTTTTTGAATATGTCGGACAAAGACGGATATGCGGAATTGACAGTTAAAAATGACGGTGCTGTCGTATATTCGGGCAGGGTTCTGATTCAAAAACAATGCGGCGACAATGTGATATACGACAGCCGCACAGACGGCTATCGTCAGAATTACCACAACGGAATATATAACTGTGAAACAGACAGCGGAAAGGCAATCTTGATATTCGACACGGCGAATAAGTATGTGTTCCATACCGTGTCATCAGCACCTTTTACGGCAACATCCGATGTGATAATCAATGCAGATGTCAAAATCCAGAGTACCGCAAACGTTGTCCTGTCCGTATCCGACGGCTCGACCGATACCGAGGTTGTGAGGGCGGACGAGAGCGGCGCATTTATGTGCGGCGGCGCTGCCGCGGTTCAAAAGACCTATGTTGCCGATACTTGGTATAATATTGAGTGTGTATACAGCACTTCAAACAAGGAATTTAAGATTTATGTTGACGGAGAATACATAGGTGAAAAATCGGGCGTTGGATTTTCGGGCGGCATAAAAGGCTTTTCGCTTAAAGCGACTTCCGCCGCCGACAGCGAGGTATATCTGAACAATTTAAGAGTATCAGAATACGAAAGCGGCGGTATGACTATAAAGTCCGCCGTTGTATCGGATGATAATTCATCGATAGATGTTGAGTTTTCGGACGCGATAAGCACTGATGAAGATTTGTCGGCATTATCGGTTGCCGATGAAAACGGCGATTTGATTCCGATAGGAAACATAGAGCGCATAAGCGCGGCGAGATACAGAGCCGAGTTTTACGAACCGCTCGAATCGAATAAAATGTACACGGTGTTTGTCGGCGGTGTGATAAAAGGCGGCGCAAATATAGTGTGCAGCAGGGACGAAATTTGCGTATATTCAAACCCGACAGGGTATCTTCCGACAGTGACGGCGATATATTCACGGGATGCTAAGATAAGAACGGCGGCGAACCGTTTTTCGCCGACAGGCGGCATAGTTGCCGAATTCTCACGGCCGCTCGGTGATAATTTGAATTTTGAGGATTGCTTTGCTCTGACCCGAGGTGACGCGGCGGTCGAAAAGACCGTTGAATTGAGCAAAGATAAAAAGAGCGTTATCATAACGCCGTCCGTGCCGCTCGGCGAGGGCGAGGAGTATGTTTTGAGCCTTTCGGGGCTTGAATCGTGTGATGGAATACCGTTTGACGACAAGAGTTTGAAATTTATTGCGCAGAGCGGTTATACAAAGACGGCGGACAGCACGGTGAACGCGTCAGATTTTTCGGTAAGCGGTGATTATGCAAGCGGCAGGGTTACAATAAAGGGAAAAACCGATGTTACGAACGATACAGTGACGATAATGGCGACAAAACCTGACAGCACCGAGTATAACAAGGACACGATTGCGGCAATAAGAGAGGTCACGTGCGGTGACGGTGGCGAGTTCGAATTTTCGTTCACGACTGATAAGGTTGCCGGTGAATACAAAATCTTTGTGAACAGCCTGTCCGCAAAGAACAAAAAGGAAAAAGGGCTTGTGTTCAGAAACTTTCTGCCCGAAATTCGGGTGAGTCGAAACGGAGCGGCGGTGACAAAAATGTCGGAGTTAAAGACGGGCGATGATATAGACGTGTATGTCGGCGGCTTTAATATGACGGCGGATTTCGGCGGATATGTTATGCTTGCCCAATACGGCGGCGGTGTTTTAAAGGACGTTCAATGCGTTGACGCGTCACGGAATTCGACCTATGTCGGTTCAGAGGTCAATATAAGCGCCAAAGTCGCGGACGGAGTTGAAAGGATAAAGGTTATGTATCTTACAAAGCCGAGCAATGTGCCCGTTTTTGCCGCATATAACATAAAATAACAATACGAAGATTCAGATAATGAAAGCAGGTGTGATAAGATTGGTATATTATGCGATAAAATTAAAATCGATTCCGCGTATTGAGTTTGCGTTTTCGGTCGAAACGAACAAATACAAGAATATTATATCAAATCGCAAAAAGCTGATTGAGACATCATATATAGCGAACGGCGGTTTTTGGTCGGAATTTGAGGGACGAAAGTATAAGATAGAGGGTAACACGGTGTGCCTTTATATGCCCGATATGGAGGTCGTAAATTACAGCGAAAACGATGATTATGTACGAATGCTCGATATTGCGTTTTATGTTGACAAAATGGATTATGAGAGCTTTGAATGCGTCTCAAAAAACGATTGGAATACGGTTAAGGATAAATATTCCGACTATATAATCATTCCGTTTAAGATGAAGTTTGAGAATATGAACGAAAGCATTGTTAAGGCGTTTTATACAATTATACAGCTTCAGAGCAAGTCGTCTGTCGGCGGAGAGCTTTTAAAGATTGCCGAATGGTTTAGGGTGCTTTCGCTTATAAATGACGAAGCGCGGCGGCTGTTGTCGCTGGACTTTGAATACTCAAACTCAATGGTGTACTTGCGAAAGATTGAAAAGTATGTACAGAATAATTACAGCAAGAGGATAACCCTCGGCGATATTGCAAAAGAGGTCGAAATTTCACAGAGCTATCTGTGCAGGATTTTTAAAGAAAACCTAAACGAAACTTTTGTCAGTTATCTTAATAAAACGAGGGTGAACAAGGCGCGTGAGCTTTTGAATGTGAACAAAGAGCTGAAAGCGTCCGAGATTGCCGAAAAGGTTGGGTTTTGCGACCTCAGATATATGAATAAGATGTTTAAGAGATATTACGGAATAAGCGTGAGGGAATGTCGGCGGTTGGATAATGAACTGACGCTGTTTCATAAAAAGCCGTGGGATACCGAGGAGCTTAGCGGTGACATATACACCACGGAACAGCACGCCGCCGAGGAAGAAGATTAATTAAAATGGAAAATTGAAAATGGAAAATGTGGGGCGTTGAGAGAGCCGCCCCCTACAAAATTGCGACATATACTAACAAACGACACAAATTATAAGGAGAAAATGCAAAAATGAATGAAATCTATGTTCCGTTCGGAGCACAACACAATATTGAAAATGACGATACGGTCGAAATACTACGCCGTATAGGGGTAAAGAGGGTCTTTGTCACACCCGTTGTCAGAATCCCGTTTCAAAAATGCGAAAAAAGGACGGAGTTACTCAACAGAATGAAATCTCAAATTGCGTTTTTTAAAGAAAACGGATTTAAGGCAGGGGCGTGGAGTTGTTCGCTCGGTTACGGCGGCGAGGTCGAACAATATACCAAAGAATCGGCGCAGGGTTTTATGCGCAGAGTCGGCGTGAACGGTTCGGACGCTGATGACGCGTTTTGCCCGAGCGATAAGAATTTCACAGCGGCAATGTGTTCGATTATCCGCGACCTTGGCGAAACGGGCGCGGATATGATAATGCTTGATGACGAGCTGACCTTGACGGCGGTGTCGTCTCTCGGCTGTGTCTGTGAAAACCATATGAAGATGTTCAACGAGAGGGTATGCGGAAATTTTAAAACGACCGATATAAAAGACATTGTGTTTAGCGGCAAGCCGGGCAAATACCGTGACGCGTGGCTTGACATTACGGGCGAAACTCTGATTGATTTTTGTAAGAGCCTGCGCGATGCCCTTGACGAGGTTGACCCGAATATCCGAATGGGATTTGCCTCGGGGTACACCTCGTGGGATTTGGACGGCGTTGATGCAATCACGCTCACAAAGGTTTTGGCAGGCGGCACAAAGCCGTTTTTGCGCCTGACGGGTGCGCCGTATTGGTTTTCGGCGCGCAGATTCGGAAAACAGCCGCTTGCAAACATAATCGAAACGTGCAGACAGCAATACGCGTGGTGCAAAGATGAGGATATTGACCTTTTCACCGAGGCGGACGTTTTTCCGCGGAGCTGTTTTTATACTCCTGCCGCGATAAGCGAAGCTTTCGACATCGGAACAAAGCTGTCGGATTCGTGCGATGTTTTAAAATATTTCACCGATTATATTTCGTGGCACGAGAGGGGCTATATAGACGCGCACGAGCGCAACCGCGGCGTTTATGATGACATATCAAAGTATTTTGATAACAAAAATGCGGTCGGAATACGGGTGTATTCAAAGATGAAAACCGTGAGAGATGCAACCCTGTCCAAAACATTCCAAAACGCGGCGGATATTTCGGACAGGTGGTATAAGCATACGCCGATAATTCCGTGTGTGAACGCGATTCCCACAACCTATTGCGGCGGCGAATACCCCTCAATAGCATTTGGCGAAAACGCGAGGGGTTTGGATGAGGACGCATTCAAAAACGGAATGATAATCGATATTTCCGCGGCGGAGATATTGCAGGAGAGCGGTATAGATGTCGGCTTGCGTTCGACAGAGCCGAAACGCATTTATCAAGAGCGTTTTGACGATTATGACCTTACATTCAACTTCTATTGCGACAAGGGTTCGTATAAGATTGAGGCTGACGAAAAAGCAAAGGTTTTGAGCCGCCTTTCGGGCAACGGCTTTGAATCGCCCGGTGCGTATTTGTATGAAAACGTGAACAAACAACGGTTTTTGGTGTATGCGTTCAATGCGTATGACGCGCTTTTGCATAGCGGATTCCGGCTTGCGTACGGACGAGGCAGACAGCTAAACGATGCAGTCGATTGGCTGTGCGGAAAGAGATTGCCTGCTGAGTGCAATAATATTCCGATGCTTTATAGTATCTGTAAAGAGGATGAAAAATCGGTTTCACTCGGCTATCTTTTGTGTACCGAGGATGAGGCGTTTGACGTAAGCGTTAGGATAAACGTTCCGTTTGACCCGAACAGCGTTAAGTTTATAAACTGTAAGGGAAAAATGTGCGATGACGGCAATGCTGTAATCGAGCATATTAAAGGATTTGGCTTTGTCGGCATAGCGTTTGACAAAAAATAAAGGTTTCGAGACCTTTAACAATATGACATAGAAATTTATTCGGAAAAGAGTAGTTAGAAAAATGCAATTCATTTTACTTATTTTAATAACCGCGGGATGTCTTTCTTTGCAGGATGTATCGAAAAAATGCTACAGCTGTGTCGGTGACAACAAGAAAATGGGGATATATACATATTATTTTATATCCGTATTGGTGACAATGACTGTGTTTGTGGTGAACCTTAGCGGCGATATTTTTTACGAGCCAATAATGCTTCCGTATGCGGTTGGCTTTGCGATATGCTATTTCGCCGCGGTTTTGTTCACTCTAAAGGCAATAGAGGTCGGAGCTCTGTCGCTGACATCGCTTATTATCTCGTATTCTCTGCTTATTCCGTCACTGTACGGATTGGTGTTCCTGCACGAAGAAATAAGCACGATAAAGGTTGTCGGGATTATAATGCTGTTTGTATCGCTGTTTTGTGTTGAGTCGGGGAAAAGAGACAAAAACGGTAATACAAAAAAACATGACGTAAGTATAAATAAAAAGTGGTATGTTTATGTTGCACTTGCATTTGTCGGAAACGGCCTGTGCAGCACGCTGCAAAAGGCGTATCAGCTGCACAGCGGCGGAAGAGGAAAGTCCGAGTTTATGCTGATTGCCCTCTGCATAACGGCGGCCGCGTTTTTGGTGTTGAGAATTGTTCATTCGGATACCGAGAGTGGTTTTTTGCCGACAAGGACAAACGGCGGCTGGTTCGGAATCGTTTCGGGGCTGTGCAACGGCATTGTTAATTTGCTTATAATGGTGCTGTCGAATCAGCCTGCATCGGTTGTCTATCCGAGCATTTCGGCAGGTTCGGTTGTCCTGACAATCATAACCGCAAAATTGTTTTTTAAAGAAAAGTATACGAATATCCAGAATTTAAGCTTTATAATCGGCGTTTGTTCGATTGTGTGCTTGAATATATGATTAAGAATGAAAATGGAAAATGGAAAATTGAAAATGGAACACAAAATGCAATGTATGCAAAAATATAGGGTTCCCGAAAAATGAGGGTTGTACCCGAAATTTTTTGGGAAGAGGAAACGCCGCGGCGCAGGCGATGAATTTTATCGTAATAAAATTCGAGTAAGCAAAGTGAGCGTTGACGATGTAGGGGATGGCGTCCTCGACATCCCGCAAAAACCAACAAATATCAATAAAATCACGCGGACAACCGCACAAAAATATAAAATATTATGAATTAAACGCCCGAAGCCCGGTTCCGCCGTGCCGCTCCCGGACGGCAATGTAAATATTTTATATTTTTGATTAGGGGTGGTGAATCCGTGTGGTTACCCACAGGAACCAACAAACAATATTTTAAAATTATCAAAAAATATATAAACCAAAGGAGATAACTATTATGATAATACCGAGGGTGAAATGTGCAACATACAAAGACGAATACATTAAATTTGACAAACTATCGGTTTCGGGAGATGAAAATGCAGTAAAATTTGTGACGGAATATCTTTTGATGTTTTACGATTTCAATATCGGCTGCGAGGAATCACGGGATTGCGCGAATTTAATCTTATCAAAGAATCCGAATCTCAAAAAGAACGAATACAAAATGACGGTTGAGAAAAATGTCTTTATTGAATACAGCGGTAAGGAAAGCCTGAGAAACGCGTTGGCGACATTGATTCAATCGTCAGAGAAGAACGGTAACGGTTTTATAATCGGGCGTCGGACGATAAATGATTATTCCGATTGCGGATACCGCGGCGCAATGATAGACTTGGCAAGAGGTTTGCCCGATTTTGAAAGGCTCAAAGAGGATATAAAAAGGCTGTCTTTGGCAAAGTGCAATTACCTGCACCTTCACCTGTCGGACAGCCGCGGCATATGCTATGAATCGGCGGTGTACGTCGGCGAGGACATAAACGGAACAAAAAGGTATTCAATCGCGATGCTCAAAGAGCTTGCGGAGTTTTGCCTAAATCTCGGAATCGAGATTATCCCGGAGATTGAAATCCCTGCGCACGCACATTATCTGAACAGTACTCACCCCGAGTTTATGTGCAAGTGCGATATTGAAAACCAAAGCAAGTGGTGTTTGTGCGCAGGAAATGACAAGGTGTATGATTTTTATACTGAATTGATAAAAGAGATATGTGATATTTTTGATGGCGAATATATTCACGTCGGCGGCGATGAGCTTTGTTTTGACGACTTTCCGCAATGGAACGAGTTTTGTCATTGGGATATTTGCGAGGTATGTCAAAAGCGTATGCGAGACAATAATCTCAAAAACAAAACCGAGCTTTATTATTATCTTATGAACCGAATGAATGAAATAATAAAAGGGTTCGGAAAGAAGATGATAATGTGGAATGACCAGATTGACGTTTCAAAAGACGTGAGTTTGTCGAGAGATATAACGGTCGAGTTTTGGCGCATTGCGAACGAAAACAGAGGACCGCGGAAATGGTGCAGCTTTGACGTGCTTTTAAAGCAGGGGTTCAAGGTGATAAACGGAAATTTTGAGAGGTCATATATAGATTGTGAGGATTTTGTAAACCCCGAACGTCTGTCGGCGTATTCGTATTTGGATTACCCGAAAAACGAGTGCAGTGAAAACATAATCGGCGCCGAGGTGCTTGCGTGGGAATACGGGAATCCCAAAAATATTTTCTATCTTGCATCATATTCGCCCTGTGCGATATTGCTGCTCGATAAGATGTGGAATTGCAGCGATGTTGTGTACACCGATGAGTATAAAAGGTCTTTGACAAGGTTTATTTTGGGTTTTGGTACGCCGAAAGATTATGATATGTTCGAAATTTTCGGAAGCATAATGCCACCGCGGCTGAATGACAAGCCGACATATGTTACGATTAAAAATGATATGACGGACAGGGAAACAATGGAGCGGCACGGTGAAACTCTGAACAGTATCGGCGAAACATACAGCCCGATATATTTAAAAAGGCTTAAAAAAATCGTGTCGGACGAGAAAAAAACGGTTGATAATCATAATTAAATATGGTATAATATGTTAAAATCCGAAAGGCTGGTGGGTTGATATGACCGATATAACAAAGATTGATAAAAACTTGGCGGCATCGTCGAATATCGAAAGCGGTGATACCGAATTTTATGATATAACAAAAGCGCCGTTTGAGATTTTCGGCGTTATGATTCCCGATGAAGCGGATGATAAATTCCGCAGGATGCCGCGCGAAGTTGCCGAGAGCGTAAGCGAAGGTGTGGCGGCTCTGCATTCAAACACGGCGGGCGGAAGAATTCGTTTCCGCACCGATTCGCCGTACATAACGATAAAGGTTGAAATGCCCGAGGTTTGCCGCTTTCCGCATATGCCGCTTACGGGAACGACCGGGTTTGACGCATACCGTACGGACGGCAGAGAACAGATATATGTCGGAACATTCGTTCCGCCGAACGAGAGTGAGAGAGGATATACGGCGAAAATCGGCGGCGGCTTTATCGGCGAGGGCGACTATATAATCAATATGCCGCTGTATAACGATGTTTCAAAGGTGTATATAGGTATCAAAAAAGGTGCAAAGCTGTCACAGAGTATATCAAAATACATAAATGAACCGCCGATTGTGTATTACGGCAGCTCAATAACCCAGGGTGGCTGTGCATCACGCCCGGGGAATTGTTATCAGAGCATAATATCACGGCGACTGAACCGTGATTATATAAATCTCGGCTTTTCGGGCAGCGCCCAAGCCGAACAGCCGATGATTGATTATATAAAGACATTGGATATGAGCGTTTTTGTCTATGATTATGACCACAACGCGCCCACGCCGCAGTATCTTAAACAAACGCACAAGCATATGTTTGACGAGATACGCGGCGCAAAGCCCGATACACCGATAATTATGATTTCAAGACCGAGCGCGGTTGTGTACCCCGATACCAAAAAACGGTTGGATATTATAAGAGATACCTTTGAATGTGCCAAAAAGGACGGGGACAAAAATGTGTATATGATTGACGGCGGCGAAATGATGCGAAAGTTTTGCGGTAATGACGGAACGGTGGATAATACGCACCCGAATGATTTCGGATTCAGGGCAATGGCAGAGGGAATAGGCAATTGCCTTGAAAGGATTTTATCGTAGGGGAAATGTAAATTAATGCAAAATTGAAAATTGAAAATGTGGGGCAAAATTATGCGGATAACCGCGCAAAAATATAAAATATTTTGAATTAAATGCCCGAAGCCTCGTCAACGCTCGCTTCGCTTGCTCGAATTTTATCGTGATAAAATCCATCACTTGCGGCGCGGCGTTTCCTCTTCCCAAAAAATTTCGGGTGCAACCCTCATTTTTCGGGAGCCCTATGTCGTTCTGCCTGTCTTCGCTGCCGCTCCCGGACGGCAATGTAAATATTTTATATTTTTTTGATATGGGTATTATCTATCGTAGGGGCGGGCGTCCTCGACCGCCCATGAATATACGAACGAATATCGACAAATTATGCGGAATGCGGAATCGGTAACTTAAAAGCATTCCCCTTGATGAGTGGCGATGGTTGCCGGTGGCAACCGCTTATCGCCGACCGTAGCGGCAGCGGAGACAGGGGATCGCTTGCGGTAGATGAGGTGTGATGAACATCTCACGGGGCGTCGAGGTCGCAGATTGCCTGTGGCAATCGCTTTGCGATTTGACCGAGTCGGGAGACGAGAGCCGACCCCTACTATACATATCGGTCGATGTCATTGAACGTGATTCCGGGGTGCATCGAAATATTAATGCCGTTGGCTATGACCGATGCAATATCGTCCGTGATGTTGTCCACGTCCTTTGGTGCAACGATTAGGTTTCCGAACCGTTCATCAACCTCGGCTCTTATGCGGCTTTTGATTTCGCCGCCGTCATTGTCCGAATTTTCATCACTTCGGCGCGCGTGTTTTGGCGAGAAGCCGCCGTTTTTGTATTCGTTGTTGTGGCTTGCGATTTCTATCCCTGCTTTGGCTATTGCTGCGGCATCAACCACGGTGGGAACGCCTATCGCAATAACGGGTACGCCCAAAACGTCCGTATTAATGGTCTTGCGTTTGTTTCCGACACCGCCGCCCGGGGTTATACCCGTATCGGTTATCTGTACGGTCGTGTTTATTCTCTCTAAATTTCCCGAACACAGTGCGTCTATCACAATAACAAGCTTTGGCTGAATCTTGTCCGTAAGGGCGCGGACGATTTCCTCGGTTTCCATTCCTGTTGTTCCAAGGACGCCCGGCGCAATCGCACATAGAGGGCGAACGCCCTCGTCTATTTCATCGGGAACGTACTTTTTGAGATGCCGTGTAATCATCAATGCCGCAACGGCTTTCGGACCGAGGGCGTCCGCCGTTATGCGGTGGTTTCCGAGACCTGCGACCAAAACCAAGTCATCCTCGGATTTCAGAATCTTTTCGGTCAGGGCTTTGATTTCGTCCGCACAGCATTCGCACATCTGTTCGTATATTTCTTGCTGTCCGTAAAACCTTGACGGCATTTCGATAGTTATATAATTCCCGACAGGCTTGCCGATTGCCTGTGACCCCTCATTGCTTTCAACCTTTACCTTTGTCACGGTGATATAGCCGTGGTGTTCGACCTCTTCTATTTTTATTCCGCGTATTTCATCAAGACCGCCGGTGCCTGCGGCAAGCATTTCGTGCGCCTCTATCGCAAGGTCACAGCCGGGTGATTGTTCAAAACAGCTCATATTTTGATTTCCCTCCGTTTAAAATAAAAGTGTAATTATTAAATATATGATTTATTTTGATACGGATTTAAAAAATTATGCACAAAAAATGATGTTTGCAAACAAAAACCGCGCCCGAAAATCGATATTCTCGGGTGCGGATAAAATTCAAGATATGTGTTCGTTTTTTATACTTCCATAATTATGGGAAGCAGCATGGGACGGCGTTTAGTCTTTGCGTACAAATACGAGCCGACATCATTTTTGATTCTTGTCTTTAAGGTGCTCCAGTTCAGGGGCGAGCCGTTGGTGCATTCATCAACAATGTCCGCCGTTATCGAGCGGATTGAATCAATCAAGTCTTCGGATTCGCGGACATATACAAATCCGCGCGAAATAATATCGGGACCCGACACGCATTCGCCCGTGAGCTTGTCGATAGAGATAACCGCAATGATTATTCCGTCCTCGGCGAGGTGCTTTCTGTCGCGAAGGACGATGTTGCCGACATCTCCGACGCCGTATCCGTCAACAAGCACGTTGCCTGACGGAACGGTTCCCATAAACTTTGCGGATTTTTCGGATAATTCCATAACACGTCCTATGTCGGATATGAAAATATTCTTTGAGCTTATTCCGGCTTGAAGGGCGAGCTCCTTATGCCGCGACAAGTGGCGATATTCGCCGTGAACCGGTATAAAATACTTCGGCTTTGCAAGAGCAATCATTATTCGCTGTTCCTGTTGGCAGGCGTGACCCGAAACGTGAACGTTGTCCTGGCGTTCGTGAACAACCTCTGCGCCGTGCTTTAAAAGCTCGTTTACAACGTTCGAAACGGTCTTTTCGTTGCCCGGTATCGGGCTTGCCGAAATAATAATCATATCGGTCGGCTCGATGTTAATCTTTTTGTGTATCGAAAAAGCCATCCTTGTCAATGCCGACATCGATTCGCCCTGGCTTCCCGTTGTGACGATTACGAGCTTGTCTTTCGGATAGCGGTCGATTTCGTCAAGGTCAATCAAGGTGTTCTTAGGGATAGTCATATATCCGAGTTCGATTGCTGCATTTAACACGTTTGTCATACTGCGCCCCGAAACGGCAACCTTTCGACCGTGGCGAACCGCGGCGTTGATAATCTGTTGTACCCTATGTACGTTCGACGCAAAGGTTGCAACGATTATACGCTTATCCGTCCCCTTGTCAAAAAGACTTTCAAAGGTCGAACCGATAGACTTTTCGCTCATGGTAAAGCCGGGACGTTCGGAATTCGTACTGTCCGACATAAGGGCGAGAACGCCTTGGTTGCCGAGTTCGCCTATACGTGCAAGGTCAATCATTTCGCCGTCAATCGGGGTCGGGTCGATTTTAAAGTCGCCTGTGTGCAAAATTACGCCCGCAGGGGTGTGCAGAGCAATCGCAACGGCATCGGCTATCGAATGGTTTGTGTGAATGAATTCGGCTTTGATACAGCCGAGGCTCACCGTGTCGCCCGCCTCGACATTATGCAGCTTTGCCGAATGCAATATCCCGTGTTCCTTTAATTTGTTTATAAGTATGCCGAGGGTCAGACGCGTTCCGTAAACGGGTACGTTGAATTCTTTAAGAACATACGGCAAGGCGCCGATATGGTCCTCGTGACCGTGGGTTAAAACAATGCCGCGGATTTTGTCTCTGATTTTGTGCAGGTATGTTATATCAGGGATAACACAGTCGATTCCCGGCATATCGTCATCGGGAAAAGCCATTCCGCAATCCAGTATAACAGCATCGTTTTCGCACTCAAATACATTTATGTTTTTTCCTATTTCGTTCAAACCGCCGAGCGGTATCCATCTGATTTTTTCGTTTCTCAATATAATTCCTCCGTTTTATGATATAGTTTTATTTAATAAAAAAGTTCAACAAAAATAATCGGGGTAACAGCGTATGCTCTCCAACAATTTTGTATTAAATTAAGTCCGCTCAATAAAAATTATCCTGCATTGGCGCAGGTAACAAATAATACCGAATCCCGTACATTTGCACAAAAAGCCGACCCTCTGACATACAATGATGAAGATGTTGCGCAAATTTTCTTGTCGGATTCAATGGCGGTATTTTGCCGTCTGTGCGCAAAATACGCCGCATATAAAAGCAAAATCGCCGAGGTATTATCATTTCCGAACACAATCTACTTTCTTATTATACACCATTTAATTCGGTTTTGCAAGTCTTTTTATCTGATTTGTGAATATTGCACTTATTTCATTTGCAGCTTCGGCTGTATAGCCCTCGGTTATCACTTTTATACAATGCCGATACTTTTCGGGAATAATAAGAACCCACCCGTTGCTTTGATAAATCTTGATTCCGTCCGTGCGGCTCGGATTTTCGCCGCCGTATTTTTCATAAAGCTTTCGTATTATCTCGTTTTTTCGGATGTTCGGGCATTCGACTTCTTCTTCAAAAATTTTAAAACTCGGAATCGTGCCGATAAATTCGCCGAACGAAATATCCTTTCGGTTGAGATAATCCAGAAGAATGACCGAAAAGAATATCCCGTCAAAGAATATGCGGAACTGTTCATCGAGACCGTGCGACAGCATAGTTTTTATAAATTCATAATCGGATATTCCGCACCCGATTATCTCGGTATCGCCCGAGTAATCTCGGATTTTATCGGAAACCGAAACGGGCAGGACAATTCGGCGCACGCCGAAATATTCGAGGTACAGCTTTGTACAGACGGCAAAGAGCGTTTGTTTGTCGATTTGTACTTTATCGGTCGAATAGAGATAGAATGACTGTCCGTTTAAGGTGATGTCAACCTCGAATTCCTTTTTTGAGCCGATGTTTGTGATTTTTTCAAGCTCGCTCAAAAGCGTTTCGAGAATTTCCGAAACGCTTTCGGACGCGGTACGGATTTCCATATTCTTTGAAAAGACCGTGCTTTTGACCGAATTTAAGATGTCTTGGGTATATTTTGTCCTGAAACCGCCGAGGTCGGCACTGTCGATAACCTTGTCGGGCGAACACCGCGTGAAAATTCCGCCGAAAAAAATATCCTCTAAGGTGTGTTCGGCAGCACTGTCAAAATCCGCGCCGTCAGAGGATATTACGGTGATTTCGGGGAAGAAAATTTCCCTGTCCGCCGATTGGCTTATGTGAATTCCGCAGGTAATTTTATGATAGATGATTCCGCATCTGAAAAGCGGCAAAGGCTGTTCGCCGAATAACATACACGCCGACCCCGATGAAGAAATTCCCGATTCCGCCGCCCGTGCGAGAACGCCGCATATGGGCGCGGATGCAGAGCATATGGCGATTTTTGATTTGGGAAACATCGTGCCGAGCGCCGCGCCGAGTTTTGCCATAAATTCGGGAGTGATGTCGGCGTTTATCTCGCCGTCAATCCTGCCGTTTCGAAAAAGGCTTTCGGTTGCAAGGCTTGCGTGGAGCAGGCTCGATGAAATACGTGTTTTTTCCTCTATGCGCTTGTTGTGCCATATCCTCACATCGCGTGCAATGACCGCGCCGCTGCCTATGCGACAGGCGTTCCCGATTATCGTGTTGGGGTATACGCGAACGCTTGCGCCGAGGTTTATGTCCGAGCATAACACCGCCCCGTCCATTGTCGAATATTCGCCGATGATACAATTCCTTCCGATTACCGAATTTGATATTTCGGCGTTAGTGCCGATGATACAATACTCGCCGATAAAGGCGTTCGGACCGAGTTTTGCGCCCGTTTGAACCTTGCAGCCGCGCGATATAAATACGGGCGGCTCTATCGAAACACCGCCCGATATTTCAGCGGCGGCATCGGCGAAAAAGCCCGGGCGTATTTCGCGTGCCGTATCCGAGCCGATAGAAAAGCCGTGTATTCCGCCGCTCATTATCGCCTTGTGGCAGAGAATATAGTCGGTTTGGGTGTTGATGAATATAAATTTGCTGTCCGATACAAAGGCGTTTATGCTCATTTCGCGCGATATGGCGGCGGAAAATATTTCATTGGCGGTATGGGTTTTAAGGTCGGATGAGGTTAAAAGAGCCGAGTCGGCGGCGAAAATGAAAATCCCCGAAAACGGGTACGAGAGCGGACTTGCGGCGGCTGCGCCCGATGAATACGAGGTAACGCGCCCGTTTTTGTCCGCCGTCACGCACAAGTCGGCTTGGCGAATGCCGTTGTCCGCGCTCGGCTCGGAGAGAACCGCAGTGATGTCCGCCTTGCTTTGAATATGCGCGTCCAGTGCGGACGCAATGTCAAGGTTCGTTATCAGGTTTTCCTGAATCAAAATAAGATAATCATCGGCTTTGTCGGCAGACAAATCCTTGATGTCGATTATCGAATCAATGTTGTTTTCGGTCAGATAAAGCTCAGTCGCGGCGGAAAGCGGTTTGCCGACAATCGGAAGGGAACCGATGTTTTTTCGGTCGCAAAGCGGTGTGAGAGAATAGGGTTTTGATGACGGAATGATAACAGCGTTCATATTTTCGGAGATTCTCCTTTATACGGATTTTGGATTTATTATGCAACGCCTCGGATTTTTTATGCGTGATTATAACTTAAAAAATCCTTTTCTTTTTTAAAAAGATATGTTATAATAAAATGTATAACAATAAATCTTGGATAAAACTCGGATAAGGAGAATCGTTATGGTAAATATAGGAAACGAGTGGGACGCGCTTTTGGCGGACGAATTTAAAAAGGATTATTATCAAAGGCTTAGGGCAATCCTTGCGGCGGAATATAAAAAACATACGATTTATCCGAATATGTATGATATATTTAATGCGCTTAAATACACCTCGTATTCGGATGTAAAGGTCGTGATAATAGGTCAGGATCCGTACCACGGCGAGGGACAGGCGCACGGAATGTGCTTTTCGGTCAGAAACGGCGTTGAGCCGCCGCCGTCACTTAAAAATATATTTAAGGAAATCCAAGCCGAAACGGGAATCGAGCCGCCCGAAACGGGCGAGCTTACGAGCTGGGCAAAACAGGGTGTATTGCTTTTGAATGCGGTCTTGACGGTCAGAGCCGGGCAGGCGAACAGCCACAGAGGAATAGGCTGGGAGACTTTCACCGACAGGGTGATTGAGCTTTTGAACGAGAGAGAAAAGCCGATTGTCTTTTTGCTTTGGGGTGCGAACGCAAAGCGCAAGGCGGAAAAGGTAACGAACCCGATACATACGATTCTGACGGCGGCGCACCCGAGTCCGCTTTCGGCGTATAACGGATTTTTCGGCTGCGGACACTTTAACCGCTGTAACGAAATATTAAAACAAAACGGCGAAACGCCGATTGATTGGCGACCCGTTGTCAAATAACCGAAAGAGTATAATCCGAACCACGATTTTGAGAGGCTGATTTCCGCTTTCGCTGTGTTAAAATACTCGGCAATCCGA